>Ga0206895_1036_pt1 | contig 38636 bp, 36 predicted proteins | sample Alteio_BWOrgHeat_51_FD_152967 | JGI IMG/M metagenome (GOLD analysis project Ga0206895, IMG submission 152967) | Enriched cells from forest soil in Barre Woods Harvard Forest LTER site, Petersham, Massachusetts, United States -... | ecosystem: Environmental > Terrestrial > Soil > Temperate forest >...
TTAACGTGTTGGGAATGATTTCAATTAGATAACAGAACCCTAAAGAATTTTTCTCGAATATTTTGGCATAATCTTCTTGATTGGCAATCACGTTGACTGCGCCATGAGAATTTAAATTTATTAAAATCTGCGGATTTATACAATTTAGAATTGCATCTATATCATTTTTAAGAGTCCTATTAAAACGCTCATCATTCCCTTTTCCTCTATTACATCCCATGCAAGAGGTTTTGAAATTTGAAATATGGTCTGCTCCACCTTTTGAAAAAGGAACTTTATGATCAACTTCCAGTGCTAAACCAGGGTGTGTAACAGGGCTTCTTCCACAGGTTGTGCATGTGTAATTATCCTGTTGCAACACCTGCAAACGAATGCGATCTGTTATTTTTTTTCGTTTTTTTTCAGATTCCATCAGTAAAAATCCCTATAGCTCATTTGCACCGAAATGACATTTTTGGAACATAAAAAAACCGAATGTTTCGTGAGAAACATTCGGTTAAACTTGCCGGTGACCGGACTCGAACCAGCACTCTATTGCTAGAAGTAGATTTTGAGTCTACCGCGTCTACCAATTTCGCCACACCGGCGTAAGAATTTTTCTCGCTACAATACTCTTATGAAACAGCTCGCATCATCTCACAAAATTCCTGAAGCCAGTCTAATCTCAAAGTTAGGACAATTTATTGCAGCCTAACTCTTAGAATAGTAGGGGCATTCTAATATAAGACAGGAATTTAAAACAAGAGGCGGACTTTTTCTTAAGGACAAAAAACGTCTGTCAAAATCTCTTCCGCCGGCTTAAGCGTCCAATGAATCCCTGATAAATCCTGCACATACCCTGCAACATGCGCCTGCATGTCTGAGCCGCCGCCTTGTATTTTTTCATGATCTATTTCTTGCATCAAAGAATAAATCTCAAGCCCGTCCAACGTCGCTTGTTTTTGTCTTCCATCGACAAGAGTGATCACACACGAATGTTTGCAAGGATAAGATCTCATGCATCGATCGTTTAATAAAACATCTGCCACCATGTCAGGAGAGACCATCAAATCACAAAACATGACAAAACCCCGTTTTTAGAATTTAACGATAAATTAAGCGACAGATTAATACAACAAAAACATGAATTTAACAATTTTTATTTAAACTAATGAAAAAATTAACTACGAGGATATCCCAGATTGGCTTTTTCCCAGTTATAAAGGACGCGTTCTCGAAAGTCTTTATCGTAGCGCACTTGAATCGAAATATAAGCATAAGGATGGCGATTATCGGCATCCCTTCCTTCGCCTTTTTGGAACAATTTTATAAATATTTCTTTGTTCATCCAAGGCTGAACGGATACGCCAGTGTCATCTTTTTCATATCTCTGAAAAGTCAAAAATTCCTTTTGCCCCTGATAAAAAGGAGTTTCTTGATAATACTGCATCAAAAAACCGATGACTTCCAAAGGGCGGTCTTCCATCCCCTGCACATAAAAATCGACCTCTGCTCCAACTTGATGCTTTGAAGTCCTATTTTCTTTAGTCGGATCTGCATACAGATTGTGAGCAGGGCAACGATGCCCGCAAGTAATTACAACTCTTTTGCCTGTTTTTTTTTGTAAAAAGTTTAAAAGCTCCAACAAGATAGAATAGACCCCCTCTTTTCCATGGATCACAGGCAGCCCATGCCGGCTGCAGCCTTCGCAATCTGCATAAGGGGTTGGATGCTCGGAATCGGTAGCAATGACAAAAGAGGGGTTTAATGGATTTCCTTTGCAACGAAAAAAATCTTTTGTAATACGAGGAAAATTTAAATTGCTTTCCCAAGGATAAGGCGGCCGAGGAGTATGCGCAGGCGGCGCGATCGCATAATTACAATCATTGCGGCTTCTATAAATGTACTCCCCTTTGCAATTCCGCTTGCGGATTTTTTCTCTCTCAGAATGCTCTAAACCAGAACAACCAGTCAAAATCAGACAGACACAAAGAATCAAGCGCCTCAAATAAAATGCGATACATTCATGCATGCTGTTTATTACTCAATCTCATATAGTCCGATTTTAAGGGGGGGCCATGTCTGAATCGCGCACTTACGAGCTGCAGCAATTAACAAAACAAGCAAAAACTAGTTTTCATCCCGAAGAGGCTATTTCTCATCTATCACATGCATTTGCTATCTTTTCGGAAGAAGCGACCCACCTTAAGAAGGCATATGCTAAGTTACAAGAGACACTCCTGAGTGTCAACCAAGAACTTGCACAGAAAGTCGCAGAACTACAAAGAATCACTGCTTATCTTAACAATGTCTTAAAAAATATAACTCAAGGCATTTTATTCATTCATTTCGACGGCACAATTACAGTCATCAACGAAGCTGCGCAAAAACTCTTAGAACTGCAATCAGAGAAAATCCTTTTTAAGAAATTTTGGGATGCTTTATCAAATGAAGCGCTTGGATTTTCGATGCACGAAGCTCTTAAATTCGGCCTTTGCCAGAGACTTTTATACAAAACTTATAAAAATAGAGAACTAGAAATTTCTACTACATTTGTTTACGAAGGGCCGAAACCCTATCATGGACTCATCGTGCTTCTCAAAGACATTAGCGAAACACAAAAATTACAGCGCATCGCAAATCGGAACGACCGTATGAAAGAGCTTGGAGAAATGGCAGCTACAGTAGCCCATGAAATTCGCAACCCGCTCGGAGGCATTCGGGGCTACGCTTCGCTTTTATTTCGGGATCTACAACAACAGCCCCCCTTACAAGAAATGGCCGGCTATGTCATTGAGGGAACCAAAAACCTGGAAAAATTAGTGACCACAGTCTTGCAATATGCAAAACCCATTCAAATCCAAACCGAATCGCTCGAAATGAAAAATTTTTTAAGGCAGCTTGTCAAATTTATAAAAATCGATCCCGATTTTCCAAAAACAGTGCACCTGCAGCTGCAGCTCCTTTCCGATCCCTTGATGACCCCCATCGATCCGGAGGCTATAAAATCTGCTCTTTTAAACCTCATTTTCAATGCTCTACAGGCCATGCCGACAGGAGGAACTTTGACCATTACCCTTCTGCAGCAAAAAGCTTCTTGCCAAATTGAAATCTCTGATACAGGGATTGGAATGGATGAAGAACAAATCAACCGTTTATTCTCTCCTTTTTACACAACAAAACAAACGGGAAATGGGCTTGGACTGGTAGAGACACAAAAAATTATTCAAGCCCATTTAGGTTCTCTTGAAGTGCGCTCGCAAGTGCATCGGGGCACTACCTTCACCATTACACTTCCCTTAAAAAGGTAAAAGTTATGACAATTGAAAAAATTTTAGTTGTAGATGACGATCGTTTGATCCGTCAGTTTGTAGCTGAAACTCTAAGACGGCGAGGGAAAGAAGTAAAAACTGCAGAGAATGGACAAGAGGCTATTCATCAATTAGAAGAAGAATGTTTTGATCTTATCATCAGCGATGTCAAAATGCCTTTTAAAGGCGGCCTTGACGTTTTGCAAAAAGCCAAAACACTCCATCCTCAAACCCTTGTGATTTTAGCCACCGCGTTTGGCAGCATTGAATCAGCGGTCGAAGCAATGCGCCTAGGAGCTTTTTATTATGTAATTAAACCCTTTTCTCCGGAAGCATTAGAGACAGCTCTCGAAAAGGCGGAAGAGCATGCACGCCTATTAAAAGAAAATTGTTTTTACAGAGAAGAACAAAAATATGCCCGACTCGTCGTCCAAAGCCCTAGCATGAAAAAAATTTTGCAAGATTTGGAAAAAATCGCCAAAAGCCAAGCCAGCGTTTTTATCACAGGCGAATCAGGAACTGGCAAAGAAGTCATTGCGGGAGCCATTCATGAGCTCTCTTTGAGAGCCTCTTATCCCTTTATCAAAGTTAACTGCGCAGCGATCCCTGAGACATTAATTGAATCCGAATTTTTCGGGCATGAGAGGGGATCCTTTACCGGCGCCCATGTTCGCAAAACAGGCCGCTTCGAGCTTGCTGACAAAGGTACTTTATTGCTCGATGAAGTGACGGAAATCCCCCTCTCTTTACAGCCAAAATTGCTGAGAGCCATTCAGGAACTCGAATTTGAGCGCGTCGGAGGGACAAAACCGATTCGCGTCAATTTGCGTTTTTTAGCCACTTCAAATAGAACCATGCAAGAGGCCATCGAAAGTAAAATTTTTCGAGAAGATCTCTTTTATCGTCTGAATGTCGTACCCATTCATTTGCCTCCCCTTCGACAGCGATCCGAAGATATTCTACCCTTTGCCTACTATTTTTTAGAAAAATTCTGTATTGAAAATCACAAACAAAAAAAAGAATTTACCGAGCCGGCTAAACAAAAGCTTTTACAATATACTTGGCCTGGAAACATCAGGGAATTGGCAAATATTATCGAAAGAACCGTTGTCTTAGATTTTTCTTCCCTCATCGACAGCGAACATCTTTACTTAACAAATTTACCTTCGATCTCACCCAAAATGCCAATTTCGGAAAAAAAGCCAATTCCTTTGGGGCTAACTCTTCATGAAATGGAAAAACGGCTTATTTTAGAAACTCTTGAAATGCAGCACCACAACCGCACAAAAACCGCTTCCGTATTAGGTATTAGTGTAAGGACGCTTCGAAATAAACTGCATGAATATGGCGCCTGTCTAGAAGAGTGATTTTTTTTCCAAAAAAATAGTCAGGTATTTTTCCGCTAATTCTAAAAATACAGGCCATTTTCTGTCCGGAGATTGATTGCGGAGCATATGCGGCAAAAGTTGTCCAATATCATGAAAAAGTACTGAAAAGGCAAGTTCTTCTTGCATCTCGATTTCAGCTAATGCGGGGATTCCTTTTGCATTGCCTGATAAAACATGCAGATAAGCAACCACTTTTTTTAAGCTCTCTTGGAGCTCTTGAATCGATTTTGCAATCCGGTTGGGCTCTGTTGAAATTTTGCCTTGAGAACTAGCTGCATGAACCAACCCTTTAAGATCATACTCTTGTGTACACTTTTGGATTGCTTGGTCCAAAGGCATATAATCAATCCCCTTAAATCCAATACCTCCTTTCGTGGTATTGATAAAACGAATAGCAGGGCAAGCTTTGGCATAAGAAGAAAGACTGGCGGATTCCATAATCCACCGAATCGCCGAAAAAGTAGCCTTTCCTTCTCTTCCCTTTTTTAATACAATGCGATCCGAAGCAGTCCGTCTTGATTTTAACTCTTTAAATCCCTCATCAATGCCAACTGCAGAAGCATACCGTTTTCCGCCTGTATAGGCCATATCGAGCCCCGCCAATAAAATCAGATTACATCCAAACCAATCGGCAACAGAGGCAGCGAGCGCCGTTACAGTCAATGATTCATCTGCTAATTTTTCTCCGATCAAAGCATCTGACAACTGCAGCTCTTCTTTCATCCAAAGTTCGCAAACATCACTAAATTGAAAACGCAAATAACCATAAGGGCCATTCAACGTACAAAAAACATCCGGATGCAATCGAGTCGAATAAAGAAAAGGCACTTCAAAGGCAAAGCTGTTCTTCATTCGAACAACTTCTTCTTCATTAGGATCCACAGCAATGCAAAAGTGAGGTTGAATGCCAGCCGAACTAAGAGCCGATATGGCGGAGCCTCCAGCAAAAATCAAGACGCGGTTTTCTAACGTTCGGATTATTTCCAAATCCGATTGCAAAGAAGGCCCAGCTCCACAAATCAAAGCCGGAATATTTGAAAAAACTCCCTGAAGCGAATTTACATAAAAGGAATTTGCTAAATGAGGAGCGTTGCGCAAAAAATTCACAAAAAGCCGATCTCCATAAGCCCGATCCAAAAAACTCCCATAGCTTAGAGTCGTATAACGCAATAATTTTAAACGGATCTTCCAAAAAACCCCTTTTTTCCGAAAAGGCAAAGCAATCACATCCAGCGTCTGTACGGGATAACTTTTTGCTATTTTTTGGAGCGCATCGTCCAAATGCTTGCCCTTAGGAAGAAAGTATAAGTCCACTTGAGGATCTAATAAAATAGGTTTTGCAAGCGGACTGTATAAAAAAGACCCCATTGAACCAGGTTCATTTTCAAGAAACACGAGCTTTCGGTCCGCTTTCTCATGCAGCCAAGCTTTTAAAGGTTCATAAGCTCTTCCCGCCAGTCCAAACAAATAGAGCACTTCTACTTCAGCTATTGGGGTGGGCCAATTTGCAGGCAACGCATCTAAACAAAAAAAAATTTCAGAAGAAAAAGAAAAGGCAAGCAATCCAACCGATGGAAATCTTTCCATGAGAAGAGCTAGATTGTCTCTGTACATTTTCCGCCCACATATTGGTTTTCATCAAGTAAATTTCCTTGTTCATCAAACATCCGATCCATTCCATGCCGTACGCCTTGTCGAAAAAACGCCTCTCTTTTAATTTGGCCGTTCGGCCAATACAAAATGGATGCTCCATGAAGTTTTCCTAAACTGAACTCTTCCCCAGTTTTTTTTTGACCGTTTTCATAAAAATAGACCTGCTTGCCCTCTTTCTCCCCTGTTTTATAAAAAAGAACGGCATAAGGAGCTCCGCTAGGATAAAACTGCAAACATACAGAAACTCGTTTCCCTTGCCAAAACCAGCTTTCCGATAAAATTTGTCCCTCTTCTGTATAAAAACAAGATCTGCCATGCAAATGCTCATGTTGATAATGGGCCTCCGATTTCAAAGCTCCATTTGCAAAATAAGTCTTTGTGACAATAAAGGGCCCTTTTGACAATAGATTGCAGTCCCCTTCTACAATTACTAATTCCTGTTCAGTTTGCTTGTTCATACAAAATCCTTTGAAAAAACAAAATTTGATTCAAACGCATTTTTTCCTCTAAGGGGAGTGGCTGGGTATCAATATCAAGCTCCCTCTCAAACATGGGACTCCAAATCTGCCAAAGGGGATATAATAATTTTTGATATACAATTTCTTCCTGCCATGGAGGAAAAAATTGCTTTTTTAAGCTTTTCTTACAAAAAGACAAACAGGTTTTCAAACTTTTTTGCCACTGCTTCATTCTATCAAGAGGAATAGGCATTACCTTCATCCCCATGATTTCCGAATGCACTAATCCTAATAAATCAATCTCGTTTCTCCAAGAATCCAATACATCTTTCAGTGTACGCACTTGAATTTGCGAGGAAAAAGCTACCCCACCTTCAGTCGCATTAATAAACGTAAGGTCCCATCGTCTTGCCGCTAGATCTGAAATCCAATTCGCTGCCATCATCCAATCGCGCTGAGTCCAAACAATCTCGCCTTCTCGATTCAATGTCGTGATCAATCCTTCTTTCGATTCAGGTTCCTCGCAAAAAGCATATTTTTTTGTCTCTTCATAGCATAAATCCATTCCTACATACACAATCGGATCGCATCCTAAAAGAACGGCCAGGGAGGTCAAAAATGTGCCTACGGTCCATCCCCCATCAAACAGCTCTTCACCTGCAAACCATGCTTCTGCTGGATAACTTCCATCCGGGATATAACATTTTTCTCCATGTAACAAAGAAAAATTTTCGGGATTCATCCGGCTTTGATAAAAAAAAGGAGTCTGCCAAAAACTATGCGCCTTAAATAAAGAAAAAGGAGCTCCTTGATCAATCGAAGCTGCAAAATGAGGCTCGATCGGCAATTGATTCAGCGCCGCGCCGCCTGCAAAAATCAATGCTTTTTCTCGATCCAGAAAATGCGCATTTTTTTTTAATGAAGGCCCGCCTCCACAAATAATCGCAGGAATCCCCTTAAACCGATTTTTCAAATGAAGTCCCGATCTCACTTCAGGCAACGACTTCCAATGAGACAAAGCATGCTTTAAAACAGATTCTCCCGCATCAGCCCAATCTGACAAAAGTAAATGAGCAGCTTCCTTTTGCTGTAAGAGCATTTTTTCAAACTGGGCCATTCGATTGCCCAGTCCTGCAAGATCAATCACTGCAACAGTTTGAAAAACAGATTTCCAACCAATTTTTTTAGCAGCCTCTCCCATCTCTTGTTGGGTTAACGCAGAAAAAGTATACACTTGCGCATGCTCAAAAACATAAGACTCTCCGAAAACATCAAGAAATACAAGACGCTTTTTCGCCTCTGCATCTAATTTAGGGCGGATTTTTTCATAAAAATCATGGCAAACACCCATGACGCAAATCCAATCAGCTTCGGGAATGATCAACATAATGTCTCAATTAACTGCGCATAGGAAGGCAAGAAAGGGATCGATTTTATGCTTCCTCTTTCTTGCCACAACATTTTTATTTCGGCCTCATTCGCTAAACAAAGAAACGGAGCGCCCACTCGAGCATTATACCCGAAAAGTTGGTTTTCCGCCTCAAAGTTCAGATGAAGCGCCTTGCATTCCACAAGCAGCAAAGGTTTTATAAGCCCTTCTCGATTCGGATAAAAACAAAGGACATCGATCCGACGGTTAGGATCGAACAAAAAAGGCGAGACAGGCTGCCCTAAAGATTCTAAAGAACATAGACCTCGCTCGACCGCAATATAGCCTCTCGGATAACCGAGAAGACCAAGCATACGCTGGAGTAATGATTGGCGGACAGCCTCTTCCGGAGTAGAGGCTACCCAAGAGCGGCGGATCAGACAAAAACTATTCTTGGACTTGGACGATCCCATAATTTTGATCAGAACGGCGGTAAATCACTTTGATTTTCTGATCTTCTTCGCTCCGGAATATGAGAAACGGATCATCGCTGATTTCCATTTTGATCACGGCTTCATCTTGAGTGAGAGTCCTAAGACTCATCGTATCTTTTGCTACAATCGGATGAAGAGAATAGCGCGAGTGCTCTTGTAATGCATTTTCCGCTTCAATGTCATCATTGATTATTTGCAAATCATCAGCAAGAGGCTGAACAACATTGACATGAATATCAACAGTCGTCAGGTCTTTAAAACGGTGGGATTGCAGTTTTGTTTTATATTTTCGGACAAGCGAGATAATTCGATCGATTGCCTTATCGATCGCTGAGTACATATTATCCGTACTTGCATGAGCTTTGATGTGAAAATGGATAAAATTCATGAGAATCGAACAGGAAAACTCTAATTTTTGCGCATCCAGCGTCACAGCTACGTCTATGATATGATCAGTCATTCTTTCAATTTTGGTCAATTTTTCCAAAATATAATTCTGAATCGCATCTGTGATTTGAACATGTTTCCCAATCACTGAAATTTTGTATTCTTGGTTATCAAACTGCGTCGATTTAGTCATAGCCCTCACCTTAAACGTTTCCACATTCTACAGCAATCCCTCTCTACTGCCAAGGGAAAACTATAAAAACCACACGCTTGTGGATAAATACTCAAGACGAGATATAGTATCTATAGTCATGACAGCAGAAAAAACTCCAGGTCTTTTACTCCAAACCATTCCCTATTTAGACAATCAAAAAATTTTAAAAATTTTCACCCCGGCAGCTGGAATCGTTTCTTTATTTTCAAAAAAAATAAAACAAGAAATGTGCCGCTCTCCCTTTTGCATTGCTGAATGGGTCTATTATAAAAAAGAACAAAAGGACATGTATTTCTTGCGGGATGCTTCCCTGTCTAATGGACTGTTGGACCTTCGGACCAACTATGATGCGCTCATAGCCGCAGGACAGATTGCGCAACATTTGCTTCACACGCAAATGCCAGGAAAACAGGCTCCTGAATTATTCGTTTTAAGCTGCTGCATTTTTCAAAAACTCGCCTCTTTTGCAAATCCAAATCTCCTCACTTCTTTGTTCCGCCTCAAATTCCTTCAGCATGAAGGGCTGCTTTCCTTGCAAAACACTTGTACCGCTTGCTCTTTGGCAGCTTGCCATCTACATCAAGGAGAAAGCTACTGCTTACAGCACGCCCTTTACCCAGGCTGGACTTTTGATTCAGAAGAATGGAGTGTTTTGACAAAGATCTCTCAGGCTCGTAGCTTCGCAGCGTTAAGCCAATTAAGTCTCCAAAACACTCTTTCTCTAAAAATTTTTTCTATTTTTGAAGAACGAATAAGACATTAATCAAGAGTTAAAGACAAAAAGTGCACCGAAAGGGACTCGAACCCCTAACCACTTGGTCCGAAGCCAAGTACTCTATCCATTGAGCTATCGGTGCCTAAAAAACCTAGAAGTTGCGAAAGGGGGGACTCGAACCCCCATGAGTGTGAACCCGCTACCACCTCAAGGTAGTGCGTCTGCCATTTCGCCACTTTCGCATGAAACGAAGTAGGGAATATAATCGTAAACAGATTTTCTACTCAAGGGTTTTTTTATTAAAAGCTATGGGCCATCTCTATTTAGCAAATTCTTTAATCCAAGCTTCAGAAGTCAGGGCTTTTCCTGTGACGTGTTCCACTAATTTGCTCCAGCTAAACCTGCTGCCTGGTTCAAAGAGCCTGTGCTTTAAAAAGGCGCCAACTTCGGGAGAATTAAGGGGTACTTTGCCACATTCTTTCAAAAATGCTTCTTGAATGGCGGAAGCGAACATTTCTCCTAATAAATAGCTAAAATAATACACAGGAGCCAACCCAATATGGTATTTAGCTGCCCAGTCCCATTTGCCTTCGCGTCCTTTGGGGGCGCGGATCTTTTGATACGTCTCCACTAAATGCCACCACAAACGATTTAAATCTTGCTCTGGATTGGAGTATAACTCTCTTTCAAACATCGTCATCACCAAGACCCAGCGGCTAAAAATTAATTGGCGCCGTTTGAGACTTTTTTCTGCTTTGTGAAGAAGGAGCTCATCTTTGGAGCCGACAAGCCCTTTCAAAGCGTGATACGAATAAGCCTGGCGACCTGCAATCAAAGCCATTGCCTCCGTCGAGATCATATGAGGAGGATCTTTCAAAAGCCAAGGGAGATTGGGATCGAATCCAAGCTCATAGACGGCGTGTCCCAGCTCATGAAGTACAGTCTCCAACCACTTGATTGATTCTTTGACATTATTCAATGTCCGAATATCCCCTTCTCGATCCATATGAATGCAAAAAGCATGCTGATTTTTTCCTGGATGCTCATACATGTCGCTTTTTTTCAAAATTTCTTCTACATCAAAACCCATCTGACGATAAAAACATAGACCTGCTTCAGATAAATCCACCCCTTTAACCAACTGATCTAATTCCACGCAATCTAACGGATTTTCTTGGCAAAAAGGATCAGACCATGCCCAGGGACCCAAGTCCTTTTTTTCCACATGGAATCGAATAGCTTGCGCTTCTTCGATTTCCTGCAATATCTGTAAATAAGCAGCGTCCGATTGGAGCGCTAATTTTTCAAGAGTTGTAAACAGCCACTTTTCATCTACTTCTTGTAAATCCAGCTGCATCTGAAAATAATCGCTGTAGCCCAAATGCTGCGCCGCTCGGTTACGTAAACGAACCAGGGACAAAATTTGAGGCGCTTGTTCTTTACCGATAGTTTTTGACACTTCCCATGCTTTTTTTCGCTTTTCTACATTTATTTCTTTTTTTAAAAGTTCGAGGATCTCATTTTCACTAAGTTTTTTACCTTCCAACTCGGCACGAAAATTTCCATAAGATTGAGATAATAAAGCCTCTTTTTGAGAGATCTCTTCCGACAGCTCTTTGGGAATCTGATTTTGTTTAAAAGCTCGGATTAACACATTGATTTGTCTTTGCAGCAAAGGATTTTTTAGCTCCTTTTCCCATTCAAGAAGTTTTTGATAGGTAGCTGCGTCATCAAACAACCATTTCAGCTCTACATCCAAACACCCTCTCAAATCGGCCGCATCATTCGATCCAGTCGTCTCTAAAAGCCAGACAGCTTGGTTCACCTGCTTCGATTTACGAGCTATTTGAGGGATAAATGCATTTAAAAACTCAACAAAAGGGTGCTTTTCCATTATACTCCTCATCAATGAAGTTTGTATTTATGTTTCTGATTCGACTCTACCAAGCTGCAATCAGCCCTTTCCTAGGGAACTGCTGCCGCTTTTTCCCAACCTGTTCTGATTATGGACTCGAATGTATAAAAAAACACGGAGCTTGTAAAGGAGCTTGGCTTACAATAAAACGGATTTTGAAATGCAACCCCTTCCACCCAGGTGGAATCGACCCAGCTCCTTGAACCTGTTTAAAATTTGAAAAAAAAGATTTACTGAGGAATCCTTAAAATCATTCCAGGGAAAATGCGATCCTGTTCTAGTTCGTTAGCCCGGGAAATTTCATCTACTTTCCGTTTATATTGTCGAGCAATTTTCCAAAGGCTATCTCCATCCTGAACCGTATGCAATATCCACAAAGAGTTTTTTTGAGGCGTTGTTTCCAAAAAGACAGGTGAAGACTCAAAAGGCACTTCCGATACAGTCTGCTCACGAGACGGAATGAACCGTGCCCAGGCAACATCTAAACTAAAAGGAGAAGGGGCCGTTTCCCCGACGTGTGCATATAATGCAGCTGCACATTTTTCCAACACTGCATCGCTTCTTGGAGAATGAAGCAATTCTAAACAAAAACGCTCAGACTCTTCCCCTTGCAGTAAATCGAGAAGATCCACAATTCCTTGATCATTTAATTTTTTCAGAGCAAATGAAAAATCGGTAGAAACAAGTAAACTAGCAGCGGTAGGTGATTTTAAAGAAAGATAACTTAATAAAAGTCTTCTTCGTTTTTCTACGGACAAATCCAACATTTGGGTCTGTTCGCGCGCAAATCGATCCAATACATCCCAACTTCCTTCGGAGACCAAATGCAATAAAACATCTGGCGACTGAACAGCATCCGTCTTTTGAAACAACAGTTGAAGAGCATAAAATTGCGGCGTCATAATAAACGCCTGATCGAGACTTTCGTCTCGAGCTTCCGTTGTTTTCTGAACCAATTTAAATAATCCTTCAGGGGTTAAAGGCCATTTTTCCAAATAGACAAATTTTATAATTGCCTTAAATTGTTCATCTGTCAACCCAGGATACATTTCTACTAGCTGTTCCCCATCCAACGAACACATTCTTCTTTGGTGTAAGGATCCTGCAAGAGCTTTGTCTATGTCTAAGTGGCGATAAGCAACCAAAGCCGCAAGAGCTAAATCCCGTTTCGCATACCCCTCTTCTACGGGCTCTTTATTGGTAAGGCAAGCGCACAGTTCCCGAAAGGAAAATTTGGACATGGTCAGAATAAAATGTGCATTTGATGACTCGAGAAGAGAATGGTTAGAATTGGAGCGAACAAAGGACAAAACAGGCTGTTTATCTTGTAACAAAACAGCTGTCAACGCCGCAATCAAGCCGATATTGAGCGCGCCGCTAAATACAAGAGATAAAGTCAGGAACCGAAATTTACGGATCCACTTCTGAGTAAAACGCGTATCCATGATTTTTTGAAGTGTATATTAAAAATCATAATTCGAAAAGAAATTCCCTTATCTTTTGAATCGAAAACTTCAACTTTTGAGCCCAAATGCCGCTAATTTTTCTCGAGTAGATGTAGTATCTGTATGAAGAATTGAAGAAATGCCCAATTTTTCAGCCATTTGCACAAACAAAGAAGTATTTTCAATATAAAGAACCTGCTCAGGCGCAGCCAATGATACATCCAATGCAAATCTAAAAATTTCTAAATCGGGTTTGCGAAGATGGACAAAACTGGAAGAAATAAACACATCTACAAAGTGATTTAATTGAAATGTTTGAATTCGGTAAGCATTTAATTCGCGGGCTTCATTGCTCACCACAACTACTTTTAGCCCATAACACTTTTTAAGCTCGGTGATTAACGCGATCATATCAGAATAGGGTTGGGATTGATCATACATAAACTGCCGAAACTGAGCTTGGGTAAACGGTCTCTTTTGATAAAAAATCACTAAATTCAAATATTCTTCCAGCGTAAAAAACCCCCTTTCAAAGACCTCAAATGTCAAATGATGGCGATTTTCTATTTCAGCAAACGGCAGATTAAAATGCATTGCAGCCCGCTCGCGCGCCTGATGATCCCATCCATTGGTCAGCAATACACCTCCGATATCCACAAATAAGTGGGTGATTGTTTTTTTATTTTTCTTTTCCTGCATAAAAAAGCCTCTGGCTGCAACTCATGGAGTTTTTAAGGAATGTAACGAAGGTTTTAAGAAAAGTAAAATACTTAATTTTTGTAGCTATCTAAGCGATTAGTCCATCCCTTTAACCATTGGCCTTCATTTCTTTCAGGGGGAGAATTTTGTATCCTTTGCCGAAGCGTCGCTTTGGCTGTCTCTACAAAATCTACCAACGGTTGTTTAGAATTTGCTGGCATAGATTTTAAAACTTGCAGCAATCCCCACCCCTGTCCTTTATAAGTTTCTTTTGGAGAGAGGCCGCTTCCCTTAAAATTCAAATAATCCAAAAGGGCATACATTCCTTTGGGATCGCTTGTTAAGAGCTCTAATGAAACAGAAATCGAATTCGAAGAAGATTCTTTTTGCATGAGTAAAGCAAAAATACTCTCGAGCCTATTTGCCATAAAGATCGCTTGCAAACTGCGAGTATCAAACAAGAACTGACGTAACGTTTTCATTTTCAAACTATCGATGTCTGCATAAAACTCTTCTCGGGAATTCCAAGGACAAGGAGCTGAAATTTTTAACCAAATAGGAAAAACCGCTCCTTTTTCTTGCAAGAACTCTAATAAAGCAGGAAAAGTCTCTTGAAAAGGCCCTTTTTTTTCAAAAGGATACCAAATAAAATGCCCAATTCCCAGGGAAGGAAAATCTTCCCCCTTTTTCCAATGGGTTAGTCCTTCTACCCTTCCGGCGCATTCATTTTTCCAAATTTTCTCGCCGATTATATGGGCATCTTGAGGAGAGATTTCAAAAGAAAAACTCTGCTTAAAGACCACTAAAAAGAATAAAAAAACATAGAGAAAATGTTTTTTTATTTGCATTATTTCTGTTCCAATTGATTGCAAATTGCTTGCAAAGAGGGAATGGTAGGACTAAAGGTATTAAAAATACATTGAGCTCCTGAGAAAAGAGACGCGTCCAATGGATCTCGCATGACAAACAAGAAAACCGGTTTGCCTGTATCGATCAAAGATTGAATGAATGTAACTTGCGATGGATTTTTCCAAGCATTGTAAGAGCAAACAAACAAAATATCCGCTGTGTTCGCTTGTTGGATAGCCTCACGAACTTCCTTCATTGAAGGACTCAAGCTGCTGAAAAAATATGCATGCGTCGTTTTTCCAATTTTAAAAAAAGAAGTTTGATTGATTGAATCTTGTAATATTTGAGGAGCGAAAAAAGAAATTTTTTTCTCATGAAAATTTGGTATTTCTGCTTTCTTGACAGAGATCAAAGCAAGGGAGGCTATTTCGTGAGCAAGCGCTCGGTGAGCCTCTGTATTTATTTTCTCTTGAAGAGATAAAGCGTCATCATTAGAAATAATGTACTTTTTTTTCAGGTCCAAAATTTTCTGAACAGCCTGATCCACCCTAGCCTCGGATATTCGGCCGCTTTGTACTGCATGAACAATTGCTTCACGGACCTTTCGGATATCTGCTACTGTAAGCTCAAAACCTGCTCGTTCACCCACAAGAAGTTTTCCACCTAAGATCAAAAGATGGCATCCTGCTTTTAAAGCTTGGATTGCAGCTTCTTCTACGGTGTGGCATTTGTCCAAAACTCCTGCCATTACAAGAGAATCCGCGACAATGACCCCTTGAAATCCAATCGTTTCTTTCAAATAATTTAGCGTTTTTTCTGAAAGCGTGGAGCAATTTTCCTCATCAAAAGAAGGAACCAAAATATGCGCTGTCATGATGGCATCCGCAAAAGAAGCGAGCTTTGCAAAAGGCAATAACTCCATTTGCTCTAGCTCTTTTTTTGACTTGCGGACAAGGGGCAGATTTTCATGAGAATCTGCTACCGTATCTCCATGGCCTGGAAAATGCTTTAAAGTCGTAATGATCTCAGCTTCTTTATATCCGTTTAGAGCCCCTTTTGCCAAAGCAGAGACAAGTTCCGCTTGATCTCCAAAAGAGCGCACTCCGATTACTGGATTGCGAGGATTGCTATTGACATCGACTACCGGAGCCAAATTCATATTAATTCCAACGGCCCGAAGTTCTTGTCCCATTGCAAAAGCCGCAGATTCTGCTAATTTTGGATCTCCCACTTCTCCAAGCGCTCTATTTCCCGGGAAATGAGTAAATCCCTGATTTAATCGGGCGACCACTCCCCCTTCTTGATCTGCTGCAATGAGGAGAGGAATTGGATTTGGATTTTCTTTTGCTAGTTGTTGAAGCCCTTTGCTTAACGTTTGTACTTGTTCGGGGGAGGTTAGACCATTTGCCCAATTATAATAGATAATTCCCCCAACTTTTATGTTTTGGATTAATGTTTTTGCATCTTCATTCGCCTCTTCTGCACACACATGAACCATTAATAACTGGCCTACTTTTTCTTCAAGCGAAAGACTTTGCAATTCTTCTGTTCCAAAACAAAAAGAGGTTAACCCAAATAAAGACAACATCCTGAACAAGTTCTGCATCTTATGAATCCTTTTAAAAATAGCAAGAATAGAGATAGTCAACTATTTCTATCCAGAAAAATACTTGCTGCACGAATTGCTTCTTGTAAAAGGTTGATTTTGTGTAGAATTCGTCCATAAAAAACATGGAGCATGTATGTTCTTTAAACTGTTCGGGTGTACGATTTTTTTATTTAGTAGTTTAGCGCATGCAAACGAAGCGAATAAAAATCTTCTAACTGCCGAAATGCAACCGGAAACAATATATCAGCAAAGGGTAAAGATCCTTATGGAAAAAGAAATAGGAATTTTTGAATCCCCTCCTGAAAATTTTAATCATGCCATTCAGGTATCTGCCTGTTTAATTCAAAAGGAAGGTCGAATTTTAGCTCTCTTCTTTTTGAAAAATTTTTGGGCTATATTTCCAAATCTCTACCTGTATAGTTGCCTCCTCTGGAAAAAGGAGAACTTGAATTTGAATATTTCTCGATTCTAGCAGAGCTTTCCACTCCACAAACCAGATAGCAAAAATATCACAAGAAGGAACAGTAAGCATAGATTGCTGCGCTAAAGCTGTAATCTTCTCAATGGTTTCCCTATTCGTCCGAAGCCACAGGGATTCTTTTACAGGAGTCTGCATAAAAGGCCAAGCCTGCTTCCAAAGCTTTGCCTTCTCTAAAAAATGAAACCAACGTTCTTTTCCTTGTCGAGAGGCTTTGCCAAGGCCCTGTCCCTCTAATTCATACTGATTTCACAGTACCTAGTCGATCAAGTCCACGGTTACGTGTAAATCTAGCAGCCCTAGACTCTCTATTTTAACTTTAAGCGATTCGCCGTTTTCGGCAAACTCTTCCAGTTTTTCAAACGGATATTTTTTTCCAGAGATCGTTGAAATTAAGTATTTTTTCATGAAGCTAGGGGCCAACATCATCTTTTTTAAATCACCTTTGCTCACAAAATATACCAAAAACGATTCGAATCAACCTTCGAAAATTGGCAACTCGATTTCTGGGGGCATGATCTTGTAGTACTCCATAATCATGAAATTCGGAAATCAGCAGGCGAATTCGTTTTTCTTTTCGATGAAGCAGTACGGAGGATCTTTCTGCATTCTCTTAACGAACTGATTAGAACTATTCCATTTTCTATCGCAGCGACCGCGATTGACAACACGGTATCTTCATGACAATCGCAATTCAAGCAACCCCTACTTACTGGCTTTGGGCTCATGCCTAGAGCAGATCCTAGATTTTTTTGGAAAAAAGCAGCAACTCTAACCGATAACTCACATTATTGTTGAAAGTCGCGGCAAACCCGAAGATCGGGATCTTGGATTAGCATTTGATCAAATCGCAGCCAACATGCTACCTGAGCGCTATCCATTGGCCCTCCGATTTGCTAATAAGCAAACCAATAGCAGCGGCCTTCAAATTGCAGACCTGGTAGCTCATCCTATTACGAGATATATAATATAATAAAAAGAGAGCAGCCGAACAAAGCCTTTGATATTGTAAAGGAAAAATTACTAGGGTATCCAAAATACGAAGAAGTTGGACTCAAGTGCCAACCGTTAGAAAGCGAAAAGCCCCGGCTTACGCCGAGGCAGGACGCCGATCGGGAACTCCCGATCCATTTATAAAACCCATTCTACTAGACAAAAAAAATCAAGGCCACCTGTCGGCCAAAATAAAGGGTTTTTTATGAGCCGCTCTAAAAAAGAAACCTGTGGCTTCAGAGCTACTTACAAAAAGTAATTTCAAGAAAAGCTAAAGAATATTTGCAAAAGAAGAATTTTTTTACAAACATGTGGAACTTTCTAACAAAACTTTTACCCCTTTTTTAAACTCAAGGATATTGGATAAAAAAAAGACCCAAAACCGTTAGGTCTTGAGTCTTGATGTGGCCAGAACTGGAATCGAACCAGCGACACAAGGATTTTCAGTCTTGAAAAGTCCCTTCCGGCAATTACTCTAGATGATCTAAAATCACCTTACATTGCACGATCATACAGAGAAAACGGATTATTTTCGAGAAAACCTTGTCAAAGAAGATCAATCGACTTCAAGCCTGGGAAATTGGCTACTCCGGATATATTCCGGATCAAAATAGGAGATTTTGAATTTTCACTATTGCATGAGCTTATCAAGCTCTGGCTTGACCATCTCGCATCCAGAATAGTTAGACAGTACTACCGCAGTAATAGGAGGGCTTGTTTGCCAAGTATGAAAGAAGGAAGACATTCCAGGACCACCACCGGGATGCCCATATCCTGCAACGGCTCCAGTTTCCTGATCATGATCTACCCAAAACCCTAAACGTCCCTTGTATTCCATTATCGTATTGAATGAGTCTTCTCTAATTAACACATGATGTTGGTGAATTGCGCGCCCAAAAGCTAGTAGGTCACTTGCTGTCATCCGCCAACAGCCATTTCCATGAGGGTATGGTTCTACAGATTCAACTCGAGTGGCAACACCTTCTTCAGATATCTCAAAACATTCAGGTCGTTGTTTTGCAGGGGAATGAATCTCACGAATAGCTCCATCCATACCAGCTGGCTTGAAAATTCTTTCTTCAATATGAGAACGGAATCTTGCTTCATGATCAATAACCAAAAGGTTACCACAGTCCGTATGCTTCCCAATGATCCTAGCTAATCATTGATAGCCATAGTTGGAATAAGAGTCTTTTCCGATTTGTCCTCGGTCCCAACTCTCTCCAGGCACTATACCATCCTCTTCTGAACCTGGTCTTTCAGTAAATCCTGCCGTATGGGATAAAAGGTGCTCAACTGTGATTTCGGCAGAATGCTCTTTAAGACTTTTCAGTGACTGCTGATCTGGCTTTTGTTCTAAATATGGAGGTTGGAGAGGCAAATCAAGTTCATCTTCGTCAAGTAGTTCTCTCAAAGGGGTATCTAGCGAAAATTTCCCATCCTCGATCAGTTGCATCACCGCAGTTGCAGTAAACAACTTTCCAACCGAAAGCGCGTTAAAAGTTTGGTCAGTTGTAAATTCAGCCTGATTGGGACAATGACAGGCTTGCACAATAGAACCATCTCCTGATTGAAGGGCTATAATCCCTGAGAAAGGAAATGGCAACATCTTCGGCAAATTCTGAGCAAGTAAGCCGTCCTTCAAGTGAAAGATGTTGTGATTCAAATTTTGCCACCTCAAGGGAGTGACTAACGGCTTTGTCAGCAGCGGCTTCTAAGTGAGCTTTGAGAGAAACATGTGGCAACGTAGGATCATACGGGACAAGTGCCGTTGAAATAGGGGGAACAGGGTTAGAAGAAGAAGTCATAACCTATTACTCTCAAGTTTTGTTAAACGTAAATTAATAAACAAGATTACTATACCTTATATGTTAATTACAAACTCCCGCAGTTTGTTTGTCAATATAATATTATAATTACAGACTTCATAAGTTGTTTATTATAAATACGATACGACATCGATGATCTTTAAATGTCTTAATTTGAGTTTGTTATATTTCATTTTCCTCCAGACAATTTCTGCCAGCACTGATGGCAGCAAAGGACATACATTATCTCAACTTGATTTGTAAGAAAATACTATCAACATTTCTTACATTGATGTCAAGTTTTACAGCAAAAAAACTTGACAAACCAAGATGCTTTATAGCATCATAGAGTTATGAAGAAAAAACATAAGAAAACAGCATCCGCTTCGTTAAGTACGGCAGAAAATGTCCGCAATCAAATTGAAAGTGGAGGAGAGCGCATTTGGAGATTGGAAGACTTTGAAAATATGTCATTCGCAGCTGTTGCACAGGCATTGTCTCGGCTATCAAAAAAGGGAGTTATCCGCCGGATTAGCAAAGGGCTATATTATCGTTCCCGACAAACACCATTTGGCGAAAGCAAGCCCTCTCCAAGTCAGCTTCGTTCTCTAAACATTCAAAGAAAAGAGATTTTCCCAGCTGGTAATGCTGCTTCTAATTTATTGGGTTTTACAACTCAAAACGCAGCAAAAATAGAGGTAGCAACAAATGGGCTCAGTCTCCCTCGATCCATTGTTGGTCAAGATACGATTATTCACACTAGAAGACCTGAATCTTGGAAAAATCTCTCGACCAAAGATGCCGCTCTTCTGGACTTTCTTCGTCAAGGCGGTAAAACAAGTGAACTATCTCCAAAAGAAACAGTAAAGCAACTGCTGAAGCATTTCGATGAAAAACATCAATTTGAACGTCTTATTCAAGTTGCAGAATCAGAACCTCCGCGTGTCAGAGCTTTACTCGGAGCTATAGGACAGCAAATTGGTAGTCAAAAAGATATCCTTGTTACTTTGAGAAGAAGCTTAAACCCTCTTTCTAAATTTAATTTTGGAAATTTAATCGCTTTGAAACACGCAAAACAATGGCAAGCAAAGGACCCAAAACCTCATGAAGTTATTTGAACATCCAGACTTTGAACAAGCGATTATTCGCGCAGCAGAACACTTTCACTCACCGGGCATGAGAGAAGCTATTATAGAGAAAGACTATTTCGTGACAGAAGCCTTGAGAATGATCAATCAATCATCAGGTGATAAGGTCATTTTTAAAGGTGGCACAAGCCTGTCAAAAGGATGGAATATCATTCAAAGATTTTCAGAGGATGTCGATATTTTCTTTGACCCCACCGCCTTTAGTCCTCCATTAGGCAAAAACGCCATCAATCGAGAGCTAAAAAAGCTGCGTCAAACTATTGAAGCTCATCCAGGATTAACATTCATGGAGAATGACAGTCGCACGATCGGCGGATTTGGACGCTGCGATTATTTTGAATATGTTCAGAGGCTATCAGGTAGAGGAGACATTCGCAATCGGCTGCTCATTGAAGTGGGCACTGCAAGCGGTAAAGAACCCACAGAAAGTGTAAGGCTCCAATCGTATTTAGGACAGTTTTTACAAGATACCGGTATTAGTCTTGGAGCAGAAGACGAATCACCTTTTGTAATGCAGTTGCTACATTTTCGACGAACATTTGTCGAGAAACTGTTTGCTATCCATGCTAAAGTAGAACTTTTCAAAAAAAATGGCTTAGGGATTAGAGGTTACGCTCGCCACTATTATGACCTCTTTTGCCTCGCTGAACGATCTGAAGTTTTGAAAATGCTGCAATCCGATGAATATGAAGACATAAAAAATGATTACGACAAGATTAGCAGAGAACATTTTGATGCAAGCTATATTCCTCCCCAGGATATGTACTTCCAAAAAAGTGATGCGTTATTTCCACCAGCACATTTAGAACCCGCGCTTCAAGCCGATTTTGAACAACAATGTCGTATACTATGTTTTGGCTCATTTCCAACTTGGAAACAAGTACTTCAACGCTTTCATGAAATCCGAGAATTGCTTTAGGTCGATGCATATGCACCCCATGGCGCACACGCGTAATAGGGAATAAATTATCTTTTCTTTGCCCAGTAAGCAAGCATCCCACGACGTGCAGCTTCCCTACTTTTATCTTTGCCTTCCTGTGTTTTTGCTCCCGTCGATAAGCCTCCATGCATTCGACAACGGCCATTAATGCGTTCTCCTGTTTTAGGGTCCACTACGACCTTAGCTTTGCAGGAATGCCCATCTCGGCACCTAGCACCACATGAAGGCCGATTCTTTTTCCATAGACTTTCGCTTTTCCAATGAGCCGAATGATAAATATCTAGCATCTCAGCTTTTTTTTGATTGGAATAACTCCATGGCTCCCAAGGTTTATACTGCCATGATCTAACCATAATCAATCCCTCCTTGATAAGTAAAATGGCTTACCCCAATAATGCCCTGCTTCTCTGGCTATTATTTTGAATTTTTCATCTTGCTCTCTGTGTTTTTTCATCGCTTTAGATGCTCGCTCCTTTGCTTTATCATTGCCTTTTTCTTTGGCTGCAAGCCACCGCCTAACATAATCCATATACTTACGTGCTCTTTGATTTTTGAGCGCCTCAACCTTCTCAAAATCATAAAACTCATACTTGTCCATGTGGACACCTCCAATGTTCTGTGCAACAGTTAAGTTGCAACGCAGTTGCAATAGTTGTTGCATGTTTCAAATCAAAATCCTCTATGTCTAAACATGATCTGTTGCGCTGTCGCTGCACTTCCTGTTGCAAATTTTTCTAAAGCGTTGCAAGTTGCATTCTCTAGGGTGTGCAACACGCAACACGAAGCTATTTTGTAATTTTTCCTTCAGACTTCGCTCTGTTCATCCAACGGGAAATTGTGGATTTATTGACATCTAGCTCTTTTGCAATCTCAGTTTGTGTCATCCCTTCATTGAGCATGTCTATCGCGCTTTCATAGTCTCTATTTTCAATATCCCTAAAATTCCAGGTAAGTTTTGACTCACTGCATGTAAGCGTTGCTTCAAACGGCTTGGCATCATCTCCATCAAATCCCCTAGCTTTTTCAAAATGAACTTCAAATCTGGCTCCATCTGACGGAGAATACTGTTGAGGGCGCCGTAAATTAATCACAGTATCAAGAACGTCTTCTTTTCTGCTTGTTCCTCTCTGTTGCCCTCCTTTTCCCGCATGGTGTACAAACAAAACAGATTTGCCCATTTTCCTTAAAAATAAAGCCCATTCTTGTATGGGCAACCAACTTTCTGCTTCATTTTCTCTACCAGACCTGGCCAAAGTTGAAAGGTTATCGATCACAACCAAGTCAAAATCATCAATATACTCATTAATATCTGCCTGGCCCTCTAAGCTAGCAATATCTCTAATGCCAGCCTCTTGAAAATCTGGGGTAATAAGTCTAAAATGTGCTGAATCCAATATTTGTTTCTCAGAAGAGCTGGATATTTGAGTAAGCCGTTCTTGCATTGAGCGCGATGGCATTTCACCGTCAATATACAAAACCCTTTTTGGTTCGGGTGCCTGCCAACCAAATATTGTTCCTCCCGTCGCTACTGCGTAAGCTATTGATAAAGCAACATAGGTCTTTCCTATTCCTCTTGGAGCATAAATCATGGCCAATCCTTGTTCTGGGAGCCATGGGGAAAGAATGAACTTCTTTGGAGCTATTTCTTGTGAAAGAAAAGTTTGAATATCGATTGGTTTCAAATGAGGCTTTCTCAAAAGCTGCTTCTTCGCGGCTTCAACACCAAAATTTATATGCAGGTCATTAAAATCAGTAAGCGGTATCTCTTCCTTGAATTTTTTGCCATCTGGAAATATTGGCAATATAACTTTACATTGATGCTTTTTGGCTGCCGCTAGAGCTTTTGTTTTACCAGGATTTTCTGAAGTATTGTGATCATCATCCGCAGCAATCACGATATGATGGCGCGGATAAAGTTTTTTTAGATTTTTCACTACTGGATCAATATTATGACAGTCAAAAGCGACAATAGTAGGCCATCCTGAAGCTTCGTAAACACTACTCCCTGTGGCATAACCTTCAGCAACATAAATGAGACTGTTAGCTTTGATTTCGCCTATTTGATGATAATTTCCCTGTTTTAACCCATGGATTATCTTTGTCCCATCTGCCCCAATATACTGAACACCACAAACCTCTCCTGTGCTATTACAAATCGGGACAACCAAAACAGGATTGCCATAATCATCTTTGGAATATCTCACACCATGAGCCTTGACAGATTTTTTTATCAAATAAGCCTCATGATCAGAATGCGTGGAAGTATGTAATGCTTGATCCCATAAAGCACGAGCATTTTCAGCCCGCTTCTTCTTATCTTCTTCGATCTTTAATTCGATTTCTTTTTGTCGCCTTAAACATTCTTCGCGTATAGCCTGTAACTCGCCTTCACTGTAATTGGCACTCTTATGCTCCCAAGAACTATATTTAAAACTACCTCCGTCACTCCAAGAGCCATATACACAATTCAAATATGGCATTCCTCGAATCGACACGCCGTCAAAAGCGATATACCACTCATCTTTTTCCCTCTTTCGATCCCTTGTAAACCGATGAATTTCTCCATCCTTCACAATAGGACCTTGAAATGGAATTCCATGATGGAGCATTTGAGAAAAGCATTCGTTCTCAAGATCAGTAAGTGTATATTGACTATTACCCTTATCCATTCTTTTCTCCACGATGCTTCTTCTTAGCTTCCCAATTATTTTTTAGATTGGTCTGCAAATATTCGAGGAGTGCAATTTTGGGAACTATGCGCCGTCGTTTTGAAACCTGGACGAAAGGCAAAACACCACTATTTAAAGCCTGTCGAGCAGCGTATTTCGTTCCAAACAAGCCAAAAATATATAAGTCATCGATAGTAAAAAAATGACGGTCTTCAAACTCCTTGAAGAGTTCTTCTAATACAAATTTTGTTTTTGAAATCATGACACCACCTATGTTAAAAGTCTGTCATGCAAGAAGATAAAACCAAAATGCGCGAAACAAAGAAATTCTATTTCTTGAAATTCACTCAACGCTTTTGGTATCTTGGGACTTAGAAAAGCAGCTGCTAAGCACATTGCTTTTTTATGCCATGATTACCTCGTACGTATTCATGGCTTTTTGCTTTTCTATCCCTATTCATTTATCCCTCTTGCATGGCGCCTACGTATTAATAATTGTTGCTTATTCCATCTAAAGCTATGCTGCTGAATAAAATTTCTGCCTGTAAAGCTTTTTTATTTTTGAGCACCTTTATCATTTTTCTTTCTACTTACTTTCAGCTATAAACATCAGCAGTGCCTTCTCATCCAAAACGATACGACGCCCTATTTTCCTCGCTACTTTGTCTCTAAATCCGCCAGGATTTTTAAATAAAAGGTTTTTCAGCATGTTTTCAGTAAGAAATGCATATTTTTCCACTGCCTGTCTTTTCGTGAGATACTGTTGACTAAGTTCGTTCACAAATCTTCTCCTTGTTATAATTTACGGATTCTCTTGCCGGAGATTTCCTTAAAAAACCTAAAACAACCTTATATTGAACAAACTCAACTATTTTTTAATTAAGTAATTACAATTTGGTAGATTGTTTCAAAATGACGTGCTAAGGCTTGAAAAAATGCAAATTTTGGCGACAAACTATTCCTGAAAAATTTGGAGGATTTGATCCCAAATACCCTGTTTTTTCCACCGCCTCTTTTGAATTTCTGCGGCAGAAGCTGTCCCAGGGAAATTTGAAATCAGCGCACTTTTTGTTAATCCAAAATTCGCCTGCACAAGAAGCGGTCGTAGGATATCCTCTAAAGGCAATTCACGAGGCCGTCCACCTTTCTTGGATTTAGGAAGAAGTTCCTTAACTTTTTGAATTCTTTCTTTAGTGATTCCTCTAACAGTCACCCGATTATGGTTTTGAATATTAGCAGGAAGGGTTGTTCGCAATTGAATCGGGGTAAGATTCAGATTGTACCCTTTTTTGTGAGCCTTTTGACGTGCTTTACGAAACTCTTCATTTAATTGTCCTTTATTGAAAGGACTCCCATCTTCTTGTCGAAACAATAACCCCTCCGAGTTTGATTGGGACAAAGCAATTAGTCTTTTTAAGAGATGTTTGGGAACATAATGAACAAAATGATCCTCTCCAGTTGTTCCGTATTTAGAAGTTCTATAGAAAATGATTTGCCATGGCCCACAATCGGGTTTATACACAGCCGTCGCCTGTAAGTTAAAGATTTCTTCCCAATAGTACAAGAGGCCAAGCTCTGCAAATATCTCACTGGCAAATTTGTATGTCTCGGCTAGCAGCTTGATTTTTGGAGAAAGGAATTTAAGAAATTCCTTGAATATCTCGTCATCGATAGGCTTGGAAGGTTTGATTCGGACTCGTTTACTTTTATCCATTCTCAACCCCTTGGAAAATTTGATCGGACATTTTAGCAACAGCGTCAATAGACCTTGATTCGATAAGGTGAGCATAGCGTCTCGTCATGGACACACTCCTATGACCCAGCAGGTGGCCTATTTCTCCAAGAGATAAGCCTTGAGCAAGCATCTCGGTGGCATAAGAATGTCTGCAATCATGCCCGCGGAAGTCTCTTAATTTGGCCCTTTTAATTGCTGTTCTGTAAGCTCTACGCAGATCAAGGGGACGATTCTTGTCTTGAGAAGGAAAAAGATATCCAAGCGAAGTTTGACCTATTGCAAGCTGCCGAAGCAATTCCAATACAAATCCCAAGACAGGAACAGAACGTATATCTCCATTCTTGGATTCTCTGATGGTAATCTTTCCTTTATTCAAATCGACATCCGTCCAGCGTAAATGACGGATTTCGTTGTAACGGCATCCAGTGGACAATTGAAGAACTACAAAGGTGAGTAAGTAGGGGCTTTCGCTCTCTCTGCAAGCTTTTAGGAGAGCCTGCCTTTCTTCAGGGCTTAAGAAGCGTGTACGCTCGCGTGATTCTTTTTCTCTGGAAATCTTTTTAACAGGGTTGCCTTCGATCCATTCCCATTGTTTTTCGCAAATGCTTAAAATATGGCTAAGGGTAGCAAGATATCTGTTACAGGTACTTCCGCTACGTACCACGCCCTTTTCGGTGGGTTCAGTTAACAGTTTTTGCTTCTTTTCTGCGATCAATGATGGGCGAATGTCTTTGAGGAAGTAGTGGCCCAATTCCTTGTCCCACCATTGTAAATGACCTCTTTTAACGACTGAGATTGTTTGCTCTTTGGAATACCTTTGTACGGCCTCTTTGAAGATATGCTTTCTTGATTCAGCGATAAGCTGGTTTTTGCCACAGCGCATCTCAGTTTCAGTTTTCTGAATCCAAAGCTTTGCATCGCTTTTTCGATTGAATGTAGCGGTTAGCCTTGGAAAGCCTTTAAGTTGCACTTCGGCATAAAATCTCTTGCTGCCATCACTTAAACTTCTTTCCCTAATATAACCCATTTCAACTCCTTTTAGCCCGCGAGGAGGATGATTAGTCCTGAGGACGGTACCATCTTCTCTCTTGAGAATTAGCTGTTTAAAAGGGAGTGCTAATGTAAAATCCGGAATATGTCCGGAGTAGACACTCCAAAATGGCATCTCAAAACAAATTTTGAGACACCCGTTTGGGTGATTTAAGGAAATCTAGAATTCCGGATATATTCCGGATCGTTTACGCCGGCAAGAACGTAAAAGGTTTGGCCAGAACCGGAGCGTTCTCGAACCAATTTATCGAGGGAATGAAGCAGCTCTATGAACTAGAACCTCTTATTAAATTGAAGCCCTACCTCACAAATCAGTGGGAAAAGAGCGCTAGTCTGGTCAAAAGCGCTTCTTGACCGAGCAAATCCTCTCTCTTGACATTCCCTACTATGAAATAGAACCAGGGTGCTTCGTGCCATTTTGCGATTTCTCCAAACTTTTGGACATAAATATCACACATGCAGTAAATTTTGGGCTGTACTTATTGGCTTAGGTACATTTTCTAGCGATCTCTGCCTTTGATTGGGCCCTTTAACTCTTGATTGAGAATTGGATTTTATTAAATTTAATTATAGGAAAAATCATGAATGAAAATATTGCTCTTTTCAAATCTCAATTAGACTCTATTTCAGCCGATATTAAGTACATCCAAGCATCGCTAAAAGATGCTAATGTTCCGTGTGAAATCCGTCATTTCTGCAAAAAAGAAACCTCAATCGGTAGATTTGGTGGATTTGAGGCCTTTGGATTTGGCCCAGGGATTGAAACCGCAAAATATCTCCTTTGGAATGTATATCAGAACAATGGAAATCAAGCTGATTGGTATTTGTTATACGAGGAGATTGAACAAAAGGTAGCATTTGAGGGCGACTCATATGTTCCTGCTGGTGACCGAATAACAAGAGCCAGAAAACCTCTGATTGAGTGTAAAGCACCGATCAGAATTGAAATGTATGGATTTTTAGGAGGTTTCATCGAAGAGGTCTCAAAGAAACTAAAATCGCAGGATTTTAAAGAAGAGCAAAGAGGCGTGCATAGCGCTATTCGACAATTCTTATCTCTGCAACCTAAAGCACGGGAAGAAATCAACTCCCCGTAAAAAACTATACAAGTAAGCTTACCTTCGGCTCCTCCTACAGGGCCGGCGGTCTTGGCCGATGTTTTTGCTAATGCAAAAATATCGGCCTCAACTCGATTTCAAACGAAAGCCAAACTTGTCGAGGAAATGAAGCTGCTCTATAAGCTAGAAGCTCTTATTAAGGTGGGGCTCCTCACACTAAAAATCTATGACAAAATTGTTGCTTTATTAGCGTCTTTTTTGTTGATCAGATACTGAATTACAGAACAACAGATAGTAAATATATATTGTGAATCAAATTGATCAGTATTATATCCTACTTCTTTAGTTGAATGCCTTCCATCGGATATATCTGATGCAAATTGATAAGGCATTCCTACATGTTTTTTAATTACAGGATGTATATTCGTCGATTTAAAATATTCCTCAGCCACTACATTGTGCTCTTTGTTATTACTTGTTAGTATCCTAAAAGCCGATTCAACAGCAGAGGTTGATTCACCGATACTTTTGCTGTCTTTTCCTTCTCTAAGCAGTTGACCTGCGTTCATAAGGTGCTTTAACACAGAATCAAAAGACCCAGCCTTAAGTGATAAAAGGTCAAATGTTGTACTTACAGTTACAACTTCATGCTCGTTCGTAGTAGGTACAATCACATATCCAAGCGAATTAGAACCAACTAAACGATATGCAAGCCTTCTGCGTTCAAATACGGTTTTTATATCTTTATAAAATTGCGGTTGGTCATCGATCGTGCGATTTACCAGTTCCTCGATAACATCGAACACCTCGTAAAATTCTCCATGATGGACAATTCTAATTAAGCCCTCGAGAACTTGATGCATGCCAAAATATTGTGAAAGGGGCTGATTTAAAAATTGAACCCATATATCTCTCAAAATAATCTCCCAATTAGCAGCTTTCTTTTTTCCAATAGCAAAACGCTCTTCGTGCTGATATAGCTCCATAGCTTTTGTTAAGCAAAGCTCCATTTCCAAGCGAAATGCTCGAGGTAACTCCTCCAATTGCAGAGCTTCTGGCAGAGGTACATACCCTTCTCTTTGTGAAAATGTAGATTTATAGCTTTTCATTATGTCATTTCCTTTTATGCTCTTGTTTTCATTGACGCTATTTCTGCATGCATGTTACCTTTAAGACCATTAAAACACAATTTTTTTCAAAAATATTATGACTTACGCCCAACAATCGTTAGCGATATCGAGCAAAATAAAATCTATTTTTGAGCTATCTCAAAATTGGTCGAACTTTAGTGAAAGGATCAATAGCTTTTCTACTAAAGAAAAAGGCCTCTGCTTTGAACTGCTAACCCAATTTTACCTCGTGATAAATGCTAAATACCGCACCAAACTTAAAAATGTTTGGCTGCTTGAGGATGTACCTTCAGAAATTAGAACTTATTTGAATCTTCCGAATTGCGATGAAGGGATCGATCTTATAGCGGAAACCCGGGAAGGCAATTTTTGGGCTGTCCAGAGTAAATACCGCGGGAATGAAAATCACTCATTGAATCGTAAAGAGCTTAGCACTTTTACCGACCTGGCTTTTAATATTTGTAAGAATATTTCTCATGCTCTTATATGTACTAATTCAATAAAACTTAGTCATAAATTTTCACTTTACAAGGAAAATGTAAGTTTTTGTTCTTCAGATGCCTGGTGTAACTTGGATGAAGATTTTTTTAATGATGTCAGAGAATTGCTTAAGGGTCATGTTGTAAAACCAAAAAAATTAACCCCAAGAAAACACCAACGAGAAGCTATAGACAACACTCTTCTCCATTTAAAGGACAGTGCTAGAGGAAGACTAATCCACCCATGCTCAGCAGGAAAAACTCTAACAGCATATTGGATAGCTAGAGACATAAAAGCGAAATCGATACTCGTTGCAGTTCCAAGTCTTAGCCTAATTAACCAGACCCTTGAGGAATGGGCGAATAGATTCATCGCTGATAATCTTAACGCTTCCTGGATATGCGTCTGCAGCGACGAAACAGTTAAAAATGTCTCTCTTGATAGCATTGAAATGGATGCTCAAGATTTAGGCATTGAAGTATTTACTGATCCAAAAGCCATTTCTGACTGGATGAAAAGAGAAACGCCCGGAATCAAAGTGGTCTTTTCTACATACCAAAGTGGTGTAGCTCTTGCCGAAGCATCAAGGAATAGCTCTTTTACATTTGACTTGGCCGTCATGGACGAAGCGCATAAAACTGTTGGACAAAAGGGAGGCCTTTTTACGCATCTACTCTCCGATGAAAACATTCAGATCTCGAAAAGGTTGTTTATGACCGCAACCGAGAGGCAATTTAAAGGCGATTCCGAAGAGATTTTAAGCATGGACAACGAAGATGTTTATGGTCAAACAATCCACCTCTACACGTTTAAAGAAGCCATCAAAGACAAAATTCTATCGGACTACAAAATAGTCACCATGAACGTAACGGAAAAAGAAATAAAAACTCTGATAGAGAGCAATTTTTATATTAAGCCATCTGGGAAGCATTGGAGAAAAGAAATCGAATCCCAAATGCTCGCCGCCGTGATCGCTTTAAGAAAGGCTTATTCGAAATTCGGCTTTTCTCATGCACTATCTTACCATAGCAGCTTGGCTAGAGCTACTTCCTTCAATGATGCCCAGGTATTGTATGGAAAGACGTTCTTGGAATCTGATCCCTTGCAAACTTTTCACGTGCAAGGAAGTACTCCGGCAGGTCTTAGAAGCAAGATTTTTAAAACCTTCACACATGCTTCGGCCGGACTCATCACAAATGTGCGATGCTTAACGGAGGGAGTGAATATTCCAAAAATCGACAGCATATTGTTTGCCGATCCTAAGAAAAGCAAAGTCGACATAGTTCAGGCGGTAGGTCGTGCTCTGCGGCCTCATAAAGACAAAAAAATGAGCTACATTATAGTACCTGTATTAATAGACGAAGATGCTGATGACATCGAAGATATTAAAAATAAAACATTTGAAGCAATTTTGCAGATTGTTCGAGCTCTTGCGACTCATGATGAAAGAATCATCGAATATTTCCGCGCTTTATCTAGCAAACCGAAAAGAGCGATTAATAGAGATTATTATCCCTTTGAAATAGATATTCCACTGCACAAGGAAATAGACCCTCATTACTTCCATAGCGGGATTGATCTGCTGCTGTGGGATAAAATAGCAAAACTTTCATGGAGACCTTTTGAAGAAGCAAGACTCTTTGTCCGTTCCTTAGGTTTAAAACACCACGAAGATTGGAAAGAATATTGCAATGGCAACCGCAAAGACTTGCCAGAAAAACCATGCGATATACCACGGACTGCCTGGATCGTATATGAAAATGACGGCTGGGTCTCAATGGGCGACTGGTTGGGAACTGGTTTCATAGCAACTTTTAAGCGAGAATTTCGACCCTTTCTGGAAGCGCGTGATTTTGCAAGACAACTAGACCTAAAAAGCTCTACTGAATGGTTTCGATATTGTCAAAATGACTTTCTGGAAAAAGGAGTCAAACCAGCCGATATTCCCCAAGATCCATCAAGCGTTTATAAAAATGAAGGCTGGATAGGGTTTGGAGATTGGCTTGGCACTGATGCTATTGCAACGAGAAGTTTAAAATTTAGGCCGTTTGAGAAAGCTCTTTCTTTTGTACACACACTTGGTTTGAAAACACAGGAAGAGTGGAAGAGCTATTGTCGAGGAAAGCTTCCTGAGAAAGGATTAAAACCAGCTGACATTCCTGGCAACCCAAACATTACCTACAAACTCCAGGGTTGGGTTAACTATGGAGATTGGTTGGGTACTGGATATGTTAGCCCGCGTTATAGACAATATAGACCCTATGGTCTTGCTAAAACCTTTGTTCAAGCTCTTGGACTAAAGTCATATAAGGAATGGCGACTATATTGTGAAGGTAGCTTTTCAGATAAACCTGCAAAGCCGGATGATATTCCGGCAAAGCCAGATGGTACTTATAAAAATGAAGGCTGGATAAGCTGGGCTGATTTTTTAGGTACTGAAAATATCTCTTATGCCAAAAGAATGTTTTTGCCTTATGAAGAAGCAAAAACTATCGTTCATCGATTAAATCTTCAAAACCAAGCTGATTGGAAACAATATTGTGAAGGTACCAATTCTGAGTTCGGGCTAAAACCAGCTAGCATACCCGTAGCGCCAGATCAATTTTACGAAGAATGGATCTCATGGGGTGAGTGGTTAGGGACTGGATATATTGCTTGTTCACAACGAGAATATCGATCTTTTGAAGCTGCCAGAAAATTTGTTCGTACTCTAGGAATAAAAAGTCAAAATGAATGGCGTCCATACACAAAAGGCTTATTGAAACATTTACCTCCATTGCCAGCAGATATACCGGCAAATCCAAATCAAACGTATAAGAATAGCGGATGGAACGGTTTTGGAGATTGGTTTGGAACAGGAATAATAGCACCTAGCCTACGAACATACCGACCTTTTGAAGAAGCAAAAACTTTCATCCATGCATTAGGTCTCAAAAACCAAAAAGAATGGGGTCTCTATTGTAGAGGTCAGCTTCCTGGCTTTGATAAAAAACCTGAGGATATTCCCACTAATCCATACTCAACTTACAAAGACAAAGGATGGAAAAGTCTTGGGGACTGGCTGGGAACTGAATTTATTGCCTATAGCAAACGAGAGTACTTGTCTTATCAGGAAGCTAGGATATTCGTTCACAAACTAAGCTTAAAAAATTCGACCGAATGGACGGAGTATTGTTCAGGCAAATTTCCTGATAAAACAGAAAAACCAAAATCTATATCTAATAGGCCAGAAATCACTTATAAAGAAAAAGGGTGGACAGGCTGGGATGATTGGCTTGGGCCATCCTATATTCCCACGCGCCGCGATTATAGAGAGTTCGATAAGGGAAGAGAATTTGCGCATTCCTTGAAACTCGAGACCCAGGCTCAATGGCGGCTTTATTGCCAGGGAAGTTTGACGAACAAGCCGAAGGTTCCATTGGATATTCCGTTCAAGCCTGAAAGAGCTTATAAAAATGAGGGGTGGAAAGGATATCCAGATTGGTTAGGTAATAAGAAAAGGGCGTCGCCAAAATTCAATGGATATATCTCTTTTTTATCTGCAAGAGCATTTGCCCATACTTTATCTTTAAAAAATGCTAAAGAATGGGGGAACTTCTGTAAGGGTGAAGTGCCGGGTTTGGGTATTAAACCCCAAAACATACCCACTCATCCAGAAAGAGCATATGCCAAATTAGGATGGAAAGGCTACGGCGATTGGTTAGGGACCCATAATCCCTCTCCTCATTCCCGGCAATTTTTGTCTTATGAGGAAGCAAAAGCATTTGTCCATCAACTAAATCTAAAAAGTCGGGCCGAATGGAATCAGTATTGTTCAAAAAAATACCTAGAAAAGCCTCCATTGCCCCACAATATCCCCAAAGATCCCAATACCGTTTATCGAGATAAGGGATGGGTAAGCGTCGGAGATTGGCTTGGTACTAACATAAAAGCAACCCGCTTTCGAGAATACTTACCCTTCGAGCAAGCCCGAGATTTTGTCAGAAAACTGAATTTACAAGGACGAGATGCTTGGAAAGCGTATTGTAGTGGGCAATTTAAATTGATTCCCTCTCTACCAGATAATATTCCTAAAACACCTTGGATTGTTTATAAAAATTCTGGTTGGATTGGGATCTCTGATTGGCTAAAACCAGAAGATTAAAAAAATAAAATCTCTGCATGAGAAAATGAACCTAGAAAATTCGACTTTCCAGGTTTTTCTAGGTTGCTTTCTAGGCTTGTCTAAAAAATAACTATTTTATAATAGTCAAAAGGAGCCTACAGAGAGTTCAACGAGTATCCCTTCTTGGCACATCTTCTTTAGATGAGCAGTACCGGTTCTGGGTATGAATTTCCAAAGTTTTTCTACTTACTCTTTTAGTCTTGTAAGAAAAACGCAGCAATATTTCTAACACGAAAATAAGCAACCCACTGATTAACAGCCAATTGCACACTCACCAACATAATAGAAAAAAACTGAAGAACTGCTTGCATTTGTAAGAAAAACGAGATAATATTTCTTACATGAAGAAGAGTCAAAAAAAATCGAATAGTATTGATCATCAAATACTTAATGCCATAACTACCCTTGGTCATGGCGCAGTATTTGTTCCAACGGACTTTTTGAGCCTTGGTAGTCGGCAGACTGTAGATATTGTTCTTCACCGACTCGTTCGAAAAGGAACCATTCGTCGCCTGGCAAGAGGAATATATGATTTTCCTAAAGAACACCCTAAACTTGGAACACTTCAACCGTCCCCAGAAAAAATAGCAGAGGCCTTAGTTGGCAGGGATTGCACCCGTATTCAACCAACGGGGGCTTATGCAGCAAATAGCCTAGGGTTATCCGAACAAGTCCCTGCTAAAGTTATATTTCTGACAGACGGGCCAAGTCGAACGGTAAAAATCGGTACGACAACCATTCAGCTGCGACGCACAACTCCCAAAAACATGGCGATGGCAGGACGGCTCAGCGGTCTTTTAGTTCAAGCTCTCCGTGAATTAGGTAAAGAAAATGTCACTCTAGAACGACTTGAACATTTAAAGCGAACTATACCACTGAATGCACGAAAAGAACTGCTCAAGGATATTCGATTTGCACCGGAGTGGATGCATTCCATTTTCAAGGAATTAGCCGAGGAGGTTTGAAGTGAAACTTGACTTTTTAAAATTACCTTCTGACGAACGGCGCCTGTATATTGAGCAAGCCGCCCTTCAAAGAAACATATCCCCTGTAATCATGGAAAAAGATTTCTTCGTGTGCTGGTTACTCAGTATTCTATTCGAGTCAGAGTTCGCTGACAGTCTTGTATTCAAAGGGGGCACTTCTCTCTCAAAAATATTTGGCGCAATCAATCGGTTTTCTGAAGATATCGATCTTTCGTTGTCCCCTTCCTTTCTTGGCCTTCCAGAAACCGCTGCAAATCGCAGTCAAGCTGAAAAGTGGCGGGACAAAGCTGAAAAGGCATGTGAGATTGCTGTTCAAATTCAGATTATGTCCATGCTGGAAAAATCAACATTGGGCATATTAGGAAAAAGTGAGCAAGGAAGATTCGAGTTTTTAAAAGATCCCCAAACCAAGTCTCCGGTAATTCTTTTTCACTACCCCTCAACGCTACCAACTGAACTTGCCTATATCAAACGCTCTGTAAAACTCGAGTTCGGCTCTGTAACTGACCAGCAACCCACAGGACGTTACCCAATACAACCTTGGATTGCCGAAGTTTTCCCCTCAGCCTTTCCCGATTGGCAATGTGAAATCATAGCTCTAGAGATCGAGCGAACTTTCTGGGAAAAGGCCACCATTCTACATGCCGAATACTATAGACCGCTCGATAAACCAATGAAAGATAGATTCTCCCGCCATTATGCCGATACTGCGGCACTAGCAAATCATCCAGAGGCAATCAAAGCTATTGATCACCATGACCTCCGAGATAGAGTTGTTTCAGGAAAAAATCTATTCTTTCGTGACTCATGGGCAAACTACACTGAAGCCAAACCCGGTACTTTTCGCCTTGTTCCTAGAACAGAAAGACTGCCTGAATTGCGACGTGATTATCAATTGATGCGCGACATGTATCTTACTGAACCTGTAAATTTTGATGACATACTGAACACCCTGTCCGAACTTGAACATCGTATTAACCTCACAACGCCTTTGCTTTCTCTAGGAGAGGTGCTAGTCAAGCAAAGAGGAGATGAATTAGTGCAATCCGTGACGAAAATCTTAAACGCGGGCGCTAATGTTAATGACACTTCCTGGAATGGACATCGTCCACTGCAATTATTAATTAAAGCTAAGGTGGAATCGCGCAAAAAACTTGAACTAGTCAAACGCCTAGTTAGCCTAGGAGTTGATATCCACTCTGCGGATAAAAGTGGATTAACACCCTATCAGGTTGCCATTTCTGAAAAGAATAAACCTATTTCCGATCTCTTACGCTCCAAAGGTGCTCGTCCAATGTCTCCTCCTGGAACTGGATATGCTCAACATTATAATATGTACCACGAAATCCCATTGCCATAGATATGCCTGATAAAACAGAGAAAAAACAGGGAAAGTTCAAAAAGGGGCACTCTGGTAACCCTCTTGGCAGACCAAGAGGAATCAGAAATAAGACTACCATCGCAGCAGAAGCTTTGTTTGAAGGTGAGATTGAAGGAATTTGCCGTAAGGCCATAGAAGAAGCAAAGCGGGGAAATATTCAAGCAATCAAGCTTGTGTTGGATCGCGTTCTTCCACCTAAAAAAGAAGCCTCTATATTTATCGATTTACCTACCACGAAAACCAGCTCCGATATTCTGGAGGCAATGCATAGAATAGCTCAAGCCGTATCTCGTGGTGAACTCTCACCCACAGAGGGAGATTGCTTAACCAGAATTATCGAAAGGCAAGTGAAAGTGATAGAGATGAATGACTTTGAGGAGCGGCTTAAAAAATTGGAAGACCGGCAAATTCATGAAAGCCTCCATTAAAAAGAGACTGAAAAAGCTCGAAGAAACGCTGAAAGAAAAATCAGACCCTCTAGATCCAGTTATCATTTACGACCCTGAGGCTCCTTTGCCGGACCTCTCACAATTCGGCGATCAAGTTGTAATCCTTCTGCCTGACAATCGAAGACAACGGTCTTGATTCCAATTTTCTTTTACAAAAATATTACATGCGTGTAAGGTCTATGTTTTTAGGAGAAGTTCATGCTGCGGAGAAGGACTTTCTTAGGTCTAGATGAGGAGAAAGCGAACATTCCTGATCGAGGGGATGTTTTTTTGAGCCATGTTTACCATATCTGTCAGTCTGAAAAGATTCAGGATTTGTTGACGCTTTTTAGAACGAGAACGGCTTACTACGATATGGATAAAGACTGGAAGTTTTACCGTGTACTTAGCCATTGGGACTCAAAAGGCCTTATTGAATGTGAAAGAGAATCGATGGATGGTTGGAGAAAATTTAATCTGATCGAGGCACTGTGGGTCTCTGTCATTCAGAGATTACGCTATTTGAACACTTCTTTAGGCGACATCGGTCATATAAAACCAAACTTCTTTGAAATGATCGATTGGGAATGCCCAATCTCATTGGCTGAATATTATGCTTTGTGCGCTGTTTTTCTAGAAAAACCTACGTTTTTTGTTCTGGCTCCGTTATGGCGTGATTTTTTCTTCTATGAAGAGCTCCAGACAGCATTGGCAACAACTCTTTTTGAATCATGCATCATTGTCCATCTCAATCCCCTCCTTAATAAACTGCTCCCGAAAGAAGGGGTCAAATCTCGCTTTCCCTTTGCAAGCGCGATTACCTATGAGCAGCAAGAAACTTTGGAGATTCTTGCAAAAGAGGACTTTGACAGAATCACTTTTAGAAAAGAGAAAGGGAAAGTTTATCGATGCGATATCGAAAAGGGATTTGCTCCTGATGTCTCTGAACATGTGCTTAAGCAAGGACACAAGAATCTGACCATCACAACGAACATCGTAGATGGACGAACTGCTTCTCGGACAAGAACGATTAAAAAACACCTCAAAGGATCTACCCAATGACCCACCAATATTTCGCACGGTCAACTACTGTGTTTTTTAAATCGAAGACTTCTGCTGATGACCTCAAAAGAGTCTTGCCATTCATCGGGGTAGTTCATGCTTTCAGAAGAGAAAGCCATGGAGATTCTCAATGGTCGTGAGAGGAAATATTCTCGCAGCGAAGTGAAAATTATTAAAGAGTTCATAGAGAGGCTCTGTCAAATAGAATATGAAATACTCTGCGAGAGATCAAAGACCGAAAACAGCAATCATTTACACACGAGTGTCGACCGAGGAACAAGCTGAATATGGATTTAGCTTACCTCATCAAGAAGATCTCCTACGCAAAGAGTGCGCTCGAAGAGGGATTCATGTTGTTGCTCAATACACGGATGAGGGATACAGCGCTAAGGATTTCAAACGCCCTCATTTTCAGCAGCTACTTGACTATCTGAGGAGACACAAAAAACAGATTCAGTATCTATTTGTAACGAAGTGGTGTCGGTTCTCAAGGAACATCGAAAACACAATTCTCATGAACCGTGAGCTGCTGTCTTACGGAACCCGTGTCATCACGCTTGATGATGGAGAAGAGTCAGATAATCCGGCAAATTTGTTGCTCACGATGCTGAACATGACCCTTCCGGAGATCGATAACCGC
>Ga0206895_1037_pt1 | contig 38434 bp, 36 predicted proteins | sample Alteio_BWOrgHeat_51_FD_152967 | JGI IMG/M metagenome (GOLD analysis project Ga0206895, IMG submission 152967) | Enriched cells from forest soil in Barre Woods Harvard Forest LTER site, Petersham, Massachusetts, United States -... | ecosystem: Environmental > Terrestrial > Soil > Temperate forest >...
CTACTGTCCCTGAACAAGAAGGACGAGAAGAAAGACAAAGAGGACAAAAAGCACGACGACAAAGATGCTAAAGAAGCTGAGCACGAAAAAGACAAAGAGCCAGCGGAGGCTAAATCGTGAAGCGTCCCGCAGAGATAGCACGCGAAGAAGCGAGCATGGCTACACTCGTTGAGCTGACAGGTGTGTTTGAGGGGATTGCTAGTATGCGTATTGCCCAAACTAAGAACCAAGTCCTTGAAAGTACAAAGTTCTTCAATGCACTGTGGAAGATTTACTCGCAGCTGCGCGTTGACACTATATTTAGTTTTGGTCGCGACACAAAGCAAGACAAAGAGGTTATCGATAAAGAGCTGTACATTATCATTACCGCCGAGGGTGGTTTTAGTGGTGATATCGACCAGAAAGTGGTGCAGTTGATGCTGAGTGTGTACGACAAGACAAAGAATGACATTATCGTCATTGGGCACCACGGTGCAGTGCAACTCGCTCAGCGTGGTATAGAGTATGAGCGCTACTTTAAACTGCCATCAAAAGACCAGAACATTAATGTGGCACCAATAGTTAAGGAAGTACAGAAATACCGAACCGCCAGTATGTTTTACCAAGAATATGTGTCGCTTATGACACAAGATGTTAAGCGTATTACGCTGAGTAACGCCGTAAAAAGTCGCGGGGAAGCCAGCGATCACCCAGACGAAGTTATTAGCGAAGATACGTACATATTCGAGCCGGATAGTTACGCGGTGGCAGCACACCTAGAACGTTCCATGATGAAGATCGCCATCAGTCAGTTGATTTTGAACTCCAAGCTGGCGCAGTATGCCAGCCGTTTCCGTGCTATGAGTGCCAGTCACCAGCGTGCTGACGAAGGTAAGCAGGAGCTACACCTGGAATTTAACCGTGCCCGCCGCAATATTAAAGATGAGCGCCTCAAAGAGAGCATCAACGGCATAAAGAAGAGTAAGAAGGCTGAGGTGAAAATATAATGGCTGGTGTTATCGTATCGTTAAAAGACTTGATCGTGCGGGTGCAGTTCGATGCCGATGCACCGAGCATTAACGAACTCGTCGTAGTTGATAACGAACACCTGACTGCCCTGCTCGTTGATCACCTCGAACCGGGTGGTATTGCATTCTGTCTGAATGTTCGCTCTGATCGCAGCATCCTAAAAGGCATGACCGTACAGCGTTCGCACAAGGGCATCGAGATCCCACTTGGCGAGAAAACAATTGGCCATATTCAGAATGCGCTCGGAGATTCACTTGACGGTGAACCGCGCATAGAAGGTCCGGATGTCCTCCGTAAGGACATCATGAAACTGCCAGCGCGTAGCACAGAGTTTGCAATCGCAAAGCCGGAAATTCTTGAGACGGGCATAAAGGTTATCGACTTCTTTACGCCGTTTGTGAAGGGCCGTAAAATTGGCGTTATTGGTGGTGCTGGTGTGGGTAAGACTGTGGTAACCATGGAGCTCATTAACAACACCTCACGGAGTGGTGCCGGCCTATCATTCTTCGCTGGTATTGGTGAGCGTATTCGTGAAGGCCACGAACTGTGGGACACATTGCGTGAAAATGACCTGCTCAAAAACACCGTCATGTTCTTTGCACAGATGAATGAGAACCCGGTACAGCGCTCCCTCATTGGTATTTCCGCCACCGCTGCTGCTGAGTATTTCCGCGACGAGCAGCACAAAGATATTCTATTCTTCGCTGACAACATGTTCCGTTATATTCAGGCTCGCAACGAACTTTCTACCATCCTCGATCAGATTCCGAACGAAGGTGGCTACGAGCCAACCATTTTCTCTGATGTGAAGATGCTGCAAGACCGTTTAAGCTCCAACGAAAACGGCTCTATTACATCTGTGCAGACTATTTATGTCCCAGCCGACGATATTTCCGACCCTGCGGTGCAATTTATTCAACACGAAATGGATTCCATTTTGGTACTTTCCCGTAAAGTTGCCGAGCAAGGTATTCGCCCGGCTGTTGATATTAACTTGTCGAGCTCAAGCCTGCTTACACCAGATGTCGTAGGCGACCGGCACTATGCGCTCAGCGTACAGGTCATGGCGCTACTGCAGAAGTACGAAAGCCTTAAGGGTATCATTGCCATCATTGGAGAAAACGAACTTTCACCTGCTGATCGTTCCGACTACGCAAAGGCCAAAAAACTCATAGCAAACTTTACCCAGAACATGAACGTGATGACCAAACACACTGGTGTGCCAGGTGACTACTTTAGCCGAGAAGATACATTAAAAAGTATTGAAGAGATCATAGTCTAATGGCCAGCCGGCAAGACGCGAGTACGGGCGAAATAATCGATGATGGTGAGGGCCGAAAAGACGCCGCGACCATAGCTAGTTCCTCGAATACGATGCAGGTGAAGGTGTATTCACCGTTCAAAGTATACTTCGAAGGCGAAGCCAAAAGTATTAGTGCCGAAAGTGCCACTGGGCCGTTTGATATCTTGCCGAAACACCACAACTTTATTACACTGCTGTCTCAATGTGAGTTAGTGATACGTACGGCTACTGATGAGCCAGAAGCCATTCGTATAAATGGCGGCATTATGCACGTCAAGGCGAATGACATTATCGTGTTCCTCGACGTATAGTATATGAGAAACCCGGAACAGGTGTCTCATACGCCCTTAATCTAAGATAAAGTAGTCGAAGCCAAAGCTGGCACCACTTGGCGGAGTATCGGCTGCACAGACGCTAAAACCTGTTGTTGAGCGGTTTACGTAGTAGCCAATTGCGCCGGCTGCTGCGCCAATAGGTGTGACCAACACGTGCGGTGTGGCGTTGAATTTTTGCGCAAAGGTAACCGATATAAAGCAGCCAGCCGACGCACCACTACCGGTGTTGATGTTGATACTGCCTGCCGTATCCGAACCACTAATACTTGCTGAACCGCTACTCCCCAGGGCTGAGCCATTGCTACGGCCAGGCGTAGCACCACCAGCAGTGATATGGTGCGTAAGGTTTAAATCGCCGTTCAGCAGAAACGTATTAACCGATATTTGTGGCGCGGTAATTGGACCGCCAAACGTTCCCGTTCCGGTTACTGCCAAACTTTTCTGTACCGCCAGCTGGCCCTGCACGCCAGTGTCACCGCCGACCGTTAAAGTCTTATTTATCTGCACTTGGTCAAGCACACCATTACCAGAAACATTTATCCCTGGTACGTTCAGAATACCGCCTATCTGTATAGTACCGGCTACCTCTAGGCTGTCGCGTATCAGTACTTTGCCGGCAAAGACGGCATTACTCTGCACGTTCAATACTTGTTTTGGCTGACCAACCGTGACATCGCTATTGGCCAGTTGCTTGAGCGTGTCACTACTCAGTGATTGGGTTTTGACGTTTATGCCCTTAGTACCATGGTTGGCTAGGAATGCCACAGCAAAGACTGCGCCCATAACGATCATAACCACTATAAAAAGAAGCAGGTATATGTTGATCTTACCCAGTAGCCGTTTTACGAGTGAGCCGCTCGGTTTTTCCGATACTTTTACTGCACTTTCTTCTGGTTTCGGGCTCGTAGATTGCTCATTAGTTGTGCTCTCTAACGAATCACCCTCAGTTGAGGACGTCGATTCGGTGGGTTTTTGGTCTTTATCATCCATAGAGCTATGCTTATGCTTGTTTCTATCATACAAGATGTGTACGGATAAGGGAACAGATACCGAAGGTTGCGTTTACGCGTCAGATGCGAGAAAATAAGCATGACCGAGGAAGCTTATGAGCGTATGGAAAACACAAATATGGCAAGGTGTGCGCATAACAGTACTGACAGTACTAGTATGTGCTGCTTTGGTTCCCACGGTGCATGCCGCACAGTCTAGCTCGAGCCACTACCAAGTGAATGAAGTACAATTTGGCAACGGTTCACAGCTCAATGCATGTTCCACAAGCTACTGTGCCAAAACTTCAGTCGGTGAGACGGCTGTTGGTAATATTGCGAGCGCAACCTACCAGGCACAAGCCGGATTTAACAGTAACCGCGAGCCATCGTTGGCAATTATTGTGCCAACTCAGTTTGTAGATTTTGGCGTACTCACCCCAGGCACTCCCGGCTATGCAACGGCTGTATTCTCGGTTTCATCCTACCTCACGAACGGCTATATAGTACAAACGTTCGGGAACCCACCAACAGATGAAACTCACTCGCTAAGTGCCATGACCAGTGGTGGCCCGTCAGCTCCGAACACTGAGCAGTTTGGTATGAACTTGGTTGCTAATACGTCCCCTGCAAGCTTTGGTGCTGACCCAGCTCAAGAGCCAGATACAACCTTTAGCTTTGGGCAAGCCTACAATGGCTACGGAACGGCGAATTCGTACAAATATAACAGTGGTGACTTTATAGCGCACACCACCAAAAGCAGCGGAGTCACGGACTACACCATGAGCTATCTCATCAACGTATCCAAACTGACACCCGGTGGTACATACACGATGCAGCAAATTCTCGTTGCCACCTCCACATACTAACCTGTGGATAACTTGTAGCGTTTCCTCTTGCAGTGTAAGTATAAGCGTGGTACCATTTGGCTATTACAAGCTAAAATCAAAACAAAACTAGGAGATATTTAATGAACCGAATCCGAAATCTTCTGCGCCGTCCGCTAGCAGTTGCTTCGGCAGTAGCTATTCTACTGGGCTCTGCTGCACCTGCACTGTTGGCCACATCTGCACATGCGGCTATTGAACAGACCCCGGCCCGTAGTATTAGCATGAGCGACTCTACGCCAGGTGCTACAAACGTTGTCTACGCACTGACACTTACCTTGCCAAATCCCGCCAAGAGTTTTGTGCTCGACTTCTGTGGTGAGAGTCCAATCATCGGTGGTGACTGTCAGATAACGACGCCTACTAACACCTCTACGACTATTGATGCGTCTGGTGCTACCTACTCATCTACCGCCCCAGCGAACATGACACCAGGCCAACTACCAACAAGTACGGGTACACCAGGATCTGCGGCAACTGGCTGGTCACTGGGTTCTGCAAGTGCTGCGACTATTAAGATGACAAGTACGACAGCTACAACCGCTAACGGTACCTACACCTTCTATTTCTCGGGCATCAAAAACCCTACCACCACTGGTAGCTTCTACGCACGTTTCTATGCCTACGGTGATGCAACCTACGGTTCTACCTTTACTGACGCAGATATCCCAGTAGCTCACGCCTACACACCTGCGGCTGTGCCTGGCAGTTCACCATCTCAAAACCCTGGTACATACGTAGACTACGGTGGCTTCGCACTGAGTACCGCTACCAACGTCAACATTACCGCCGTGGTGATGGAAACGATTAACTTCTGTGTATCACAGGCAGCCCCAAGTCCTAGTTGCGCCGGAGTAACTTCTCCAACCCTTACTCTGGGTCATGGTACGCCGCTTGCATTGGATGCTGGTGCGGTAGATACGGCTACAGCTTACACGCAACTTTCTACCAACGCCCTGAACGGTGCAGTTATTAGCCTTAAAACTACCAATAGTACAACTTGTGCTGGTCTGCAGCGTGATGGCACCTGTACATCTTCTAGCGGTATCCCACCAATTGGTGGCTACGGCGCCATGACTGCAGGTACAGCAGCCTTCGGTCTCAGTGTAGACGATAGTGTCGCAGCGGCGGGCCTGACGGCTTCACCAGGCTCTACGGTACATGCAGTTTCGACAACTAATAACCTTTTCCCTGATGTGTATGGTACTACTACAGCTAACCCTGGCAGCTACGCCATGAACACCACTGGTGCAAACACAGGAGTACTGAGTACCTATGGTGACCCAATTGCATATGCGACAGCGGCTTGTAAGAGTATGAACAACCTTCTTACCTATGCAGCTACAGCGTCGCCAACCACACCAGCCGGTGTCTACTCGACCACTGAAGCGCTCATAGCAACAGGTACATTCTAACCAAACGAGAGGAGTCCTAGGGTGGCTGGGACAAGACAGCTTCGCGCTCGACACCTCGGTATTGGCCTCGTGGCGGTCCTGCTCTTTACAGTAGCAGGACCGCTTCGTACATGGTTTGCCCAAGGCGCATACTTAGGCAGCCATAGCCTGACTCTTGGCGACAATACTCCAGGCGCGACAACTAACTACTTACTCAGTATTGCAGGCCAAAGTGGGGGCACTGTGGGCTCTATACGCCTGCAAATATGTGCGAACGATCCACTCGTAGGACGGCCGTGTACGCCGCCACCTGGCTTCAGTTTTTCGGGTGCAACGCTTATAAACCAGACCGGCATAACCGATTTTAGTATAGATACAGCCGATAGCACCGCCAACGAGCTGGTACTGACCCACCCAGCGGCGGTCGCACCCAGTGGTACCGCTACCTATGAACTCAGTGGGGTTGTAAACCCCACAAGCATCGGTACGTTCTACGGTCGTATTGTCACCTACGCTTCTACTGACGGAACTGGTGCAATCGTCGACCGTGGTGGTTTGGCACTTGCGACAAATGGTGGCGTAGGCATCAGTACTTACGTGCCACCGTACTTGTTATTTTGTACGGGTACGACGATCCAGCCATATGACTGTTCAACAGCGGATGGTGACTACATAGACTTCGGTAACTTCACTAGCACCAAAACTTCTACTGGACAGACGAAACTACTGGCATCTACCAATGCTGACACAGGTTATACCATACGGGCGGTGGGTGGCACGCTCACATCAGGTAACAACGTCATTCCTGCACTCACAACTCCCGATGTATCACGTATTGGCGTGAGTCAATTTGGCATAAACTTGCGCTCGAACACCACGCCAAACACCGGTAGCGATGTGCAAGGGCCGGGCAGTGGGGGTGTAGCACCCGGTTACGATACGGCGAACTTCTACCAGTTCAATTCCGGAGATGTCATAGCAGAGTCTGCACTCCCAGACGACTATCGTATGTATACCGCCACCTACATAACAAATGTTTCTAAAGACCAAGCTCCGGGTGTCTATGTGAGTACACTTACGTACATTTGTCTAGCCAATTTTTAGGTAATGAAGCAAATGCAAGTAGTTTTCTCATTGCGCAGCGTTGCAGAATGAATCCGCCGATTCTCGCTGCTATTCCCAGCGTCGGCACAATAAAATGCCAGTGGCGTTCTCTGTAATGTCCTCCGAAAATACAACATGCTATTGTTTGGCAAACCCCTTGCGGTTTGGTACCATAGGTAACAGCAAAACCACCGTAGAGAGGGAAGAATGAAAAACGTTAGAAAAGTTGTAGCAACTGTAGTGGCGAGTGCCGGTTTAGTGTTCGCTATATTTATGCCAAGCTTAGCGAGTGCGCAAACATCCGTTATTGGGGGTGGTGGTAATGGTATTCAAGTAGCACCAGTCAGAACTGATGTGACGATGGATGCTGGTACAACCAAAACGATTCAGGTGAACGTTACAAACGTTACGGGTCAAACCGCAACCTACCAAGCAGTCATCAACGACTTCACGACACGGCCTGGTGATGAAACTGGTACACCTGCATTGCTACTTGATAACAATTCGTACGCTCCCAGTCACAGTTTGAAGCGATATGTTAAATCTATTCCTAACTTTACACTTGCTGCAGGTGCGACCGAGAATGTAACGGTTACTATCACTATTCCAAAGGGTGTTGCTGGTGGCGGTTACTATGGTGCCGTACGTTTTTCCCCTTCAACAGTTGCAAAAACTAACCAGACTGGCGCAACGCTTTCTGCAAGTGTCGGATCACTCATACTAGTACGTGTGCCTGGAGCGGTCAAAGACGACCTACGCATAGCCAGCTTTGATGTACGCACGAGTACTACAGCTACTGGAAACAGCTCAGTATACGTGAACAGTAAGTCACTTTATGCAGTTGCACGTTTTGAAAACAAAGGTAACATTCAGGAACAGCCTTTCGGTAAGGTAACCGTCATGAAAGGCAAGACGGTTATTCAGTCTACAGAAATCAACCCGATTGACACCAACAATCAAAGAGCCAACGTGTTGCCGGACAGCATTCGTCGCTTTAGTGTTCCGCTTACCAAACTTGGCAGCTGGGGTAAGTACACCGTACGTGGTGACTTTGGCTATGGTAGTAATGGCCAACTGCTCAGTGCAACAACGACCTTCTACGTCATACCAGTTGTGCTGATCATCATTGTCGTTGTGCTACTAGGACTCATACTGTTTGCAATCTTTGGCTTGCCACGTGCGATTAGGCGTTACAACCAGCGTGTCTTACGTCGTGCCGGCCGCCGATAGGTGCACTTGAGCCGCTGGTGTTTTTAGCTCGAATCCGCTATGCTGAAGACTAAAGCATAAGCGATGAATTTGTCTCAAAAATGAAACACACAGCACTTCTCAGGCGCAGCTCACTCCTCTTAGTACTTGGTCTAGTGCTAGCTGTTGCGCGTGTGGATGGTGTGAGCGCACGTGGTAGTTCCAACCCGAACCAATCAGGTTCAACAGGCCTGCAAGGTACCATTGCAAGTGATCCGCCTAAAAATGCACCGACCATAAGCGTGCCAGTAAACGGTCGCAACTTTACCGCTATACCAATTCAAATCAGCGGACTTTGTACGACTGGATTACTCGTAAAAGTGTTCAGCAATAACATCTTTGTCGGCTCCGTAAATTGTACGGGAAATAGCTTTAGCATACAGTCTGACCTCTTGAGTGGCGCAAACGTGCTTGTCGCGCGCCAGTATGATGCGCTTGATCAGACAAGCCCAGATAGTAACAGTGTGAATGTGACCTTTCAGGATAGCCAATTATCTGCGTTCAATGAGCGCGTCAGCCTCACTAGCCAATACGCCAAGATTGGTGCCGATGTTGGCGCAACACTCACTTGGCCCATAATCCTGAGCGGCGGTACCGGACCATATGCGATTAGCGTCGACTGGGGAGATGGCTCCGCTACCGATCTTATTAGTCAACCATTTGCCGGTGCCGTTAACATTACACATATCTACAAAGCGGCCGGTGTGTATCAGGTAATTGTTCGCGCCACTGATACCAATGGCCAGACGGCATTCCTGCAGCTGGTGGGTGTGGGTAACGGCAAGGTTACGCAGGGAACGCAAACAGGGGGTGCAAGTAGTAGCGGAACTGGCTCGGGGACTGTTACCACCGTCCTTATATGGTGGCCGTTCGTGGTGGCATTTCCACTCATCGCCTCTACTTTTTGGCTCGGTAAAAAGTATGAACTAAGAGCCATACATAAACGTATCGAAAAACAGAACGAGCTGTACGGCAAAGATAAGTAGCTGGCCAAACAGTGCCAGAATTTGCTAAAATATAATTATTATGTCTAAAAAAGTATACGTTGGTATGTCTGGAGGTGTCGATTCATCGGTAACAGCTGCTCTGTTGGTAGAGCAAGGCTATGATGTTACCGGTGTCTACATGAAGAACTGGAGTAAAGACTTGCCAGGGATGGTTTGTCCGTGGAAAGAAGACTATCAAGACGCCAAGCGTGTCGCAGTGCAGCTCGGCATTCCGTTCAAGATGTACGATTTTGAAACCGAGTACCGCCAACATGTCGTTGACTACATGATTGCCGAGTACCAGGCTGGGCGTACGCCGAACCCAGATATCATGTGTAACCAAGAAGTGAAGTTTAAGCTGTTTTTGAGTGCATGTCTCGAGGATGGTGCGGATATGATCGCAACCGGTCACTACGCTCGTACGGAGAATGGCCAGCTGCTCACGGCTGCAAACGTAGAAAAAGACCAGACGTATTTCCTCTACCGAGTTACCCAAGACGCACTGGCGCACTCGCTGATGCCCATTGGCGCGTTTACCACCAAAGCAGATGTTCGGGCAAAAGCCCAGGAGCTCGGGCTAGCTACGGCTGAGAAGAAAGACAGCCAGGGTATATGCTTCGTGGGCAAGGTTGGCATAAAAGATTTCTTACTGCATGAGCTCGGCGAACAACCCTACGGCGACATTTTTGACCAAAATGGCGTGAAGATTGGCCAACACGACGGTGCCATATTTTACACCATAGGCCAGAGGCATGGTTTAGACGTTGGCGGAGGTTTGCCATACTATGTTACCGGCAAAGATATGGCAAAAAATGCGGTCTATGTCACGACAGACTTAGCCGATGCGCGTTTATGGCATAAGCAGCTAAAACTTACTGATCTACATTGGATTAATGGTGTGCCAGAGCAGGGCAAGATCTACAAGGTCCGGACGCGCTACCGTGCCGCACTCGTAGACTGCACGCTAAAACTAGAGGACGGACCCAGCGCTACTGCGTTGGTTGAGCTCAGCGAAGAAATACGTGCCATTACTCCCGGCCAATCAGCTGTTATGTACGATGGTAATCGTGTGGTTGGTGGTGGAGTTGTTCAGGGCTAGCGCTGGTCGCTGACGCATCGGCAGCGTGGAACCAGGGCGCCATTGCTTTTGCACAGGGCACAACTTCTGCATGACCCTCAAAGTTGGCTGGAATACTACGAAAAGGGACAGTAACTTTATCAAAGCTTAGCGAGTATTTTTTCCACGCAGATACGACATTTACGGTAGGGTCGGTCCAAGGGCGGAACGTGCTAATGTAGGAGCCTTCCGTAACGTCAGGCTGAGAGACTCTTGGTACAAGACTTTCGATTGTCTCGCGACTATCAAGGTTGTTAAGCATATGTACATCGCTCCGCAGGCCATTCCAATCTTCACCACTCATCACAGCCTCCCGGATATCATCTAAATGCGTGAGGGTGTGCAGTAAACCGTATTGTTCTAGCTGTTGCCAGGTGATGGCTGCCAGCTTACCGTCAAAATTAACCACATTCCAATCTGGGAACCAGTTATCTATCGTACTACCCAAAGAACCCTGGTAACCATCATCAATATCAAAAGGTGCAGACCACATACTAAATCGTTTGAGTGTCGAGCCAAGCGTCTGTGCAACTCGTGCGGTGACCTTGAGACCTTCTGGGCCACCCCAACTTTTACCAACAAAACTCAGGAATTCTGGCGGATGTTTCTCCAGGGCTGCAACAGTTCTATCAATGAGCTCGTCCTCGACCGAGTGGTAGTGGGACAACACTATGGCGCCAATAGGAAGATTGCCAAGTCCGCTCAGCTGTCGGAGTGTTTGCGCTTCTGCGACAGAGTGAATATCCCCGGTACCGGGAAAGTAGAGCATGACTTCGTTGTGTACGGCTGGGTTGTAATCGGTAATCCAACTAAAGTGTGTTGGGGTTGCAGGCAAACGCTGTCGCATGGTTTGTTCAGCTTTATATGCAGCAACGGTATTAGTAAGTGCACCTCCAAGTGCGGCACCACCAATCAGTAAGCCAGTCTTTACGACTAGGCGACGGCTAATGAAGTTGGCACGAGGGTCTGCTACGGTATCAGCCAGATGTTCATCACCACTATCATCTTCGGACGGCGCCAGTTCATTTTCTTCGTAATCAGTCTGAGGCGTAAGGGTCAACGAATCATCCACTGGAAGTTCCATAGAATTGGGAATAAGGCCCAAGCCTACATCCGATGTAGGCTCAAAAGGAGTGTTGGTGTTTGTGGTAAACTCATTCATTTTTGATTATCAAGTTGATTCCAGTATGCGCTTTGTGGGTATTTATAAAAGGGTAAAATGTACAATGATCTGTCATAAAATATACGCAATAAAAGAAAAGCCGCGTGAGTGTTATATGAGAGAAATGGTTGTATTGGTGTGAACCAATACACTTTTCTTGATCTTACTCATGCGGCTATGACCTTCCGTGATCATCGTTGCCCGGAAGGGTGCTTTGTTCGTGCTATGCGCCGAGTGCTTCGAGCGCCTTACGGTGCTTATTGCGGCTCCTCTCGTGGTGAGCGATCATGCTTTTGGCATAGGTCATGCCGCCAGCTGCGTGAGGTGGAACTTGCTTAGCAAGTTTATTGACCCAGCGTTGCTGCTTGTCGATTGCGGTGTAGTCTTCAGGCGTATCCCTGAGCATACGTGCTAGTTCCTCGGCTGCGGAGTGCATGTCCTCTTGGTGACCTACCATCCAGTCATAGTGTCTGGTGTAACGGTCGATCTCCTCTTGTGCATTCTTGAGAGCAAGCTTATGGTACCAGACGTGCAATCTTGCGAACATCTCATACTCCCTCGGGTTGTAACGCGGGTTTGCGTTAAAGCTCATAACGAACCGAATCATTATATCGTATAAACATATATTTGTCAATGATTTGGCATCTGAACGACCTCTGTTATAATGACGGTAATGAACGCCCAAGACATCCGCAACAAATATCTCAAGTTCTATCAGGAACGCCAGCACAAGCTTATTCCTCGTGCACCATTGGTCCTCACCAATGACCCCACTACGCTCTTTACCGGTAGCGGTATGCAGCAGCTCATGCCGTACTTACTCGGTGAGCCGCACCCAGACGGTGTCCGTTTGGTCGACAGCCAGCCGAGCTTCCGCGCCCAAGACATTGAAGAGATCGGTGATAACCGCCACACTACCTTCTTTGAAATGCTTGGCAACTGGTCCTTAGGCGATTACTTCAAGGCAGAGCAGCTGCCCTGGATGTTCGAATTCATGATCGACGTCGTGGGCCTAGACGTTAACAAGTTTTACGTCACCTGCTTTATTGGCGACGAAGCCAATGGCATACCGAAAGATACTGAGAGTGGTGATATATGGAAGCGATTATTCAAAGAGAAGGGTGTAGAAGCTGGTGAAGTGAATGTTGGCTCAGAGGCGGATGGCTACAAAGTTGGCACACCAGAAGGCGTCAAGATTTTTTACTACGACGCCAGCAAGAACTGGTGGTGCCGTGGGGGCAAGATAGCCGACATGCCGGTGGGTGAACCTGGTGGCCCCGACAGCGAAATGTTTTACCGGTTTGATGCCAGTGAACATACAACTGCAGAGAAAGAACAGTACGGTGAACTCTGCCACCCCAACTGTGATTGCGGCCGCTATATGGAAATTGGCAATAACGTGTTCATGGAATACGTCCGTCGCGAAAGCGGCTTTGAAAAACTGCCAGCACAGAACGTAGACCAAGGCGCTGGGCTAGAGCGTATTGCCGCTGCGGCCATCGATAGCCCAGACGTATTTAAGATAAGTCTGCTCTGGCCAATTATAGAAAAGCTACAGACAATCAGTGGTAAAACCTACGAAACGCACACCAATAGCATGCGCGTTATTGCCGACCACCTGCGCGGTGCAACATTCTTGGCCGTAGATGGTGTCAGCCCCAGCAACAAAGAACAGGGCTATGTTATGCGCCGCCTAGTGCGCCGTGCCATTCGCTTTGCATTCGACCTTGGGGTGGAGCAAAACTTCTTGGAACAAGTCGTACCGGTCATAGCTGATCTGTACCAAGATGATTACCCAGAGATCGTGAAAAACCGTGAGAACATTATTGAAACGCTGGTGAAGGAAGAAAAAGTCTTCCGCCAAACCCTCCGCAAAGGTCTCCAGGTGCTCACGAAACTTGGCGCTGATGGCCTGAACGGTGAGGCGCTGTTTACACTGTACGATACATTCGGTTTTCCAGTAGAACTCAGCACTGAGGAGGCATTCAAGCAAGATATTGCCCTATCTGCTGACTGGCAAAAGGAATTCAATGCCAAGATGGCCGAGCAGCGTGCACGGAGCCAGACTGCGGCAAAGGGTGTGTTCAAGGGCGGGCTTGGTGGTCAGAGCGAAATCCACAAGAAGTATCATACAGCCACGCACCTTATGTACCAGGCACTACGCCAAACGTTGGGCGACCACGTGATTCAACACGGTTCAAACATCACCGAGGAAAGATTGCGGTTCGACTTTAGCCACCCGGATAAGATGACCCCAGAGCAGATAAAAGCTGTTGAAGATATCGTGAACGAGCAGATCAACAAAGACCTCAAAGTCAGTTTCGCTGAATATCCAACTGAGGTTGCTCGCGGCGAAATGGGTGCGCTGGGCGCCTTTGGTGACCGCTACGGTGACACCGTAAAGGTATATAAAATGATAGCTGACGGTCTAGATACGCCGTTCAGTTTTGAAATCTGCGGTGGCCCACATGTCGACCACACGGCGCAGCTGGCCGAGGGTGGCAAACGCTTCAAAATCACTAAGGAAGAATCGAGCAGCTCAGGCATTCGCCGCATAAAGGCCGTGCTAGCGTAGTCTACTCATCATCAGGACGCGCAAAATCATCCTCAATAGTTTCAAATAGCACATCTGGGCCATCGGACCTATCGAGTGTGGTGAGTACTGGCTTGGCACTTTCTAAGTATGGGCGCAAGATAGTCATCATTGCCACGGAAACTAAATCATATTGTTCGCGTGTGGCTTCAGGGTTTAGTAGTTTTCCCCTAGGGTCATCATACATTCCCATCTGTACAGCGAGTACAAAATCATCCATAGGGATGTCGGTTGGGTGGCGCTTACCAGATCGTTCTACGAGAGACTGTAGCGCGACTTCACTGCTATCGATTGTTTCTTGCTGAGATGATTTCATAGCGGTGTATTTTTCACCGATCTCAGCAGCAAGGTGATACAGGATCTTCTGGCCATTTGTGTATGTGCCTTCACTTTCGGTCATTGCAACGACGAGTGCACGACCCTTAGCTTTCGGGTGGGGAAGATGTGCGGTGGTTGTTTTGTCTGTGTTCCCCGAGGTCTTACCGAGCAACACGAGCAAATTAGAAAGGTTTTTCGTATCAGACAGATCCTGGGTGCTTGCTCGTTCTAAAAATTCATCCGCACCTTGTTCCAGCGTATTGCCAAAAATGGCCAGTAGGAGCTCTCCACCAAGACGAGTGTCTGCAATAATCGTGAAAGGATCACCCATACTGTTGCTGCTTGATATGCTCGTATAAGCATCGGTGGTGATCAGTGTCATTGCCATTGGTGCCTTTTCTGCGTTAGATGCATCCATGATGACGAATGTGGTCGTGAGACTCCAGGTGAACTCGGGAATAGATAGCGATGGGGGCACTTCGCTGAGTCGAGCCTGAAGATTGTCGACTCGCACTCTCCCCGGCAGATATATTAGGTTGGTCATTTCGTTTGGAAGTCGGTCGCGCTCTAGAACGACGGCTTTTTCCGGAGTGGCAGTGTAAAGTGTGGAGCGTTCTATCGCATTATCGTTCAGAACCTGCTCGAACCGAGGGTCGTGCCCCATGTGCTCAAGCTCTTCAGAAGAGCCGGCGAGCAGTTCATGGTAATGGTGAGCAACAGATGGATTAGTCATAGCTTTGTATAATTTTACAATAAATATGTAAAAAAGTAAACATTTCCATAGAGCAAGTTGTGTGTACGCTGAAAATACTCGCGCAGAGGTGTAACGACGTGCTAAAATAACAAGCATATGCTTGATAAGTTCAAGGGTCTAAAAGACACGGCGATCAGCCGAGTAAAAACAAAGGCCGTCGCCGGCGACACAACACGCTATGTGGTGGCGCTTGATATTGGTACTGAATATGTAAAGGCCCTTATAGGGCGTGTGAACGAGGGTGATATAGATATCATTGGTGTCGGTCGTGCTCACCAGGGGCTCAGTGACATGCAGGCTGGCGCCGTGGCGGATATAGGCGCCGTGGTAGAAAACTGTGATAAGGCACTGAACGACGCTGAAAAACAGGCAGGTGTCAGTGCACGGAGTGCAGTTATAGGTATAGCTGGCGAACTCGTAAAGGGCACCACTACTACTGTGCGTGTGGCCCGCAAAACTCCCGATAAAGCACTCGACATGGTCGAGGTGGAACGCATCATCAAGCTCGTCCAAGAGCGAGCCGAGGCGAAAGCCAAGAAAGAGTTAGCTTGGGAGCTCGGCGGCAAGAACATCGATGTGCGTCTGGTGAACAGTGCGCTGGTCGGTATAGAAATAGATGGCTACATCGTAACCAATCCCATTGGTTTCCAGGGACGAGATGTCGTGGTGCAGCTTTACACTGCCTATGCGCCACTCGTGCACATTGGTGCACTCGAGCGGGTTGCCGAACAGCTCGATCTTGAGCTGATAGCTGTTGCAGCAGAACCATTTGCAGTTGCACGTAGTGTGATTGGCGACGACCAGTCGAATAGTATGAGCGCAGTCCTTATGGACGTTGGTGGTGGTACAACTGATATCGCAGTTATAAACGATGGGGGCGTGCAAGGTACTAAGATGTTTGGTATTGGCGGTCGTGCCTACACTCGCGGCATTGAGCGTGACTTGGGCGTAGAATTCGATGTTGCTGAACAGCTCAAACTCGGCCTCAGTAATGGGAAAGTAGCCGACAAGCAGGCGAAGCCGGTCAAAGATGCGCTCGAAAAGACGCTCAACGTCTGGATAAGCGGCGTGGAGCTTGCGCTCGGTGAATTCACCAAGCTTGATCACCTACCATACCGTTTACTGCTCTGCGGGGGTGGCTCTTCACTCGATATGCTCCTCGATAAACTGCACGAGAGTGATTGGTATAGCAAGCTGCCCTTTACACGAAAACCTATCGTACAGTACATTCACCCTGAGCAAGTCGTGGGCATTACTGACACCACAGGCAGTGTGACTGATCACACATACATAACAGCCATGGGTCTTCTGCGCGTTGGACTCGATACGGTACAATACCATGGTAATAGTGGTAACAGCGTGAAAGAAAAACTCGACAGGATGCTGCATGTCTAACCCCCCCAAAATCAAGATTCAATCTGCATCGAGCGTCCCCGGAAAAGAGACGATATATGTTGATGTCGACGACGAAATTACGGCAATTATAGAAAAAGTGCGGCTAGCGAAAGGCAAGGTGATTGCCTTAGTATTACCAAAGCGCGCTGCCGTACTCCAGAGCGTCGTCAACATGAAGCTACTGAAGCACACCGCCGACAAAGCGGATAAAAATCTAGTACTGATAACAACCGAAGCTGGGTTGATGCCACTCGCTGGAAGTGTGGGCCTGCATGTGGCTAGCACGCCCACTAGTAAGCCAAGCATACCGCCAGCTCCTGTTGGCCCAAGCGATGAGCCAGAATCAGTCGATGAGCCACTGGATATTGTAGATGGCACGGCTGATGCGGATTACGACCCTAGCAAGGCTGCCGACAAAACGGTAGGTGAGCTTGCCGGAGGCGCTGCACTTGGCGGTATCGCTGCAAGTAGCATAGACGAAGACATCGAAATGGGTGATGAAGACGAGCCAACCCTTGCCGCCGACAGCACTAAGGTTAGTAAGCCAAAGAAAAACAAGAAGCTGATTGTGCCCAACTTTGATACATTCAAAAAGAAGCTCCTGCTAGTTGGCTTAGTGGCGGTGCTCCTTATTGTAGGAGGTATCTTTGCCTTTGTTGTTTTGCCAAAAGCAGCAATAACTATAAAAACAGATAGCAGCACCATAAAGACTAACTTAAATTTGGCACTCGATACCACGGCCAAAAGCGTAGACAGCACCAATTCTATCGTTCCTGCGGTAGCGCAAAGCAACCAAAAGACGAGCACGCAACAAGCAACCGCTACTGGCCAGCAAAACAACGGTCAACAGGCTAGTGGACAGATAAAAATTATCAACTGTAGTGGAGCAGCCGTAACATTGCCGGTGGGTGCAAGCTTTAGTAGCAGCGGCTATACATTTATTGGGCAGAATTCAGTGACCGTGCCCGATAGTAACTACTCCAAGACTGGTACGTGTCATAACGATGGAACGGGCACTGTAAATGTAACCGCCCTGCATGGTGGGGCGGGTTATAACCTTGCACCCGCTAGCTATGCCATTTCGAATAACCCAGGCGGTTTAACAGCTACTGGTTCTCAAATGAGCGGTGGTACGGACAACATCACCAAGATTGTAGCCCAGACAGATATCGACGGTGCAACTGCTAAGATTAAGGCGATCGATACGACATCGATCAAGCAACAGCTTATTAGTGATCTCCAAGCCAAAGGCCTCCAGCCAGTTCCTACAACATTCCTGGCGAGCGCTCCGCAAATAACCTCAAGTGCCCAGGCGGGCACGGCAGCAGATACAGTTACCGTCACGGGTGTTACTACCTATACAATGTTAGGTGTAAAGACAGCCGATCTCAAGACACTCGTCGACGCAAATGTGACTATGCAGCTCGAAAAAGGCAGGCAGGTCATACTTGATGACGGCGTGGCAAACGCCATCTTCAGCGAACAAAATCCCGCTACTGCTACCAGTGCCAGTGTAAGCATGACTACCCAGTCAGTAGCTGGTCCTCAGCTTGACGTAGCTGCGATAAAGAAAGAAATTGTCGGTATGAAGGCGGGCGATATTCAGGCGCTCATCAAACAAACTCCTGGTGTGACCGATGTGAATGTTAAACTCAGCCCATTCTGGGTCAGTAGTGTACCAAGTAACTCCAAGAAGGTTACCGTACAGATAGATAAGTCTGGTGCGCAGTAGGCCGGCATGGCAGTCACCGAGTACATTTTAGCGCTCGATTATGGCGAAAAGAGGGTTGGCGTAGCGATAGCTCACGAGGTCGCTCGTATGCCACAACCACTTACCACACTCACGAACGATGATGGTCTGATGAGCGAGATCGCAAAACTGGTAGATGCCGAGTCGGTAAAAACCGTCGTAGTAGGTTTGCCTCGCTCAATGGATGGCGGCTACAGCGCACAAACGCGTACCGCAGAAGCATTCGCAAAAGAGCTGGAGCAGACACTTGATGTGCCGGTGGCATTAGCCGACGAAACACTCACGAGTGTCGACGCCGAAGCGGCACTTGGTCCTGGCCGACACCCAAAGGGGATGGTTGACGCAGTTGCCGCGACCTATATACTAGAACGGTATTTGCATGAACATACAGGGGAACAATAATGGCGACATACAACAGATATAACAGGAGAAAACAACCTTGGTTTCGTCGGCTCGCTACAGCTTGTGGGGTAGTGGTGCTCGTCCTTGGCGTTGCTACAGCTGGCGTATGGCATTTTTACGATGCAAATCTCAAACCAGTAAGTACTAGCGCTCGGAGTCAAACGGTTACTATTCCATCTGGTACAAGTCCTTCTGAAATTGCGGTGCTACTCCACGCACAGCACCTTATTCGTAACGTATGGACATTCGAACGTTATGTACAAAGTAAGGGGGTAAGCGAAGACTTGCAGGCTGGTACATACAGCTTGAGCCCCAGCCAGAGCGTCCAGGATATTGTTGCCCAGCTGACGCATGGCAAAGTGACTACCCAGCTTGTAACGATTTTGCCCGGTCAGCGCCTTGATCAAATTAAGCAATCACTCCTAAACGATGGCTTTAAGGAAGCAGATGTAAATGCTGCCCTCCAGCCATCTCTCTACGCCGATAGCCCTGCTCTCGTCGATAAACCGGCAGCTAACGACCTAGAAGGCTATCTCTACCCAGATTCGTTCCAACGCACTTCCGCTACCAGTGCTTCTACTATTGTGCAGGAATCTATTGCTGAAATGCAGCAGCACCTGAGCCCGGATATTCGTGCGGCATTTGCGAAGGAAGGACTGAGCACTTACCAGGGCATCATCCTGGCGTCTATAGTTGAGCAAGAGGTCTCACGCCAAAGCGATCGTGCGCAAGCTGCACAGGTGTTCCTAAAACGGCTCAGTATGGGGATGATGCTTGGGTCAGACGTCACGGCGATGTACGGTTCTCGACTGGCCGGGCAGGGAACTTCGCTAACCTACGATACCCCATACAACACGCTCATCCACACTGGATTGCCACCAACCCCTATTAGCAACGTCAGCGACAGTTCGCTGCAGGCTGTAGCCCATCCAGCCACGACGGATTGGCTGTATTTTGTAGCCGGTGATGACGGTGTGACACACTTCTCGAGTACGCTTGCAGAACATGAGGCTTTGACTGCTCAGTACTGTCATAAGCTTTGTGAACAGTAACAGGGGTAGTATTGCCGCAAAACTTGCGAATACTACTCATTTTTGCTACCATATATCGGTAACAGTAATGCGCATATGTATATAGGCGTATAGGTGGTTACATTTTTTTACCTTCGTTTCGTGGCTAGATGTCGAATATTCGACCTCAATAACAAGTAACTCGGTATATCAGCTATGTGCAGGGCTTTAGGGCTTGGCACGCAGCTAGGAGCAAGTATTAGTACGACACCTACAGGGTCATTACCAGCCCAACTGATAAATCAACAACGACTACTCTTGAGTAGTCGTTTACAAAAGGCTCTCAAACGCAAATCGACGCGTAAGCGTCTGATTCGTTATAGTCTCATCGCTACCAATGCCGCTATGTTAATAGCGGTTATTACGTTTGTAGCCATTACCTCGCACGCCAACCACTCTGTGGCAGCCCTTACAGCCACCAGTGCTGTCACTGGACCGGTAGATGGCCTTACTTCTTACGATATTGCCGCCAATGTCGCGAAGATTACGAGCCTGCCCGAGAGGAATGCTATTAATAACCAGGCGCAGAGTGCCAAAGTAGCCTTGAGTGTAAACACCACCGACACCAACTTGGTCGCAAAACCGCAGCTAGCTGCCACCGCACTGAAAAGCCGCAAAGATATCCAGAACTATACCGCAGTCGCTGGCGATACAGTGACATCCATCGGCCAAAAGTTTGGAGTCACCAGCGACAGTATACGCTGGTCAAACGGTATTACCGGTGACACCGTAGCTGCCGGGAAGGTGCTGGTTATACCACCAGTGAATGGCATCGTATATACCGTAGCTGCTGGTGATACCATACAAAGCATTGCTGCTAAATACAAAGCTAATGTCGACCAGATTACCGCCTTTAACGATGCCGAAATATCGGGCATACAGACAGGCGAGCAGATATTAGTGCCAAATGGGCAGATTGTGCCAGTGGCTGTTGTGAGCCGCACCGCGGGCTTTAGTTTTGGCTCGTTTACTCCCACCTACGGCAACAACGGCTACGATCCGGGTTGGTGTACATGGTATGTGGCCTCGATGATCTCCATTCCGAGTAACTGGGGTAATGCTAGCACGTGGGCATACTTTGCCGCCTTAAGTGGTTGGACGGTCAGTTCTGTGCCGCCACATGCTGGCGTGATTGCCCAAACCACCAGTGGTAACCACGTGGCAATTGTCCAAGACGTTTCACCAGATGGCACCCAAATCAAGTATAGCGATATGAACGGTATCGCCGGGTTCGGGCGTGTAGGCTATAGCGGGTGGGTGCCAGTAACTCATTTTGAGCACTATATTTATCGTTAGAACATATTTTATAGTATTTTGCTAGTGGTTCTGCTATACTGTAAGGAATGAAATTTATAGATCACGTAACCATACTGGCGACTGCCGGTGACGGTGGTAATGGCCGCACAAGTTTTCGACATGAAAAGTACATCGACAAAGGTGGTCCAGATGGTGGAGACGGCGGTAATGGTGGTGACATCGTGTTTGTGGCAAGTCGCAATCAAAACACGCTTGTGTCATTCCGGTACCACCGCGAACTAGTAGCTGAGGCTGGTGGCGCCGGCGATAAAGTGCGTCGGCACGGGCGTAGCGGCAAGAACTTGCGTGTGCCTGTACCGGTGGGGACTATCGTGACTAATGCTGAAGGTCAAACGCTCACCGACTTGGTTGTAGATGGCCAAGAAGCAATTGTTGCGCATGGTGGTCGTGGTGGCTTTGGCAACGCCCACTTTGTAAGCTCAGTTCGCCAGGCACCAAAGTTTGCCGAAAAAGGCGAGGCTGGTCAGTCGCTCGAGCTAAATCTTGAACTCAAAATTATCGCTGACGTAGGGCTGGTTGGACTGCCCAACGCGGGTAAATCCACACTCCTCAGCGTTATAAGTAACGCTCGTCCGGAAATAGCTGACTATCCATTCACCACACTCACTCCAAACTTGGGGGTGGTAGATTACGATAAAGAAAGCAGCTTGCTGTTTGCAGACATACCGGGACTTATTGAGGGTGCCGCCGAAGGCAAAGGCCTGGGTGATGAGTTCCTACGCCATGTTGAGCGCACCGCGGTGTTGCTACACCTGATAGATGTTACATCCGAAGATGTTGTGGCTGATTATGAAACCATACAAAATGAACTAAAGACGTACAAGTCTAATTTAGCTGAGAAAAAGCAGGTAGTGGTATTTAGTAAAATAGATCTAATACTGCCCGAAGAGCTTGCATTAAAGCGTGCCGCCATGGAAAAAGTATTACCAAAAGATGCACAACTCTTTGCCATATCGTCACAAGCTCACGAGAACCTTAAGCCACTTTTGAACGAAGTACGAAAGCAAGTGCTTACTGAGCGGGCGCATCAGGCAGAGATTGCTCCAGAAGAAAAAGCCATGCCAATACTTCGACTGAAAGATCAGTCGAGCTGGCGCGTCAGCCGCGAAGGTGACGTCTTTATCGTAAGTGGCAGCAAGATCGAACGCTTTGCAGTTCGCACTGACTTTGACAACGATGAAGCGGTGCACCGACTAAAAGTTATTATGCGCAAACAGGGGATTATGCATGAACTGCGTAAGCAGGGTGCCGAGCAGGGCAGTACTATTCGTATTGCTGGTGGCACTATAGAGTTCTAATGAGTCTGTTTGAGCGTCTCCCAGCAGGAACTTTTAGTGGCCATACGGATGAGGTTGGAGACGTGGCACATGCAAACTGTGCTGTCATACAAGAGCTCACGAGTGATGGTTCATTGCGACCAAACCAAGAGATCCTTGATTATGCTGCAGATAAACTGACACTCAGCAGATTGCCAATAGCGGCTAGTCATAGTTTGGTACCAGGTCTTCAGGAAAGAGATTTGGCTGGCCAGATTGTCCTGACATTTCTAGGTCCATCTGCTGATAATATGGGAGAAAACACTGGTACCTACGGTGAGGTCTTACAATACAAACAGTTTGCTGTCGCGAACCCACAGTATAACCGGCCGCTTTTTATATCCAGCGCATACAATATTGGGAATATTTTACGACAAGCAAGATTGCTGAAAGTACCTGACATTGCAGCGCCAGACGACTTACCACGTACGCATTTCGACTGGCGTTCTGACCAGCTTTGGACAAAAAACTGGGCACTCTGGGCGTTGACCGCAAAACTGCGCATAGAAATACTCAAGCATAACCGCCACTAGATTAGTAGCGTGTTACACTGATAGGCACGTATGGCGCAGAGTTTTTTTTGGTACGACCTAGAAACTACGGGGATAAGCCCGCGTGGCGGGCGTGTTATGCAGTTTGCTGGCCAGCGCACCGATATGGAACTCAAACCAGTTGGCGAACCGGTGAATGTACTTATAAAACTCAATGAAGATATATTACCCGACCCAGACGCAGTTATGGTAACGGGCATTACACCGCAACAAACGTTGCAGGATGGTGTTACGGAGACTGCATTTCTAAAGATCTTTTTTGACCAGGTTGCAATACCAGACACGATATTCGTAGGCTACAATACCATTCGTTTCGACGATGAATTTATGCGCTTTTTGCTGTACCGTAACTTCTACGATGCTTACGAGTGGCAGTGGCAGGATGGGCGGAGTAGGTGGGATATGCTCGATGTGGTGCGTATGACACGCGCGCTTCGTCCGGCGGGCATTAGCTGGCCAATGACAGAAGATGGCAAGCCGACCAACCGGCTCGAATTGCTCACTGCAGCGAACGGGCTTGACCACAAAAATGCACATGATGCGCTCAACGATGTCTTTGCTACGATTGCCGTCGCAAATCTCATACGCACCAAACAACCAAAACTATTCGAGTATCTACTAAACTTGAGGGGCAAGAATGCCATTAAAGACTTTATCGCCAAGAATACAACCTTTATATACAGCAGTGGCAAATATGCTAACGAAACAGAAAAAACGGCTGTCGTACAGTTGCTGCACGAAGACGATAGAAAGGGTGCAATTGTGTATGATTTGCGCTACGACCCTACCGAATTTGTACACTTATCCCCAGAAGAGCTAGCCGACCGCTGGCGCTATACAAAAGACCCCGAAGCACCACCACGTCTGCCGGTAAAAACCATGAAATACAACCACTGCCCTGCTATCTCACCGACTGGCCTGCTTAGTGATACAGATGTACAAAAACGGTTACAGGTTACTCCCGAAATTGTCAGCGCAAACCTGGTAAAGGTAAAGGCGGCGCCAGATTTTGTAGCCAATATCGTCAAAGCTCGTGACTTACTTGATGATGAACGTGGTGAGCAATGGAGTAAAGAAGTTGTTGACGCTGACACTGCCCTTTACGATGGTGGCTTCTTCGATGATAATGACCGCAAACTCATGGCAGTGGTGCGCGCTGCGCCCCCTGATGAGTTGAATGAATTACAGGCGGACTTACACGATCAGCGCCTGAAGGATCTGCTACCGCGCTACAAAGCTCGTAACTTCTCGAAATACTTGAGCGATGAAGAGCGCACCGAATGGGAAAGGTATCGCTACCATGTGCTGATGGAAGGTGGCACCAAAAGCCGCTTGGCAAAATACATGCACCGACTGGGCGAACTAGCTCAAACCGAAGCGGGTAGTGACAAGCGTTACCTGCTCGAAGAGCTACAACTGTATGCCGAGAGTATTATGCCGGTACTTGAAACTGATATTCAGCAATAAAGTGATTTATTTTGCGGGCAGCCAAGTAGGCGCGCAACATGTAACGCAAACGCAGGATGCGCAAGACCAGCGGTATACTTGCTACACCAAGTGTCAATGATACCCAAAATGTGAAGTTTGTTTGAATGTTGAGACCAGGGATTATCCCGAGTACGATAAAGCTTTGCATGACTGCCACCTCGTTATATTTGAGTGCAGTCTACGCCTTTATTTGACATAATGCAATATATATTTTATTAATGCTTATGCTTACCACGTACTCTGTAGAAGCGGTCTCGGTTCATAAGTGCTATGAAAAGTGCGATGAAAAAGGCTGCAACACTGAGGCTCATTTGCCAAAATGCAGCGTGCTTATAACCCAAGACTGCCGCGAGTAGGAACAAGAGTAGTACTAGCATGTCGTACATCCATTCGACGAGCTGACTGTGTGGGAACAAGATTTCTACAGCCTTGCCACCATTTTTCAGCAAGTACTCACGCGACCTTTTGGCCCACTCATTGTTCATACTGAGTAATCCTAGCCCTGCGAGAGCTAGTGGTATGCCGCCAGGGCCAGGTAACCAGCCAGTAAGTATTGCGGCAACAATAAGCAAGTAGCCGGCCAAGTCTATGCCAATGCGTTGCGCATTTCTCTTGAGAAAACTCATGCATGTATTGTAGCAAGATTAGTGATAGCGGGCGGTAGGGACTAGAAAATAACAGAGAAAAATAGTATACTTTACGGGCATTATGAGTGAAGAGATTGTAGTTAAGGGCGCGCGCGAGCATAACCTCAAGGATATCGACGTTACGATACCTCGGGGTAAATTAGTCGTGATTACGGGCCTGTCTGGCTCGGGTAAATCCAGCCTCGCGTTTGATACTATTTACGCTGAAGGTCAGCGCCGTTATGTAGAATCACTCAGCGCATACGCTCGTCAATTCCTGGGGCTTATGGAAAAGCCAGACGTTGACCAAATAGATGGACTCAGCCCAGCGATCTCAATCGACCAGAAATCCACCAGCCGTAACCCGCGCTCAACAGTCGCTACGGTAACCGAAATTTACGATTATTTACGCCTATTATTTGCGCGGATCGGCGTGCCGCACTGTCCTATTGATGGTACCGTCGTAGCACGGCAAACCACGCAGAACATCGTTGACCAAATAGCTAGCTTGCCACAAGGGGCTCGCCTGATGGTGCTCGCCCCAGTGGTTATCGATAAAAAAGGTGCGTTTGAGCACATTCCCGAGCAGTACCAGCGCGCTGGTTTTGCCCGTGTACGCGTAGACGGCGTCGTCTATGCACTCGATGAATTTCCCGATCTAGACAAAGCAAAACGCCACCGTATAGAAGTAGTTGTAGACCGCTTGGTCAATGATGACGAGTCACGTACACGCTTGGCACAAAGTGTAGAGCAGGCACTGGAGGTTGCTGAAGGTAAGGTGGTTGCACTGAATGCAGATACCAACGAAACGACAACCTACAGTCTGATGTACGCGTGTCCAAATCATCCTGAGGTTGCCATCCCTGAACTCGAGCCACGGACGTTTAGCTTTAACAGTCCACATGGTGCGTGTCCGGTGTGTACCGGCCTTGGTAACCGGCTAGAAGTTGATCCAGAGCTTGTTATACCAAATGGCCGATTGACTATAGCTGAAGGTGCGATCCGACCATACAACCGCATTAATGTCGATAACTGGTACATGAAAAAGCTCCAAGCCGTCGCTGACAAGTATGGTTTTAGCGTGCACGTGCCAACCAGCGAAATTAGTGCCGAAAACATGCAGCGCATTTTGTACGGCACCGGTGAAGATACCTACAAGGTTGCACTTGGTGGCGGTCGTGTCTTTAGTACAACCTATGAAGGGGTCATTCCAAACCTAGAACGCCGGCACAAAGAAACCGACAGTGACTTTATGCGCCGCGATATAGAACGGTTTATGCAGGAGATGCCATGCTATGCGTGCCATGGTCGTCGTCTGAAGCCAGAGGTTCTATCTATAACTATCGCCGATAAGTCCATCATGGATATTTGTGAGCTTTCCATAGACGATGCCGTCACGTACATACAATCCTTAAAACTGAGCGATAAAGACATGCAGATCGCAAAACTGGTGCTGAAAGAGGTAAGCTCTCGGCTCACCTTCCTCCAGGATGTTGGTCTAAACTACCTAACGTTACTTCGTTCCGCAACCACACTGAGTGGTGGTGAAGCGCAGCGCATACGCCTTGCGACCCAGATCGGGTCGGGGCTCATGGGCGTACTCTACGTACTTGACGAGCCGAGCATCGGTCTGCATCAGCGCGACAATGAACGACTGATTCGCACCCTAAAACACCTGCGAGATTTAGGCAACAGCGTCATCGTGGTTGAGCACGACGAGGATACTATGCGCACTGCCGACTACCTGCTCGATATCGGCCCAGGCGCCGGCATACATGGTGGGCACGTCGTTGCGAGTGGTACGCCTGCAGAGGTTGAAAAAACCGAAGGCAGTGTTACGGGTGCGTACTTGAGCGGCAAGAAATCAATCGCCGTACCTAAAAAACGCCGCATCGGCAATGGTAAAAGCTTACGGATTGTGGGTGCGCGCGAAAACAACTTGCAGAATGTCACAGTCGAGATACCGCTCGGTAAGTTGGTAGTTGTGAGTGGTGTGTCTGGTTCTGGCAAGTCAAGTCTCATCAATGACATTTTAGCCAAAGAGCTCCAAGCTCGTTTGCACCGTGCGAGCACCGTGCCAGGGCACCACGATGACATTGAGGGTATAAATGAGCTCGACAAGGCGATCATTATAGACCAGTCACCGATCGGTCGTACGCCGCGCAGTAACCCTGCAACATACACAGGACTCTTTACGCCAATTCGTGAGTTGTTCGCTAGTACTCCAGAAGCAAAACTTCGTGGCTATAACGCCGGTCGCTTTAGTTTCAATGTAAAGGGTGGCCGCTGCGAGAACTGCGCCGGTGACGGCATTATAAAGATCGAAATGCACTTTTTGCCGGATGTCTACGTGCCCTGTGAAGTCTGTCATGGCAAGCGCTATAACCGCGAAGCTTTGGAAATTCATTTCCGTGGCAAAACTATCAGTGATGTCCTGGAAATGACTTGTGAACAAGCACTTGAGTTTTTTGTGAATCAGCCAGCAATTGCGCGAAAACTCCAAACGATGGTAGACGTGGGGCTTGGCTATATCAGTCTTGGTCAGCCCGCCACGCAATTGAGCGGCGGTGAGGCACAGCGCATAAAACTCGCCAGTGAGCTCAGCCGTCGCCCGACTGGCCGGACGCTGTATATTCTTGATGAGCCAACTACTGGGCTACACATGGCAGATGTCGAAAAGCTACTTGGCGTCATGCAGGCGTTGATAGATGCAGGCAATAGTATGGTCGTCATCGAACATAATCTTGATGTTATAAAAAGCGCTGACTGGTTGATAGACATGGGCCCAGAAGGTGGTAACGGCGGCGGCAGAATCTTGGCCGAGGGCACTCCGGAGAAAATTGCCAAAGTTGCAGACAGCTACACTGGCCAGTTCTTAAAGCGTATGCTGTAGTATTGACGTGCCGCTTGGAGTCTCGGGCGGCTGTACCACGATAGCTACGACACTATTTCCGGTGTAGCGCACGAGTAATAGCGCCACGGATCTTTGGATCACGAGCCATGTGCCATAAAACCGGCGCTAGGAAGATAACGACTACACCCAAAAGTACCGGGTCAATATACTTCTCTATGCCAGGTATGCGACTGCCAACATAGTAGCCAAACAATGTTACCGCAAGCGTCCATGCTATATCACCGATGGCGTCGAAGAGCACAAAAAGCTTATAGGGCATCTTAGCCGCACCTGCCGTAACGGGTACAAATGCCCTGACAACTGGGATAAAGTGTGCAATAAGCATCGTCTTGCTGCCATGCTTTTCATAAAACGCCTCGGCTCGCTGTATGTGCTCTTTACGAAATACGACGCCATCGGGCTTGTTGAATAAGCGCGGACCAAGTTTGTGGCCAATACGATAGCCTACGTTATCACCGGCAATTGCAGCAACTGCGATAACAACCAGAACACTCACTAGACTGAGCTTGCCACTCGCGGCTAAGATACCCGCGCTGAAGAGCAGTGTGTCACCAGGGAAGAAAAACCCAATCATCATGCCAGACTCACCGAATATTATTGCACCAAGTATCAGTAAGCCACCGGATTGTAGAATATTTGTAACGTTGAACATGCCTATGTATTGTAACCTACCTTCGTGAAAGTACCGAAAAGTGATATACTATAAGCTGATTTAAGGAGGAGCGACAACAATGTCTGATCAGATTTCCCTCACGGTAGATACACGTGAAACAGTAGGTAAAAGCGTAAAGCGTTTGCGCAAAGACGGTCTTGTACCTGGCGTTATCCACGACCACGGTAAGGCATCGGTCCACATTCAAGGTAACTACCGTGACCTGAACAAGGTGTACGTGCAAGCAGGTAAGCACCACCCAGTCCAGCTTACTGCGGGTGGCAAGAAATATACCACCATCATCAAAACAGTTACGTTTGACCCGAAGTACAACATGCTGACGCACATTGTATTTGGCGCCATTAGTGCCAATGAAAAAGTAGATGCAGAGATCCCGGTACACCCTGCATACGCAGAAGGTAACGATTCTAGCCCGGCTGAACGCACAGGCTTGATTGTGCTCGGCCAACTTACAACAGTTTCCGTAAAAGCACTTTCAAAAGACTTGCCAGATGTGCTGACCTACGATGCTGAGAAGCTTGTCGCTGTTGGTGATCAAGTAACCGTCGCTGACTTACACCTTCCAAATGGTGTTGAGTTAGAAATAGAACCTGAGCACGTTATTGCAACTGTGTTTGAGCCAAGTGCACTTGCAGCCGCGAATGATGAAGCGGGTGGCGATGCAGAAGCTGATGTAACCAGTGTTGATTCTGACAATGAAAGTACAGCCGAAGAGGGCACTCAGGCAGCTGAGCAAAGTCCTGGTGGCAAAGAGCAAAAAGAGTCTCACGACCAAGGCACCAATCCGGCAAAGAACTAACTGTACTGCACTATCCAAAAACCCACCGCGACTACGGTGGGTTTTTGCAACATAAGAGGTATACTAGCAACATATGGCACGCTTTAAACCAACTAGCCTCCTCGATAAATTCTACGAAGTAGGCATTATCATTAAAGGAGTCGATGGCTTACTTGAGCTTATTGGTGGTATTGTGCTGCTTTCCTTAAGCTCCGGTACCATTGTGCGCATTACCGACAGCCTGACCAAAAGTGAGCTCGCGACAGATCCGCACAACTTTTTTGCTATACATATTGCACATGCGGGCTATAGCTTAGCGCATGGACACAATATATTTGCGGCAGTGTTCTTACTCATACATGGTTTCGTGAAAGTTGCGCTGGTCACCTGCTTGCTACTGAACAAGCTATGGGCATACCCAGTTGGTCTAGTAGTACTCACCTTGCTGTTTTTATACCAAATCTACCAGCTCATAGTATCGCCAGGATTCTTCTTGATACTACTGACTGTGCTTGACGTCGTTATTATCTGGCTGGTTTGGCGTGAGTGGCGTTTACACCCCATGCACGCTAAAACCAAGCCGATAGAACCCTAACACTACTCTTCGATGAACCCACCAGACTGGTGTGCCCAAAGTTTTGCGTAGGTTCCATTCTTTTTACTGAGCAATTCCTTGTGTGAACCCTCTTCAACTATCTTTCCATTGTCGAGTACAATGATGCGGTCCATTTTTTGAATAGTACTCAAACGGTGTGCAATGACTATGGCAGTACGGCGTTCCATCAGTTTCCATAAGGCGTCTTGTATGAGCACTTCGCTTTCACTGTCGAGTGCCGAGGTTGCTTCGTCGAGTGCCAATATTGGCGCGTTCTTAAGCATGGCCCGTGCAATCGCAATACGCTGTCGTTGTCCGCCACTCAGCTTAACGCCGCGCTCACCAACGAGTGTGTCATAGCCCTTTGGTAACTGCATTATGAAGTTGTGAGCGCTGGCCATTTTGGCTATACCTTCTATAGTTTGTTGGTCGGCGCCGACTGTACCATATGCTATATTCTCACGGATGGAACGGTGAAACAGCAAAGGTTCTTGTGGCACATATGCGATATGCTTACGTAGGTCATCCTGGGTGATAGTAGTAATATCTTGGCCATCGATAGTTATGCTACCACTCTCAACGTCAGAAAAGCGTAACAGCAACCTCGTGAGCGTCGTCTTACCTGAACCACTGTGTCCGACCAAACCTACCTTTTCGCCTTGCTTCAAGCGTAGGTTCAAACCGTTAAATATTGGTTTGTCAGAACCATCGTGGCGAAATACCACATCTTTAAATGCAATAGTACCGCGCCGAATCCGTGAAGCTTCGGGGTTTTCTGTATCGCGCAGCTCAGTTGGTTCTTCGAGCATAGCGATCATAGGTCCCGCATCACCTATGATGCGGATGTAGTTGCGTGTAATGTTACTCACTTGCCATAGCTGTGCGCCCACGTTCAGTGTGTAGCCGATTACAAGGTAGGTCACGCCAATGCTTGCGATGTGGTGCTGCGTTGCGAGTATGGCGGCAATAAACGCCACTGCATTCATTATCGTTAGTAAGGTGCCGAACGAACCGGTGATGATGAGTACGGACTTCATCTCCCTCAGGTTAGACTTACGCCAGTCCGCGAGAAGTCGTGAGTGTTCTTTTCTTTCGTGAGTCCCACCGGCAAACGCTTTCACGGTGCTCATATTGGCAATTACATCTGCAAAGTAAGCGGTAACAGCACTAGACTTCTCCGACACCTCACGACTGACTGGTGCAATACTGCTTTGCGCTCGCATGATGAATAGTGCGAAAACCAGCGACAGCACAAATAGAACAATCGCATACTGCCAGACCAAGAAACTCAGCGCAATACATACCGAAAATATGGTGGCAGTTATGGGTGCGGCGTTGAATACTATGGTGTCCCAAAACCGCTCAATTGAGCCGTTCAGTTTCGTAGTGTCTGACACGATCCCACCACTCATGTGGTTAGAGTGGAAATTCATGCTTTTGCTGACTTGACTCTCTAGGATTTGCTCGGCGATCCGCTGCTGCATGCGAGACTCGGCTATGAAAGCAAGGGCGATGGTGATTCTTATAGCAACAATCTCACCTACAATCAGGCTAATCACATAGCCGATGATCAACCCTATTGATTTATGTAGGTTGGCATTGCCCCGGGCGATCTCGGTCATCAGCCGTGAAACGAATAGGGGCGCAATAGTCGAACTGGCTATGGCTGCTATGGATTGGCTAGCAACCATGCTCCATGTCATTACTGGTGAGATCCGCCACAAATTTAGCAGGAAACGCACGACGCGCTTACTCTGCGTGCGGTCAATGATAGATTGATGTTTATGCATGGTACGGCCCTCCTTGGCGCCGACCAATTAGTTAATGAGATTAGGTTAGTATTAGTTAGATTTTTACGACTAGCTCACGCTGCTAGCTTGGTTCTAAAACGGGAGTGAAGAGTAGGAACGAACGACAGGTGGTTCGGCTGGTAGCTGCATCTTCATATTGGTGGTCGTCCTTTCCTTTAATGGTTTGTAGTATCGACAACTATATCACCTCTGTTGTACACTATGCAAGTGGAAAAAATCATTCTGTATTACAAATTTACACCCATCGCCGATCCCAACATGGTTCGCCTGTGGCAGCGTGCCCTCTGCGAAAAGCTGAACCTAAAGGGTCGTATACTTATCTCGAAGCACGGCATAAACGGTACGCTCGGCGGCGATATTGATGACGTAAAAGCATACGTGAAAGAAACAAAGCAGTTCGCTGGTTTTAAGGACACCAAGTTCAAATGGAGTGATGGTAAGCGTGATCATTTTCCTAAGTTACAAGTAAAGGTTCGTGACGAAATAGTCAGCTTTGGTGCAGCCGACGAACTTAAAGTGGATGAGGCAGGTGTGGTAGGCGGTGGCAAGCACCTAAAACCGACTGAGGTGAATGAACTAGTCGAAAGATACGGCGACGACGTAGTGTTTTTCGATGGTCGGAACGCCTACGAGGCCGCTGTAGGCCGGTTTAAAAATGCAGTCGTACCAGATACGAGGACCAGTAAAGATTTCGTCGCAGAGCTCGAAAGTGGTCGCTACGACGATATTAAGTCGAAAAAGGTGGTGACGTACTGTACGGGCGGCATCCGCTGCGAGATCTTATCTTCGCTCATGAAAAACCGTGGATTTGAAGATGTCTACCAGATAGATGGTGGCATTGTGAAATATGGTGAACAGTATGGTGATGACGGCCTGTGGGAAGGTAACCTGTATGTGTTTGACGATCGTATGGGAATGGAGTTCAGCGACCATGCTAGCATCATCGGTGAGTGTATCCACTGCCAGGGCAAAACCAGCAACTACGAAAACTGCGCACTTAAAAGCTGCAATGACTTAGTGCTGATATGTGAAACTTGTAAAGAAGACCCGACCAAGCTGTATCATGCCGAGAACTGTTATAAGCAAGCACAGCAATTGACAAAAGTATGATAATAATGTAAAATAGCACGGCTTGTATTGCAATCCAGCAATATGATGCACATTTCTGGCAATGCGTTTCCATCTTCCCCCTATCCAACGAAAGAAGGCTAGTCATGGAAAGTACATCGAAGTACAAACTCACGGGTTCGCAGTTTGTGCTCACCCTTGGTCTGATCCTCGGCAGTATCTTGCTGGGTCTGATCCTCGGCGGTGCGAACTACCACAACGTGCACAACCTGGTGCAGGTTACGATCAACCTGATCGTTCTGGCTGGGCTTGTGTTCTGGTTTGTCCGGAGCGTTCCGACGATTGTAGACTGGGCGTTGGACTGTCTGTACGACTTCAAGGCTTCACCTCAGGGTGTTTCACCGTGGAGAGCATTCAGGTTCATCGGCTTCGTCCTCGTCGTCCTCGTCGTCCTCCGCTGGTTCAGTCCGCTGTCCTACATCTGGCATTTCATGCCGCTGTCAGCTGCAAACTACACCACCTGGATGACCGCTATCTGGGCATCGATCCTGCTCGGTTTGTTCACACTCTTCTGCTACCTCTGTGGGCCCAGCCTACCGAAGTTCCGCAGTAATCGCAAGCGACTTCCCAACTGGAACGAACTCCAGCAGGAGGAAGCGCCCGCGACGAGCGAAGAAACTAAAAACACTGGGATCGGTGGATTCGAGTTCACCTCGGCGTAGGTACGGCATGTGTAAGCGGCGGCGCTTGTAATATAGCGCCGCCGCTTACAGCCAAACTCAAGCCAAACGCGCATTGCCAGAATTACTCACTTTATCATCTACAAAATACGCATATGACCCTCTGGCATAGCAACGGTATACTATAAGAGTGAACAAAGCACTCGAAGCTAAGCTGAAAGATCTGCCCCGCGAACCGGGTGTGTACTTTCATAAGAACAAAAACGAAGAAATCATATACGTGGGCAAAGCTGCAGTACTGCGTAATCGCGTGCGGCAGTACTTCCAGGCCAGCCGTAACCGTGACCCGAAAACCGAAGCGTTAGTAGAGGAGATCTATGATACTGACTGGATGGTCGTAGAAAGCGAACTCGAAGCTCTATTCCTCGAAGCCGAAATGATTCGCCGCTACATGCCGCGCTACAACATTTTACTGCGCGACGATAAGGCGATGAGCTATATACGCATCGACTACGACAGTGATTATCCGACAGTGGGAACCACACGTCGCCCCTTAGATGACGGTGCGCGCTACTATGGCCCCTACTTTTCAACCTATGGAGTTCGGCAAGCACTCAAACTGCTGCGCCGAATCTTCCCATTTGCTACACGACAAATTCCTGGCCAAAAACGTGCAACCTTGCACTATCATCTTGGACTAGATCCGGGCTTGGAAGAAGGTAAAACGAGCTTGGAGGATTACCGTGCGAACTTACGGAAGTTGATAGCCGTTATAGAAGGGCGCCGTACGACCATTCTGAAAGAGATCGAGAAAGATATGAAGCGTGCAGCCAAAGCGCAAGATTTTGAGACAGCAACAAAGCTTCGCAATCAGGTAAGTGCGCTGCAGAACCTAGGAAAGCAGGTTATATTTAGTGACAAAGAATTCCTGGATATCAGCAAAGATCACGCACTGAACGAGCTAGTAGACTTGCTGCAGCTAGCCGGCTTTCCAAAACGCATAGAAGGCTACGATATTTCGCACATGCAGGGCACAAACGTGGTTGCTAGCATGGTAGTGTTTACGAATGGCGTGAGCGACAAGGGTGAATACCGCAAGTTTAAGACACGCAAAGAGCACAATAATGACTTTTATAACATGCACGAAACCATCGGCCGACGACTAAGCGAAAAGAATATAAAGGCGTGGGGTACACCGAGTCTTATTTTAATTGATGGCGGTAAAGGGCAGTTGGACGCAGCCATTCAGGCACGTGATGCAGCTGGGCAAAGCCATATACCATTTGTCGGGATCGCCAAAAGGGAAGAGCAGATTGTCATACAAAAAGGCAAATCAAACGTAGAGCTAAACGTGCAGGAAATGCACCGCCTGGGCGGCTTTGCAACTGAAAGCGAGGATTTTATACTTGTGAATATTCCGCACAATACGAATGTCGTAAAGTTGCTGCAGCGTATACGTGATGAATCGCATCGCTTTGCCGTGACATATCATTCGGTACTGAAGGTAAAACATCAGACCGCCAGCATGCTTGACGATATTCCGACCATTGGCCCTGCCACTCGTAAGAAGCTTATAAAAACGTTCGGCAGTATGCGTGGAGTCTTGCAGGCCAGCGATGAAGAACTGATGCACGTACTTGGCGAAAAAAAAGCCACCGTGCTGAAGCAGTATCTCCAGCCCATGCAGCGCAAACAAGAAGATTTTACCGAAACGCCATAACGCTTTTGGTTTGCGTAGTTGGTAAGTCTATACTGATCGGTTATGAACATACGGCCAGAAGACTTTAGTACCGACACACCACCTGTACGCACCATTGGCTTAGAGTGTGAGTACAATTTACAGGTGTCACCTGACAGCGATAAAGGGGGATACGACTTTGTGAGTCCCGTCGCGCTTAACGGTAGCGGCGTAGCAAATCATGGTGGGTATTTGGGTGAAGCACATGGTGCCGGCAGGGTATATCCAGATGTTGGGCACTTGGAATTTGATACCCGTGAGTCTCCGGGCCCTGCGGCTGCGGCCGTTGAAGACATTGAGGGCATAGCACGCATAGCTGATGTAGTGACACGAACAGGCTACGCACACGATGGGTTGTACAGGTTGGCCGGAACGTACGTACAAAACGGTCGTGTTGAAAGCTTCACGGGTCAGACTGACCGATCTTCTGCGGGACGTACTAGTGGCTATCACGAGAATTACCTTATACCGCGCGCAGTCAGCACAGATTCGCTCATAGACGCGCTGCTCCCAACGGTGCTTGCTACCCGAGTATGGGGGATGAGTGGCACATTGCGTCGAGAAGGTTTTGTGTTTGGCCAGAAGGTTTGGGGTAACGGTGGTAACCCAGTTGAGCGAACGTTGGCTCGCCGTACAACGCATGGCGAAAAGCCAATGGTCATCATCCCTCCCATTATTTCAGACCAAGACACTATCGGCAGTGATTCTTGGGCGCGGGCCGAGGTACGGATGGCCGATCCGGGCTTATCTATAGTCAATCGATACCTAAGCTTTGCCGAAGTATCGCTTGCGCTACGGTTGGTTGAATTGCAGCGAATTGTGGGCCGTACGGCTATAGAGCGAATCTGTTTGGCAGATCCAGTGCACGCTGCAAAGCGTTTTGGTGGTGATTTATCACTACAGGCTGTCGCCGTAGTCGGTGAGAAAACGACCACATGGCTCGATACGCAGGAGCAACTCCTAGATCTATTTGAGGTCTTGAACGAAAAAGTGCAATTGCCCGAAGACGAGAAACTAGCAATCGTTGCTATCCGTAGTTTACTGACTGCTCTTCGTCAGAGCAAACCCGCCCATGCAGAGTATGCAAACCTGGTCCGTTTGCGTACAGACTTTGCACCACGGCATCAATTTATCAGTCATGGAAAAAACCAAACTGCAATAAACGCATATTCACACGAAGCTATGCAGCGTAACCTACTCTGGGATAGAGTGCTGCCTGCTGGCAATGGCTACCGTTATTGGGCTGGAATGTCTGCAAAAGATCCCCTGGCCAGGCAAGTAAGGCTACTGGCTGAGCAGTCTGGCAAGACCAGACGATCTGTAGTGCGCGCACTAATAATTGATAAAGATACCAATGGTAGTCAAGTACTAAACTGGTCGCGCTATCGCGACCCTACCGGGACAGTGCGTTCTCTGGGTGATCCTGCGTAGGCTCTAGGTCTACTCTCCACCCTTTTGAATAAATGCACTTACGAACTGTTCTGCGTTTTCCTCCAGAACATCGTCGATATCGGCAAGCATCTGGTCAATATCTTCGTCGCTGATGCCTTCGAGCGCTGTTTTACCTGCCTCTTGGGCAGTTTTAAGTGCTACATCTTCTTCTGCGCTAGTTTCTGGTGCTGATTTTACGGTTTCACGAGTCTTCTGAACCATGACATATGCTCCTGCATTACGTATTCTACCCATATTCTACTACAATAGGTCTATGACGGCACGAACACACGATGTTGCAGCCATAACGGTACTAGCAGTCATAGTTTTACTGTGGCCGCCAGAGACCATTCGGCTTTCTACTGTTCTGATTGCGGTACTAGCAAACCAGCTTGGTGGTGTGGCACCCGACATCGACCAACCTACAGCACCACTCTGGCGAAACTTACCATCTGGTCATTTTGTGGGCCGTATTTTTGGAAAACTGGTGGGTGGCCACCGCTTCCTCAGTCATTCACTACTCGGTCTAGCATTGTTTTCGTGGCTTGCAAACTTGCTGCTACGTTTTACTCATCCGCTTATGCCGCATGTTGATATTACGCTGGTGTGGTACGCGTTTATTATCGGTTATGCATCACATTTGGCTATGGATACACTCACTAAAGAGGGAGTGCCGTGGCTGCTTCCGATTCCGTTTAAATTCGGCATACCACCACTTAAAAAATTTCGTATAACCACCGGGCATGCAGTTGAAAATCTCGTGGTACTACCGCTATTCATTCTGTTTGACGTTTGGCTGTTTGCAACGCACTACAACTTGCTCGTGATGCTGCTACACCAGCACATTGTGCGGTAGTTTATACTGAGCATATGGATACGAAGATCCTTTGGGAGGGCGACACAGCCCACGGGCACTACCAAGTCATAGATACACTTTATGACGCTCGCCCTGCACGCGTGCTGTATAGCGGTGATCGCCAGGCTGCGCAGTCGGGTGTGGCGAAAGATGACAAGCCAGATTTACTGTTTGATTATAACCAACGCATGTTCGAACTGGTGACGAACCTAAAGCCACAAGCAGTCCTTTTAATTGGTGGAGGTGTCAGCACGCTGCCCAAAGCATTGCTCGATGCGCTGCCAAGTATACACATAGATGTAGTGGAACTCGACGAAGGCCTAACCAAGCTTGCGTATGATTACTTTGAGCTGCCAGTGACCGAGCGTCTTCGTGTGTTCCACACGGATGGCAGGACGTATTTACGCCAGACACATGAGCGCTACGACATGATCTTAGTAGACGCCTTCAGCCACACAACTATTCCAAAAAACATGAAAACACTCGAAGCTTTTCGGGCGTTCCACGACCACTTGAAGCACAAGGGCATATTCGCCATGAATGTTATAAGTGGCTATCATGGACCAACCGCGCACGTGCTGCGTGAAATTTATGCCGCCGCCAGCCAGCCATTCGATACCCTGGATATATTTCTGGCTAGCCGCGGTTACAATTTGTGGCTACCGCAGAATTTCGTACTCACGGCACAAAAGGGCACCAACTTGCCACTGAAAGATTACGTGCGTAACGAGTCAGTGCTACCACCAGAAGTTGACCCAGCCACAGCCCTCCGTGACTAAC
>Ga0206895_1039_pt1 | contig 36797 bp, 28 predicted proteins | sample Alteio_BWOrgHeat_51_FD_152967 | JGI IMG/M metagenome (GOLD analysis project Ga0206895, IMG submission 152967) | Enriched cells from forest soil in Barre Woods Harvard Forest LTER site, Petersham, Massachusetts, United States -... | ecosystem: Environmental > Terrestrial > Soil > Temperate forest >...
TACCGCACCCGAAGGAACCGACCTTAAAAAAGCAGAAAAAATTTTACGTCAATATAAAATTGAAAAATTGCCCGTTGTAAATAAGCAGGGGAAACTGATCGGCTTAATTACTTATCGTGATATTTTACAGATCAGAAATTATCCCAACGCTGTAAAAGATACCCATGGAAGATTACTCGTAGGCGCCGCATTAGGCATCACGCAGGATCTGCTTGAAAGAGCGGCCGCACTTCAGTTTGTGGGAGTTGATGTGGTTACACTCGACAGCGCCCACGGCCACAGCAAGGGTGTGATACAGGCATTGAAAGCGCTCAGAAAAAATTTCAAGAACTTACAGATCATCGCAGGAAATATCGGTACTGCTTCAGGCGCAAAAGCATTGGCAGAAGCCGGCGCCGATTGTGTAAAAGTGGGTATCGGCCCGGGTTCTATCTGCACCACACGTATTGTTGCCGGCGCAGGTGTTCCGCAATTAACCGCCATCATGGAAGCAAGCAATGCATTAAAAACAAAAGGTATTCCTGTGATCGCAGATGGTGGCATCCGCTATACAGGTGATATGGTAAAAGCATTAGCAGCCGGCGCCAACGTTGTAATGATGGGCAGTGTGTTTGCAGGCGTGGAAGAAAGCCCCGGCGACACCATTATTTATGAAGGAAGAAAATTCAAAGAATACCGCGGTATGGGAAGCCTCGGCGCCATGAGCCAGGGCAGCGGCGACCGTTATTTCCAGGATGTGGAAGACGATGTAAAAAAATATGTACCCGAAGGAATTGAAGGCCGCGTTGCCTACAAAGGAAATCTGAATGAGATCGTATATCAATATGTTGGCGGGCTCCGCTCAGGCATGGGTTACTGCGGCGCAAAAGACATCAAAGCATTGCAGCAATCAACTTTCGTAACCATCACCAATGCCGGAATGAAAGAGAGCCATGCGCATGATGTGTTCATTACAAAAGAGTCGCCGAATTATAGTAGAATGTAATAAGTAGTAAGTTTTAAGTTGTAAGTTATAGGTGATTATTATGTAGTCGCCTTTTGTATTTTATGGCAACTTGGTTGCGTCGCACACTTCACCGTTCAGAACATAACGCAGAGAGAGATTTCTTAACATCCAAACAATAAAACCTGCTTATCTTTCCGAAAAACATAGCTGTGAAAAGATCCGGCCTGCTTCTCATTTGTATCCTCACATTATTTGTACAGAAAACAACTGCACAAAATGCTCCATCGCATTTGCGCATCAGCCTGCTTACCTGCGGGCCGGGTGATGAATTGTATTCTACATTTGGCCATACTGCCATCCGCATTATGGACAGCACCAGGCAAACAGATATCGTTTACAACTACGGCAATTTCAATTTTGATGACCCTGATTTCTACATGAAGTTCGTAAGAGGCAAACTGGATTATTTTCTCAACGCCGAAGGCATGATCGATTTTATGCCGGAATACCAGCAAGACAAAAGAAGTGTAACCGAACAATTATTAATACTCCCCGACAGCATAAAACTGGTTATCGTAAAAGCATTGAACGAAAATCTTATCGGCGCTGCACGTTATTATAAATATGATTATTTATACGACAACTGCACAACACGCGTTCGTGAAATATTATTGAAATATGCGGGCTTACAGGTTATCCGCCCATTGGTTCCAGCAAAAACAACTTTCAGAAACCTTATTCACGAATACCTTGACAGGGGCGGCCAAACCTGGAGCAAACTCGGCATCGATCTGTTACTCGGCAGCACGATCGATAAAGTAGTGGATATACCGCAGTCCATGTTCCTGCCCGATTATTTAATGAAAGGTGTTGACAGTTCTGTAAATACCCCTCACCCGATACTACAGCAGAAAACAGTATTGAATATTGGTGCGCAGGCAGCAGATACCAATCATAACCTGCCCGTATATATTTTTAGTGTGTTTGCAGTAATAGTGATGGCCATTTCATTTGCAGCAAATAAGGCGGCACGCAGAATTGTGTGGGCCATTGATATTATTTTATTTGTTGTAACCGGTTTGCTCGGTTGTTTATTTTTATTTCTGTGGTTCGGATCTGACAGTAAAGCTTATTCTGCCAACTATAATGTTTTGTGGGCGCTCCCCACAAATCTTATTGCTGCGTTTGTTGTACGCAGGAATACAAAGTGGGTAAAAACTTATTTCAGCATCTGTTCGTTTATATATGCATTCACATTGATCTTTTGGCCATTGCTGCCGCAGCAATTCAATATCGCACTCATTCCCATTTTGATATTATTACTGTTCAGGTGTTGGCAGTTGCGAAAAAATAACTGATGCAAAGATCATTTCAATATCGATCCGCAACAATTTCTTATACCATTGAAGGAAAAGGGAAACCCGTGGTATTGCTTCATGGGTTTGGAGAAGACAGCAATGTGTGGAATGAACAGGTTTTGTTTTTGAAAGGACATTGTTTGTTAATAGTGCCGGATCTTCCGGGTTCGGGTAAATCTTCTTTATTAAGTCTGGAGACTGGAGTTAGAAGACTGGAGTTAAATGATCAATCAACTCCAGACTCCAGACTCCAGTCTCCAGACTATATTTCTATCGATGATTATGCTTCCTGCATCCACTCCCTTCTTCAACATGAAAAGATTTCATCCTGCATCATGCTTGGCCACAGCATGGGCGGATATATCACATTGGCGTTTGCAGAACAATATCCATCCATGTTAACCGCATTCGGGTTGGTGCATTCAACCGCTTTTGCAGATAGCGAAGAAAAAAAGAAGAACCGCGAAAAAGGGATTACGCTGATGGGAGAATATGGTTCATATCCTTTTTTAAAAAATACCACGCCTAATTTATTCGGAAAAAAATTTAAAGAAGCGCACTTCGAAAAAGTGGATGCGCTTATTGAAGCAGGTGCGGCTTTTTCAACAGAAGCATTGCAACAATATTACCGCGCCATGATGCTGCGCCCCGACCGTACCCATGTATTAAAAAGCAACCGCTTACCCGTTCTTTTCGTAACCGGTACCGAGGATGTTGCAGCCCCGGTGGAAGATGTTATCCGGCAGGTTTCCCTACCTAACATTTCATATCTTTATGTGTTACAGGAAACAGGGCACATGGGCATGTGGGAAGCACCGGAAAAAATGAACCAATACTTACTCGCTTTTATCCATCCTTAATATCAGCAGGGTTATGAAGAAGCTTTTCTTCATAGTTATTTTATTCATCAGTTCATTGTCTGCAACAGCGAAGCATGTGGCAGGCGGCGAATTATTTTATCAATACATGGGCGCCGGACCGAACGGAACAAGCATGTATAAGATCACATTGCGTTTATTCAGGGATTGTTTATCAAACGGGCCATTGCTTGAAAGTGAAACCGTAGTTGTGGGAATTTTCGCCTCCGATACTTACTCCCTGGTTCAGGCTTTGCCGTTGGACCGGCTGGGCGCTGTTCAAACCATTTCACTTAATACTGCAGCGTTTCCCTGTTTAACCGGTATGACGACCCCTGTTTGTTACCAGGTAGCCATTTTTTCTGCAACTGTTGCTTTGCCTGATAATAATGCCGGTTATACTTTATCAAGAACGGGTTGTTGCCGGGTAGACAGGATTGACAATTTAGTTGTGCAAATGAGTGTAGGCAGCAATTATGTAACTAAGATCCCCGGAAGGTCTACACTACCCGAAGGCCATAACAGCAGCCCGCAGTTTTATGTGAGGGATACGGTACTTGTTTGCACCAACAAAAAATTCAAACTCGATTTTGGCGCACAGGATCCCGATGGTGATTCACTTACTTATTCTCTTTGCGATGCATATACGGCCCCCAATTCAGGTGTTAGCCAGGCGCCAACGCCAACACTTAATTTAATACCGCTGCAATATATTCCGCCATACAGCGGGAGTTTTCCTTTGGGGCCGAGCGTAACGATCAACCCATCAACCGGAATTATCAGTGGCATTGCGCCGGCATCCGGCCACCAATTCGTGGTAAATGTTTGTGTTACCGAATGGAGAAATGGCGTTGCATTTACGGAACACAGAAAAGATTTTATTTTAAAAATACAGGATTGCGACCTGATAGAAGCCGCATTGCCCGACAAGATCATCCAGTGCAAAATACCTTTGGTTCATTTTGAAAACCTGTCAAGTTCTTCCGGCATCACTTCTTATTTGTGGGAGTTCGGCGATAATAATACTTCTACCAGCCCAACCGTTGACCATACCTATGCCGATACAGGAACGTTTATGGCCAGGCTCACAGTTACCGGCCCGAAAGGATGCATAGGCTCAGACAGCACACTTGTTTTAGTGTATCCAGGTTTTACGCCTGGTTTTGCTGTTACGGGAAGTTGTGTATTGAATCCATTTCATTTTAAAGACACCACCGTTTCAAAATACGGAACCGTGAACAGCTGGTTCTGGAACTTTGGCGATCAGAATACGAATGCAGATACATCAATCATACAAAATCCAACCTATAAATATCTTTCCGCTTCGCAAAAAACAGTGAGCCTTATAGTAACAAATACAAAAGGCTGTATTGACACCGCGCAACTGGATTATCCTGTTCGCGATAAACCGGTATTACAACTTCCGTTCAAGGATACGTTGATCTGTAATATTGATTCATTGCCGATCCATGTAGGCAATCCCGGTGTGTACTCATGGCTGCCGAATAAAAATATCCTGTTCCCGAATACATCCAGCCCGGTCGTGTTTCCGAAAGACACGACCCAATACATTGTTAGCCTGAACGACAGCGGATGCATCAACACCGATACCGTAACGGTAAATGTTTTACCCTTTATAAAAGTGAAACTGGAAAATGATTCGGTGATCTGCAAGTCGGATATCATACAACTACGGCCGGTCAGTTATGCATTGCAATATGCATGGACCAGTTCTTCGGGTGAAATAGTGGCTGGTGTAAAATATCCGTTGGTGCAGCCATTGGTCAACACGAAATATTATGTAAAAGCTAATTTGGGAAAATGCGAAGACCATGACAGTGTGATGATCAATGTGGTTCCATATCCTGTTGCCGTCGTTGGCCCTGATACAACGATCTGTCTGGGCAGCCGCATCCAGTTGCGAAGCACGGTTGTTGGTTCATCGGTAACATGGTCGCCGGCAAATTCATTGATCAATCCAACAAGCCTTACGCCTGTTGCAGGGCCATCAAAAAGCACTGCGTATATTTTGCGGGTTACGGATACATTGGGTTGCCCCAAACCCGCAAGCGATACCATTCTTGTAGCAGTGGCGCCAAAAATTATTGCAGATGCGGGAAGAGATACGGTAGCGCTTCCTGATCAGCCGATACAATTGATCGCAACAGGCGGGCTCACTTATTCATGGAGCCCTGAAATAGGATTGAATGATCCATCCATCTATGATCCTATTGCCACACTGGGTGCAGATATAGATTCGATCAAATACAGGGTTCGTGTAACGGATGCCTATGGTTGTTATGCAGACGATGATATAGTGATACGTGTATACAAAACCGGCCCCGATATCATTGTTCCATCTGCCTTTACGCCAAATGGCGATGGAAAGAATGATATCCTGAAACCCATAATGGTTGGTATTTCAACGCTTGCTTATTTCAAAGTATTTAACCGTTGGGGCCAGCTCATGTTCAGCACAACCCAGATCGGTAAAGGGTGGGATGGCATATTCAACGGTGTACCGCAGCCGTCGAATACCTATGTTTATGAAACACTGGGTGCAGATTATAAAGGCAAAACTATTTTCCGTAAGGGAACGGTGGTGCTGATCCGATAAAAACTCTACACACGCAGTAGTACTGCATTTCAGCCTTTTTTATTTTCAGGATAAAGATTGGATTTAGAAAAAAAGCCTATTACTTTTAAGAGGTAAAATCCAATCCAATGAAAAAAATCATGCATTTAACTGCCGTGGTATTTTTTTTATTAATCTGCCACACCCTCTCTGCCCAAGTAAAATCAAAGCTTCATGTTGTAAAAAAAAGTAGCCCGGTTTATGCTACATCACCGGCTTTACGAACGAATGGATTAGATGATCCCGGAGGATATACCTGTGCAACCGCAGACCCGGGAAGTGATGCAACTATTTCTTGCGGCAGTTCAACTACCATCGGCGGAAGTTATAACCCCAATTATTTTTATTCATGGTATCCTACTGCGGGTTTAAGTTCATCAACACAGCTTAATCCTACAGCCAGCCCTTTGGGAACAACTACTTACACTTTGACAATGACACCTAAACCCAACCTGCTTATTAATGGCAGTTTTGAAAGTGGCAATACAGGTTTTTCTACAGACTATTCATATGGGATCAGTTTAGGCAATTATACAACTTATACTATCGCAAATAAGCCAACCGATGTTTATAATTGGTGGTGCAATACTGAACCGCCACGCGGAACAAACGCATTGATCGTTGATGGGGCTACTTCTGCCAATCAGAGGGTCTGGTATCAAACTATATCAATTACTCCCAGTACTTATTATTCTTTCTCAGGCCAGTTTATGAATATTTATAGTACGTATGGCGTTAATGATCCCAATATTGTAGTTAAAATAAATGGTACCAGTTTAGGCAACCAGGTGTTAACATTCAATAATTGTGACTGGACAACACTCAGTGCAGGCTGGATCTCTGGATCATCTGATTATACCGCTACTATTGCCATATACAGCGAACCTAGTTCATATAGTGGTGATGGAAATGATTTTGCCATTGATAACCTCGTCTTTAATGTAGGTGACTGCCCGATAACCACAGCGCCTGTAACAGTAACGGTAACAGGTGTTCCTACAATTAGCCCGTCAGGTCCAATAGAAGTTTGTTATTATTGGGAACCTAGCTTTACTACGACACTTACAACGAATCTGACTTCGAATATTAGATGGTCTATCCGTGGACATGATTTTCCTGATAGTACAAATAGTTCATTCACTCTTAGAGAAGAAACTCTTCGTCTTTATGATTCTACTCCTCGAAGCACCTTATATTATTCAAGTCCTTTTACAGTAAAAGATTTGTCAACCGGATGCATATCTGATCCTGTTATTATTAAGGCTATACAACTGCCAGAAGTTGCTTTACTTTCAGGTACAACATATGGAACAGGTTTTGCCCTGTCTGGATATGTTTATCCTTATCCGTGGATTGGATCTCCAATAGGATATGGAACCAGCTCGTCAATAGCGTGGAAAATAACATCTCCAACAAGCGCAATTCCGTTATCTGATACAAGCCTATATCCAGTAAGTTTTTATGTACCAGATGTACCTAATGAAGCATCCATTCCACCTGTTTATTTAACTTATAAATTAACATTATCAGGATCGGATTTTAGCTGTGCAAATACTTCATTAGAAACCAGCTACGATTGGCTCGAATTTGTTACTGACTATTTGCATGTTTTCGCAAAAACTAAAGATTCATCAGTTGTAAGAAATTCGAGATTAACAGGGGAAAATTTTAATAATGAAAAAAACATACTAATCTATCCAAATCCTGCAAAGAACAATTTCACAATTGCTGCAATTGATGAATTTGACAAAGTGCAGATCTTTTCAAGTAAAGGTGCATTGATGAAAACAATCAATACAAAAGGAAGAACAGCAGATATTAATGCCGGTGGCTTACTTCCCGGCAGCTATTTTGTTAACATACTTTCTGCAAAAGGAACAACAGTTAAAAAGCTGATAGTTATAAAATAATTACCAGTTTCAAGACAAAAAGCTCGGAATATCAGATATTCTGGGCTTTTTTGTTTCAGTATTGTATCCGGCGTAAAAGCAGCAAATCAACCATTCTTTTGATCTTATTAAGATGTTGTAATGGCGTTAAATAATGCCTTTTTATTTAAGGCTTAATTAACATACTGTATTTTCATACATCTGTAAGTACGCTGCTATCTAAGGGAAACCGAAAGAACATGAAAAAATCGATCCTTTTCTTTTTAATAATTCTCGTGTGTGGTCAGTCGTCTTATGCGGCTCACCTGAAAGGCGGTTGGATCCAATATACTTATCTCGGGCCCGGCGGTACAGCAAATAGTTCTAAATACCAGGTTACTGTGCGACAATATCTCTTGTGCAGTTCCTCCGCTACGCAAAGAGATGCGCAGGTTTACTTGGGAGTATTTGATGGAGTTACAAACCAATTAATCAATACAATCACAATTGCGAGGTCAAGTTCAGATAATCCTAATAAAACAACTTTCAGCCCTTGTCTCAATAATCCTAAACCAGTCTGTTATATCATCGATATTTATACACAGATAATCGATCTGCCAAACAACCCCGCCGGTTATACACTTACTGTACAAAGATGTTGCAGGGTTGGGAGCATAGTAAATGTTCAGGATCCTTCAAATAATTACGGCTTGAGTTATACAACTAAAATACCAGGGTTCATTAACGGCATAGATTATTCACATAACAGTAGCCCAGCATTTGCACAAAAAGATACTGTTATTGTTTGTCATAATACACCTTTCACATTCGATTTCAGCGCAACCGATTCGGATGGTGATATTTTAAGCTATAGTTTTTGTGATGGCTTAACCGGGGGATTTAATGATCCGAATAATAGTCAGAATGCAGCACAGCCTGATCCACCAAGTAATCCACCATATACAGCAATCGCATATAGTGTTGGATACACCGGTTCATCACCTATGGGTCTGAATGTTACCATCGATCAGAATACGGGAATAATATCCGGTGTAGCACCTGATTCTGTTGGAGAATATGTAATATCTGTTTGCGCAAGCGAATTCAGGAATAATGTACTGATCGGTACAACAAAAAAAGAAATTCATATTACTGTGGGAGATTGTTCTTTATCGGCCGCTGCTTTAAAGCCAACTTATATTACCTGCAATGGAACCTCTTTAAGTTTTCAAAATGAATCAACCAATTCAAGCATCATTTCTTATTTGTGGGATTTTGGCGTACCGTCAATTACAACAGATACTTCCACCAGCCCAACACCTACCTATGATTATTTAAAAAGTGGAAAAGACAGTGGAACATTTACGGTGAAATTAAAAGTTGCGACATCAGCCGGCTGTCAGGATTCGACTACTGCACTGGTAAAAGTATATCCGGGCTTCGCACCGAATTTTACAGCACAGGGAACCTGCTATTTAAACAGCTATCAATTTCTTGATGCGACAGTTACTAAATATGGATCGGTAAACAGCTGGAAATGGAATTTCGGCGACAGCACCACATTGGCAGACACGGCAAGCTCAAAAGATTCCGCATGGAAATATCCTGCCGCCACCACTACAAAAGTTTCGTTGATAGTGAGTAACACTAAAGGTTGTGTTGATACAGTGGTGCAAACATTGAATGTGCTTGACAGGCCCATACTGAGTTTACCCTTCCGCGATACGCTGATCTGCAGCAATGATACCCTCGCCCTAAAAGTAAACACGCTCAGTGGAACCGTTTTGTGGACGCCTGTGAACGGCCCGAATAAAACGAGGATCATCAACCCGACTTCTACTTCGCCACTGGTTTTTCCGCAGGACACGACAAAATATTATGTATCTGTTAATGACAATGGCTGTGCCAATACCGATTCGGTGAACGTAAATGTTCTGCAGTTCATTTCTGTGAAAGCCGGTATTGATACGGGCATCTGTAAAACAGATACGTTTCATCTGCGCCCCGTCAGCTATGCACTCAGTTATAAATGGACCGCTTCCACCAATGTAAAAGTTGACAATGTAAAATATCCATTGGTGCAACCATTGGTTACCACGCGCTATTATGTGGTTGCCAACCTGGGCAAGTGCCAGGCCAATGATTCGGTGCTTGTAAAAGTAGCGCCATATCCTTCTGCCGCTGCCGGGCCCGATATGACCATCTGTTACGGCTCCCGGCTACAGTTAACCGGAAGCGTTGTGGGTACGGTGTTTACGTGGAGCCCGACGAGTTCACTCATCAATGAAAAAACATTAACACCTATAGCCGGGCCAACAAAAACAACCGAGTATGTTTTAAGTGTAACAGATACGGTTGGATGCCCTAAACCAAAAAATGACACAGTTATTGTAACCGTGATCCCGCAGATCATTGCGTATGCGGGAAAAGACACAACCGTTGTTCCCGGACAGGCTTTACAATTAGGTGCAACCGGTGGAACAAATTATGAATGGACGCCTTCGAGTTTTTTGAGCAATGCATCTATCGCAGATCCTGTTGCAACATTCGACAATACGGTTGATTCTGTTTTATATACTGTTCATGTAAGTGACGGCGGCTGTTCTGCTGATGACCAGGTGGTGGTGCATGTTTTCAAATCATCGCCCGATATTATTGTACCAACAGGGTTTACGCCGAATGGTGACGGAAAGAATGATATCATTAAACCCATACCGTTCGGCATCAGCAAATTAAATTTCTTCAGTATCTATAACCGCTGGGGGCAACTGTTATTTTTTACAACAGAACTTAACAAGGGTTGGGATGGCAGCTTTAACGGCACTGCACAACCAAGCGGTACCTATGTTTACCAGACACAAGGTGTTGATTATACCGGCAAGATCGTTTTCAGAAAAGGGACGGTGGTGTTGATCAGATAGGCAATGGTGAATAGGTAATAGTGAACAAGTTTTTTACTTTGCTTTCCAGATCAATCTATTAAGTTTTAAGTTTTGATCATTGGCCACTCACGACTCACGACTCACGACTCACGATTCAATTTTACCCACTTCAAAACATACAAATCACTTAATTTAGCGCACATATTTTTTACAGATGGATAAGATCATTTTAATTACCGGGGCTACTTCGGGTTTTGGAAAAGCGATGGCAGAAAAATTTGCTGCTGCCGGCTGGAACTGTATCATTACGGGCAGAAGAAAAGACAGGCTGGATATGTTGTCGAAAGAATTACAGGCCGCTTACAAAATCAAAACGCTTGCCCTGGTATTTGATGTACAAAACAGGGACGCTGTTTTTTCATCGCTTGAAAATTTACCGGATGAATGGAAAAATATTGACGTGCTTGTAAACAATGCCGGGCTCGCATTGGGAAGAGATAGTTTTGAAAATGCGAATCTGGATGACTGGGACACAATGATGGACACCAATGTAAAAGGTATGATGTATGTAACCAAAGCCGTATTGCCTTACATGACGGCAAGAAAAAAAGGGCATATCATCAACATGGGATCGGTTGCGGGCAAAGAAGTATATAAAGACGGCAATGGTTACTGCGCCAGTAAGTATGCAGTGGATGCATTGAGTAAATCAATGCGCATTGACCTGTTACCACACCGCATCAAAGTAACTGCGATACAGCCCGGCGCTGCGGAAACAGAATTTGCGATCGTACGATTTAAAGGAGATGCATCAAAAGCAAAACAGGTGTATGATGGTTATACGCCGTTACACGCAGAAGATATTGCAGACATCGCTTTTTATTGTGCCAATCTTCCTGAACATGTATGCATCAATGACCTGGTGGTTACCTGTACATCACAGGCCGATGCAATTTATTTTCATAAATAAACCAGCTATATGTTTACATCTATCAAACAATTTCTAGACGTGTGGGAATCAGAAACTGCTTCCACGCTTTCTATTTTCAACAACCTCACAGACGAAAGTTTGTCAAAAGATCTTGTGCATGAACACAGGACAATCGACCGCAACGTAAATCATATCATTATTTGTGCTGCGGGCATCCCGTTGGAAGCAACATTGCCGGTTGAAGACTATTCAACAGAAAAACACCATACCAAAGGATCGATCATCGATGCATATAAAAAAGCAACAGACTCAGTAAAAGTTGCAGCTGCTAAATGGACAGACGAAACATTACAGGAAGACACACCGATGTATGGTGAAACATGGAAAAAAGGATTTGCACTTTGGGTAACGGTTACCCATCAGATACATCACCGCGGGCAATTAACTGTGCTGATGCGTTTGGCAGGATTAAAAGTTCCGGGCGTTTACGGCCCATCAAAAGAAGAATGGGAAGCGATGCCGTTTTTACCGCCGGCGGATTAGATAGGTAGTTAAGAGTTAAAAGTGAATAGTTAAAAGTTATTTGCAAGCAATTCTTCACTTTTAACTCTTAACTATTCACTTTTAACTTCCGCAAAGCTTCTTCATAATCATTCCAGATCTCATTCACCACTTCAGCCGCAGGTTTAATATTCTTTATCAACGCGCTGACTTGTCCTATTTCCAATTCGCCTTCTTCAAGATCGCCTTCGAACATTCCTTTTTTGGCACGGGCACGGCCTAGGATCTTTGTCAGCTCTTCTTCATTGGCGCCGCGTAATTCAGCGTTGCGGATTTCGGTGAAGAAATTATTTTTTAATAAACGTACAGGCATTAATTTTTTCATACTTAATAAAGTATCACCTTCCTGCGCTTTGATCACCGCTTCTTTAAAAGCCATATGCGATGAGGCTTCCGGCGTACAAACAAAACGGCTGCCCACCTGTACGCCATCTGCGCCTAATACCATTGCAGCCAGCATTTGTTTACCTGATGCAATGCCGCCTGCAGCGATCACGGGAATTTTCACCGCTTCTTTTACCAATGGCACAAGCACCATGGTAGTGGTTTCTTCTCTACCATTATGTCCGCCCGCTTCGAACCCTTCGGCTACAACTGCATCGCATCCTGCTTCTTCTGCTTTCATTGCAAATTTACTGCTGCTTACAACATGCACAACCGTAATTCCTTTTTCTTTTAAAAAACCGGTGTATGTTTTTGGATTGCCGGCACTGGTAAAAACGATCGAAATTTTTTCTTCAATAATTATTTTTAAAAGTTCTTCCACATCGGGATACATCAAAGGAATATTTACACCGAATGGTTTATCCGTTGCTGTTTTACATTGCTGAATATGTTCACGCAACACCGCGGGATACATACTGCCTGCGCCGATCAAACCTAATGCACCGGCGTTACTAACAGCACTTGCCAAACGCCATCCGCTTGCCCATACCATTCCGGCCTGGATGATGGGGTATCGAACGTTGAAGAGTTGTGTGAGGCGGTTTTGAGAATTCATTGCTGCAATTTAAAGAAAAAGAAATGGCACGCGGATGACGCAGATCAAACGGATTTACACGGGTTAAAATTATTGAGCAACGAACAAATCCGCATACATCGGCTTAATCCGCGTTATCCGCGTACCATTAATATTTGATATTGAAAATGTTTCGGAATTAAAATAATCTACCCAAAATCGATCTCGGTATTATCACCAATATTCAGGCTGCGGCTCAATCCTTTTACAGAAGCATCACTGCCGATCAAAGAATTATCAAGCACCACTTCAAATAAATTAGTGTAAGAGCCGATGATGCTGTCGCGGATGATGGAATGTTTGATGGAAGTATTGGCACCAATGGCCACATGCGGGCCGATGATCGAATTGGAAATATCGCAACCCGGTGCAATACTCACCGGCGGAATGATGATAGTGTCTTTAAAATCGTGCGTGCCGGTTACATTGCCGCCAAATTTTTTAAGTAACGTGGCGTTGCTTTCGAGCAGTGTTTCTTTTCTTCCGCAATCAAACCAGTTCTTTACTTTGAAGGCCTGCACTTTCGCGCCGCGTTTGATCATACACTCGAGTGCATCTGTCAGATTATATTCGCCAAATGTTTTTATGTCCTGCGCAAATAAATGATGCAGGCACTCAAATAAAAAATTCGTTTCTTTTATTTTATATAAACCCACCAGCGCCATATTGCTTTTTGGTATCGCCGGTTTTTCTACCACCTGTTCTATAAATCCGTCTTCGCCAACAGTTGCCACGCCAAAGTTTCTCGGGTCATCCACTTTTTTAATGCCGATCATGCTATACTCGCTGTTCACCACTTCTTTTACATCATACTCGCAGATCGTATCGCCCAATGCAACAAATACTTCATCGGTTCCAACAATATTTCTTGTGAGCTCGATCGCATGGCCTGTACCCTGGCGCTCATTCTGAAAAACAAAATGCGTGGTAAGGTCGGGATAAGTCTGTTTTACATAATCCTGGATCTTTTCACCCAGGTAACCAACGATAAAAATAAATTCATTGATGCCCGCTTCATGTAACTGGTCAACGATAAAACTCAGTATCGTTTTACCGGCTATCGGGATCAAAGCTTTTGGTTGCGTATAAGTATGCGGCCTTAATTTGGTACCGGCTCCGGCCACGGGAATGATCGCTTTCATGGGGGTCGTTTATGTTTGAAATTGTTCTGCTCAATCTATCTCACAAATCTTTTATGTACACCAGACACATTCTCAGGAGGCGCAAAATAGGAAAAACTGGTAACTACGCAAGTTTTGGGGAAAAGATGCGGATAGCTGTCAGCTTTGAGCTATCAGCTGCCGGCCTTGATTTTCATTGGAAATGCAAATACATTTTCTCACAGCTGATGGCTGAAAGCTGATGGCTCAAAGCTTATCTTTGCGGCAAACAAAAAGCTAATGCAAAGAGATACACTGGTTTTCGACCTTATTAAACAGGAACTGGAAAGACAAAGGCATGGAATTGAACTCATCGCCTCTGAAAATTTTACCAGTCTGCAGGTAATGCAGGCCATGGGTAATGTGATGACCAATAAATATGCCGAAGGATATCCCGGCAGGCGTTATTATGCCGGTTGTGAAATTGTGGATCAGACAGAACAATTGGCGATAGACCGTTTAAAAGAAATTTTCAATATCGAATATGCCAATGTTCAGCCGCATAGCGGCGCACAGGCAAATGCTGCGGTAGCGCTCGCTGTTTTGCAACCGGGTGATGCCATTCTTGGCCTCGATCTCAGTATGGGCGGGCATTTAACACATGGCTCAGCAGTAAACTATAGCGGCAAATTATACAAACCGAATTTTTATGGCGTAACACGCGAAGAAGGTTTGGTTGATTATGATATGCTCGAAGCAAAAGCCCGTGAAGTAAAACCAAAGATGATCATTTGCGGTGCGAGTGCGTACAGCCGCGACTGGGACTATGCCCGCATCCGTAAAGTAGCTGATGAAGTAGGCGCGTTGGTAATGGCCGATATTGCACATCCGGCAGGATTGATCGCGAAAAGATTATTGAATGATCCTTTTGATCATTGCCATTTTGTTACCTCAACCACACACAAAACTTTACGTGGGCCGCGTGGTGGTATCATCATGATGCGTAAAGATTTTGAAAACCCGTTCGGGTTGAAAGATGTAAAAGGAAATATCCGCATGATGAGTAATCTCATGGATATGGCTGTGTTTCCGGGCATACAGGGCGGGCCGTTGGAACATGTGATCGCGGCAAAAGCCATTGCATTCGGTGAAATATTGAGTGATGAATTTACCGTTTACGCAAACCAGGTTATAAAAAATTCACAGGCGCTGGCCAAAGCATTGGTGGCGAAAGAATACCAGATCATCAGCGGCGGAACAGATAATCATTTGGTGCTGATCGACCTGCGGAATAAAAATATCAGTGGCAAAAAAGCAGAGCAGGCTTTGGTTATGGCCGATATTACCGCCAACAAAAATATGGTTCCGTATGATGACAAGAGTGCATTTGTAACATCAGGTGTTCGTCTTGGCGTGCCTGCAATTACTACACGCGGTATGAAAGAAGAACACATGCAGTTTGTGGTAGATGCCATTGATAAAGTGTTGATGAATGCCGATGATACAAATATTATACAGGCAGTGAAAAAAGATGTGAATGATTTTATGACACAGTTTGTTTTGTATCCTGAGTTAGGTTAAAAAGGTTAAAGTGGTTAAATTGGGTTAGTATTTTTAAAAATATATTTTATGATACAACGGATTCAGACATTGTGGTTGCTTTTTGCTTCGGCATTGGCATTTGCTACGTTGAAAATTTCTTTTTTCAGTGGCAATATTATAGTTGAAAATGTGAAACAGTTTCAGCACTTTACGGCCATGGGAAATATTTTCCTGATGATACTCACTGTTGTGGTGGCGCTGGGTTCATTGATCGCGATCTTTTTATTTAAGAACCGGAAATTGCAGATGCGTATTGCTTCGGGGATGATGGTTCTGTCGATCGTTAATCTTGTTCTTTATTATTTACAGACAAAAAATTTTATTCCATCAGACTGGTCATTTGATCTTACCTCATTACTTGCCATTGCCATCCCCTTCTTTTTATTTTTTGCAACAAGAGGAATTTATAAGGATGCGAAATTGTTGAGAAGTGTGGATCGATTGAGGTAATTTTCTTTGCTGCATTGTTTGTCTCGCCGCATTGTTTGTCTCGTCGCATTGTTTGTCTCGTCGCATTGTTTGTCTCCTGACAAACAACTTGTGACACAAATAGTGTTTGTCAAGAGACAAACAAGTGCATCTTAACAACGGTATGCTATAAAAATTTCCCCGTATAACTCTCTTTCACTTTTTTAATTCCCGCCGGAACACCTGCGTACACAAGGTTTCCGCCTATATCTCCTGCTTCTCCGCCGCATTGTTTGTCTCGCCGCATCGTTTGTCTCCTGACAAACAACTTGTGATACAAATAGTGTTTGTCAAGAGACAAACAAGTGCGTCTTAACAACGGCATGCTATAAAAATTTCCCCGTATAACTCTCTTTCACTTTTTTAATTCCCGCCGGAACACCTGCGTACACAAGGTTTCCGCCTATATCTCCTGCTTCTCCGCCGCATTGTTTGTCTCGCCGCATCGTTTGTCTCCTGACAAACAACTTGTGATACAAATAGTGTTTGTCAAGAGACAAACAAGTGCATCTTAACAACGGCATGCTATAAAAATTTCCCCGTATAACTCTCTTTCACTTTTTTTATTCCCGCCGGAACACCTGCGTATACAAGGTTTCCGCCTATATCTCCTGCTTCAGGGCCGAGATCGATTATCCAGTCTGCAGATTTTATCACATCAGTATTATGTTCGATCACTATTAAAGAATGCCCCTGTTCGATCAATGCATTGAATGATGCAAGCAATTTTTTTATATCATGAAAATGCAAACCCGTTGTTGGTTCATCAAATACAAATAACATGTGGCCGATGCTTTTTCCTTTGCCTAAAAAGCTGGCGAGTTTTACGCGTTGTGCTTCGCCGCCGCTTAAGGTATCACTGCTTTGCCCGAGTTTGATGTATCCGAGGCCCACATCCTGCAAGGGTTGTATGGCGGTTTTGATTTGTTTCTCATCAGCAAAAAAATCGATGGCTTCATCAACACTCATTTCGAGAACATCAAAAACGCTTTTGCCGTTGTAATGTACTTCCAGCACTTCTTCTTTAAAACGTTTGCCACCGCATGATTCGCAGGTAAGGTGTACATCTGCGAGGAACTGCATTTCTACAACCTGTTCGCCTTCGCCTTTACAGGTATCGCAACGGCCGCCATCAACATTGAATGAAAAATGTTTGGGTTGAAAGCCGCGTGTTTTTGATAAAGGCTGTTTTGCATACAGGTCGCGGATATGGTCGTATGCTTTTATGTATGTGATGGGGTTACTTCGTGATGATTTACCGATCGGGTTCTGGTCAACCATTTCCACCTGTGAAATATAATCAACATCGCCGGTGAGATTTTTATGCAGCCCTACTTTTTCTGCAAACTCGCCTTTTAGTTTTCGCAGTGCGGGAACCAATACCTGTTTTACCAAAGTTGTTTTTCCGCTTCCGCTTACGCCACTTACCACGCATAACGTGTTTAACGGAAATTCAACGGTGATGTCTTTCAGGTTATTCTGCCTTGCATTTTCAACTTTGATACTTCGGTTCCATTTGCGCACAGCTTTTGGTGCATCGATACTTAATTTTCCCGTAAGATATTTCCCTGTAAGGCTCTCCGGGTTCGCAACGATCTCATCGTAATTGCCCACTGCCACTACTTCTCCGCCAAGATGCGATGCCAGCGGCCCCATATCAATTATGTAATCTGCTTCGCGCATCATCATTTCATCGTGTTCAACAACAACAACTGTATTTCCCAGGTCGCGCAACGATTTTAATACACTGATCAACCGAACCGTATCTCTCGAATGCAAACCGATCGAAGGTTCATCCAATATGTATAACGAATTAGTGAGATTACTTCCTAAACTTCTTGTGAGTTGTATACGTTGGCTCTCGCCACCGCTTAACGAATTGGCCAAACGGTTCAATGTTAAATAACCCAATCCAACATCGATCAATGTTTGTAATCGTTGATGCACTTCGATCAAAATTCTTTTCGCCACCTGTTGATCATGCGGTGATAACTGCAATGTATCAAACCATGCCTTCAGGTCTTTTACCTGCCACTCGCATAATTCACCAATATGTTTTCCGCCAACTTTTACATACAATGCTTCTTTGCGCAAACGATATCCTTTGCAATCCGGGCAGGCAGTCCTTCCGCGATACCTGCTTAATAAAACACGGTACTGAACTTTATACAGGTTCTGTTCAACCTCTTTAAAAAAATCATCGATGCCCTGCACGTTTCCTTCGCCGCTCCATAACTGCTGGTATTGTTGTTTGGTCAGGTCAATGACCGGTTTGTGAATAGGAAATCCAAACTTACCTGCATTCTTTACAAACTGTTCGCGCCACCAGCCCAGCTTCTCGCCTTTCCATGGTGCAACAGCGCCTTCGTATACACTTAATCTTTTATCAGGAATGACCAGATCCGGATCAATACCCAATACCTGGCTGAAACCTTCGCAGGTGGGACATGCGCCATACGGGTTATTAAATGAAAATAAATTGGGCACCGGTTCTTCAAACTGTATACCATCGAGTTCAAATTTGTTACTGAAGTGCAACAGTTTTGTGTTATCGATCTCTACATACATTTCCCCTTCGCCTTCATAAAACGCAGTGCCGATAGAATCGGATAAACGATGGAGATCGTCTTCATCAAAATCTTTTGTTACGATGCGGTCGATGAGGACGTGAGTCTGGAGACTGGAGTCTGAAGACTGGAGTTGTTTTTTTAAGTCTTTATCTGAAAGCTCAAGTAATTCTTCTATCCGTGAAATTATTCCAGACTCCAGACTTCTAACTCCAGACTCACGAATGTACATTCGTGAAAATCCCTTCTGCATCAATATATTCAGCTCTTCACGGGCTTCGCGTTTGGCGTGTTGTTTGAACGGAACGATGATAACGGCTTTGGTTCCGTGCGGCATTTTCTGAATGGCATTCATTACATCGGCCACATCATCTTTCTTTACTTCTTTACCGCTCACCGGCGAAATGGTTTTACCTGCGCGTGCAAATAAGAGTCGGAGGTAATCATAAATTTCTGTCATGCTGCCCACCGTACTTCTCGGTGTTCTGGTAATTACTTTTTGTTCGATGGCAATGGCCGGGCATAATCCTTTGATATAATCCACATCCGGTTTCACCATTCTTGCCATGAACTGGCGCGCATAAGCACTAAGGCTTTCAGCGTAACGGCGCTGTCCTTCTGCAAATAAAGTATCGATGGTGAGTGATGATTTGCCGCTGCCTGATACACCGGTAACAACGATCAGTTGATTACGCGGAAAGGTTACGGTAACATTTTTAAGATTGTGAACACGCGCACCTTTTACTACGATGTTGCCTGTATCCTCTATTGTTCGCTGAACTTTTGGTGACTTTGTTTTTGTTGCCATACTTTGTACAAAGGTAAACAGATTAGAAGGCACAATTTGAAAATTTGAAGATTCGAAAATTTGAAAATGGGAGCACAAAAACCAGGTTTAAGCACCTGCATTAATTTTCAAATTTGCACATTTTCAAATTTTCAAATTCGCCTCAAAATGTGCATAACCTCACCCCCTTAAAACATTCTTTTCCACAAAACCTGTCTGATATAAAAAGATGTATAATTTGTCGTTGAAAGATAATGAGTTAGTTCAGGAACACTCAATAAAAAGTTCTATTCATATCCTGAAACGAAGATATTCTGACTCAAAAAAGATGTTATGCGAACATTGGACCAGGCGTCTGATACGGAACTGATACGGGCTTTCCAGGACGGCGATACCGCTGCCTTTGAAACCCTTATCTACCGCTATAAGGATAAAATTTTCTCCTCCATTCTTTTCTTTGTAAAGGACAGTTATCTCGCCGAAGACCTTTTCCAGGATGTGTTCATCAAGATCATCGACACACTGAAAAACAAGCGGTACACGGAAGAAGGAAAGTTTTTACCGTGGGCGCTGCGCATTTCACACAATCTCTGCGTGGATTATTTCAGGAAAGTAAAACGCACACCGGCAATCAGGACAAGCGATAACAAAGATATTTTTGAGATCTTACAAATATCGGAAGAAGGGCCGGATAGTAAGATCATGCAGGGACAGAGCCATGAGCGCGTGCGCAAAATGCTTGACCTGTTACCCGAAGAACAACGTGAGATCATTGTACTGCGCCATTTTGCCAATATGAGTTTTAAAGAGATCGCTGTGATCACCAATTGCAGTATTAACACCGCCCTGGGCCGGATGCGGTATGGATTGATTAACTTGCGCAAGATGATGACTGAAAAACAGATCGCCTTGTAAGGCTGAAAATATTTAATATCAATGTAAAGATCACGACCCTTCATAGATTATGGAGGGTTATTTTTTGGGGTAGGTTAAAGGGAGTTAAAAGGGTTAAACTGGGTTAAAAAGGTTAAAGAAGTAGTACAAACCTTTTTAACTTTTTTAACTCAATTTAACTTTCTTGACTTACTTATTCTTATCAAATGCCTCTTTACCACATTTCAACCACTTGTGATATTCAGAAGCATCAGGCGTATAACCAACGGGATTGTTGAGAAGCCTTTGTTTGTTATCTAACAGAACATAGAGCGGCTGCGTGGTCTGGTTAAAATTCTCTGCTTCAAAAGTTGCCCATTTATCGCCGATGGTGATGATATCTTTTGTGTCGCCGTTATTGGTTTTGTAATTGTTGATGCGTTGCTCGGGTGAAAGATTTTGCCTGTCATCCACATATAACGATACGAGGATATAATTTTCTTTGATGTAATTGTACACTGCGGGTTGCGTCCATACATTCTCTTCCATTTTGCGGCAGTTAACGCAGGCCCAGCCGGTGAAATCGATGAGCAATGGTTTGTTTTGTTCTTTGGCCATCTGCAAAGCTTTTGCATAATCATTCACCACATTTGCTTCGAGGCCTTTGCCATGCACATTATCCTTTCCATAAATACTGTAACTGAATGGCGGCGGAAAGCCGCTCAGCAATTGAAGATTAGCGCATCTGGTTTGCGTAACACCGGGAATCAAATAGAGTGTAAATAATAATGCAAGCACACCCAATGCTTTTCTTCCTTTACCGATCTTCATTCCTTCATAATCGTGCGGCAAACGGAGTATCCCGAAAAGATATAATGTTAACCCGCTTCCGATCAATATCCATACACCAATAAATACTTCGCGTTTTAATAAACCCCAGTGCATTACGAGATCTGCATTGGATAAGAATTTGAAAGCGAGCGCCAGTTCGAGGAATGCCAGTATTTTTTTAACGGTATCGAGCCAGCCGCCGGATTTTGGCAGGGATTGCAGCCAATCCGGAAAAATAGCGAACAATGCAAAAGGCAATGCCAGCGCCAATCCGAAGCCGGCAAGCCCTGATGTTAATTGCCATGCACCACCGCTTAATGATCCAACCAATAATGATCCCAATATCGGCCCCGTACATGAAAATGAAACGATGGCGAGTGTGAGCGCCATAAAAAATATTCCACCCAAACTGCCCAAGCCACTTTTTGCATCTGCCTTGCTGGCAATATTACTCGGTAACGTCAATTCAAAATAACCGAAGAAAGAAATGGCGAAGAAAATAAAGATGATAAAGAACACCACATTCAGCCATGAATTGGTTGAGATATTATTAAAAATTTCCGGCCGCACATTTCCCAACACATGAAACGGTACACTCGCCAATAAATAGATCAGGAAAATAAAGAAGCCGTACAATGCACCATTTTTTATTGCCTGTTTCCGGTTAGCTGCTCTTTTTGTAAAGAATGAAACCGTAACCGGTATCATCGGAAATACACAGGGTGTAAGCAATGCGATCAATCCACCTAAAAATCCAAGTAAAAAAATAGACCACAAGCCATTGCCCGCTACATTATTTTTTTTGCCGCAATCCTGCAACGGTTTATTAATATCAACAGAAGCTAATTTTATTTGCGCGTTTGTGTTTGACGCTGCCGCGCCGCCTTCCAGTGTAACTTCAAAAGGAAATTCTGAAGGGCTGAATTGGTCTTTTCCTTTACCAAGATTTGCCGTGATGCTTCCCTTTAATGTTGCGGGAATAAAACCGGTGATCTTTACCTGTTGCCTGATCTCGATGGTTCCGGTAAAGACATATAATTTTTTGTTTTCAAAAATGGGGTCGGTAATAGATGCGGGTGTTTTATCAAATACGATTTCACCGGATAGCTTTGCGTTTTCATATGCCGGAATAAATTTTACAGCATCAAGCCCTTCCTGCGTTGGATTATTTCCATACACATGCCAGCCGGCAGGGATGGTGGCTCTCGCAACCAATTCATATGATCCGTCACCGGTTTTTTTAGCTTCGGTTTGCCATTTCAATAAACTGTCTGTTTGCGCCGATGCAACAATGCATGCGACCAACGCAACAATAGCGAGAGATATTTTTTTCATTTGCACCTTGTTTATTGGAGCTTCAGGTCAAACGATTTTTTTACCGGCGGCAGGCAATGGCTGTCATCGCAAACCATGTATTCAACCGTACCGCTTACATTGGTTTTGATACCTGCTTTTACTTTTACCGTCTGCACAAATTTTACTTCATCCGCATAGAACAGCACGTTTGTGTTGAATGTTTTGTCAAAGGTTTTTTCCAGTTTACCTACTTCTTTGGCAACACCCACTTTGGTTACAAGCGGGTTTGGTTTCATCACAATAGTAGTAGGAATGGGCCCACCCTTTCCTGTGTTCTGCGAATAGATATGCCATGGGTTATCTACCGTTGCAGTAAGTATGATATCATAGGTATCTGCTGTTTTCTTTTTCACTTCATAATTCCAGCCAACAGGGCTCTGCATCTGGCCAATGGCCATTGCTGTAATAATAAAAGATGATAATACCGATACGATCTTTTTCATGCTTATCCATTTGATTTTATATGATGATGCAAACCCAAACGTTTGCTTACAGAACGCATCAATTCATTCCAAGTAATTCGAATACTTTAATACCATCCAGGTTGCTCATTGCGCCGGAAGATGCACGTTCGGGGTGGGGCATCATTCCAAAAACATTGTTTTGTTTGTTGCGGATGCCGGCAATATTTCTTGTGGCGCCGTTTGGATTGGCAGCATCATTGATATTCCCATCCGCATCGCAATAATGAAACAATACCTGCCCGTTTGCTTCCAGTTCATTTAGGGTTGCTTCATCTGCATGGTATCTTCCTTCACCATGCGCGATGGGTATTTTCAGCGCTTCGCCATTTCCCTTTTTGATATAAACATTTTTGCACACAAACTGCTGATTCGCATTCTGTAACAATACACCGGGTAACAACCCGCTTTCACAAAGTATCTGGAAGCCATTACAAACACCCAGCACTTTTCCGCCTTTATTTGCAAATGCGATCACGCTCTGCATCATCGGGCTGAATCTTGCGATCGCCCCGCAGCGAAGGTAATCGCCATAAGAAAATCCGCCGGGTAAAATAATACAATCGTCTGTTGTAAACATATCCAGGTTCTTATCTTTATGCCAAAGCATGATCACTTCTTTACCAAGCTCCTGCTGCAGCGCATCCTGCATATCCCTGTCGCAGTTAGATCCCGGGAAAACAACAACGCCAAACTTCATAGGTTAATTTTTATCCTGTAAAAAGATTGAGGCGTAAAGATAATGCCTGAGCTGTTAAAGGAAAGTGTGAATTTTACAAACGGCTGACAGTGTTTTAAACACTAATGTGCTGTGCGATTAAAAAGCAGATTTTCTCTATTCAAAAAATTTTTCGCTCACGGCCGCTGGGCCCAGTCCCTGTTACCGGGCTGCTTTGGCCTCTGATCAGACCTGCTGCGCATGATCTGATCTGTCAACGCTTCGCTGGACACCGAATCCAAAGAGGCCCGTCCACAGGGACTGATTAAAATTATTTCGATGATCGCTCTGATATTGCAGGATTTTATATCATGCAACTCTAAATCAGTTTCACTTAATAACACAAAACGTTAACCAGTAATAAATGACCAGTTATTATATATAATGATCAATGCACACAGCCAGAAAAGAATATTGGGTAATGCCAGCCGCCGTGGATAGGAAAACGTATTGCCCGCAAAAGCGCCAAGCGGTACCAGGCTCATCAGCCCTGACTCGATACCGGCATGGAGAAAAATAAAAGGTATGGGTAACAGGATCAGCAACATGACCATCATCACACCCCAGTTCTTGCGGATCTGTATCACCATTCTTTTATTTGTTACCTGCCAGCAATATAAACCCGCCAGCAAAACGATCAGCAATACCGACAGGCTGACGATCAGCGGAATGTTCCATTGCGCCAGCGGTAAATTCAATTGCAGATAAGGAAGATAGCCGGGGAAAGTTTTTATGGTATCATTCAGAAATAACCAGGAGGCAAGAAAATAATAAGGCACCAGTATGCCCATTAACAGGATGACCCATTCGGCCAGTTTGAACGGGCGCACAACGGCCAGCGCAAACAATACCACCAATATCAATATAGCCGTTGGATGATAACACACAACGGATACGCCAACAATTAAACCGGTATTGAACAATAATGTTTTGGGAGACGGATTATTATACAGCCTGCTAAGTTTGATAAATAACCAGATCAGTAAAAAATTCGCGATCAATGCCGATGAGATGCTGCACCATTGCGTAAGCATGCCAGACAACAACACATACGCCATAGCTGTTGTATACGTAGTGGTTTGAAACATACGCATATCATTCAGTATCATGTTCAGCCGGATGGCTTGCAGGAGAAGTACCGCGAGATAAATAATGACCAAAACAGTTTGCGGAAGATCCGAAATATAGGTTTGCAGGAAGAGTGAAAAGACCCCGTCATTGGTATTCGATATAACAAGCGGTGCATGAAAGAAAAAATGCAGGTGCACGCCAATACTGAGAATGACGAGATAAAAAATATTGATGATCGATTTATCCCGGAATAAAAAAACCACGCGTCAGAAATTAAAATTCAAGTTTAGCAAAACAGGTAAATCCCCTGTACTGACATGGAACAATAGCCTGCCGCGCCCCCACCTGCTTGGCATGCCGCGGCATAAAATCATATCCTTTGTCAAGATTTTTAAATGTCGGGTTCCTGTCTACCTGGCCTGAAGGCGCCACACTTTGATCGGTCAGGATCATATTTCTTTTTTCAAGCACATTAAAAATAAAATGAAGCTGGTCGCCGGTATTGAACAGGCCGAAGCCGATATAGTTATCGGTATTATCATCAAACTGCGATTTGCGTAATACATTGCTCCATTCCATTTTGCCGGTTGGTTCGAATGAGATCACGGCGATATTATCGGCAAAATAACGTGTGAGCATACTGGCATTGTTATATGTATTGGATCGCCACCAGGGATACGAACCTATCGGGCTGTTCCATGAATAATAATCCAACGGCGTAAAGTACGGCGAGCCATACAGGTAATCCCAGCGGTTAAGCGTATTGCCTCTTGAGCTGGTATAAGCAGATTCTGCAGCGATGATAAAGCCGCCATCTTTCCGAAGGATGATATTCTTCAGGTAAAAATCATTGAATGCGGTTTTTGCATTACCCTCGCCTTTTGCATCTTCGCGAAATTCATCTGTAAAAGTAGTAGTGGCATTCAGCAGTTCTTTGTTTTGCTGTTTATCCCAGAGCACATAATACAATCCCTCGATATTGCCGCGTTTTAATTTGCTGAGGAATGAAGTGATGAGATAATGTTTGTTGATGTTATCAACTTTGATCCGGATATCATCCAGGAAAAAATTGCCGATCTTAAGATCCGAGGTCGTATAATTGTCTGTCAGTGCGGGTTTGGTAATTAAACTGATCTTATTGATATTATCGTTGGTAGCGGTACCTGATGCCCGTATACAGATCAGGTCGCCATCATTATCCAATGCAAACTCTGATAAGAAATCATTCCGTTGCGGCATATTGATATTGAGCCTTGATTTTTTGATCAGCGTAAGTTCTTTGGTGAAGAGGCAGGTAGTAAGAATATGCACCTTATCATTTTTTGTGTTCACCTTGAACACCATGAACTTCTGCTTATCATCGCTGTTAATAACGGAATAGATCTTATTATTGGATGCATAGTTGATATTCTCTGTTGAATCGAGCTGAAGCGGTTCGCCTATCTTTTTTCCATCTGCGCCGATCTTGACCGCCATACAATAGATGATACTTCTTTTCTGGTACTGGTAGAGCATGTAAACAAAGTCGGGGTATTGTATGAAATCCGTATTCAATACACGGTAGTTGATAAAATCCAGCCTGATCTTATCAACCATTTTCATGTCGTTGTCGTAAACAGAAATATAATGCAGGTCGCGGTAATTCTTATACACCAGTATCTTCCCGTTGAGCTTGCCGAGTATTTCAAAATTGAGTGTGCGTGAATCGTCTTTATCGGGTTCTGAATAAATGATCTGCTGAGCTTTGCCGGCAAAAACAGCAAGCAATAAACAGGCAATTATAAAGGGGACAGATTTTTTCATTTCCAGGCACTTTTATATTTCAAATGTAAGGTTTACGAGGCTTACGATTATGTAAATTAACAGTAAACACATAAGTAACAAGGCTCTCCGCAATATTTGTGATGAGAGATTGATTTTACCTCTACATTTGTTGAACAATTCTATATAATCGTAATAACCCTTTTGTGTGAGCAAGAACATTAACAAGGTTTCCACTGCCGGTCTGATCATCGCTTTGGGAATTATCTACGGCGACATCGGTACTTCGCCATTATACGTTTTAAATGAAATTATCACCGGCCGTGCCATCACGGAAGAACTGATCCTTGGGTCGTTATCCTGCATTATCTGGACACTCACATTACAGACAACTGTAAAATATGTGATCCTTACATTAAAGGCCGATAACAAAGGCGAGGGTGGCATTTTCAGTTTATATGCATTGGTGCGGCGGCGCCGTAAATGGCTGGTAGCGCCTGCAATGCTTGGTGGCGCTGCATTACTGGCCGATGGCATCATCACGCCACCTATCACCGTTACTTCTGCTATCGAGGGTTTACGGCAGTTACATACATTTCATAACATTGAACAAACCACCATCATCGGCATCGTGATCGGTATCATTACGCTGTTGTTTTTTATGCAGCAGTTTGGTACGGCATCTATCGGTAAAATGTTTGGGCCTATTATGGGTATCTGGTTCACTATGCTGGCGGTACTGGGTTCATCGCATTTATTGGATGACTGGGGAATATTCAAAGCATTAAGCCCGCATTATGCCATTGAGCTGCTGAGTAATTATCCAAAGGGGTTCTGGTTGCTGGGTGCTGTATTTCTCTGTACAACGGGCGCCGAAGCTTTGTATAGCGATCTCGGGCATTGCGGCAGGGGCAATATCCGGATCTCGTGGATCTTTGTAAAAACCTGCCTGGTATTGAATTACCTGGGGCAAGGGGCATGGTTACTGGCACATTACAAGGGCCAGACAATTCCTCCCGAAGTAATGGCCGATGGCTTCAATCCATTTATCGGTGTGATGCCGCAGTGGTTCAAATTGCCGGGTATCGTTATTTCAACCATTGCTGCGGTAATTGCCAGCCAGGCATTGATATCGGGTTCCTTTACATTGATCAGTGAAGCCATGCGTTTGAATTTATGGCCCAAAATGAAGATCAATTATCCAACGGAAGAAAAAGGGCAGTTATATATTCCGGGTATCAGTTTATTATTATTTATCGGGTGTACGGGTGTTGTTTTATATTTTCAGAAATCATCCAATATGGGTGCGGCATATGGTTTGGCGATCACGATGTGTATGATCAGTACGTCCATACTGTTTGCCAATTTTCTGGTTAGCCGGAGAACCGCTTCTGCCTGGATCTATTTATACCTGGTTGTTTATCTCACCATCGAATCCGCTTTCCTGATAGCCAACCTTGAAAAATTCCTGCATGGCGGTTATGTAACACTGATCGTTGGCGGCGGATTATTTGCGGTGATGTATGTATGGTTCCGCAGCCGCAAGATCAAGAACCGTTATGTTGAGTTTGTGCGGATGGAACATTATATCCCGATGATACAGGAACTGAGCAACGACAAGACCATTCCGAAGTATGCCACACACCTGGTTTATATGACAAGCGCGAACAATCCGAAAGAGATCGAACACAAGATCATTTATTCCATACTGAATAAAAAACCAAAGCGTGCCGATATCTATTGGTTCGTGCATGTGGATGTTTTAGATGATCCGTATACATGTGAATATTCGGTGGAGCATATCATTCCGAATGATATCATCCGCGTTGAGTTCAGGGTTGGTTTCAGGGTTGAACAAAGGCTGAATATCATGTTCAGGAAAGTAGTGGAAGAGCTGGTGAATAATAAAGAAGTAAATATTACCAGCCGTTATGAAAGCCTTGAAAGAAATAATGTGGTGGGCGATTTTCAATTCATTGTGCTGGAAAAATACCTGAGCCAGGATAATGAGCTGCCGTTCTTTGAGAAGATCGTAATGAAATTATATTTCTGGTTAAAAGAGATCAGCCTTGGCGAAGAGAGGGGTTTTGGATTGGATCCGAGCAATGTAACCGTTGAGAAATTTCCTTTGATCGTTGCACCGGTAGCCAACTTCAGCCTCAAACGTGTATACCACGAAGAAAACGAGTTTGATGATTTTTGATATCACACCTCAGGATCTGCACAGGCTTTTACAGCAACAGGATGTTTACCTGCTTGATGTACGCGAACCATTTGAACATGCAGATTTTAATATCGGCGGTGAACTGATCCCGCTTGATGATGTAATGAGTAATGCATCAGCTATCCCGAAAGATAAACCCGTTATTGTTTACTGCAAAAGAGGCATCCGCAGCCAGATAGCGATACAGCGGTTGCAGGATAAATTCGGTTTTACCAACCTGATCAATTTAAGCGGTGGGATGGAGGCATGGAAGAAAGAAATTATTTAGATCAAAACATTTTTTGCTATGAAGTGCACTGCGCCTCCGCGCCTTTGCGTGATTTTTTTGCACGCAAAGGCGCGGAGGCGCAGTAAAAACGGAACATACAATAACGATACATTGTTTTCCAGAATAAAACACAGAACTTAGGAAACAAAACCTGCACTTGCCTACAGTTCTTATCTATATCGTAATTGGTTATGTTGTAATTGCTGCACTGGTTTATTTTGTACAGGATAGATTTATCTTCAAACCCGAAAAACTTCCGCAGGATTTTGCATACAGGTACGATGCCCCGTTTGAAGAATTATTTTTTGATATAGCGCCCGGCATCCGGATCAACGGGCTGCATTTTTATTGCAAAGAACCCAAGGGCCTTATTCTTTACCTGCATGGCAACTCGCGAAGCATTAAAGGCTGGGCGAAATATGCAAAAGATTTTTACCGGTACCAATACGATGTTGTGCTGATAGATTATCGTGGCTTTGGAAAAAGTACCGGCAAAAGAAGTGAAAAAGAAATGCTCACCGATATACAGTTTGTATACGATACACTCCGCGAAAAATTTCTGGAGCAGGATATACTTCTTTACGGGCGCAGCCTGGGCAGCGGTTTTGCAGCCAAGATCGCCGCTGATAATACACCCCGCTATTTAATTCTGGACGCACCTTATTTCAGTTTTATAAAAGTAGTGGAACGGTTTACGCCATTCCTTCCGCATCGCTGGTTGCTGCGTTATCACCTGCATACAGACAGGTGGATAGGAAAAGTGAATTGCCATACGTATATTCTGCACGGTACCAAAGACAGGATCATTCCGATCAGGCATAGTGAAAAACTGCAGAAAATAAATCCTCACAGGATCACATTGATCAGGATACGTGGCGGCGGGCATAATAACCTGCCTTCATTTCCCGAGTACCACAACTTCATCCGCGATATTTTAAAGTACTGAATTTAGCTGCTTACATTTGCTGCGTGGAAAATAAAAAGAAAGTTTACCGCTGGGCCAAGATCATTATTGTTTGTTATTGCATTATCGGCAGTGCATTGTATTACCTGCAGGATAAGATCCTGTTTCATCCAAAACCCATATCGGCAGATAATTCCTATCATTTCGATCAACCCTTTATTGAAACAGCTATTTCGCTTGATGCTGAAACAAAGATCAATATAGTTCAATTCACGGTTCCTGATTCTTTGAGAAAAGGTGTGGTTCTTTATTTTCATGGCAACAAGGAAAACGTAAACCACTATGCACAATTCGCTTCTGGCTTTACGCGCAATCATTATGAAGTATGGATGCCCGATTACCCCGGCTATGGAAAATCTACCGGTGTTTTGTCAGAACAGGGATTGTATGATGAGGCTTTACAGCTGTATAAACTTGCCCGCACAAAATATTCTCCATCGCAGATCATCATTTATGGAAAGTCGCTGGGAACAGGCATTGCCGCACAACTCGCTTCGGTACGCGATTGCAGAAAACTGATCCTGGAAACACCGTATTACAGTTTTACTTCGCTCGCAAGAATTGTATGCTGGATGTATCCTGTTGATCTTTTGCTCCACTACAAATTTTCAACGCATGATCATTTACAGAAAGTAACTGCGCCCGTAACCATCTTTCATGGAACAGCTGATGGAGTGATCCCTTATTGGAACGCAGCAAGATTAAAAAATGTTTTAAAAACAGGCGATGAATTCATCACCATTGATGGCGGTTCGCATAATGACCTCAACAGTTTTCCATTGATGCAAAAAAAATTAGACAGCCTTCTGCAGCATTAATTAGCAGGTGGATTGATACCAACCCAGAACTGGATATAATCTTCTACTCTTGCATCGGCGGCCACCATGCTGCCTGAGTTGGCGAGGTTGGCCAACCCGGGTTTCCAGAATCCCATTTTGTGAACCATTTTTTTGATGACCTCATCAAAATACGCTTTATCATCGTCGAAATATTTGATCGTTCTGGCAGTTGCGCTTTTGGCATACTCTGTAGAAGCTACTCTTCTAAAATGCGGATCGCCGGGCGTTCCATCACGATCTATCACAAAAGAAAAATAAACGCGTATATATTTTGCCGTATCGCCATTGGCTATTGCTTTGGTAAGAACACTGTCGAAGCCGGCAAAGTGTGCATAATAATAATGCAGCAACGAATCCTGTCCAAAAGGGTAAATAGGTGGATGCTGCATTTTTTTTGCATCAAACACTTCTCCATAAAATACATGCGTGCCCTGCGGAAGTGTTCTTTGTGAAAAAACCTGTGCAGAAATAAATAACGAAAGAAATAAAACGATCCGTTTCATAACAATAGTTGTTTTACAAATAAACAATATTAATTACGATTTTTAAACCTGCTTATTACCCCTGCGGCGGATTAATACCAACCCAGAACTGTATAAAATCTTCGATCTTACATTCTACCTGTACATCATTATACAATCCCGGTTTCCATGCCGCCATTTTCGCGATCATTTGCTTGATCAGCATTTCATAATATTTTTTATTATCATTAAAATACTTGATCGTTTTGGCGTCTTTGCTTTTATAAGAAGTTGTTCCGGCAATCCTGTCAAAACGCCCATCATACGGTGTGCCCTTGGTATCAACAGTAAAAGAAAAATACACACGGATAAATTTTGCCGTATCGCCATTTTCAACAGCTTTGGTCAACACACTGTCAAACCCTGTGAAGTGCGAAAAATAATAACGCTTACAGGAATCCGGCCCATATGGATAAACCGGTGGCTTTGCCATGGTCTTTGCATCAAATATCTGGCTATAGATCGCTTTTGTATCTTCTGTTTCAAAAGCTCTGGTTTGTGCCCCGGCTTTGAGAGAAAATAAAACCAGCAGGCAAATAATTATCCTTTTCATAAGCAATGTTTAGGCAACAAATAAACAACATTCTTTGCATAGATGGAAGAAAGCTGTTAGTTAACCGCTTCCCCAAATCATTTATCTTTATTAAAACAATACAAACATATGCCGGCAGAAGAAAATTTTGCAAAACTCAAACTCACCTTGCCCCCTGCACCCAAACCGCTCGGTGTTTACAAACCATTACTGATCGATGGGAAACATTGTTATGTATCGGGCCATGGAACATTGAAAGAAGATGGCAGTTTTATTATTGGACGTGTTGGCGATACCCTGACGATCGAGGAAGGAAAGCAGGCAGCGCAGCAGGTCGGGCTCGCTATCCTGGCAACACTGAAAACAGGCCTCGGTTCGCTCGACCGTATCAAACGCGTGATAAAAATTTTGGGGATGGTAAACTGCCCGGCCGATTTTGATAAACATCCTTTTGTGATCAATGGCTGCAGCGAATTGTTTGCCGCCGTTTGGGGAGAAGATAATGGCATTGGCGTAAGAAGCGCTGTGGGCATGGGTTCGCTGCCGGGAAATATTCCTGTGGAGATAGAAGTTTTGTTTGAATTATATTAAGACATAACACAGTTAAAAGTTAATAGTTAAAAGTGCAAAGTCAGTTTAACTATTAATTTTTAACTATTAACTTTTAACTATGGCCTGGTACACCATTCACAATATTGAAAAGATCGATTCGCCTTCGCTCATCGTTTATCCGCAAAGAGTAAAAGAAAATATTCAGCGGTTAATTGAAATGGCCGCTGATGTTGCTTTGCTTCGTCCACATGTAAAGACAAATAAGATGGCCGAAGTATGTAAAATGATGCTGGATGCCGGTATCAGCAAATTCAAATGCGCCACTATTGCAGAAGCTGAAATGCTTGGTATGATCGGTGCGCCCGATGTATTGATCGCACACCAGCCTGTTGGCCCGAAAACAGAAAGGCTGTTACAACTTGTTACAAAATTTCCATCAACACATTTTACCTGTATCATCGATGATCTTTCTGTTGCAAAAAAATTAGCTGAATTATTTACCAAACATAAAATGCTGATACAGGCATTCATCGATCTCAATATTGGTATGAACCGTTCCGGCATTACTCCTGAAAATGCTTTACAACTGTTTAAAAGCTGCCGATCCTTAGCCGGCATACAGATCATTGGCCTGCATGCATACGACGGGCATATCCGCGATACCGATCTTGCCGAAAGAAGCCGCCGCTCCGATGAAGCTTTTGCAAAAGTTGATTGGCTGTTAAGAGAAGTTACCTCGCTTGATCCGTCAATACCCTTCCAGGTAGTGGTTGGCGGCTCTCCGAGTTTTCCAACACATACCAAAAGAAAGAATGTGCAGTATAGCCCGGGCACTTTTGTTTTCTGGGACTGGGGCTACAAACACCTTGTTCCCGATGAACCCTTCGAATATGCCGCATTGATCATTACGCGTATCATTTCCATCATGGATGACGAAACTTTTTGTACCGATCTCGGCCACAAATCTGTTGCCGCAGAAAATCCTTTACCGCGCGTACATTTTTTGAATGCACCCGATGCGCAACCCATCGCGCAGAGCGAAGAACATCTTGTTGTAAAAATGCCCGGCACAGATAAATGGAAAGTGGGTGATGTATTATACGGCGTTCCCGTTCATATCTGTCCCACAGTTGCTTTGTATGACTCTGCTGTGATTGTTGAAAATAATGAAGTGATTGATAACTGGAAGGTGATCGCGAGGGCAAAGAAAATTTCTGTTTAGTTAAACTGGTTAAAAAAGTTAAATGGAGTTAAAAAAGGTTAAAGATATATACAAGATTTTTTAACCCAATTTAACCAGTTTAACTTTTTTAACTTTATTTAACCTCTTTCAAATCCACTTTCTTTTTCGAAACATTCAACACATACTTAACCCCAACTTTCAACGCATAATTATTCTTCTCATGGCTAACCGGGAAATCAAAACATACGGGGCAATTAAGTTCTTTCGCATGTGAATGAATAACAGAAAGTACATCAGCCCCGAAAGGTATCGCGGTATCTTTTATTTCCGTGAATCCGCCAATGATCAGTCCTGCCAGCTGTTTCAGCATGCCGCTTCGTTTTAACTGCATCATCATCCGGTCTATATTGTAAATGTACTCGCCAACATCTTCAAGAAATAAAATTTTGTTTTTGGTATGTACAGATGAGGCGCTTCCCACGAGATGCGCCAGTATGGAAAGATTACCGCCAACCATTTCGCCTGTTGCTTTTCCTTCTATGTTCAGCGGATGTGGTTCGCAGAAATAATTTGCTGTACCGCCTTTCAATGCTTTTTTCAGTGATCGTATAAATTCATTTTCCGCTTCGCCATCATTGAACGCATTGGCCATCGGCGCATGTAAGGATGCAGTATTCAGTTGCCGGTAAACATGCGAATGCAAAACAGTGATATCGCTAAAACCGATCAGCCATTTGGGATTTTTTGTAAACGCTTTAAAATTTATCTGATCTATGATCCGGCTCATGCCATAGCCGCCGCGCCCGCACAGTATTGCTTTGATATTTTTATCATCAAGCATCGATTGAAGGTCATGCAACCTTTCTTTATCTGTTCCTGCAAAATAATGGAACTGGTTACCCAGCGTTTTGCCGATAACAACTTTATAACCCCATTGCTGTAATGCGTTGATGCAGGCTTCCGCTTTTTCATAAGGCATATATCCCGAAGGGCAAACAATGCCCACCGTATCGCCTCTTTTCAGGTATGGTGGAATTTTGATCATAATACAATATACAGGATTCGCGGATTGACGGATTGCGAATTGTGTTCTGATAAAATCCGCCAATTCGCAATCCGTTAATTCGTTAATTTTTACACCTCCATTAAAACAACTCCATTCGCATCTACAGATAATTTATGTTTTACTCCACACTTGTAAGCAAAATTATTCCGCTGGTGCCCAACCGGGAAACCAAAACAAACAGGGTAATCGAATTCTTTTACTTTTTCGTAAACGATCTCATACACTGTTCTGCCAAACGCTTCATCAGGCGTTTCTTCTTTGATGCCGGTAAAACCGCCGATCAGCAATCCTTTCAAATGCGTAAGTTTTCCCGTTCGTTTAAGATTGCAAAACATCCGGTCGATATTATACAGCGCCTCGCCAACATCTTCCACGAATAAAATTTTATCATCGGTTGAAATATCAGATGCTGTGCCGGCAAGGGTTTCGATCATTTTTAAATTACCGCCAACCAGCAACCCTTCTGCATTTCCGGGCCGGTTCTTTTCATCTGCATTTACTTTGTATTCCATCTTTTCTCCAAGCAATGCTTTTTTGATGGAAAGGATGGTTTCAATTTGTACAGGTTCTGCCTTTGACCAGTCGTCCGGAAAACTGTTGCACATTTTTGAATGGATCGTTGCCACATGCGCATTCGTATGTAAATGATTATGAAAAACAGTGATGTCGCTGAACCCGATCACCCATTTCGGATTTTTTTTGAAGGAGGAAAAATCAAGCTGGTCAATTATGCGAACCACACCATAGCCACCTCTTGCACAAAGAATGGCTTTTACTTCGGGGTTATCGATCATGTCCTGGAAATCTTTTCTTCGTTCTTCATCTGTTCCGCCAAAAGTGAATTCTCTTTTCCCAACGGTAGATCCCGTTACTATTTTAAATCCCCAGCTTTGTATCTGTTCCACCGAAGGCTGAATATCTTTTTCAAGAATAAATCCGGAAGGGCAGGTAATGCCGATCGTATCGCCGGCTTGTAAATAAGGTGGTATAGTGATATGTTTCGGCCTTTTGGCAACGGCTGCTGCAACATCAGGCATATCAGCGATCAGCAATGCTGGAGTGTATGCCATGGCAGCAAGGAATTTTTTTCTGTTCATTATTTAAAAGTAATGAATAAGCAGCAGTCGCTCGGCTCCGCCGAGTGACGACTATCCCCAGGCTTCCAGCCCCGCGCCTAACTTCATCCGTTTGTACTGCTAACCCGGATTGCTTACTTTTGCAACTCTTTGCCAATATAGTGCAACAGCACAACTGTGCAACTTTGCTCCGCTTAAGCTTCACGAAAGCGAGTGCAACGAAGCCCGCAAAGAACCAAAAGCTACATACAAAATGAAACAACCGAAAAGATATTTAATTACCTCCGCACTTCCTTATGCCAACGGCTTAAAACATATCGGCCATTTAGCCGGTGCGTATTTGCCCGCCGATATTTATGTGCGTTACCTGAAGGCGCAGAAAAGAGATGTGGTATTTGTTTGCGGAAGCGATGAACATGGCACCGCGATTCCCATACAGGCCACCAAAGAAGGAACTACTGCGCAGGCGATTATTGATAAGTATCACCCGATCATGTTGCAGAACTTTAAGGATCTGGGAATTGAGTTTGACATCTATCACCGCACCAGCGATCCCTTACATCATGCAACGGCACAGGAATTTTTTACCAGACTGAACAACAACGGTGATCTTGAAACAAAAGAATCCGAACAATATTTTGACGAACAGGCGAATAGTTTTTTGGCCGACAGGTATATAAAAGGCACCTGTCCCAATTGCGGCTATGAAAATGCATACGGCGATCAATGCGAAAACTGTGGCAAGAGTTTGAGTCCGGATGAACTGATCAACCCCGTTAGCACATTAAGCGGCAACGCTCCCATAAAAAAATTGACCAAACATTGGTACCTGCCATTAAATAAGCACGAAGATTTTTTGCGAGAATGGATCCTGAAAGAACATGCGAACGACTGGCGTACCACAGTTCTCGGCCAATGCAA
>Ga0206895_1040_pt1 | contig 36345 bp, 24 predicted proteins | sample Alteio_BWOrgHeat_51_FD_152967 | JGI IMG/M metagenome (GOLD analysis project Ga0206895, IMG submission 152967) | Enriched cells from forest soil in Barre Woods Harvard Forest LTER site, Petersham, Massachusetts, United States -... | ecosystem: Environmental > Terrestrial > Soil > Temperate forest >...
TTTACCGATTCGAATATTGCCAATGCAACGCATATTATAGAAAGTAAAAATAGTCTTGTGCTTATCGACGGACAATTTCTTGCTACTTATGCCAGGAAATTCAGGGCATATGCGGATAGTCTTGACAAGCCGATCGATCGGCTGTATGTTTCACACCGGCACCCGGACCACTGGTTTGGGTTAGGGACCGCGTTCGACGATGTTGAGATTTATGCATTGGAGGAAACGGCAACATTTATTAACGCGAATGGAAAGGCTATGGTAGAAGACCATGCGGCCAAATTGGGCGATGAGAACCCCAAAAAGATAGTTCCGCTTCTCAACTTCGTCACGCTGGAGCCGGAGACGATCGATGGGGTAACTTATATTTACGAGAAGATAGTCGATACGGAGATCGATTATTTGCTTGCGATAGGAATCCCCGAGCTGGGCGTTTATATTCCCCAGGACTTGATCTATAGCGGCACACATCTTTACCTGACCACGGAAATGGGTCCGTGGTTGTTGGCCCTGGGGCGAATGCTGGCGTCAAATTACGAGCTGTTTATGCCGGGTCATGGCCTACCGGCTGACAAGGCCGAGGTTGGCCGGAATGCTGAATATCTGGCGGCGGCCAAGGTAGCGTTCGATAACGGGCTAAAGGGGGACGACTTTAAAACTTTCCTGTTGCAACGATATCCCGCGCGACTATGTCCGGGAATATTCGACATCTACTTGCCGCGGTTATTCGGCGGGGCGAGGCAATTTTAATGTCATTTTGAAATCATTAACCAATGAAGTACACAGTAGGACAATATCTGGTGGACAGGCTTTCTGAAATAGGCCTGGAGCATTTGTTTTCCATTGCGGGCGATTATTCGATCCAATGGCTGAACAGTTATGTCGAACCAAGCGACATCAAGTTAATCTATGAAGTAAATGAGTTAAATGCGGGTTACGCGGCTGACGGTTATGCCCGGTTGAAGGGGATCGGGGCACTCTGTACTACTTATTCCGCGGGCTCGTTATCGGCAACAAACGCTATTGCGGGCGCCTATGTAGAGCGGGTGCCGGTTGTCCTGATCAATGGGGCGCCCAGTATAAAGGATACGCTCAGATATGAACAGACCGGCTACAGTTCACATCATTTCATTAGCAGCCGTCAGACCGACCTACAGGTTTTTGAGTATATCACGGCTGCGGCGGTAAGAATTGACAACCCCGATCTTGCGCCAATACTGATCGACTATGCGTTGACAAAATGCCTGACGGAGCAACAGCCGGTTTATGTCGAACTTCTTGAGGATATGGTTGGCCTGAAATGTGATCAACCCCGGGGCAAACTAAAAGCTGCCCAAAAAGTACCGGATCCGGCGGTTGTAACCCAGGCGGTTGCGAAACTTAAAGAAAAACTGGAAGGTGCCGCCCATCCCCTTATCTGGATTGGGGTGGAAATTGACCGATATGGTCTGAAGCATGAAGCAGAGAAGCTGATCAAGCGGCTGGAGATCCCCTATGTGACCGAGCTTCTCAACAAGGCTGTTTTGCCCGAAGATGACAAGTGGTTTGCCGGGGTATTTGACGGTCAGGCCTCATCTACAGAAGTTCAGGATCTGGCCAAAAATTCTGATTTTATTTTGGCTTTGGGCGTTTGGCTAACGGATATTAATGCTGTAGGCTGGGACCCTGATTTTGAGAATACCGCATTTGTCTCGTGGGATACCATCAAATATGGCAGCTATTTTATGCCGCAGGTTCCTTTGGCCGACTTGATAGAAGGCCTGCTGGACGCAAATATTAAATGCAAAGATCAGGATGTCCCCAAAAAGTCGGGCTATGTGGCGCCTGAGGTAAACCTGGATTCCGCAATTACCTATCAGGGCTTCTATGATTTTATTCCGGATTTTATCGATGAGGATACTATCCTTGGCGCCGATGCCAGTATGAATTATTTCGGGAGTATTTTACTAAAAGTGGGCGCCAGGGGAAGTTTCATTATTCAATCGTCCTACTCGGCTATCGGCTATATCGGGCCGGCTGCGACGGGGATTTGCCTGGCAAAGAAGGACGACCGACGCGTAATGGTGTTCACGGGGGACGGCGGATTTCAGATGACGGCGCAGTGCCTTGCGACCCAGACACGTTTTGAGCTTAATCCGATCATTTTTGTCATCAACAATGGCGTCTATGGGGTCGAACAATGGCTTGCTGATGCATCGGTCTTTCATGATAAGGATAAGAAGTTTTACAAATCGTGTTACTTGCAGCCATGGAATTATAGCAGGCTGGCGGAAGTGTTTGGGTGCGAGGGGTGGAAGGTCAGTACATACGGGCAACTTGGAGAAGCCATAAAAAGTGCCAAATCAAGCAAACGCGGGTGCCCGACCCTTATTCAGGTTGTAGTGGTGGAAAAGTCGATCCCGGCTAATGCGGATTGGAAGAAAGATTAGCATAATGGTCAGAATCGGTTTAAAGGCCGGTTACCTGGCGGATATACTCGCGGGCCATTTTGGCATAATCGAGGGGGGTGACCGATTTTGCATCTACTCTCGGATCTTGTTCCGCTTCGACGATGAGCCACCCGGTAAAACCACTTACCGCAAGACTATTGAAGATGGGGACGAAATCGATGCATCCGGCCGAATCGCCGGGTACGGTAAAAATGCCGTCAATGATCGCATCATGAAAAGAGAGGCCTTGCTTTTGAACCTTCTCAAGAACGGCCTGACGAACATTCTTTAAGTGAACGTGTTTTATTCTTTTCGCATACTTGTTGGCTACATTCAACGGGTCAACGCCGGCGAAATAAAGGTGACCCGTATCATACAACAAATGCACATAGTTCGGATCGGTGTTCTCCATCAGCCGGTCAATTTCCGGCAGTTTTTCAACCCCGGTGCCGATGTGGGGATGATAGCATAAGTTCATCCCTTGTTTGGCTGCATATTCGCCAATCTCTTTGAGCCCGGACAACAGCTCCTTCCATTGTTCCTCTGTAAAATGAGGTCGATTCGGCTCGATAGAGAGTGGGCGTTGATGAACGGAGCGCCCTAGTTCCGCGACGACGACGTCCGTCCCACCCATTTCCTTGATGAAGTGCAATTCCTCTTTGAAGTTGTCGACGGTTGACTGCCGCATTTGATTCGCGGTAAAGAACAGGCTGGTCCACGGTTCGGATATCCGCAGGTTTCTACGGCCCAATTCTTTTTTCAAGGTAGGGATATCCGTAGGATATTTGTGGCCGACACTGCAGCCGGCAAATCCGGCCAGCGCCATTTCGCTTACGCATTGTTCAAATGGGATCCCGGCGTCAATATCGAGAAAATCGTCGTTCCACCACGACGTTGGGGTGATCCCGATCCAGACGTTGGTCGCATCAAAAGGTTTGTCCAGCTGTGCCATTGGAAGAATAATTTATGGTTGAATAATTTATATTTTTGGGAAGGTTGCGATGATTTTTGGATCAGCTGGCTTTTCCGTCCATGATCCGTAGCCGAAGGGTTTTGCGCCTGGGGGATGCGCGCCGACGGCCGGCCACAGTAGCCCTTCGGGATAGGCCCAGGCATCGACCACGAACGTTCCGTCATTCGGACGGGAACCAAACTCATCCCGCCAGTACGGTGGAAGGGGATACCATGTGGCCACATACCAGATCTTGATGATATTGCGGGTGATGGGACCTAGCTTTCGGGAGCTCAGAAGATCTTGCCTAAGCAATTGTTCTTTTTTGGGCCAATCTTTTCCGGCTGCTTCGGACAAGTTCCGGTACGCATTCAGCAGTTCCTTGAAGATCGTTTCGCCAATGACATCAAGGATCGTTTGGTAATATTTTTCGCTATAACCAGTCCCCCGCAACTCTACTTCCGAAAAGGCGGTGAGTTCAACAGAGAGGTTCAGGAAATCCTGAAGGTTTGTTTTATCTATCGACATAATTATTTATAAAATAGAGATCATTAAACTTCGTTCATTTGAAAAGTTGGCCCGGCATGGATGTTGTCTTCACCGGGTAAAGGATTTCGCATCAAGCTCGTGGCTGCGCTCTTTAGGTCCTTCATCATGCCTTTGATCAATGGCCCAAGCAATGCCGGTTCCCCATTGAATGTTTTGTTGAGCTTAGCCAAAAAGTCTTTATACGTTTTATTAAATGACCTGGCAGCAACGGTAAGTTCCTTCGACTTGTCGAAGTCGACCATCTTTGGATTACATTTGATCGGGTACACGGATTCCCAATCGACTGTCAGGGCCGGACCGGTAGGGTTATTGGGCTTATCTTCCTCTGGAGCGCATTCATAGTATTTCCCAAGCAAGAGCTGCTGAAATCTATAGTAATGAGAGACATCTCCATCATTATCGTAAACACCCATATCGTATCCTTCGCCCTGATCGCTGATGAGGTCGATCGCGTCGATAGCAGTCTTTTTATTGTCTACCACATAAATTTGACCTCCTCCGGAGAAGTAGGCACCCGGATCGACCTGCCGGGCGGGATCTCCGGTAAACAATTTGTCCTCGCCCATGCTTTTACAAAGGTCCCCGATTCCGGCTTTGATCGCTGCGTAAAATTCTCCGATGCTATGGAAATGCCAATGGACGTCACTCCCACCGTCATCCGGCAATTTGACCGCGGGTAGGATCTTTTTGTCAACGTTGGAGCGAACTGTAGCGAGGTCAACGGGGCGCGAATAGAGAATTTTATCGTACATCTTGCCGGCCCCGGCGTCTGCGGCTTTTTTGTCAGGGAGATCCGCGGGGCGCTCGATCTTAAGGAAGGTCTTGATCGCGTGCTCGGACAATCTCTCGAGACCAACTTCGAAATCCGTTTCGCCGGTGTTGAGATGTCCCGGATAATCGGGTACAAATTCCGGGCCGGTGAGATCGGGAGTGCCGCCGATTGAATTCAATAAATTGGCGGCGAGCGTCAGGTGCAGCATTTCCTCCACAACGACTACCCGGATAATATTGTAGGCGTCGATGTTTTTGCCGGGTTGAATGGAATACAGGGCGAACAGATAGGGCGGAATGGTAGAATGTTCCAGTTTAATTGCTGCCTGGAGATATGCCTGGAGATCCTCTCTTGAGTCGATAATTTCTAGCGGGGCCATAGTAGGTTATTTTAGGTCGTTATATACCGCCTCCGCGGTCCTGAAACAAAGCGCCGAGAGGGTCAGGGTTGTGTTGGAGGTTCCTATTGTCGGCATACTCCCGGCGCCCACCAAATAAAGATTAGTATGATCCCAGGATTTCTGATGCGAGTTGACGACCGAATTCGTTTTGTTGGTTCCCATTATATGGGTTCCGGAAAGGTGATTTCCGCCGCGGATCGAATATCCATCGCCGTTGTAATTTACGTGACCATAATCGAGCAGATCATAAGCGGTATGGTCTTCCGCTCCCAGCCGTTGGAAAATTTGTTTGGAAAGCTGCCGGGCATATTCGGCTGCCTTCATGGAATAGTCGGGAATGTTGTAAGAGACGACAGGACGGAGATTGCCCAGCGCATCCCTGAACCGGGGATCTACCGTCACCCGATTACTCTCCTCGGGCAACATTTCTATCATATACGCAAGAAGCAGCTGGCGCGAGATCTGATTAAACATCTGGTTACGCAGGCCCGTACCAAATTTGTTCAAATTATCAACGCAATTAACCAAATCGGAGACCGGTGAACCGGTAGCCCAGCCCCAACCATCATTATGGATATCGGCGGCAAAGGCGGCCTGGTACCTTCGAAATGATCCTCTCCGCAAGTTGCATATTCCGGAAGTTACCACGGGTCCATTGAAAAGACCGGCGGATTCAGGAAGTAATGCCCAGTTAAGCAGATAGGGATGGTCCATCAGGTTCTTTCCTATTAATTTGCTGGTGCCGGGAAGGCCTGAAGCAAGCATCAGCCTTGCGTTTTCGACGGCATTTGTAGCCAGGATAAAGACATGGCCTTTGACGTTCACGGTGTCGTGGTCGGGGTCATTCGGGTCCTTGTACACTTTGATTTCGATTGCTTTGACCTTGCTTGAGCCAGGATCCACGATAACCTGGGACGCCACCGCCTGGCAGAGCAGATCAATACAGTATTCGCCGTTACATTTCTCATTCAATGCTTTGACCAGCGTCTTCCTTGCGTCGTATTTTGCCTGCACCGGACAGATGGGCACACAGTTGGTATTTCCCTGGCACCGTTCGCCCTGGTCTTCCTGATGGAGACTGACTGAACCAACAGGTTGATAATCTTTAGTCGGATCATAATTCCAGGGTTTGTATTCCTTATTGGGAATACCATTGCGGCCCTGGGGAAAAGTTGCCAGGTTGATGTCATAGTCGGTGCCATCCAGCTTGACTTTCATCCCTGACAGCCCTTTATCGACTACCTGGTCCAAGTAAGAAGGTGGCATTTCATGCATTGGATAGACATAATTTTCCGAAAACTCCGCTCCAAGTCTTTTCTGACTTGCCACATCACCCGAAACCCCTATTTCCCGTTCTGCCATTCGATAGTATGGTTCGAGATCCTTATATTCGATTGGCCAGTTAAGCCCCACCTTATGGATGTCCAACATTCTAAAATCTTCCGGCAACATACGAATGGCCTTGGCTTCCCAATGGATCGTCGTTCCCCCGATCAAACGAGAATAGGTGCTGTCGCTGACGAAAGGACCGTTTTGTACCCAATAGGCATCTGTATTGGGCTCTCCCGGGCGGAGCGCTTTAACGTCGGGACTCCGGGGCACAGGTGCATTGGGGTTTACGTTGAAGGGCGCCTGGTTATCCTTTGACACCGCCGAGTAGAACGTCTCCAGATACGCGCGAAATCCCGCGGGGGAGAAATCATTTCCGGCGCCGGCTTCGATAATAAGGACGCGTTTCTTTTTCTTACCGAGTTCATGAGCGAGGATCGAACCGGCGATGCCGGCACCGATAATAATCACGTCATAATTTCCTTCTGCGGCCTTTTTGCTGTCTATTGTCCTGGGAAAGCTATTTTTTGACTGATCCATGCCAATTATTTTACTTTTTGTAATATATCTCATATGGCACAGGTAAAAAACAGTGAAAGAACCCTTTTTTGGTTACTGAAAAATGGTTAGCTCAATCCCCCAAATCTCCCAAATCGATATTTAGGGTACATTTATATCAAATACCACTGCCATGAGACCCGCTTCTGTAAAAAGATTAACCACTTATCTCGCCCTCGCCACCTTCACCTTCTTGACCTGTAACGCATCCGCCCAATCCATCACCGGCGATCAGATCAAGGCACAATTCCTCAAGGACTGGCAACGGGCAAAAGCGTACACTCTGGACTACCTCAACACGATGCCGGCCGACAAATATTCCTTCCGGCCAGTCGACAGTATCCGCAGCTTCGCGGAGCAGATGCTGCACCTCGCGTGGGACAATGTCTTCCTGAACATGGTCGCCACCGGCAAAAAAATAGACTGGGTCCCCGGCCAAAAGTTCAACTGGCATGAAGGCGAGAAAATCGATTTTCCCGAAGGCTTTATCGAAAATAGCCCCGGCGCACAAGTCAAGGATTCCGTCGTATTTTATGTAAGTAAAAGCTACGATATAGCCCTTCAGTACATAAAAGGACTCGACCCAACCAAATATGCAGAGATTACGGGCATGCGCAATATCTCAGACACCCGATATGCATGGCTGCTCAAGGCATTCGAGCACCAGACCCACCACCGCGGCCAGACTACCATCTATATTCGCCTGGTGGGCGTCAAGCCACCAAACGAAAGATTGTTCTGAGCGGCGGTGACCGGTTAGCTGATTTCCCCATTTTTCGCGGGCATATGATTTGCATGTGACAATTCCATATGACCGCTTTATGAGAAAAACCCTAATGGCATTAGCCCTGCTCTTCTCCTCAGCAGCCTTGCATGCGCAACTAAAATTATACGGGATGACTGCCGGAGGCGGCGACAGCAGCGTCGGGGTCATCTTTAGCGTCAATTCGGACGGCAGCAATTACCAGTTACTTTATTCTTTTAAAGGGGGTACAGACGGCAACAACCCTACCGGCGCTCTTACCCCCGGGCTCGACACCAAATTGTATGGACTGACGACGGCGGGCGGGGACAGCAATGGCGGGATAATCTTTTCGTACGATACATCGGCACATGTATACAAGAAGTTGGCTGACCTGGGGACGGCGAGCGGTTTTGATATAGGTGGTGGCAGCCTGGTTTGGTTCAAGGATCGGTTTTACGGCCTCGGTACATGGGGCGGGGCAAACGGTAACGGTACACTTTTTAGTTACAATCCGTCGACGGGGATACTAACAGACGTGTTCGATCTGACGACTGCGACGGGCGCGCAACCATATGGCAGGGTCACCGTCCTGCACGGCTTGCTGTATTTTGCGGCGCATTCGGGAGGAGCGAATAGCGGTGGCGTAATGGATGTCTATGACCCGGTCGCAGGGACGGTAACCAATCTGTTTGACTTTCCCGCGTCATATGGGCCCTCATCCAACCTCACGACGATCAATGATACGCTTTATGGGGCGTCGGGGTCCGGGGGAAGCGCCTACTACAAGGCCGGATCGGCCTTCTCCTTCTACCCCGGCACCGCGACATTCAAAGATCTCTTTGATTACACCATCTTTTATGGCGGGGTAAACCCGACCGCGATGGCTGCCTTCCATGGACTGCTCTTCGGGATGACGACAAATGGCGGAGCCAATCAGAATGGCGGTACGATCGGGTATATCAACCCGATAACCCAGGGGCAAAGCCAGATTTATTCATGGGATTACAATCACAATCCTGCAGCGGGCGGCTTTCCGTTTGCGCCGCCAGTGATCACGAATGACGCGTTGCTGTTGGGGATGACAGCCAATGGCGGAGTATCCGATGGAGGAGTTATCTTCAGTTATGACCTGCATTCGAATACGTACACTAAGCTGCTGGATTTCACCGGATCGAACGGGTCGAACCCGGGCACGAACATTCTGCTCATCCCCGGCCAGGCACAGATCCTTCCGGTCCGGATCGTCCGGTTCACCGGGCTGCTGACCGAAGCGGGGAGGGTATTGAACTGGACGGCGACACAGACCGCCGCGGGTGGATGGTTCGAACTGGAGCGGAGTACGGATGACGTGAATTTTGAGGGGATCGATAGTGTGGCCGCGGATAATAGCACGGGTGGCCTTACGTCGGCCGGCGCCGGAACCGGTTCGTATGCATATACGGATGATGCGCCGTTGCCTGGCGTCAATGTGGCCTATTATCGGTTGAAGATGACGGACGTGACCCAGGTCGAGTCATATAGCAATGTCGTGGCCATCGGACTGGGAAATGAAGGCGGAGATAGCTTGCGGCTGATCAATACGGCGGTGACAGGGACGGCGTTTTTACAATACAGGAGCGTGGGCACCTCGTCAACGCTGAATGTGCGGGTGGTGGGGATGAACGGAGGATTGTGGATACAGCAGGAACTCCCGGTCTCCGCGGGAGTCAATAGCTATTCGATCGACGCAACCGCGCTACCAAAAGGGATGTATGTACTTCAGGCAGCGGGCCGAAGCATCAAATTCGTCAAATTTTGAAAATAGCTTAATCCAAAATCACCCTTACCTCGTATCTATGTCATAACGCCAACTAACTTGACGCGCAAGACTAGCCACATCCCGATTCACTTCGCAATCCTATTGATATTCCTGTTATTCGGTATACCCTCCAACGCCCAGCACCCCCTCACCGGCAAAGTCATCGACAAAATCACCCGCGAACCGCTCGAACTGGCCGTCATAAGCACCCCACAATCAAGCACCACCACCCTCACCGACAAAGACGGAAAATTCACGATCAAAGCCCCCACCACAACCGATAGCCTGACAATCTCCTCCGTCGGCTACGCCCCGCAAACCGTCAAAGCCGCTGCCAACCACGACCTCACCATCGAATTGCAAAAGACCCAAATCAACCTCAAAGCAGTCGTCATTACCGGCCTCACCAATAACCTGACCTCCTCCCGCACCCTCACCAGCATCGACCTCAACATGCAGCCGGTGAAATCAGCCCAAGACCTGCTTCGCCTTGTTCCCGGATTATTCATCGCCCAACACCAGGGTGGCGGCAAAGCAGAGCAGATCTTTCTCCGCGGATTCGACGCCGACCATGGCACCGATGTCAATATCTCCGTCGACGGCATGCCAGTCAATATGGTATCGCATGCCCACGGCCAGGGCTATGCCGACCTGCATTTCCTTATTCCTGAAACCATACAGGGATACGATTTTGGCAAGGGACCATATTATACGACAAAAGGCGACGGCTGCACCGCGGGCTACGTGGCCTATGATACAAAAAATGTACTCGAAAACAATATGGTCAAGCTCGAGGGCGGCCAATTTACCACCGGACGCATCGTCAGCATGATCAACCTTTTGACCAGCAAAGCAAAGGACAAGCAACAAAGCGCCTATATAGCCGGCGACGCCCTCTATTCCAACGGCGGTCCTTTTTTAGCTCCACAACATTTCCAACGCTACAACCTCTTCGCCAAATTCAACACCTGGATTAGCGCCGCCACCCGCCTAAACGCCAGCGCGAGCACATTTTATTCCCGCTGGCGCTCTTCCGGCGAGATCCCCAACCGCGCCGTGGCCGAAGGCTATATCCCGAGCCGCTGGGGTGTGCTCGATTCTGCCCAGGGCGGAGTAACCACCCGGACCAACGCAAACGTCAAGCTCACAACGACGCTGAGCAAGAACAGCATCTGGGAAAACCAAGGCTGGTATACCCACTACCAGTTCAGTCTGATCAGCAACTTCACATTCTATTATTATTTCCCTACAACCGGTGATGAGTTCCGGCAACACGAGGTGCGGGACATGGCAGGCTATACCACAAAAATTGCAAAAAAGCTTTTCGTTGCAAACGCCAGCTTTACGTCCACCGCCGGCGCCGGTTTCCGGTATGACGACGTCCATCCTGACGAACTGGATCACACGCGCAACGCCCAAATCCTTGACATTATACAGAAGGGCCGGATCAAAGAGCTCAACACAAACGCCTTCGTCGACGAAACCATCGCGACCGGAAAATGGCTCTTCAACTCCGGCCTGCGCCTGGATTATTTTTATTTCTATTATCGCAATATGGCCCCGGCCTACGACACGATCGCCGCCAAAATTTTCGCAAACACAATCCCATACGCCCGCAAAGCCACCCTCAGCCCAAAACTGAACATCCAATATACGCCCAACGCACTGATCCAGTTCTACCTCAAATCCGGCAAAGGCTTCCACTCCAACGACGCCCGGGTAGTGATCGCCAACCAGGGCTACCAGACCCTCCCCGCAGCGTACGGCGTCGACCTCGGCATCAACTGGAAGCCCGCACCCCGCCTATTCATCAGCACAGCCCTCTGGTATCTATACCTGCAACAGGAATTCACCTACGGCCAGGACCTCATCGATCAACCCGGCGGCCCTATCAAACCCAGCGGACGTACGACCAGAAAAGGCATCGATCTCTCCCTCCGGTATCAATTGGCCGACTGGCTTTTCGCCAACATGAATGTCGACCTCGCCAGACCAAAATCTATCGATAGCGCCACCGGCCATACCTATCTTCCCCTCGCACCCACCTTTACCAGCACCGCCGGTCTTGATTTCAGGACGAACAAGGGATGGAACGGCGGCATCAGCTATAGATACCTGCACAACCGGGCCGCCAACTCAACATATACCCTCACCGCGAAAGGCTATTTTGTCACCGACCTCACCGTCAACTACACCCGGCCAAAATACGAACTCGGCCTGGCCGTTGAGAACCTCTTCAACGTGCAATTCAACGAATCCCAATTCGAGTACGTATCCCGCCTGAAAAATGAGCCCAGCCCCGTAGACGACGTAAGCTACACACCCGGCGTTCCCTTCTTTGCAAAATTGAAACTGGCGATCTTCTTCTAAAAAATCGCAAAGCACGCCGGCTCCAAAAAATCCATTCTCCTTCTCGTTTCGTATCTATTACATACAGCGTCGCTTTTTTACCTCGCGCGGTCCCTACCCTCCCATGCCCATTTTCACCAATAAAACCAAATAAATGAAATCAAGCACCATTACAAAAAGGTGGGCGCGATTCACCATCGTCATCGCCCTCGTTTCTGGATTGTCAGTAGTGCTTATGTCTTCCAGTCACCGGGAAGCACCACTGATCGCCAACGATCCCTTGGCCGACAACACTGACCTGTATGCCTTCAGAAGCCCGGATCATCCCGACAAGATCACCATCATCGCCAATTACATCCCTGCCGAACTTCCCTTCGGCGGCCCAAACTATTACACCTTTGGGGATGACATCCGGTACGAGATCCACGTTAAGAATAATATCAAGACCCCGCTCGACGATATTATTTATCGTTTCACCTTCAAACAGGAAAATGAAGACCCTACTACCTTCTTCAACATCCGCCTCGGCAAACAAAACCTGAAAACAACTTATCGCTGCGAACGCAGCACCGATGGCGGCAACTCCTTTCGCACAATTGTGTTCAACGGAGTGGTACCCCCCAATAATATCGGGCCGCGTTCCATCGGTTCCCCCGTCGGACTAAATGTAGGGGACTACAACACCCTGATCGATCAATCCATTTCCGAGGCAACCACTGGCGAAAAAGTATTCTGCGGCCCTGCCGACGATCCTTTCTTTGTAGACCTCGGCGGCGTTTTCGATCTCGGTGACCTGCCCAGACAGAACCCACCATCACGCGACGGGCTGGGCCATCTGAATGTCCATTGCATCTGCCTGCAAGTCGACATCGCCACCCTGCAAAAAGACCATAAATCGGTGTCAAAGGCCACCAATATCCTGGACCCGGACTTTGTCATCGGCGTCTGGGCCTCTGCAAGCCGCAGAAAGATCACCACGCTCAAAGATGCAGATGACAACCGGGGCTACGGCAACGACAATGACCGGCACGCCAGCAACCCGCGCAACCGCGACCGCAGACCCGACAACGATGACCGCGACAGCCGCGACCGCGACCGCGGAACCGACCGCGACGACGACTGGGTCCAGGTCTCCAGACTGGGCATGCCATTGACAAACGAAGTAGTCGTACCCATTGGCAAGAAAGATTACTGGAATACCTTGACGCCATATGAAGACCTCGCCAACATCGCGACATTCGGGAACTCCTTTTATAATCCCGAACTGGCCCTCTATATGGATGACACGTATTTCGGCACAGCAATCCCCTCGTTCACCGCTTTGCGCATCCAAAGAAATTCGTTGGGCGCATTCGGATTCGGCGATAATCAAAACGGCCTGTTCGGTCTCAAAGGCACAAGCGCCGTCGCCGGCACCGCCCTCGACGACAAAGTATTTGGCACGTTGCTGTTACCCGCCCCCAACTCCCCACGCTCCGTCGACCTTTGGCCGATCTTCAATACAGGGGTCCCAAACCTGATCCCCTACCAACTGGCCACCGGAAAGAACGGCAACCCGTTGGCCGCGGGTAAACCCTTCATCAACAATTTCCTGCCAACCGGCGGTGACATGCTTCGTCTGAATATGGCCGTGCCGCCCACCCCGCGTAACGACCCGAATTTCAGCGCGCTTGGCCTCGTGCAAGCCGCCGTCCTCGGATTGACCGACACGAATTACAACAAGAACAAGTCCATCCAGTTCATCCCCAATATGGACGGCTTCCCGAATGGAAGACGGCTGGAAGACGATGTGACACGGATCGAATTGCAGGCGGTAGGCGGTGTTGTCCTCGCGGCCATCGGACTTTGGTACGACGATTTCAACGGCAAAGGCAGCCCCGTGACCCCCGATCTGCTCAACGTGCTGACCTATAGCACCGGGGTGGACCACAACGATACCACCTTCAAAACGTCTTTCCCGTATGTCCAAACCCCCTGGAGAGGAACAGCGGTTCAATAAGCAAACCGCGAACCAATCAACAAATTAAACACCTTACCGAAAATCAAATAAACTAAAGTATGAAACGCAAGATATATGCATCCATCCTGTTGCTCACCATGCTGGTCAATACCTTCCCCGCGTGGGCATCGAGCCACCGGGAAGCGCCACTTATTTCGAATGACCCGCTGGCAGACAACACCGATCTCTACGCCTTCCGCAGCCCCGACAACCCCGACAAGATCACCATCATCGCCAATTATGTTCCGATGCAGTTGCCACAGGGCGGCCCGAATTATTATTCTTTCGGCGAAAATATCCGCTATGAAATCCATATCGACAACAACATCGCAACCCCCGGCGACGACATCATTTATCGCTTCACCTTTCATAAGACAAACGAAGACCCGACAACCTTTTTTAACATCAGGCTGGGGAAACAAAACCTGAAAACGACCTATGACCTCGAGCGGAGCATGGATGGCGGGCGACGGTTTGAAAAGATCGTCACCGACGGCCTCGTGCCTCCACCCAATATCGGGCCCCGTTCGATCAGCTCGCCGGTAGGCCTGAACGTTCCCGATTATAATACACTCATCAACCAGGCGATCACCACCGCAAACAGCGGGGAAAAAGTATTCTGCGGTACGGCCGATGACCCCTTCTTTGTTGATCTCGGCGGCGTATTCGATCTCGGTGACGCACCACGCACCACCGGCACTCAGCCCAGCGATGGCCTGAAATGCAAAAATGTCTCTGCCATCGCCTTGCAAATTGACATCTCCACGCTGCAAAAGGATCACAAACACGCGTCCGAGGCAAAAAACATCCTCGACCCCGATTACGTCATCGGCGTCTGGGCGTCCGCAAGCAGACAAAAGATCAAAACACTCAACAAACCAAAAGACGCCGGCAAAAGCGTCGAATCCTTCTCCGGAGAATGGGTTCAGGTCTCCCGCCTGGGTATGCCGCTGACAAACGAAGTGGTAACCCCCATCGGTAAAAAGGACCTGTGGAATTCCCTGACCCCCTACGACGACCTGAAGCACATAAAGACGTTCGGCAATTTCTTTTACAACCCCGAGCTGGCCCTGTACATGGATAACACGTTCTTCGGCGCGGCCATCCCCGCATTGACACCGCTCCGCATCCAGCGAAATTCATTGGGCGCGTTTGGCTTCGGAGATCAACAAAACGGCCTGTTCGGTTTAAAAGGCACCGCCGCAGTCGCCGGCACGGCCCTCGACGACAAGGTATTCGGCAACTTGCTTTTACCCGCCCCGAATTCGCCCCGTTCGGTCGACCTTTGGCCGATCTTCAATACAGGTGTCCCCGACCTGATCCCCTACCAACTAGCCACCGGAAAGAACGGCAACCCACTAGCCGCGGGCAAGCCCTTCATCAACAATTTTCTTCCGACCGGCGGCGATATGCTTCGCCTGAACATGGCCGTTCCCCCCACTCCGAGAAATGACCCGAACTTCAGCGCGCTTGGCCTGGTTCAGGCCGCAGTCCTCGGATTGACCGACTCCAATTATAATACAAATGCCTCACTCCAATTCATCCCCAATATGGATGGATTTCCAAATGGACGGAGACTGGAGGATGATGTAACACGGATCGAATTGCAGGCGGTAAGCGGCGTCGTGCTGGCAGCCATCGGCCTGTGGTACGACGATTTTAACGGCAAGGGCAGCCCCGTCACACCCGATCTGCTCAACGTCCTGACCTATAATACCGGCGTCAATCACAACGACACCAGCTTTAAGACATCCTTTCCCTACGTCCAAACCCCCTGGTCCGGCCTGAATGCCTGCTGCGGCCTGGCCGTAAACCCCAACCCCGGCACGGCTCAACCCACCAGCACAATGCCGCCCGAGGAATCGAAATCAACCGAACTGGGTTTGTCTTCCCCAGCCATTTTCCTCACCGCATACCCCAACCCCTTTGTCGATAACAACACCATCCGGTACCACGTCGAAACGACCACTATGGTTACCATCGCCATCTATGATCTGAAAGGCGACCTGATCAAAGTGCTCGTCAACCAAACGCAGGAACCTGGCGTCTATTCCGTCCAATGGATACCAGGGCAAATTGCCAAAGGGACGTATTTTATCCGCGCCATAACAAACGGTATGCCCACTCAATCAATCACCCTGATCAAAAATTAGCCTCGCAAATGTAACCCGTCCCGCACCCCTGGTGCGGGACTCTTTAAAAACCCCGGTTATGAAAAAGAAATACATCTACACGATCCTCCTCGTCTTTATCGCATTCTGCCTCTGCGCCTCTTTCTTCAAGTACAAAGCCAAACAATCTACATCCTATGACCTGCTCGACCGGAAAGGCCCCGTCGCTGATACGAGGGAATGGCAGCTAACCCGCACCTACGCCGAATCGCTGTTGCAGTCCCTAAGAAAGAACCCCGCCGACGCAAAATCGGCCCTCGCCCTCGCCGCCATCTTCGTCCAGGAGGCGAGAGTAACCGGGAATTACGTTTATTATGACAAGGCAGCTATGAAATACGTGAACGACGTCCTGAAGGCGGATTCAACAAATTTCGACGCCCTGACGTTCAAGTCGCTTATCTATCTCTCTCAGCATCATTTTGCAGACGGCCTCGCCATCGCCGAAAAGGCGAGAACGATCAACCCCTACAATGCATTCATCTATGGCCTCGTCGTCGATGGCAATGTGGAAATGGGCAATTATGATTCCGCCGTTGCAAATTCAGACAAAATGGTATCTATCCGCCCGGATCTCAGGTCTTATTCCCGCATTTCCTACCTCAGGGAGATCTTTGGAGATTATCCCGGAGCTATCCAGGCAATGAAAATGGCCCTCGCCGCCGGTGCACCGGGCGATGAAGGGACCGAATGGACAAGGATCCAACTGGCCAAATTATACGAAAACACCGGCGACCTGACCAGCGCAAAAATGCATTACACCATCGCCCTCAATGAGCGGCCTGGCTATGCGTACGCTTTGGCAGGCCTTGCACGCATCGCACTCGCATCAAAAGATTACGCAACGGCAATCTCCTTGTACGAAAAGGCCGTCGCTGCCGTATCGGATTATTCAATAAAAGAAGAGCTCGTAGAAGCCTACAACCTATCGGGCCAAAAGGAAAAAGCGACCGCGATGGCAAACACCGTGATCGATAACATGAGCAAAGACGCCCAAAGTGGAAAGAGCGATGAGAACATCGGTCATTACGCCGACCGCGAGCTGGCTTACGCCTATCTGAAGATCAACGATTACAACAAAGCACTCGACCATGCCCTGCTCGAATACAATCGCCGCCCCGACAACATCGATGTCAACGAAACCGTCGCCTGGGTCTATTATTGCAAAGGAGAATATGAAAAAGCACTCCCCTATTTGAAAGTCGCCCTGAAAACAAACAGCAAGAACCCGACGCTGCTGTCCCATGCCAGGCTGATCTACGAAAAAGTGGGCCAAAAGCCAACGATTTAATCCAAATACCCCGACCATGCACAAGAATCTAAAATACTTTCCACTTTTCATTGCCGCGCTATGCCTGGCAAACCAGGCCTCCGCCCACACCATAAATTATGCACTTGAAAATGCGCCTACCCGGCACGTGGTGGGGTATTACCTTCAACTGGGCATCCGTCATATCATCCCGGACGGCTTCGACCATATCTTGTTTGTCGTAAGCCTCTGCCTGCTCAGCACAAATATAAAGACCATCCTGACCCAGGCAACTGCCTTCACGGTCGCACATTCCATCACACTCGCCCTAAGCATGAAAAACATCATCGTAGCCCCCAGTGCCATGGTAGAACCCATCATCTCTTTATCCATCCTGTTTGTCGCGGTCGAAAATATCCTGCTCACCCGCCTGAAACCCTGGCGCGTCCTGATTGTATTCGCCTTCGGCCTGATACACGGCATGGGCTTCGCCAGTTCGCTAAATGAGATCGGTCTGCCAAGGAACCAGTTCTATACCTCCATCCTTTCATTCAATGCCGGCGTCGAGATCGGGCAGATCGCCGTAATCACCACCGTATTCCTGCTATTGGTCATTCCCATAGGCCGCAAAACCTGGTATAGGCGAAAGGCCGTCTATCCCATATCCGCATTGATCAGCTGCATCGCTGCTTTTTGGACGATCCAAAGAGTATTCTTCACCTAGCCACGGATCCAATAAACCACCGAAAGAGAAAAGCTCTTGTTCTTGCCCTTAAATGTCTCTCCTGGAAAAAGATTGACAAATCCCTGACTAAAACTCGGGATCAATCGGAAATGCGCCCACTGCGCCGCGGCCATGACCGTATAACCAGCGTCAAAAGGCTTGACCGCGGTAGGATAAAAGTCGCCGGGTGTCGGAGCCTTATTCGTAATGGCTATACGGTTGTCGATTGAACTGGTCATCGGACCGCCATTCCCAAATATAGATACCATCGAGCCCTTTTCTCTTCCCCCCAAAGCGTACGCGGCATAGAGCCCGCCACCCGCCATGAACCGCACCCTACTCCCCGGATTGAATTGGTAGATCGCCCCGATGGGCAGCCTCAAATAGCCCAGTCGCATCGTAAACGTGGAAGTCTGACCTCCATCGAAGGTGTAAACGCCGTAGAAGGCGTGAGAACCATTGCCGGTATAGGACAACGAGGCATCCAACGCCCAATGCCTGCTAACCGGCGATTCCGCTACCACCCCGGCCAACCAGGCATAAACCGAAGAATAAGTACCCGGATTGATTAGCCCAAACGGACTGGGCGGAGACTGTTGCCTGGGTGAAAGGCTGACAAGGCTCCCACCGCCAATGAGCCCCCATTTGACCTGGGCCTGCGCAGCCGGGCCGCCCAGAACGACCAGCCACAGGGCAAAAATAAACGCGCTCCCCTTCATAAATAGGTTTAACACATTGACAAGAGAACCAATCCTAGCGTTGCACCGTAAACTCCTTCACCGCATACCCCACTTTACCATTGGAAGAAACCCCCTGAACGACGATCACATACCTCCCCGGAGAATCGGAGGAATAAAACGTTTCCGCAGTCGCACCCCGCTTGTCCGTCATAATAGTAGGCTGCCAATACAACAACCTCCTGAAATCCGGCAACCGACTCTCCACCTCCTCCCGGACACCATAAGCCGGCGAATAAAAGACCCGTTGCGCCTCCAACCCGCCATAATCCATGACGATTGTATGCGGATCAAGGTCGAACCCCGGCAGATCGCCATTATAGGTTACAAAATTCAAGATCCCCCCAAAAGCCAGATTGCCATGGTAAAAAGCCTCCGTCACAATATCCAGTCGTTTTACCTTTAACGGGTCATAGCCGATCACCCGATTGATATCCGTCGGAACCCCATCCAATAAAACCAGCGGAGCAGGTTCCAACAACGTATGGTCCCGTCGCTTATCCCAAACACTTACCTCAAATAGACCACCCCTGTTCCGCACACTGGTCTGAGCCACATATTCCCTCAACACCTCCTCCATCGTGGTGAAACGCACATAGTCATCCAGCAAATAGCTTACATCCGGCTTCCCGAAAAAGGACGTCGTATCGACGGCCGGCAAAGAAAACTTCCCAAGCCTGGCCCCCAGATATTCCCACTGTACAATTATGTCTTTCTGGTATTCAGCCAGCGCCACCGAATCCCTCACAGCAAAGGAAAATAACGGCAACCGCTTTTGCGAATAGGTTGCAGAAAATGGCGATCGTATCTCAATGCTGAATAGACTGTCTTCCGGTCTCTCGGCTCTCACGAAGAGTTGGCCGTCGGTATAAAAACCGCCCATGTCAAATCGCAACATTCCATTACTATCACTGCTCGCCGCGCCAAAGGTCGGGTGAACGCCCGGAGAAGAAACAAAAACCCCTCTGTTTCGGACAGCTGTTTTGGTGGCAGAATCAAAAAACTTCCCGGTGATGATATGCCCCGTGTATTCCGGTAGAAAGCTGAAGACCGGCTTTCTACCCCCAAGGATATCCGCCCAACTAAACCTTCTCCATCCCTGCGTTAACATTAGGTCATCGACGGCCGAATCCCTCGCCTGATTGGATGGATCGAAATAATAGGCCGGCGACTCGATAGCCTCCGGCAAGTCCGCGCTCAACCATAAATAATTTTCGATATTCATGTTGTCCACCGCCTGAAGCGTATCTATTTTATACACCGCCATCGACAAGTTCGCCGGCGTCGCGCCGGAATCTGACATTGTATTTACCGTAACATCGATCTTTTCACGGCTGCTATAGGCTTCCTTATTGGACAAGACCCCAACCTTCAGCTGACCGCTGGGGTACTTGAAGAAAAGCCGCTCGCAGACCGGGCGCCGCCCCGCATCAAAAATCGTAATATGCGATATCCCATCCCCCAGGCGACTCTTGTCGATGATGAATGACGCCCGATTATTTTGAAGCATATTGCCTTGAACAATTTTCACGCTGCCTCTGGTGTGAACAAATAGATACACCAGTCCTTGCGCCACCGGCTCCCCTCCTGATTCCACCGTAATCTTCAGCCGCCCACCACCTGAATCCGAAAGATGCATCACAAACCCACCCGAATCCGCCTTTGGCAATTCAGCAACAGCGTTCTCCCCATTTGACAAAAAGACGGTCGCCTTATAAGACCTCCCACGTTGAGGAGTAAAAACAACTCTCCCGATGCCCATTCTCAGGCTCCTGATCGTCTGCACCGTATCACCTAACTCATCGACAACATAACCATACCCGTTAACGCCTCTACCATCAGTACCGCAAATCTTAAATGCCACAGTACTGCTAACTCCGTTGACCAGATTGCCACCTTCAGGATAGCATCTCAGGGAACACGCGCGCTCCTTTTTAAGCGTGTCTTTGTCATAAAACTGATGGGGGTTGATGACCGTGATCTCTTTTTCAAAATAAAAACCCGCATCGAAATTCTTCATCCAGTTGGTATAACACCTGATCTTATAGGTCCCGCTGCTGAGGCTTCCGGGTAACAGATACGACCCGTTTCCAAAACCGTCCCGCAACCCGATTTTTAGTTGTGCCACAGGCTTATCCGCCCGGTCAAGCAGCTCCCAATACGCCAGTTTGCTCATGCCAAGGGGCCGATGCAAAACGGCATCCACACAATATAGTTTAAACCAACAGAGCTCACCCGTAAGATAAAGGTCCTTATCACAATGAACAAAGATCTCCTCCTGTAACCCACGCGTTGAATAGTCACCGAATAACGACCGCAGTTGCACATCTTCTTGTCCGGACGCAGAAAATGACAGACAGGATAACGTAGTAACCCAACTTAGTATACAAACAATATGGCAAAATTTGAATTTCATCAGGGCCAGAAAAAGGGTTTGATGGATGTACCCGACACCTGGCAGTCGACACACGCTGTCGTTGAAGCAGTAAAGGTCACAATAGTGTAGAAGTTTACAAAAGGTATCGGCGCCGTGTCCTGCGGTTGAACCGGAAGCAGGTTGTAGGAATATTTGACAATACTATCCGGCTTGTTATCGAGTATCTGTAACACACAACCCGCACTATAGTTCCAATCGGGCAATTGAGAATTGCTGACAAAATACCTCATCTGCTGCAGCGCGGATACATTAAAATAACCAACGACCAATTTGGTTGAATTGTTTACACAATGGATATTGCTGCCCAATTGGGTGGGCTGCGGTGAAAAATAGGTGCCGATCCCCTCGGTATTGGCTTTCATGGCTGACAAAAATTGATATCCGGCTTTTGACCAGCCGAATTGCTGAATATTGATGCTATAGAGAACGCTCAACTTTTGCGAACCCACGGGAATATTGGCCAATGGCAGGCTGATGGCATCACTGCCCAAAGCGATAGAATTGCCGATCAATAAATTCGTGGAAGAATCCGATTGCCAGCACCGGAAGATACTGGAATCGACCGGCAACGCCGCCGCAATAGGTACCTCGGTTGGGACTACGAATATAGAGTCGCCGGTGGGCCCGGGAAGCGTATCATATTTTAAGGTACTCGCATATGCTGAATGAAATTCCCAGGTTTCGCCAAATCCCCATTGATAGTACCTCGTGTTGTTGAGGGGATTGTGCGTATATAACCAGAGATCCACACTGCCATTTGGTTCCCGAATATAATTTATACTATCGATCGGCGGATTGGGAATGACGCTTACATAATCGGACACATAGCTGTCCCCTTCGATGGTGGTGATCAGCAATCTATATTGCCTGGCGGAATCCAGGTTCAGATCCTGCGCCGCATAACTTCCAACCGAAACCTCGGTAAGCAGATATTTCGTACTGTCACTGCCCTGCACCACCACCTGTGCCCCACCTTCAGGCATCTGGGCGGGAGCCGACAAGCTTCCCGTACGGCTCAGTTTCAACAATGCCTGCCCCTGGCCGCTGTTCAAGCTGCCTTCCACCACCAGCGCATCCGCATAGGCCGAGCTGGGCGTGGGCGTATATTTCTGAATACACCCAAAGAGCGTCAGCATCATCCAGATCCAACCGTATGTTCGCTTCAATGTCATCATCCTAAAACCGGATATTATAGTTGATATACGGAATAGCACTCCCAAATATCGAAAGCTTATACCCATTGATCACCCCATTTTCGGATACGTAATAGACCGAATACGGATTCTTTCTCCCCGTAAGATTGTACACCCCGATCGTCCATGAATTGTGACTAAACTGGTGAATGCGGTGATTCCCCTCTATATTCATGGAAAAGTCCATCCGGAAATAGTCCGGTATCCTGTTTTCATTCCGATTGGTGTAGAGCGTTCTAAATGAGCCTCCATAATAGTAGGTCCCCACCGGAAGCGTAATGGGCCTGCCCGTCGCATAAACCCCATTCACGGAAATACTCAGCCGATGACTGACCCGGTAGTTCCCCACCACCGTCACATTGTTTGGAATATCGTAGTCAGCCGGATAGTATGCCCCGTTATTAACGGGTGTCCCCTGCGTGGAATCATTCATCCGCAAAAAAGTCCTCGACCACGCATAGCTGATCCATCCATTCAATTTGCCGGTCAATTTCTTTATGTAAAATTCAACCCCATATGCCTTTCCCTGCGTTTCCAAAACATCTGTTTCCAAATGATGGTTCATGATCAGAACGGCGCCACTCTTGTAGTCCAGGTAATTGTCGATTCGCTTGTAGTAGACCTCGACAGAAGTCTCGATGGTGTTTGATTTCAGGTTTTTATAAACCCCGAGTGAAACCTGTTCGCCGGACTGCGGCCGGATATTCGGATCGCTCAGTTTCCAGATATCCGTGGGCGCCATCGCCGTTGTATTGGAAATAGAATGGATGTATTGGCGTTGGTTGTTAAACCCGGCCTTTATCGAAGTGCTGTCGTTAAAGGCATATTTAATGGAGAACCGGATTTCTGGTGCACCATACGTCTTGATGATCGATCCATTCCCATAATCAGTCGTCTTTATTACCGTCGACGTCGATTTTGGCACCCCCTCCTGATAATAACTCACTTCCTGAGGTCCGAGATAGTTATAGACCGTGCCCCTGACGCCGGCATCGATGGAAAGCGCAGCGTTAACGACATAGTGATCGTTGAAGTAGAGGGAGGATTCGAGGGCCCGTTCGGTGGCCACCATATCTTGCACAACCAATGATTGCTCGCCATCCGGCTGGTAGGTCCCCGGATGGATCTTGTAAAGGAGCGAATTGATACCGAAATTGAAGGTTTGCTGGTTGCTGAAATAGCCGGTGAAATCGGCCTTCAGATAGTATTGGTTTATGTCAAACGAAAGTTTATACGCGGCCTGGGGGATCGCCTGGCTGGAAATACCATAGTCATATCGATCATACCCCGCCGAAAACGCGCTGTTCAGTTTATAGTTGAAAATATGCTTCCATTTCAGGGCGAAATTCTGATTCCCGTAAGTATAAAAGGTGTCGCTGTTCAGATTGAACCGGTCCCGGCTCAGATAACCGGTGACATAAAGGCTGTTATTTTTATTGATGTCGTTGCTGACATTCAGGTTGATGTCGTAAAAGGCCGCCTTACTGTTCTTATACTGAGCAGGCAGCAAGTTCAATAACCAATCCGCATAGGTACTTCGGCCCCCGATAATAAAGGAAGATTTATCTTTCACCAGCGGCCCTTCTAGTTCAAGCCGGCTGGTTAAGGGGCCAATCCCCGCCGTCCCCGCCAGCTCTTTTTTATTCCCCTCCCTGCTCGTAATATTAACGACCGATGAAAGCCGCCCGCCGTATTTTGGTGGTATGGTGCTTTTATACAGTTCCACATCTTTCACCACCTCGGGGTTGAAGGCAGAAAACATCCCAAAAAAATGGGACGGGTTATAGATCGTGGCATCGTTGAAAAGTATCAGGTTTTGATCGGCCGCGCCACCCCGCACATTAAGACCAGTGCTCGCTTCTCCCACGGTTTTGACGCCGGGCAATGTCGTGATCACCTTCAGGACGTCCGCTTCGCCAAAGACGACAGGCACTTGCTTGATGGCTTTGATATCCAGTTTGACAAAGCCCATCTGGGTTCCTTTTACGTTGCTGATCTTTTGGGCGGAGATCACAACTTTTCTGAGTGCAATAATGGTCGATTGCATATCGATATTTAGTTTCCCATCGCCATAAAGAACGATTTGCCTTCGGGTATCTCTCATCCCGATGTTCTGGATGTCCAAAATCCATTTTCCCCTCGGCAGTGAGATCGAAAAGTAACCATATTGATCGGTTGAAGTGCCGACCTTTGTTTTTTCCACAAGGACCGAGGCGCCCACCAGAGCCTCACCGGTACTGAAGTCTTTTATATAGCCCGCAATCGTCGCCGGTCCTTTTAGCCGGGCGTCGGCCTTATCCCCGATTTCAAATAACTTGCGCTCCATGGCAGCAGTTTGCCTCCCTCCCTCCGATTCATCTTCATTACCGCTCTCCGTTTCACGCCCTCCACCTGCCTCCGATCCAGGCCCCCGACGCCCCGCCCCGGAGGTTGATTTTTCCGCCGGCCCCTCCCGCAGCAATGAAAAGGACAACGCCCTCTCTTTCGTTAAAAATACCTGGTCGCCGAAAATACTGTAATGAAATTCCGTTCCGGCAAAAGCAAGCTCCATCAGCTTTTGTAAACTCAGCTGGCCTTCCGCTATATTGATCTTTAGTGAATCAAATTGACCCTTGTCGTAGTAAAAATGCCAATGCGTCTGTGATTCAATGGCGGTTACCAGATCCCCGATGGATGCGTCCTTGAGCGCCACATGGAGCGGTTGCCCTTCGGACGCTTGCCCTTGTACGCGGATACAAACCAAACATTCAAAAAGAAGGCAATATAAAAAAAAATGGATCTTCATTTCACCGGACTTAGCTGATCGCAAAACGCGGTTACCCTGCCATAATCGCTATCCAGGTCCTTCTTGAATTTGATCTTGTTGTGTTTGATAAACGCTGAGATCTCCTTTTCATAATTCCCCCATAGTTTAACGAACGTCTCCTTCCCATCTATCCTCACCAAATGATCCTCTTTTCGTATATAGTAGACCGGTCTTGTGTCAATCACCCTGTCCTCCGCGGAAAAAGAATTGACTTTACGGACTTTCTTTTCCTCCCTTTTTAGCAGCGTGGAGTTGCCTTCGTATAAAAGTTCAAAAAAGCCCTGCTCCGCAAGATTGATAAATGGATGACCCAGTAGGGAAAAACGCTCGATTTTCTCGTTCAAAAGCATCACCCGATGACTCTCATCCACAAAAACCAGCTCATCCTGCAATTCGTCATACAACAGATGGACACTATCATAAAACACATGATCATATAAAAGGGTACCTTCCCTCGCACCAGCTTCCAGGAAATAAGGCGATCCCTCCGAAAAGGAAAATGGGGAAGCAATATATTCTTTCCCGAGAAGACAGGTGCAAACCGATTTGCTGTTGGCATAGAAATAGCTGATCGTATTACTCAGCGCGGAATGATACACTACACTGTCATCGGGACCAGATTGCGCCTGGCTATAATTAAAGAGGGGAAACAAAAGAAAGAGCAGTAGTAATGGTTTGAAGTTGGCAAACATCGACTCAAATGTAAGAATTTCCTCGTACCTTCCTTTTACCTAACAAGACCAATTCACCCGCCCATGGGTCCAAAACTACCGTTCACATTATACCTCCTCTTTACCCTTGGGGTCCTGCCTTTCAACCATACTGCGCCTCCCGACTCCACCCATATCAACAGCGTGCTCGACGAATGCTATCGCAAATATCCCCGCGAAAACATCGCCCTGCTCACCGATCGTGATGCCTACAATCCCGGCGAGACGATCTGGCTCAGCAGCTATCTCACTTGTCTTGGCAAACCTTCCACCGTCAGCAAGATCCTCTACGTCGAGCTAATCGACAGCACGGGTTTTATCGTCCATCGGTTGATCCTGCCCGTGGAAGATGGCGCTACAGAAGGCAACCTCGACATCCCGGGCGACTACCCGGACGGCTGGTACCAACTCCGCGCCTACACCAATTGGATGCTCAACTTCGACCCGGCCTTCTTCTTCCACAAAGCAGTCTGGATCGGTGACGCGCCGGCCCCTCCACTCCAAGCCGCACCCGCCCTTCCCTCGACCACCTCTCCCTCTACCACGCCACCCACCTCCAACGATTACACCCTCCAGTGGTTTCCCGAAGGCGGCAACCTCGTCGAGGGCCTCACCAGCAAACTCGCCTTCCTCGCCCGAACCCCCGACGGTCGTCCCGCCGAAGTCACCGGCAAACTCATCGATAGCTCCGGCAATACGATCCGGCCATTCACTACCCTCCATGATGGATTGGGCTCTTTCGTCATCCATCCCACTCCCGGCAAAACCTATGCGGTACTCGTCGACTTCCCCGGAGGAATCTCAAAAAAGATCCCTCTCCCACCACCCCTGCACTCCGGCATTGTTCTGTACATCGATCATTTCCTCGCAGCTAACGGCGACGATAGTGTCTATTTCCGCCTCTCGCGGAGCACCGCCGAAAAAGAAAGATACCAGCACCTCGTCCTCTGCGCCGAGATGCAGGGGAAAGTAGACTTCACCAATATCGATTTCGATAACGACTTCGCCGGCAACTACAACAACAGCGTCCTCTCCGCACCAACGCCCCTTTCCATCGACAGCTTCCCGGAAGGGGTGCTCCATCTTACCGTCTTCGACCAGAAGGAACATCCCCTGGTCCAGCGCCTCGTCTATCTTCAACGCAGCCGCACCAAGCCGTCACCCACCATTTCCCGGGACACCGTCAGCCTCGAACCCCATGGAAAAAACAGTTTTCGCATCACGATCCCCGGCGACACCGCCGGCATCTATACCGTTAGCGTCACGCGTCAATTGACCGCCGACCTTACAATCCCCACTATCCTCCATACCGCCGACATCAACAATGATATAGCCGACCGAAGCTGGTATTTCCGCAACACCGATCCAGAAACATTAAACGCCCTCGACCTCCTTTTGCTTACCAGCACCTGGACCCGCTTCGACTGGTCAAAGATCCTCCAGGGCGAGTATCCACCCATTCACTACAACCCTGAACAATATCTCTCCCTGAAAGGACAAGCCTTTTGGGGTAGCGGCACTGCCAGAAAGCCCATTCGCAACGGAGAGTTCTCACTCATGGTGAAAGCACCCCGGGACTCGCTTTTCGACCTGATGAACGTCCCCGTCGACAGCGCAGGCCGGTTTACACTCGCTAACCTGAGCTTTCATGACACCGCATCGTTTTATGTACAGAGCAAGAACCAGAAAAAGGATCGCGAGGTAACCGTCCTTTTCGATCGCAATCCCCTCGACACCATTCTCACCGCACCGCCACTGTACCGGCTCGCCGACTCCGCATCGGCCACCGCCGGGCACGCAAACAGCGCCGCCCTTCGAGCCCTCAACAACCATATCCACACCGGCCTCCCCGAATTACCCGGCCGGCACAAACAAAAGGACACCACCATCCTCGGCACCGCCCTCGTCCAGGGGCGCCGCAAGACCCGGACCGACAGCCTCCTCGACAACTATGCCTCAGGCATGTTCGCCAGCCCTGGGGCATGGGCTAAAACCATCGACCTCACCGACGACAAATGGACGGAAAACCGCTATGATATCGACGTTGTCGACTGGCTCGAAGGTAAAGTGCCGGGCCTCCTGTTCAGCTCGACCACGTCCGGCGGGTCGCGCATCCCCCTCGTCGCCTGGCGTCTCACCAGCGGTTTATTTGTATCCACCAGCACGACAACACTATATGAAAGGAATGCACCCAACTTCTACCTCGACGAAGAAATGCTAAACGATGGAAACGGAAATTATGAGGTCGCCATGGATATCTTGACCGGCATCCCTATAGCCCAGGTCGCCATGATCCGCATCTTCCAACCCGGCACATTCGCAGGCGGCAGCGGCATGTCACCCCACGGCGCTATCGCCATATATACAAAGAATGGTAGTGAAGGCAAATTCCGCTTTATCGCCTCCACCTTCAATAAAATGAAAAAGCTCGGCTACGCCCCTTACCGGTCCTTCACCGCAAACCGCGCGACGCTCTACTGGAACCCCGCCCTCATCCCTGATTCGACCACACACACCGCTACTTTCTCCTTTTTCAATGACGATAAGCCCGGCCCTTTCCGCATCACCATTCAGGGCATCGACCGCAATGGCCGCCCCATGCTCATCGACAGCGTTTTTACAAAGTAGCGGTCTTCAGCCCATCCACCACCTCTCCCACTATCTTCCCGACGCGCCGGGAAAGTTCCTCTATCCGCCCCGCAGGCCCCTTAGCCTGCGCGAGCCGCTCCAGCTCCACAATGTCCTCACCCAAACAGTCAACCGAAAAATTATGCAATGAAGGCTTCAACGAATGCGCCCTCGCATATACGTTCTTGAAATCGCCATTCTCCGCCGCCGCCTCTAAGGCGCGTACGACTGCCGGTACCGTATCCACAAAAAGCTGAACCATCTTTTTCAAAAACACCGCATCACCTGCGCCGATCTCTTCGAGCCGCTGGAAACCATACAGTGGCGCACCCACATCAACCAACGCCGATACCATACCGCTCGCAACCTCACCAGACGCCGCCACCTCACCAGACGCCACCACCTCCTCGCCCACCCACTCACAGATCATTTTTATAAACGCACCCTCCTCAAAAGGCTTCGACAAATAGTCGTTCATCCCCGCCGAAAGACATTTTTCACTCTCCCCACGGATTGCATTGGCTGTAAGCGCGATGATCGGCACCGTCCCGCTGATCTCCCTCCGGATCACCTCGGCCGCCTCCAGCCCGCTCATCACCGGCATCTGGATGTCCAATAGGACAACATCCACTGCCTGCCCCCGCAAAAAATCCACCGCCTCCTGCCCGTCCGCGGCCTCGAAAATTACCGTCCCATAATTCCCAAGGATCGTAGTCGCAACCAGCCGGTTCATATCGTTGTCATCCACAACCAGGACACGCTTATCCCTCAGGATTTCCGTATCGACCGGCCCATCGTCGCGCGTCGAAAGATCGCTTTCAGCCCCTTTCTCCAGCTGCACCACCAGCGAGACCGTCGTCCCCGCTCCCTTTTTACTCACCACCCGTATCTCGCCGCCCATCAGCTCGATGAGCTCCTTGCAAATGCTCATCCCCAGGCCCGTCCCCCCATATTTTCGGGTCACCGAATCATATTCCTGCGTGAACTTGTCGAATAAATGTTGTACAAAACCCTCATCCATGCCCATACCCGTATCCGTTACCTCGATGGCAATCGTTTGTGAGTGGGCGCCATCCGCAACGACGCGGCAGGATAGTTGTACGCTGCCCCTGGACGTGAACTTGATCCCGTTGCTCAGCAAATTGAGCAACACCTGGTTGAGCCGGTACGGATCACCGATAAACACCCCGGACAAGCCCGGATCACAAAAGCCGACCCGCAGGATCAGCCCCTTCTCCTCCGCCTTATGCATCATCACCTGCATGGCCCTGTTGAGCACCGCTGTCGGCTGAAAGCCGATCCGCTCCAGCGCAAGCTTCCCTGCGCGGATCTTCGTAAGATCCAGGATATCGTTGAGTATCACCAGCAAACTCTCGGAAGCCGAGTGGATCGTATCGAGGAAAAAACGTTGCCGGTCGTCCAGTCGCGTCTTGGCAAGCTGCCCCGCCATACCCAGTACCGCATTCATCGGAGTGCGGATCTCATGGCTCATATTGGCAAGGAAATTATCTTTGGAGAGCGCAAACTGCTCCGCCTGCTCACGCGCTTCGATGAGCTCTTGCTCCATTTTCCGCTTCCGCGCCAGCTGATCCTCCAGATGGGCTAATGTCTCGTTAAGCGTTTCTTCTTCGCTACTGGCAACCGCACCCTTACCATCGAGCCGCGCTATGGCCTCCCTAAGCACCTTGATCGCCTGCCGCCGGCCCACTACTTCCACCTGCAATTTTTTGTTGATCCGGATATATTCTTCCTCGTTAAGATGAAAAGCATGGTCCGCCAGCGCTTTGTCTTTCTCGAAAGCATTATAGGAATCGTTTACCGCTTCCAGAAAACGCATGAACCGCTCATCCGATGAAAGCTCGGGAGGCAGGTGCTTCTTGATCTGCCGGTCCAGTAGTTTGTTAAAGGGCATTTCCTACGTGATTATTCAATTATCGTTCGGAAAAATTGGTGATCGTCATCGTTTGATTATGCAACTGGCATTGTACCCGCGAGGAGTGCGGCGCAATCTCGCCATAGGAATAGAAACCAGTAACAAGCGTCTTGCCGCCAAATACATCTTTGACCGCCTCCACTTCTTCGGAAACCCGGCTCCCAAGAATGATCTTCCTCCCGACACAGCTGATCAGCACCGACAAGGAAGGACCCGCGCCGATCGCCGCTCCACCCCCACCGATCGCCTGGTTCGCCGCCGCGCTGGCCGCGTCCACCAACCGGTCGAAATTCGCCTTCATGAACCTGACCCTCGCTCCCTCCGGAACGTCACCCGCAAACCGCATACTCTTCGACTCTTCGTCAATAGAAAGAATCGTCCGCACCACGGGTTCCTCCTCACTTGATACGCGAACCAGGAGGGGAAAAAGCAACGCCGATCCGGGCAGCTCATCCGCATACGGACCCAAATATTTTTTGTAAAGGTCAAGCGCACACTCATCGTCGATCATGAAAAGCTGATTACCCTTACTGCGGCTGATGATCCGCTCGGGACCGTAAGATTCCCATCCCCCCATCGACCCATGCGAGATCAGCAACTGCCCTCCATATAACCCGATAGCCGCTATTTGCCCATACCCCGGTTGCGCATTGAGCCCCACCAGCGTGCTTTTGAACGCCGTGCCGTCTCCCGCCAATCCGCCGGTCACCAGAACCCTGTCCTGTACCTGGCTGTTGATCCCTTTTACCAGCTCACTTCCATTAACGGTTCCGCCATCCGAAAGGACAAGGATATAAGAAAGGTCCGCAATAGCCATCAACTCCCCGACAAGCGCCTTACCCGCCTCATAACTGCAGCCATTGAAATCATCGATGTTTACCCTCGCCGAGCGGACACGCGTCTTTTCAAATTCGACCGCCGTCACCGAAACCGAGCCCTCCTCAACGCCATCATCGAATATCTCCCCGGCCGTCGAGCAAAGCACAATCTCCGCATTAGGATATTCCACCCGAAGCTTGCTATAGAAGGCCCCAGGCGCGATAACCGCCTTTTCACCCAAAGCCATTACCAGGTTTATCTTCGTTTGGTCAATGCTGTCGTTGCCTGGATGAGCCCGGCAATCCCCGTTCTGATAGGAAAAGATCGCGGTCTTCATTAATTATAGTTTATCCGCGAACGGCCGAATAGGCCCAAATGGGTTACAACCCGGGTTATATCCCCGATTTTTAAATGGAATTTCCACTTCGAACTAAGAGTAAACCCCTATGTAAACTCCGATGCACCAATCGCTTCAATCGCCGGCTTTCCCCCGTCCCGCTTATGAATTTTCCGGCATCGTCCGTTCAGGCGGTGGCCACTGCTCCAACCGATCGGCCCCGGTAAAATCCAGCATCCATCCCGGATATTCCAGCGGCAGCTTACTCACTTCATTCAATTGTCGCAGGTCCTCCTCGCTAAAAGTCACCTCGATCGACTTCAAATTATCCTCCAGTTGCTGCATCGAATTCGCCCCGATGATCACCGAGGAAACCACCGGCTGATACAGCAGCCACGCCAGCGCCAGCTGAGCCACCGACCGTTGCTTGGCCTCCGCCATGGGATGAAGGACATCCAGGATCCTGAAAGCACGCTCCTTGTCCACCGGCGGAAAATCGAAATTCTTTCTCCGCGCCCCCTCGGCCCCCTGCCCGTCCCGTTTGTACTTGCCGCTCAGTAATCCCCCTGCAAGCGGGCTCCATACCATGAGCCCCACTTTCTGATCGTTCAACGCCGGAATGACCTCGCGCTCCAAATCCCTGCTCGCAAGCGTATAGTAGGCCTGCAGGCTTACGAAAGAGGCCACCCGCGTATAGTAGGAGAAATCCAGCGCCTTCATCAGCTGCCACGCCGTGACATTGCTGGCGCCGATATACCGCACCTTGCCGCTCTTAACAAGGTCATCGAGAACCCACATGGTTTCCTGCCACGGAGTAAGCGGATCAAAACTATGGATCTGATACAGGTCGATATAGTCCGTCCCCAGCCGCCGCAAACTCTCTTCCACCTGCCATAGGATATGCTTCCGCGTTAGCCCGCTGTCATTCGGCCCCTGCCCCATCTGCCCCCTTACTTTGGTGGCAATGACCAGCTCATGCCGGCTGATCCCCAGGTTTTTTATCGCCTGCCCCGTCAATTCCTCGGACCATCCTTCCGAGTATACATTCGCTGTGTCGATGAAATTGATGCCCGCATCAACGGACCGCTTGACGATCGTATCCACGGCCTCCTGGCCTAACTTACCAATATACTGAGCCCACCCCTTTCCCCCAAAGGTCATAGTGCCCAGACAGAGTTGCGATACCCTAAGTCCGGTATTACCTAAAATTTTATATTTCATAAGAAAACACTTTAGGCGAAGGTAGTTGCCTCTTCTCACCCACGCGCCAACGCGCCATAACAAATTTGGCAATCTCGAAAATTAACGTCAAATTAATATTCTAATGCCCCAAAAGACCCTCTACCGGAACTATGTTCTCTTCATGTTGACCCTTGTCTACGTTTTCAATTTCATCGACCGCCAGCTGCTCGTCATCCTCCAGGATTCCATAAAAAAAGACCTGCATCTCTCCGATTCCCAACTCGGCTGGCTTTCCGGCTTCGCATTCGTCATTTTCTACGTAACATTAGGCATTCCCATTGCACGTTTGGCCGATACAAAATCCCGCCGCAAGATCATCGCCATCGCACTCGGCCTCTGGAGCATTATGTCTGCGCTCTCCGGCACAGCCCGGAATTTTATCCAGCTGCTGCTGGCCCGCATCGGCGTCGGTGTCGGTGAAGCCGGAGGAAGCCCACCCGCCCACGCCATGATCTCCGATTATTTCCCGCCCGAACGTCGATCCACCGCACTCTCGATCTATTCAACCGGTATTTATATCGGCGTCCTGATCGGATTCGTATTAGGCGGATATCTATCCCAACACCTCGGCTGGCGGACCGCCTTTTTTGTCGTCAGCTCGCCGGGAATAATCCTCTCCCTGTTGGTTTATGCCACCGTCAAAGAACCCCGGCGGGGGGCAACCGATCCCGCCACGTCACCGCCAACCGATGTCAACGCATCCCCGCCAACCGGCCGCCATTCCTTCTCGCAAGTAGTAAATCTTTTATTTTCGAACAAAACTTTCGTCTATCTCTGCCTGGCCACAGCCCTTCACGTCTTCTGCATCTATGGCCTGATGAATTGGGCAGGCTCCTTCCTTGGAAGGATTCACAACATGTCGCTCGCGCAAAGAGGGGCCGGTCTCGGCCTGGCCCTTGGTATCGGCGGCGCCATAGGTTCCTTCGCGGGAGGCGCGCTCACCGATCGGTATGGCAAAAGGGATATCCGATGGTACCTCAAACTTCCGGCCTACGCCATCCTTCTCTCCATTTTCTTCGCCGCCGGAGCCATATTTGTAAAGGATAATACGCTTTCAGTGATCTGTTTCGGTTGCACCGCCGCACTCCAAAGCGCTTATTTGGGGCCGGCGATCGCAGTCGCCCATAGCCTTGTCCCCGCACCCATGCGGGCACTCACCTCCGCCATCTTATTTTTTGTGCTAAACCTGCTCGGCCAGGGACTGGGGCCAATAGTAGTCGGCTTCATTAGTGATCAGCTCAAGCCATCCCTCGGCGTCACCTCCCTGCGGTGGGCTATGTCGATAAATTTAGTAGTAGCTGTCGCCGCCGTCGTGCTCTTTTTCATCACCGCCAAAACCCTTTCCCCCACCCGTCGACCTACCTAGCCCCGCCGTCAACCACCAACCTCGCGCCCCGGCGCATCGTTCACCTCGCCGCCCCCCCATCGATTGTCAGACAAATCCCGCTGACAAACGACGCCTCATCCGAAGACAGATACAAATATCCACTCGCAATATCCTCCGGGAACCCCCACCTGCCCAGCGGGATATGCGGAATACTTTGCTTGCGGACTTCCTCCGGCATCGCATCGGTCATGGCCGTATGAATAAACCCCGGCGCAATACAATTGGCCGTGATGCCATACCGGCCCAACTCCATCGCCCACACTTTTGTCATTCCGATAATGGCCGATTTGGTCGCTACATAATTGGTCTGTCCATAATTTCCGCGAATAGCTACATTCGAAGAGGCGGAAACGATCCGTCCATAGCTCTGCTCCTTCATCACCGGCGCCACCGCCTGCGTGCAATTGAAAACACCGGTGAGGTTGACCCCAATGACATCATCCCATTCCTGCTTCGACATCTTCAGTAAGGTCCGGTCCCGCGTGATCCCCGCATTGTTGATCAGAATATCGATGCGGCCGAAATACTCCCGGCCTTCCGCTACAGCCTGCTCCACCTCGCCCTGATCCGTGACCGAAACTTGTTTGAAGATGGCCTCATACCCCTCTCTCCCAAGCCGCTCCACGACCTCGATCCCTTTGTCCGACACATCCCATAAAATGATCTTCGCGCCTTCCCTGGCAAACCGTTCAGCCGTAGCAAGCCCTATTCCATTTGCCCCGCCGGTGATCAGCGCAATCTTACCGTTTAGTCGCATGCTCTAAAGATATCCAATAATTTTTTATATTTGATGAACCCATACTAACGGCTATGACTCGCCATGTGACCACCCTGCTTCTGCTCCTCCTTGGTATCGCTTACGCCTATCCTCAGGAGAGAAATCCCACCATACTGACCTCGGCCCGTCCCGAAAAGCCAGCCATCCTGACCCCCGCCCCTCCTGAAGTCGCGGGTTTCTCCTCCGCCCGCCTCGCCCGACTCGACACTGGAATGAGCAACTGGGTAAGGAACAAATGGGTCAACGGCTCCGTAGCGCTGATCGCCAGACACGGCAAAGTCGTCTTCTTCAAAGCCTATGGCTACAATGACCCCGAAACCAAAGCCCCCTTGCAAAAGACCGGCATCTTTCGCATCGCATCACAAACAAAAGCCATCACCACCGTTGCAGCCCTCATGCTCTGGGAAGAAGGGAAATTCTCCTTCGACGATCCGGTTTCCAAATACATCCCCTCCTTCGCCAAAGAAACCGTCCTGGCATCCTTCAACCCCAAAGACTCCAGCTATACCACCGTACCGGCCAAAAGACCCGTCACCATCCATGACCTGTTCACCCATACATCGGGCCTCGGCTATCCCGCGATCGGCACGCCGGAGGCAAACGCAATCTATGCCAAGAACAATATCACCGGTGGTGTCGGCGTAAACGCCGGAACACTTGCCGATGCCATGACCCGCCTCGGCAGCCTGCCACTGGAATTCCAACCGGGCGAGAAGTGGATGTACGGCCTCAATACCGACGTGCTTGGATACCTGATCGAGATCTGGTCCGGGATGTCGCTGGAAGACTTCTTCCAAAAGCGCATCTTTCAACCCCTCGGTATGCACGACACCTGGTTCAACCTGCCGCAGGAAAAAGGTTCGCGACTCGTCAATTTCTTCCTCGAAGACTCCACCGGGATAAAAAAACAGGCATCGACTTTCGGCGGCGCACTGGACATGAATTTCCCGCTGAATAAGACGAATTATTTCTCGGGCGGCGGCGGCCTGTCGTCGACCATCTATGACTATGCTGTGTTCCTCCAGATGCTCCTGAACGGTGGTCAGTACAACAGCGTTCGTCTCCTGTCCCGTAATACGATCCGCATGATGACCATCAACCAGATCGGTGACCTGACCGTGAATATCGGCGAAGGGTCCGGCATGAATAAATGGGGTCTCACCTTCAGCATCGAGACGGAACAAGGTAGCAAGTATACGCCAAGCCAGGCAGGCAGCTACGGCTGGGGCGGCGTATTCTCAACCGAATATTGGGTGGATCCAAAAGAAGATATGCTTGTATTGCTTTACCGGCAAATGTGGGGGCCACACGTAGTCC
>Ga0206895_1038_pt1 | contig 36234 bp, 26 predicted proteins | sample Alteio_BWOrgHeat_51_FD_152967 | JGI IMG/M metagenome (GOLD analysis project Ga0206895, IMG submission 152967) | Enriched cells from forest soil in Barre Woods Harvard Forest LTER site, Petersham, Massachusetts, United States -... | ecosystem: Environmental > Terrestrial > Soil > Temperate forest >...
ACAGGTCCACTACCTGCTGATACGATTTTTACAGATAAATATTTAAAAAATGCCGATGCCATACTTGCTATGTATCATGATCAAGCCCTGCCAGTAGTCAAATATCTCGGTTTTGGTCACGCGGTGAATGTCACATTAGGTTTGCCTATCATTCGCACCTCCGTTGATCATGGGACGGCGTTAGATATTGCTGGGACAAAAGAGGCTAATCCTGAAAGTTTAGCAACTGCAATTGGTTTAAGTCTAAAACTTGCAACAAGATTAATTTGATTGATTTAATGCAGGTGTATCGCGTTTTATTTTAAACCAACACGCATACAAAGCAGGTAAAAACAAAATCGTTAATAACGTTGCTGCAAATAAACCACCCATAATGGTTGCAGCCATTGAACCCCAAAAAATACTTCTTAACAAAGGAATCATCGCAAGAATGGCTGCCAATGCCGTTAACATAATAGGTCTAAAGCGATTAACCGAGGCTGTAATAATTGCCTCATAGGGAGCGATGCCTAATTCAATATTTTTTTCGATTTGATCAATAAGAATAACGGAGTTACGCATAATCATTCCCATCAATGCAATCAAACCTAACGTCGCAACAAACCCAAACGGCAAATTAAAAATTAACAGTGTGAGTGTCACCCCAATCAATCCAAGTGGTGCAGTCATAAAAACTAAGACCACTCGCTGAAAACTTCTCAGTTGCAACATCAATAAAAACATCATGATAAAAATAGCAACGGGTAAAACGACAATAATAGATTGTTGCGCGGAAGCGGATGATTTTGCCACACCATCGATTTTAATTTCATAATCTTCAGGAAGTTGTTTTCTTATTTTATCTACTTGTTTATTGATTTTTAATGCCACATCCAAAGGTTGTGCTCCTATAACATCGGCACTCACCGTAATAGAAAGCGCCCCATCTCTTCTCCATATCGTATGATCTTCCACATTATTTTTAAAATACACTAAATTATCGAGTGGAATATAACGACCTGTGTGGCTATAGATATTAATATCTTTCAGGCTATCTAAATTTGCACGCTCAAAGGGCTTGCCGCGGGCTTCGATATCAATTAATTCAGTACCTTCACGATACTTTGAGATCACATAACCATTTAATACAAGATTTAAGCCTTGCGCTAAATCTTGCCCTGATACCCCCAACGCCCGTGCTTTATCATTATCCACGACAAGCACTTGATTAAATGATTTACCCCAATCCAAATTGACCCCCGCTGTATAAGGGTTATTTTTAACAATGGATTCTACTTGAGATGCAATATTAAATAAAATACTCGGGTTTTTCCCATTCACGCGAAACTGTATGGGATAGCCAACAGGAGGACCATTTTCTAACCGAGTAACAAGGGGGGTCACCAATGGAAAATTATCTGCCAAAAGAGTGCTTATTTTAGCTAAGACCGCTTCGCGCGCATCACCCCCTTTTGTCATAATAACCATTTGGGCAAAGTTAGGGCGATTTTCCTCAAGGCTTAATGGCAAGTAAAATCGAGGGGTATTGCCACCAATATAAGTGGTGTAATTTATAATATTTTTATCAGTCGCAATTAGGCCCTCTAATTTTTTCACTTCCGATTCGGTTTCTGAAAAGGGTGTTCCTTCCGGCAAGCGTAAATTCACCAACAATTCAGGACGATCGGAGGGAGGGAAAAATTGTTTATGCACAAAGTCAAACCCAAATACAGATAATAAAAAGACTAAGAATGTAATAAGAATAACTAATTTATTATGATCAACACACATTTGCACAAAATTCTGTACGTATTTATAAATGGGTTTTGGTTCTTCATGCGCATCACTTTGTGTATGTTCTTTTAATATTTTATAACCAATATAAGGCGTAAAAAAAACCGCAACAAACCATGAAACAATAAGCGAAATACCAATGACACTCAGCAAAGAAAAAGTATATGCACCCGTATCCGATTTAGCCATCCCAATTGGAAGAAAACCCACAATCGTAATTAACGTCCCTGTGAGCATAGGAAATGCGGTGGAGGTATAGGCAAATGTCGCCGCTTTTACGGCATCAAATCCCTCCTCTAATTTACGCATCATCATTTCGACAGCAATCATGGCATCATCCACCAATAACCCTATCGCAATAATTAAAGCGCCGAGTGATACGCGTTGTAAATCAATACTAAAAACATACATAAACGTAAAAGTAATCGCAAGCACCAGAGGAATAGAGAGAGCAACGACCATGCCTGAACGAAAGCCTAAGCTAAAAAAACTAACGATTAACACAATGATGATCGCTTCAAATAAAGAATGTAAAAAACCATGTATCGCGAACTTTACGACTTCCGGTTGATTTGAAACAGGAAAAATTTCGATACCTTCGGGCAATGAATTTTGAATACTAGCAAGCGCCTTTGTCAGTGAGTCACCTAACTTCAACACATCTCTATTTTTTTTCATTGAGATAATTAAGCCTAATGCTTCTTTGCCGTTATAATGCATCTTATATGTCGAGGGCTCTTCATAACCTCGATAAACATTTGCAATGTCTTCTAAGCGAAAATCACCATTTGTCATATGAATATTCGTTTTGCGAATACTATCGATTGAATCAAAAGCGCCATTAATACGCACCATGACTTCGTTTTCTTTTGTGCGGACGATCCCTGCCGCTTGTAAGGCATTTTGACTCCGCAGGGTATTAATAATCGCTTGGGGGTCAATACCTGATGTCGCTATTTTAGCATGTGAAAATTCGATATAAATTTTTTGGGCTTGATCACCAATGACCAACACTTTTCCGACATCCGGTAAGCGCAATAAATCGCGCCGCACATCATCTGCATAGGATTTTAGTTCCGCATAATTAAACCCATCACCGACTATGGCATATATAGATCCATAGACATCGCCAAACTCATCATTAAAATAGGGTCCTAAGATTTCTTCAGGTAATAAATGCCGAATATCTGAGACTTTTTTCCGCACTTGATACCAAGAATTATCAATTTCTGCTTTCGTTAAGCCTTCTTCTACCTCGACAAAAAATACAGCTTCGCCCGGTTTTGCATAACCCGATAAACTCTGAACATGGGGAACTTCATTAAGATATTGCTCTAAACGTTCTGTTATTTGTAACTCAACTTGAGAGGCGGTGGCACCTGGCCAATAAACAGTAATCAACATATTTCTAAAATTAAATTCTGGGTCTTCTTTTTGATTTAAATGTGAGTAGGAATAAACTCCAATCACAAAAAATACGACAATTAAAAATCGCACCAGAGGTTGATTTTTAAGAGCCATCGCTGACAAATTAAAAGACATCATGGTTATTGTTCTTCAAGTAATTTAATTTTTTGCCCAGGCCGCAAACTATTGACCCCGGCGGTGACAACCCATTGACCTGCGTGCAAACCCGAGGTCACAATAATTTTATTCCCCTGATAATTACCGAGTTTGACTGCAACCGGTTGCACTGTCATATTTTTCATATTGATTATCCATACGAATGGCGTACGGGTTTCGTAGGAAATGGCAGTTAAAGGTAAGGCAATAATAGGATGCTGGATATCGCCTTCCTCCATGACTTGCACATTGGCGGTCATGCCTAATTGCATCATAGCATCCATATTATGAATGCTTAATTTAACCGTATAAGTACGCGTACTGGCATCGGCTTCCCCTGCGATTTCTCTTATTTTGGCAATATATTTTTTATCAGGGTATGCCCAGAGCATGACAATCGCTTTGTTAATATGCTGCCATTCTTGAATACGTTGTTCAGGGACATTAATAACGATTTCTTTGTCATCACTACGTGCCATTTCCATAACCTCTTGGCCGGCTGAAATGACTTGTCCTTCATTTGCCAAAATTTTTACAATTATCCCTGGATATTCGGCATATAACTTCGCGTATTCTAACCGCCGTTTTGCGAGGCCTAATAAATTTTTAGCTTTTGCAAACGAATCAGAATCCGTCGTATATTTGCTCACTTGTTGTTGATAAAAACTTTTTGTAATGTAACCTGCTTGGGCGAGAGGTTTATATCGATCGAGATCGCTTTTCGTTACATCTAATTCACTCTGGGCTGATTTGACATCTTGTTCTAAATTTTGTTCATCTAAAGACAAATCTTTGGTATCCAGTGACATCAATAATTGACCCACTTTTACGCTGTCACCGATTTCCACATAACGGTGTAAAATTTTTCCATTGACTTGAAAAGCCAATGCGACATTTTCGTGTGCACCCACCACCCCTGCATAGGAATATTGTTCTTCTTCATTAAATGGTTTAATTTGTTCGGCACGAACAGGGCGGATTTGTTGGATAACAGTTTCTCGCTGACAGGCGGCCAGGGTCAACAGCATAATTAGCATGATGACGAAACCGTGCTGATATCTCATACACTGAGTATCCTTATCTTGTTAACTGCTTATCTACTAGTATAAACATAAAGATTGCTACTCAGAACAAAGAAATTTTTTATCTTATAAACAAAATGTGTTTTTATGAATTATAAATCTACAAAAAGACACTTTTATTATGAGATTTTACACTCAATTAAAAATACAGACACGATTTCCAAATACATAACATCAATGCTATGATTAGATGCTTTTTTGTTCTCTCGTTTGAGGAAATGTAATGAAAAAATATTTTGTGTGGATAAGCATTTTTTTGAGTCCAATGTTTATCACACCCTCCTATTCTGCAAACCTCATTGAAGTCTATCAACAAGCCCTTTGCAGTGATCAAGTTTTTCAACAAGCTATTTCTCAAAGTCTTTCGGATAAAGAAAACGTACCCATCAATTTAGCTGCCCTTTTACCTGCATTAGGAGCGGTCGGTGTACCTGCCATTGCAAAAGCAAATGGTTCAGGCTCTTCAAATCTGATTGGTGACAATACTGTCAAAAGCTATGATTTTAGACTCACTCTTACCCAAACCATTTTTGATTTTAGCAAATATGCCGCATTCAATAGTGCTCGAGATGTTTCAAAACAAGCTGATGCATCGATCAATGCAGCTATTCAAGATCTTATGCTTCGAGTGGCGAAAGCCTATTTTGCTGTACTCAATGATGAAGATAATATCCGCAATAACGTTGCAACCAAAGCCGCCTTTGCTAAACAATTAGAACAAGCCCAGCAACAATTTAAAGTGGGTTTAAAAACTATTACCGATGTCTATACAGCCCAAGCGTCCTACGATAGCTCGGTTGCAACTTATATCACGGCAGTGAATAACTTGGCAGATGATAAAGAAAATTTACGGGTTATAACTGGCATATTTTATCCGAGTCTTGCTAAATTAAGCGAAAAATTTCCTCTTGTCACACCGAACCCCAACAATATAGACGCATGGGTTGAAAAAGCACAGCGACAAAATTGGTCTATCAAAGCCGCGTGTTATGCCGCACAAGCATCACGTGAAATCGTAAAACAACAATTTGCTGGTCATTTTCCAACTCTCAGTGCAGAAGGCTCTTATGAGATTAACTTTCAACGCACCATTGCATCCCCTTTAGGATTTGTCGATTTTATTTCTAATCAACCCACGGTGATACCCGTCGGTGGATCAAACCAAGTCTCCACCTCAACCGCTCTTTTAAGACTTAATATCCCTATCGTTCAGGGGGGATTAGTAGTAGCTCAAACCCGTAAAGCGCAATATAACTATCAAAATAGCTTACAAAAGTTAGAACAACAAACCCGTAACTCGCTCAATAACACGCGCCAAAGCTATTTAGGAGTATTATCTGGAATTAGTAAGATTAATGCAGATAAGCAAACGATCAAATCCTATATCAGCTCTCTAGAAGGCTTACAAGCCTCCTATCAAGTCGGTACGGAAACGCTGGTAGATGTGCTCAACCAACAACAAAAAGTCTTTCAAGCACAAACTCAATACGCTGCTGATCGTTATGCGTATGTCAATAGTCTCTTAGCTCTTAAAGCCGCTGCCGGCACGCTGTGTGTAGAAGATTTGCGAGCGATTAATGCCTGGCTAATAGAGGGCAATGACGAAGAATCCGAATGCAGTGCCATAAAAACCGTCTGCAATCACACTCGTCACCTAAAATCCTGCCCTCTCACTTATAAAGCTATCTACCCAAAATCAATCGCCAAATACAATCCACGCTCTAATCTCCGGCGTGCTACTGTTTAAATAGCTTAAATATAAGGCAACAATTAAATACTATTTTTTTAAATACTATTTTTTAAATACTATTCTTTCACCAAAATTGCATATTTTTCAAGCAGCTGTTCCTTTGTTTCGCTATGTTGAGGATCCAGAGGAATACAATCGACCGGACAAACTGCAACACATTGTGGCTCAGAAAAATGCCCTACACACTCTGTACATCGTGAAGGATCTATCTCAAAAATCAGTTCGCCCTGATAAATAGCATTATTAGGGCAAACAGGTTCGCACACATCACAATTAATACATTCATCAGTAATCATTAACGCCATACGATTTACCTATCGGGAATTAAAGTTTTTTTACGCAACGCTGTCACAACTATGTCTGGTACAAATTGTGACACATCCCCACCTAAAGATGCAATTTCACGCACAAAACTCGATGCCAAATATGTATAATTTTCAGCCGGCATCAGAAATAAACTTTCAATTTGGGGAGCTAAACGCCGATTCATTCCCGCCAGTTGAAACTCATAATCAAAATCCGACACCGCTCGCAAACCACGCAAAATAATATTTGCGCCGTGTTCGCGGGCAAAATCCGTCAATAAATTCGAAAAGCCGACCACTTTAATATTTTCAAGGTGGTTTAAAGCCTGCTCTGCGAGCTCAATGCGCTCCTCCAAAGAGAAGACAGGTTGCTTTTTGACATTCACTGCAATTGCGATAACGACTTGATTAAACATACGCGCTGCGCGTTCAATTAAATCAATATGACCAAATGTAATGGGATCAAATGTCCCTGGATAGATCGCTATGTTTTTCATGGATTAATACCTTTGCGCTTAACCGTTAACAGGCATTATACGCTATAATAAAAGAAATCCCGCTGGATTGAGGTAACTATGTTAAAGTTTAACGTAGTGCGCGATGAAGACGGTGATATTACTCACATTGAAACAGCTTTGACTGGGTATGATTTATTGGGTAGCGCAAAACTCAATAAAGGCTGTGCTTTCACACCTACCGAGCGTCGACTTTTTCATCTCAATGGATTATTACCCCATCAAGTCGAAACCCTTGAACAACAAGTTTCACGTATGTACGCTCAATATCAAGAACACGGTTCTAACTTAAGTAAAAATATTTATCTAAACGTCCTCCATGATTATAACGAAACACTATTTTACAAATTGGCAAGTGAACATTTGGAAGAAATATTACCCATTGTTTACACCCCAACAGTCGGCGCTGCAGTAGAACGATTTAGTTTAGAACTACGCAAACCCCGCGGACTCTATATTTCTTATGAAAAAAGAGATCAAATTAAAACTATCCTCGATCAATATTTATCACCTCAAACAAACCTAATTGTTGTGACCGATGGCGAAGCTGTACTAGGAATTGGCGATCAAGGAATTGGTGGGATTAAAATTTGTAATGCAAAATCCATGATGTATACCTTATGCGGAGGCTTAAACCCACATTATCTTGCATCCATTCAATTAGATGTAGGAACGAATAATCCACATTTATTATCTGACCCAATGTACTTAGGCTGGCGCCACGAGCGCATTGTGGGACAGGATTATGATAATTTTATTGAGCTTTTTGTATCTGCAGTTAAGAAAAAGTTACCCTATAGTTATCTGCATTGGGAGGATTTTGGGCGAGATAATGCGCGTCGAATCTTGACGCATTATCGCAATGACATTTGTACATTAAATGGCGATATGCAAAGCACCGGCGCAGTCGCATTGGCATGTGTGTTAGCAGGATGTGCCGCAACCCGTATACCCCTTACCCAACAAAGAATCGTTATATTTGGTGCAGGAACGGCAGGAGTCGGTATTGCAGATCAAATTATCGATGCAATGGTACGCCAAGGTCTTTCAGAACACGCGGCTTATCAACAATTTTGGTTATTAGATAAACAAGGGCTCTTAATTGATAAGCAAACTCTTTTACTGCCTTTTCAAAAACCCTATGCCCGTCTCGACTCAGAAATTACAACTTGGCAATTAGCCGATAATAATTTTGTTAGCTTACTGAATGTCGTTGAACAAGTGAAGCCAACTATTTTAATCGGTTGCTCAACCCTCGCCGGCGCTTTTAATAAACAAATCATTCAAACGATGGCCAAATATGTCGAAAATCCGATTATCATGCCTTTATCTAACCCTACCCTTAAAGCAGAGGCGACGCCTAACGATATTTTAAACTGGACAGAGGGTCGCGCCATTATTGCAACAGGTAGTCCTTTTGCAAATGTCACTTATGGTGATCGAACTATCCGTATTGCGCAAAGTAATAACGTGTTTGCTTTTCCAGGCATAGGATTAGGCGCAATTGCAGTGAAAGCAAAACAATTAAGTGATGGGATGATTTGGGCCGCAGTGGACGCCTTAAGCCAATGCTCCCCTGCCTATCAAAATAAAACAGATCCTTTACTTCCAACCCTGTCAGAAGCTCCCTTTGTCAGCCGCAGAGTCGCATTAGCGGTCGCGGATGCGGCACGGAAAGAAGGCTTAGCCCAAATTCCAGACAATATTGAATTAGATCGCGCGATCAAATATATCTCCTGGGAACCTAAATATTATCCTTATAAACCGTAAACCCGCGGGTTGCTAATTTTCTCAATCACGCTATCCTATCCGCCATCTAAAGAGAAATTAAAATCATGAGCATACATAAATACGCTTATCTGCATGCAATGGGTATTCAGCCTTGGCATCTCAATCCAGAGAAACAAGAACGCTGTCTTGATATCGTCATTATCAATGCTGAAAATAATGCTGAAAATGTGATTGAAAATCAATTATTAGAAGGGATGCTTCATTTATTTAAAATAGAAGCGTTGGCCATTGAACGAATAGACTTAAAGCGATCTCACCCTTGCGTGTTACCCAAATCGCGCCTCTTTTTGGTACTTGGCGAAAGCACAGCGCATTTTTTATTAAAAACAGCAGAAAGCCTCGCGCAATTACGTGGCAATCTCTATCAATATAATGAAACCCCACTTATCGTCACCCATCATCCAAACGATTTATTATCAAACCTTCAAAATAAAAAAAATGCACTTCACGATCTACAATTCGTTTTACGCACACTGAATTAAAAGGATGAGTACATGGATGTTTTTCCCAATTTGCCCAATAAAAATTACGCACAATTACGACGTGAAATTCAATCAGGGGATATTTTATTATGCTCAGGGACTTCTTTTTTTTCTAATTTAATAAAGCAGGCAACCCAGAGTGTCTGGAGTCATGTCGCTTTTATACTGCGTTTGGATATGATTGACAGAATTATGGTGTTAGAAAGTGTAGAAAGCATAGGCGTGCGTACAGTACCACTAAGTAGTTATGTGCAAGATTATAATGGCACAGGTAAAAGTTATCCTGGAAAGCTAGTGATTGCACGGCATCATGATTTAAAATCTGAAAATATCGCTCAACTTTCCAAAATGGCAATTGATTTATTGGGTTACCCTTATAATAAAGAAGAAATTCTGCGTATTGCTGCGCGTATTGGCATGAATACATTTGGCTTGACCCAACATAGTATGGATATGCCTTCGGGACGAGAATTTATCTGTTCGGAATACGCCCATGTTTGTTTTAAATCTATTGGTTTAAAAATTGAATTTAATCCGCTGGGATTTATTGCGCCGGCGGATTTTGCACGTTGTCATGAGATTGATTTGAAACATTATGTTAGTACCGAATGGGATAAACGCAGCGCGGCAATCAAGTCCAACCTTGTCCTTCCCGCGCAGGCATACTAATGTTTTTTTAGCTCATCACTGAGTGAATTAAATCCACTTGCTTTTTTAGCGATCCTCGATTGGCTTCAACCACGCGAAGTCCATTACCACCTATGACATGACGAAGATTTTCATCTTTTAAAAATCGCGTCACTTCTTCTGCCAATGCAACCCCATCTTGTACTTTTACCATCCCTTGAGCGTGAAGTAGCATCTCTGTTATTTCTGCAAAATTAAATAAATGGGGCCCTGTAATAACAGGCTTACCCAACACCGCTGGCTCTAATACATTATGACCACCAATAGGCGCAAAACTTCCTGCGACAAAGGCGACATCGCACACAGAATACATTAGTAATAATTCACCCATCGTATCGCTTAAATAAACCTGGGTCGTATCATCTACTGCTTGATCCAAACTGCGTCGTGCCCCTTTAAAACCTTGCTGCTCGATTAGAGCAGAAACAGCATCAAATCGATTAGGATGGCGCGGCACTAAAATTAATAACACATCTGGTAGGGTTGCCAACACTTTTTTGTGTGCGGCTAAAATAATTTCTTCTTCCGTAGGATGGGTGCTGGCAGCAATCCAAATTAGACGCGTTTTCCCTATTTTTTCTCTTAATAACTCGCTTTTAGACGCTAAAGATGGCGGCAACTCAATATCAAACTTTAAATTACCGGTTACTGTAATTTTATTTTTTGTCATGCCTAATTCAACAAACCGGGCAGCATCTGCAAAACCTTGCGAGGCAAGTACATCAAGCGATAACAGCATTTCACGAGTTAATGATTTTATCCAGCTATACCCTTTTGCGGATTTCGCTGATAATCGCGCATTGGTGAGAACCAAGGGAATGTGTCTTTCTTTGCAGGCAGCAAATAAATTGGGCCACAATTCAGTTTCCATCACAATTGCAACCTTAGGATGAATACGATCTAAAAATCGTCCTACCGCATCGGGCACATCATAAGGAATATATACTTGCAATACACTGTCGCCAAAGGCAGCTTTAACTCGCTCAGCCCCTGTTGGCGTCATATTGGTGACAACAAGTGGTAAATTAGGGTAACTTTCTTTTAGCGCTTTAATTAACGGCACGGCTGCAATCGTTTCGCCCACAGAAACTGCATGCACCCAAATACAAGCATCCAGTTTATAAGGAGAAAACCCTAACCGCTCAGCCCAACGTTTTCGATAATGAGGCGCACGACGCGAACGCCATAGCAAACGCAAAAAAGCAAAGGGCAATAACAAATAAAATAAATAACTATATAAATATCGCAAAATTGAATTCCTTTTAGCTTTGAAGACAAAAATGAGTTCCTTTTCTAATCGGGAACAAGCTTAGAGTCAAGTTTTAAAAATTTTAAAAATTTGATTCACGGATTTTAGCCATGTACTATTAAAACAAATTATTAAATTAACCTATTAAATCAAATAACGATTAGGAATATTTTAATGCATGATTTTATCATTGCACCCTCCCTATTAACCGCTGATTTTGCCCGCTTAGGTGAGGAAGCCCGTGCTGTTTTAGCCGCTGGTGGCGATATGCTTCACTTAGATGTCATGGATAATCATTACGTGCCTAATCTTACCGTCGGCCCTTTAGTCTGCAAAGCCTTGCGTAACTTCGGCATTGAAAAACCCATTGATGTGCATCTTATGGTCAAACCCGTGGATGATTTAATCGTCTCGTTTGCAGAAGCGGGTGCGACCTCCATTACTTTTCATCCAGAAGCATCCGAACATGTTGATCGCAGTTTAGCATTAATTCGCCAACATGGGTGTAAAGCGGGCCTTGCCATTAATCCTGCCACGTCATTGAATCATTTGGATTACGTGATGGATAAAGTTGATTTAGTTTTAATCATGTCTGTTAATCCAGGGTTCGGTGGCCAAACATTTATCCCGGGATCACTTGCCAAAATTAAAAAAGCCCATGCGTTAATCAAAGCCTCTGGCAAGCCTATTCGGCTGGCGGTAGATGGAGGGATTAAAGCCGAGAATATTTTCGCCGTTGCTGAAGCCGGCGCGACTATGTTTATTGCAGGCTCAGCCATATTTAATCAGCCAAATTATGCGCAGGCCATTCAAGCCATGCGCGATGAATTAAAGCGAGTAACAGACCATGAGTAATCCACCAGGCTCACCCACTATGACACACAAACCTAATCCTACCGCAGGACTCCATCACGTTGCCTTTACAGTCAAAAATTTTGCTGAATGTGAATATTTTTATGTGGAATTGCTAGGGATGCGCATTGATTGGCGCCCTGATCCTGACAATCTTTATCTCACCACCGGCAGCGATAATCTGGCCTTACACCGTGCCCCTCATGATTTCCAACCTGCTCCCCATCAACATTTAGACCACATTGGGTTTTTCCTGAAAAAACACGAAGATGTCGATGATTGGTGTCACTATCTTCAAGCTAACAACGTGCCCATCAAAGCAAAGCCAAAAGATCATCGTGATGGAACGCGTAGTTTTTATTGTGCAGATCCCGATGGTAACATTGTTCAAATGATTTTTATGCCGCCCCCGCACAAATCAACAATTTAAGCGCAAATCCTTAAGTTGAGTCTATTATATATACCAAATTACCCCTTTTTCGCCTCCTAAAAGAGGTATAATAGTCTTGTACCTTATATTTATAAACCAGGAGGTTTTATGAAACAGGAAAATTTTGGTAAAAAAGATCCTGCTCAAGGTGGCAAAAATCAACCACAACGAGACAATGCACAACGCCCAGGCCAACCCTTTCAAGGTGGCTTAAATAACCCAAAACAACCTACATCCGTAAACAAACAAAAAGACAAATGGGGTGGTGACAACACTAGAGATAAAAATAAATAATAAATATCTCACAAAAGCCCAACTGCTTAATTGTTGGGCTTTTTTTTACGATTTATCACTATCTTTCTTATCATCTTCATTTTTAACCCAAGAGCGCGGCATGCCTTTAGGCTGTGGCGTCATATTAAAGGGTGTAGGAGTAAATGTTTGGCCTTGTCCTTGACCACCCCCTGCACTACCAGGAGCAGATGAATTGCCATCGTCTTGCGTTGTTTGCACCAACTTACGTTGATCAAATTCTTCAAGTAAATCCATCCCTTCATACAAATTATAAATAGAATCAATTTTATGCAAAACATCATCCGCTAATTTTTCTTGAATAAATTGCTTCGCTTCATTAATGGTCTTAAACGTTCCAACTTGAGTTTCAGAACCTCGCTGATATTTTTTGGTGACTTTATATAGCATGACTAATCTACCTCTATCTTTTAAAGACGCATGACATCATTTTCAGATGCAACCAGAACAATATCGGCAGGTCGCTGTGCAAAAATACCATTGCAGACGACACCGGTGATATTATTCAACTTTTTTTCTAACTCTAATGGATTGAGAATTTTTAAATTATAAACATCGAGTATGACATTGCCATTATCTGTCACAAAACCTTGCCGATATACCGGCTCGCCACCTAGCTTTACAATTTCACGTGCCACATAACTTCTTGCCATGGGAATCACTTCAATGGCAACCGGAAATGTCCCTAACAAATCAACAGTCTTTGATGAATCGACGATACAAATAAATTTTTCGGCAACCGTTGCAATAATTTTTTCTCGGGTAAGCGCACCGCCTCCACCTTTTAGCATTTGTTTGGCCGAGTTGATCTCATCAGCACCATCAATACAAAGTGGTAGTTCTGCTACACTATTTAAATCATATACGGGAATAGAGAGGGCTTTTATTTTTTCAGCTGTCAAAACCGAACTTGCAACAACACCATCTAACTTATTTTTTACAGAAGACAATGCATCAATAAAAAAATTAACCGTAGAACCGCTGCCTACACCAATAACCATACCATGCTCTATGTAATCTAACGCAGAAAAAGCAGCTGCTTTTTTAAGAGAATTTTGATCCATACAAAATATCCTTCATAAAATTAGTGAGAACTTACTTTGTGTTATTCACTTTCTCAATATACCGTTGCCAATTTGCTACTTGATGCTTACCGAGTTCATACAGCGTCTTCCAGCTATAAATGCCTGATTGATGCCCATCACTAAAAATGGGCTTGATCGCATACTGCCCAACGGGTTCAATTGCCAAAATATTGACATGCTCTTTATTAAGAACTAATTTTTCATTCCCAATACCATGCCCCCGTACTTCAGCGGAAGGCGAGTGAACGCGTAAATATTCACACGGTAAAATAAAACGCTCTCCCGTGTTAAAGAGAATTTCGAGCGTTCTGGATTTTTTATGTAAAATAATGTCAGTCGGTGTGTATTCATTCATCATAAAATATAACGACTTAAATCCTCATCTAAGACTAAATGATGCAAATGCTTATCAACATAGGCTGCATCAATTGCTAAATCTTCACCGGCATGTCCATCTGCTTCAAACGAAATTTCTTCAAGCAATCTTTCCAACACGGTATGTAAACGTCGCGCACCAATATTTTCTGTACGCTCATTCACATGCCATGCTACCTCAGCAATTCGTCGGACACCATCATTGGTAAATTGAATTTTAACACCTTCTGTTTGTAATAAAGCGACATATTGTTCGGTTAAAGAAGCCTTAGGCTCTGTCAGAATGCGAACAAAATCATCCGTACTCAGCGCTTTTAATTCAACCCGAATAGGTAAGCGACCTTGTAATTCAGGTATTAAATCAGACGGTTTTGCATAATGAAAAGCACCCGATGCAATAAATAAAATATGATCCGTTCGAACTGTGCCATATTTGGTTGAGACAGTTGAACCTTCAATTAAAGGTAACAAATCACGCTGAACCCCTTCTCGCGAAACATCTGCGCCTGATTGTTCAGAACGCTTTGCAATTTTGTCAATTTCATCCAAAAAGACAATACCATTTTGTTCTACACTTTCAATGGCGCGTGTTTTTAATTCTTCATCATCAATTAATTTAGTCGCCTCTTCCTCGCGTAACACTTTTCGGGCATCCACAATTTTGACTTTACGCATTTTTTTACGATCAGTTGCTAAATTTTGAAACATATTTTGCAGTTGATTCGTCATCTCTTCCATACCAGGTGGTGCCATGATCTCAACCCCGATGGGGGATGCTGAGACTTCAATTTCAATTTCTTTATCATCTAGTTCACCTTCACGCAGTTTTTTGCGGAAAACTTGTCGTGTGGATGAATCTTCTTTTACGGGTTCAAGCTGCGGCTCACCGACAAAGCTACCTCGCGGAGGTGGCAACAAGGCATCGAGAATGCGCTCCTCAGCAGCATCTTCTGCAACAGAACGTACTTTTGCCATTTCTTTATCGCGCATCATTTTCACAGATAAATCGACGAGATCGCGAATAATTGATTCCACATCACGTCCAACATAACCGACTTCGGTGAATTTTGTCGCTTCAATTTTAATAAAGGGTGCATCGGCCAATTTGGCTAAACGGCGCGCAATTTCTGTTTTCCCAACGCCCGTTGGACCAATCATCAAAATATTTTTAGGCATGATTTCATCACGCAATTCTTTTGGTAATTGCATACGCCGCCAGCGGTTGCGTAATGCAATAGATACGGCGCGCTTAGCTTCCGCTTGACCAATTATATGTTTATCAAGTTCATTTACGATTTGTTTAGGAGTCATATCGGACATATTTTTTACTCTCTCATTCTAATCAATGTCAACTGCGCACAATAGGGTTAAGTTCTTCAATTGAAAAGGTGGAATTTGAATAGATACAAATAGAAGAAGCAATGGTTAACGATTTTTCAACGATTGTGCGGGCATCTAACTCAGTATTTTCAAGCATGGCTAACGCCGCCGCTTTTGCATATGACCCGCCTGAACCAATCGCGATTAAGTTATGTTCGGGCTCAATGACATCGCCATTGCCCGTAATGATAAGTGATGACTTGGCATCCGCTACAGCCAATAATGCTTCTAAACGTCGTAGCATTCTATCGGTACGCCAATCTTTAGCAAGCTCGACAGCTGCTCTCACTAAATTTCCTTGATGTGTTTCAAGTTTCCCTTCAAAACGTTCAAATAGAGTAAAAGCATCCGCCGTACCGCCGGCAAAACCAGCAATGACTTTCTCATTGTATAAACGACGCACTTTGCGTGCATTGGATTTCATAATGGTGTGTTGCATTGTGACTTGGCCGTCACCGCCAATCACGACATGACTGCCGCGACGAACGCAAACTATGGTTGTACCATGAAACTGTTCCAAAGGAATCTCCTGTTATTCTTAAATACTAAGTGTATATATGGGGGTAGTAATCGTCGTTTACAACTCGAGGGGTGAATTTACAATCAATTTTTTTATCAAAATGTTTTTATTAAACGGATTTTATTGAACTTTGTATTCCTTTTTTCAACATGTCTTTTTGTAATTGTCGCGCGTCTAATGGATTTGGATAAGGTCCATTTTGAACACTGTATATAATGCCTTTAGATGATTGTATTTTAACCACATTTACTTCAAATCCCGCTAATAGTAAAGATAATCTAAGCTGGCTTGCTTCTGTTTGGTCATTAAACACCCCTAACTGTATTATATAACGCGGATAACGTGGCGCTGCAACGGCTTCTGCCTTTATCACGGGTACGGTCATTTGTTGCATACTGGGCAACGTATTATAAAAATCAAAATGCACAGGAAGCTCTTTAGGCAGTTGTGAAACAGGGTGTGTCATCAGTTTAGTTTTATTTGCAAACATAACTTGAGGTTTATGGCCTACAAGCGCGTTTACCCGCGCTAAATAGGGGCTGTTTCCTGCTAAAAGATAATTATTTTTATGCAGATATAGCCAAAAAGCGATACAACATAACATAACAACAACCGGAATAAGGATAAACTCAATCCGTACACGTTTTTTTTCTGATGAACGTGGCGTTGTAAGCACTCTTTTCGCATAGTCTTTTGCCATATCACATACTTTCAGGAGTGGAAACACCTACCAACTTTAATCCATTTGCAATCAATTGGCGAGCAGCAAAAATCAGCGTAAGTCGTGCATTACGAAGCGCACTCTCTTCTACTAAAAATTGTTGTGCATTGTAATACCCATGAAAATCATTCGCCAAACCACGCAAATAATGTGTAAGAATATGTGGTTCATGTTGTTTTGCTGCGCTTACAATCACTTCTTGGTAACGAGACAAAGTACTTAATAACTGAAGCTCATGCGGCTCTGTTAATCGCGTAAGATTGTCTAAACCAACCGCCTGGTCATATATCATATTTTTTTCTGACAATTGCCTGAACACACTGCAAATACGAGCATAAGCATATTGCACATAATAAACTGGATTCTCAGAAGACTGTGATTTTGCTAAATCTAAATCAAAATCAACCGGCTGTTCACATTTGCGCATGACATAGAAAAAACGAGCCGCATCATTACCCACTTCCTGGCGCAATTCACGTAACGTTACAAAAGATCCGCTACGAGTGGACATTGGCACTTGCAGGCCTCCTCGATAAAGGGAAACAAACTGTATTAAAACATACGTCAATTTTTCGGAGTGTATGCCAAATGCTTGCAAGCCTGCTTTCATGCGCGGCACATAACCGTGGTGATCTGACCCAAAAATATCAATCGCGAAATCGATACCGCGTTCAAATTTATTCATATGATACGCTAAATCATTGGCAAAATAGGTACGCTGACCGTTAGCGCGTTCTAAAACGCGATCTTTTTCATCGTTAAAATCGGTCGAACGAAACCACAGCGCGTCATTCTCTTTATATACTAAATTTTTCTCTTGTAGTGTCTTAATCATTCGATCAACAACATCGGTTTCAGTAATCTCACGCTCTGAGAACCATTTATCAAAGTGCACTCCAAACTCGGCTAAATCATCATGAATATCGTTGAGAATATGATTTAAACTCATGTCAAATAAAATACGAAATTTTTCATTACCAAGTAGTGTTTGCGATCGATCAATTAAGGCATCAATATAGAGCTCTTTGTCGCCTCCTTCGGGCTCATCAAGCGGTAGATTTTCAACTACACTATTCTTATTTACATAAAATTGGCGGTCGTATGCGTCTTTTAACGCTTGAGCAATATGAATAACATACTCGCCTTTATAGGCATTGACAGGAAATATCATATTCTCGCCACATAAGGCTAAGTAGCGTACCCAGACGCTTACCGCCAAAATATTCATTTGACGACCCGCATCATTGACATAATATTCACGGATAACTTTATAACCGATTGTTTCCAGCAAATTACTCACCACTGCGCCAAAGGCTGCATGGCGTCCATGTCCGACATGCAAAGGACCCGTGGGATTAGATGAAACAAATTCGACTAACACAGTTTGACCTTTTCCAATATCGACTTGGCCGTAGGCTGTGTTTTTAGAAATAATAGCTGGAATTACGCTTAAGAGTGCTTCCGGTGCTAGATAAAAATTAATAAACCCTGGGCCTGCGATATTCACTTTTAAAATTTTCGGCGATGGAGGAAGCGATTGCACTATCCATTCGGCTAAATCACGAGGTTTTTGTTGAGCGTGCTTAGCTAATACGAGCGCGATATTACTAGCAAAATCGCCATGTTGTTTATCTTTGGTTGCATCAATCTGAATAATCTGATTCTCGGCGGTTAATTTACCCGTTTGGTGTAGATGATTTAATGCAGCCTGGATGAGTTGCTCGATATGATGTTTCATATAGTTAATTCAATTCTTATGATGGAAAAAGGTATTATCGCTAGTCTTTGTAAAGTTGCAATGTTTTCTCAAATTCTCAACTGTGTAAGCCTTTTCTCACAGCCTTGTGCCCCTAATACTTACATAACAAATCCTATAATAGGGGTATTCTAACGTTCCGCAATTCGCTACTCTTGTAGAGTAGTCATGGATGGCTACTTTTTGCAAAAATGGACTTGTGCAACCACTCCTCGTTTTGTGTATTCAAGGACGAATTTTAGGCATGGATTGCCATATAAGTTGAGCATTTGGGACAGCATAAACACTGTCCTTTTTTTTGCCTAAAAATTCATATGTCCTGATTGTGTCAATCATCAATCATCGGTTTTGCATAATCACACGGTGTCTTTGGACAAACCAACTCCGTTCCCCGTTTTTTTGTTGTCTTAATTGTTAAAATGGGCCAAGCACACTTCGGGCAAGGTTGCGCTACTGGCTCATTCCATACGGCATATTTACAATCAGGATAACGAGCGCATGAGAAAAATATTTTTCCAATTCGCGACTTACGTTTTAACATATGCGCTTGGTTACACTCCGGGCAATCAATACCCGTATCAGCAGGCTTCACCAACGGTTCAATAAACTTACAGGTCGGATAATTGCTGCATCCAATAAACTTACCATAACGCCCAACTTTTAGATGCAATGCACCCCCACATTGAGTGCACGTACGTCCTTCAACAATATCAGGACCAACGGCGTTATCCTTATCTTCATCCATACTACGGGTATAGGTACATTCTGGATAAGCCGTGCAGCCAATAAATCGACTATGCCGGCCTAAGCGAATAGACAGCGGTTTTTCGCAAGTAGGACATTTTTCATCAAGGGCTTCTTGTGTCACATCTTTACGTTGTACAGTTTCCAATACTTCATCCACCTGCTGTTTAAACGGTTGCCAAAAATCACCTAATAAAGGAATCCATTCTTTTTCACCCAATGCGACATCATCTAATTCATCTTCCAGCTTCGCTGTGAAATTATAGTCAACATAACGTGTAAAATATTGTGTTAAAAAACGATTAACAATACGGCCCACATCCGTCGGACGGAAGCGTTTTGTTTCAAGCAATACATATTCACGGTATTGCAACGTATAAATAATGGCCGCATACGTAGACGGGCGACCGATTCCAAATTCTTCAAGCGACTTAATCAACGTGGCTTCCGAAAATCGGGGTGGGGGCTCGGTAAAATGCTGATTACATATCACCTCTTTTAGTGTCACTTCATCATTCAGGGCTAAAGGCGGCAATAATCGCTCTTCATCGTGATCGACTTTTTTATCATCCACATCTTCTTGATAAACATGCATATAGCCCGGGCTCGTTAAAACAGAACCATTTGCACGAAATAAATTATTTGGCTGGTTTTCAGGGCCGCATTTTAAATCAACGGCAACGGTATCAAATATGGCATGTACCATTTGTGAGGCCACTGTCCGCTTCCAAATTAAATCGTACAAACGATGCTGTTCCGGCAATAAAAATTCTTTTAAAGAATCCGGTGTGCGTGCAACGGACGTCGGCCGGATAGCTTCATGCGCTTCTTGGGCATTTTTAGATTTTGTTTTATAAACTTTAGGTTCATCCGGGACATTTTCTTTGCCATAGCGGTTCTCAATAAACTCACGGATTTCAGTCAGTGCTTCAGCTGCCAAATGCACCGAATCCGTACGCATATAACTAATTAAACCGACTGCGCCACTACCTACATCTATCCCTTCATATAACTGTTGCGCGGTGCGCATCGTACGTTGAGCTGTAAACCCAAGCTTTCGTGCCGCTTCTTGCTGCATGGTTGAGGTGGTAAACGGTGCTGCTGGATTACGTTTACGTTGTTTTTTTTCAACTTTGGTAACTTGTAATTTACCTTTTGCGAGTTTCAATAAATTTTGTTTGGTCTCTTCCGCTTGTTTTTCATGCGTTATAGAGAATTGTTCAAGCTTAGCATCTTGATAAATAATGAGCTTGGCTGAAAAGGGGGATTCATGCAGTGAGACGGCAGCTTCAATATCCCAATACTCTTGACTAACAAATTTTTCAATTTCTTCTTCACGCTCAACAATCATGCGCAAGGCGGGACTTTGTACTCGCCCTGCTGATAATCCGCGACGAATCTTACGCCATAATAACGGTGAAAGATTAAAACCCACCAAAAAATCCAATGCGCGACGTGCTTGCTGCGCATTCACTAAATCCATGGATATTTCACGGGGACTCTCAACCGCCGCCTTGACTGCTGTTTTTGTAATTTCATGAAATACGACACGATGAACTTGTTTATCTTTTAAGGCTTTTTTCTGATTTAAAATTTCATAGATATGCCAAGAAATGGCTTCACCTTCACGATCAGGATCAGTTGCAAGATAAAGCGCATCCGCTTTTTTCATTGCATTAACAATAGCGGTCACATGTTTAGCATTTTTTTCAATAAGCTCATAGCGCATTGCAAAATGATGGCTTGGATCAACGGCGCCTTCTTTGGGTAGTAAATCACGGACGTGACCATAGGATGCGAGCACTTCAAATTCAGGGCCTAAATATTTTTTTATCGTCTTGGCTTTTGCAGGGGATTCAACAATAACTAAATATCGTAATCCCGCGTTGCCGGAAGCTTTCGGTTTTGTTTTCGATTTTTGCGCGGCCTTAGGTTTAGGCGCTGCTTTAAGAGCCGTTTTAGAAGCTGCTTTAGGCGCTTTTTTGGCGATGGCTTTCTTTTTTGTTTTTGACGCGGTTTTTAACACTGTTTTCGGCACAATGATTATTCCTATTAATGCAGCACATCAAATGCATCAGCTAAAATCATATCTTGTAACAACGTCAACGCAGATCGTTTATCGGGTTGATTGAATAAAGCCATCAAAACGACCCAGCGTATACGACCCAAATCAACTTCGCGAGGATCTAACGCCATAATTCTATCAATAACCGTTTCCCGCGTAGCTGGATCCAGAATATTGATTTGCTCAAGGTGTAACAAAAATCCTTGGCCCTCGACTCCCAAACGCTCTGTTTCTTCGACCAAATAGTGACGCAAGGCATGTATGCTGATGGAATGATTTTGCACCGCTTGTTGAAACTCGTTTAAACCATCTAACCAATCTAACGCACGGTCGATCTCAAAACGGTCAAAGCCAACCCGTTCAAGCTCTAACAAAATGGCATCATTATCCATTTTTAATGTCACGGTATTATCCATATAATTTTCAAAGAGGAACATCAGTACTTCAAACATAATTACCTATCACTAAATGAGTCTAACTACGGGCTACGAATGTACCCTCCTGGCACAGTTTTTATATAGCCCTCTAATTCTAACGCCAACAGCATGGAGGAAACTTCGACTGTCGTCAATCCGCTTCGCATGATAATAGCATCTAATGCGGTGATTTCAAAACCAATTTGTGTCAACACATTTTGTTGGCTCTCGGTTAAATTGATAGTTTTTTCAATAACCTGCATAGCAGCAATTTTTAATGTGCCTAACTCTTCGAGCACATCTTGTGCTGTTTCAACCAATTTTGCCCCTTGTCGTAACAGCTGATGACAACCCCGCGCCAATGGATTATGAATTGAACCCGGCAATGCAAAAACTTCCCGCCCCTGCTCAAGCGAGCAGCGCGCTGTAATAAGAGAACCACTTCGCAAAGCCGCTTCAATGACTAAAACACCTAAACTTAAGCCGCTAATCACTCGGTTCCGCATAGGAAATTGCTTAGCCTTAGGCGGTGTTAGGGGCAAAAACTCTGAAATAACAGCTCCTTTCTCAACGATTTCTTGGGTCAATTTTTGGTGTGAGGCAGGATAAATATACTGCAATCCCGTTCCACAAACCGCGATGGTGTGACCTTTTGCATTGAGAGCCCCTTGATGACTTGCAGCATCAATTCCTAAGGCTAGGCCGCTTGTTATCGCCAAACCCGCTTTTGCTAAATAATAAGCAAATTGTTCAGCAAGCTCTGCGCCCGAAGCCGTCGGGTTTCGGGATCCGACAATCGCTAATTGGGGTTTAGTTAACAATGCAACATCACCCCGTACAAATAGCAGCAAAGGGGCATCATAAATTTCTGCTAGTAATGCGGGATAGCGACTATCTAAACAAGAAATAAGATGGCAATTTATTTTTTCAGACCACGCCAAGTCTTTCTCAATGGGCAACCAATTAGGGTGAAGGATATTTTTAATATGATCAGAGGTAAGACCCGCTTCTGCTAATTCTTGTGGGGATGCAGTAAATAGCGTTTTAATGTCACCAAAATGAACTAACCAACGGCGAAAGCGAACCGGGCCAATACCTTTTAAATATAATGCTGCAAGCCAATACGGGAGATCGGCACGAGACGTGTGCATGTTTATACCTTGAGAAATGAAATATTAGAGGAAAAAAAATGGAATATAAATGAATTGTGAGCTTATTTTATTTCTATCTAGATAAGAAGGCAAATGATTTTGCATAGAAAGATGCAAGTCATCCGTAACTTGCATAGTCATCGAGCAGTAAGGCGCGCATACGAAAATAACAAAACCTGCTAACGCGCACGGCTCGAAGGAATACGAATAGGAGAACTTGCAATGCGAGAAGAGGCGCGCTGACCGGTGCGTATGGGCGTCGTTCGCTGAGGCGTGATACGTAATCTTAATACTTTTTGAGAATTCCGATTATCAACAATACCCTCTTGCACTTTTCGCTCAAAATTCGCAACCACACTCTCATCAAGAGTTTCCACGTTTAAAATGCTTTCTGCTAAATTATACATTTGCTGTGTCGTATTTACCTGCCTTTTATTAAAAATCCCTAAACACGCTTTTCTTTTAGCTAAAATTCCCTTGATACCATCCTCCACCAAGCCATTTTCACCCTTAACACCCCCTAATAAAGACGCGGCTTCCGCAAAAGAAAGATCATCAATATTACGGACTTTTGCTAATCGTTGAATAATGAATGCCGCACCATGTGGAACTTTAATTGCTTCTTTTTTATAACCACTCACATTAACGTCCTGACCGCCCATCCCTAAAAATACAGACACTTGCTGATGCCAAAAATGAATAATATTCTCATTACTAAAAACTTGGTCTTTTAAAAATTTTAATACCCGCTTGACTAATTGCTCTTTGCGATACGCCTCATTCATACGACTTAATATATCTACCAAGCTTAATTCCAACGCCTCTCCTTTCTGACGTTCTACCTGTAAAGGTCCTTGCACCGCATCAATTTTTATCAATGCATTCACTTGATCCGTCTGAATCGTTTCCCCGCCAAATTCTGCTTTGAAATGATTGAAATCCGTTTGAATGCCTTGCCTATCAACTAAAGAAGTCGCTTCTTTCTCAACAACATCCGCTAATGCTTTCTTAAAGTGCTGATAGGATGCATACGTTGGGCCACGCAGATCTTTACTTTCTCTTTCTAATGTATTTTTTGCCTGCGTTAAGACGTTACATAGCCGATTAATTCTTGCAATGGCGCTCGCATTGGTTAAATCATCAATTTTATCATTGATGTCTTTAAGTTCCGTATCATACTTTTCTTTTAATGCTTCAAAAACAGATCCGACATGCTGTGATTTTTGAATTAAATTTTTAAACTCTTTTTTTTCAATATCTTTTTCATCCAATTCCGCCTGACTATAATATCGTCCCGAAGGTGAACGTTGGTCTACTCGATATTTTGTTTGTAATAATTCACTTTGTACGGATAATGTATGAATCCGCGAGACATTATCTTCTAACGTCAAACTCATCGCGAAGCGACCACTGTTATCGTCGCTTGGAAAAATATCGGTGGGCAACAAATCGAGCAATTGTTTTCTGGCGATTGCACTGTCTTCAGTTTCTTGAAGGGGTAGCGAACCTATTGCCCGATTTAAAAAAGAGATAATGGAAGGAATTGTTAAGTGATCAAGACGTTCACGATATTGACACACAAATCCTTTTTGATCTTCATCAAATGTTATACAAACAAAAGAAGAAAAAAGGCTGGCGCCGGATGTTAAGCGGGTTAAAAATTTTTGAGCTTGGGCTTTTTGTTTTGCTAAAAGACTCTTATTTCGTTCTAAAACCTCATTGCAATATAAGCAATAAGCATCCGCCGCAACCCGAATAGCGGTTAATAATTTTGCTCTTACTTCCAGTAATTGTAGGTTTAAGCATTCGTATTGATAAAGTGCTTCTCTTTCTTTTTTTAATTGGGCTATTTTTGTCTGTAACATTTGAAAAAAATGCGGGACGGGAATTTTTTCAATGCGAACAGCTTTTTCATCAACAGACTCGCTATCTAACATATCTTCAAAAAAATCATCTTCCTCTAAAAGTACATCGCCTCTTGATCGTACGCGTCCTCGAGGCTCTTGCGCCAATTGTTTTTTTACACCCGCCATCCATCGCGGTGTTGAATAATTTTCTCGAGCATCTTTATAGTCAGTTTGTAAATTTAAAAGTTCTTTCTCTAACGCTTTTTCACGCGAACTTAATTCATTTATTATTATTTCAACTGTTGGGGGCAAATCAGTGATGGAAAGCTGTGTGGGTGCTCCACAACGAGGGGGCGCTGTGGGCAAAGAAGAAGCCGGTTGAGAAGTTTTTTCAGTGATTGCTGTCGGAGAACTTGTTAGGGTTGGAATAAATACTCTCAGCATATATCACTCCTTGAATTATAGTATCCGAGTTTTTAGTCTAAACTTGCCGACATTAAGGAAACCTTAAGGATCTTGAACGACTTGCGAAAAAAACATCAATTTCTGATCACATGCATTCTTTATACTATCGCCTTAAAGCGACTCCAGACTATCAAACAACGTTTCACTAATATTTAGTCCACATTGCTCATCAAGCTCGCGTATACAAGTCGGACTGGTTACATTAATTTCCGTAAGATAATCCCCAATCACATCTAAACCAACAAAAATCAATCCTTTTTCACGAAGAATAGGCGCCACTTGCTCACAAATCCAATAATCTCTCGCAGTCAACGGCTGAGCGACCCCAGATCCTCCCGCAGCCAAATTACCCCGCAACTCTCCGGCCGCGGGTATTCGCGCAAGCGCATAAGGGATTGGCTTGCCATTAATCAATAAAATCCGCTTATCACCCTGATTAATTGCTGGTATAAATTGCTGCGCCATCATAAAACTTGAACCCTGATGCGTTAACACTTCAAAAACAACCGATGCATTCATATCTGGGTATTGCAGGCGAAAAATAGACGTCCCACCCATTCCCTCTAAGGGTTTACAAACAATATCTTGATGCTCCATAAAAAATGCTCTTAATAAATCAATGGAGGATGTGACTAATGTCTTGGGACAACACTCTGGAAACCAACTCGTAAACATTTTTTCATTTGCATCCCGCAAACTTTGCGGTTTATTAACAATGACGACACCACTGCGTTCGGCATGTTCTAATAAATAAGTGGTATAAATATATTCCAAATTAAAAGTGGGATCCTTGCGCATTAAAATAATATCAAGCATCGATAAAGGAATTTGCTGTGACCGCTCAAATTCAAACCACTTTTGTGAATTATGATATAATTTTAAAATCTGAGCATGGGCTTGCACCACACCATCACGTAAGAAAACATCTTTTTGCTCAAAATAATAAATAGTATAACCCCGCTTTTGGGCTTCAAACAGCATCGCTAATGTACTATCTTTTTTATAATGAATCCCTGCAATCGAATCCATTAACACACCTAATTGCTTGGCCATAACGGTCTCGGTCTCAAAAAAAATTTTTAAATGGATTGTATATCTAAAATTTCCCGTGCAGCAGCGAGCATACTGAGGCGAGCGATAACGCCATAGGCATAAAATCGATTTTGGCATTCCTTAGGTAAATCAGTGGCATTGGGTTTTTGGCACGGTGTCATAAAAGCTAGCGGTTCAAAGTGCATGCCGGGAGAATTTAAATTCTCATCTACACCGCGGTCCTTATGCACGCGATAAAAGCCTCCCACGACTCTTTGTCCCCACATATAAACGACGGGTTCCGCTACACCATTATTGTCACCAAAGGTTTCAAACGTATAGACCCCTTCTTGAATAATAATTTTTTGAACATGTTGCCCGCCTTTTGATTTTGACATACTTGTACGCTGCTTACGGTTTAAAGAGCGTACTTCATCTGCGCTACGTACTGTCATGACAGCCATGCCATAGGTACCCGCATCTGCTTTCACAATAACAAAAGGTTTTTCGGTAATGCTATTTTCTGTATATTTTTGCTGAATTAATTCTAACAATTGCTCAACATTGGACGTTAAACAATCTTCTCCATCACGCTGCATAAAATCAATTTCACCGCAATGTCGAAATAGGGGCGCAATAACCCAAGGATCGATATCGATCAGTTTAGCAAACTCATCACTGACCTCAGCATAAAATTGAAAATGATTCGACTTTAACCGCTGGCTCCATCCAAGCTCTGCAGGCGGTACAATCGGTTGTTGAACATCTTGTAAAATGGAGGGAATACCATCCGATAAATCATTATTTAATAAAATCAGATCAGGGATAAAATCAGGCAAGCAAACCGTATTTTCTTCACGAACAATAGTCTGAATCGTAAGCGTACTACCATTTTTTAATGTTAATTCACTCGGGTCTTTATAATCTGGTAATAACGATCCTATGCGAACCTCAAATCCACCTTGTTCTAACGTCTCAACGATAGCCGCCACATTTTCCCAATAAAAAAGATTGCGGGTGTGGCTTTCTGGTATCAATAATATTTTTTTAGCAATCGGAAGCGTCTCAGTTAACACAGTACGTGCCGCCTCGACGGATAAAGATAAAAATGCACTATTTAAATTATTAAACCCCGCAGGAAACAAATTCATATCTACCGGGGCCAACTTAAAACCGGCATTGCGTAAGTCGACAGAACCATATGCCGGTGGCGGGCTTAACAACCATTGCGCTTGAAACCAATTTTCAATTTCTTCCTGTCGGCTTAAAAGTTGCGTTTCTAATTCGCGTAACGGGCCCGTAAGGGCCGTTACTAAACGGGGGGTAGGTTGAATGGTATTTTGCACTATCAAATTCCTGTGTTTTTTTTATTATTGAATTAAATCAAGTTGATGCTCATGCTTTTGAAATTCATTTTCATCTACTTCACCGACAATACGCGCCTTAGCAACTTCATGACCATTGTTCGCAAAAAATAAAATAGTTGGCGGCGCAATGACGCTAAATCGTTTCAAAAGCGCTTTATCAAACTCATTATTTTTGGTGACATCCGCACGCAACAGCGTAAAGCCTGCAAGCAATTTTTGAATGTCAGGCGAGACAAAGACTTGACGATCTATTTTCACACAAGACACACACCAGTCTGCATAAAAATCAAGTAACAGAGGTTTATGATCCCGAGCTGCGGCATGTAAAGCCTCATCGACCTGAGCCATATTTTTTACAACCACAAAAGCAGGCCCTTTAGACAACGTTGCATGACTCGCACCCACTTGTTCCCAAGGGCGCAACGGATCCGCATTCCCCATCGCGGCACCTACAACTAAGATAATACCGCATACCAACATGACCATGCCAAAGCCACGCAATAAAGTATGCTTACCTTCATGGAAGGGACTGAGATAGATAGCACAGCAAATTAATAAGACAGCCCATAAGAACAAAGTTGCAGGTCCTGGTATAACGCGCGATAAAATAAAAATCGCAACGCCAAGCATTAACACACCAAACATATTTTTAACGGATTCCATCCAAGGCCCGGCTTTTGGCAGCAATTTACCCGCGGAAATCCCAACAAGTAGTAATGGAATTCCCATACCAAACCCTAATGCCAATAAAGCAAAAGCTCCCAACATCATATCGCCGGTTTGTGCAATATAAGCTAACACTCCGACTAAAGGCGCACTGACGCAAGGTGAAACAATAAGAGACGATAAAGCCCCCATTAAGAATACGCCGAGGTAAGTACCCCCTTTTTGTTTGTTGCTTAAATTTGTAAATAAATTTCTTAGTCGTTTGGGTTCTTCCAGCTCATAAAATCCAAATAAGGATAAAGACAGTAATACAAATAAACCACTCATTAACACAATAACCCACGTGGTTTGAAAAATAGTCTGAATGCGACTACCGATTAAGGCGACTATCATTCCCGCAATGGCATATGTAATTGCCATACCCATAACGTAGGCGAGAGACAATAAAAAGGCTTTCGTTGTGGTTAAATTTTTTCCATGTCCGACAATAATGCCTGATAAAATTGGAATCATAGGCAGAATACAAGGAGTAAAAGCCAGTAGTAGACCTAAACCTAAAAAACTAATAATAATCGTCAGCTTGCTGCTACCTTGGAATAAATTTTGCGCATAATCTTGATCATCGGCATTATTTCCCTGAGGCTGCATTTCACTCGTTACCACCATATTGTCTTTAGCGACATCTAACCGTACGTCTTTATTAATGGGTGGGAAGCAATACCCTTTGTCTGAGCAACCTTGGAAATCGACATTGAGCTTTAAGATACCCTTATCTGAACTTTCCAATGGGACGGGGATCACGAGTTTGTCCGTGTATATTTGATACTCACCTAAGACATCATCTTTTTGCATTTTGCCTTCAGGCAGAACGACTTGCCCAATTTTGACTTGGCTGTCGGGGGTTAACTTAATGTGAAGATGGTCTTTGTAGAGATGGTAGCCGGGTGCAATATGCCATTCGAGCAAAAGCTGATGTTTTGCATTGTTAAGAGCGCTTGAAAACTCAAAAGCTTGTTCGGGAGGCAGAGGTTCTGAAGAATGAGCAGAGTAAGCGGCTGTAAAAAATAAACACAAGATCATGCTAGCAAAAATTCTAAGCATAGTGAATTGTTCCATTCATAAAATACTGAGAGGGTAATGATACAACTTTTCGGCGAGGGATGGGAGTAGTACTTAGCCGTTCAGGTATTAAACCGGGCTTATCGTGTAAAAGAAACAGAACGGCTTAGCGATTCCTCTGATGACTCAACCATCCCGGGGGTGACAACAAGTGCTTTCCCTTTGGAGACTTCTTTAGAACCGACATATTTCTTAATCATATTTTCATCCACATGAAGCGCTAATGCCATTTTTGCCAAATAACTTGGATAAGAGCCATTATTGGAAATAGGATTTCCCTCTATAGCAGCATTGTATTGCGAACGCTCACCTTTAAAATGTTGAAAATGTTTTAATGCTCTTATCACAATATCTTGAAGATGCTCTCGATTAACGGGCTCACTATTGGCTACTTTAAAAACCGCTAAAAGAATAAGAATTTTAGTCTTATTGCATCTCTCCTCAACTTTACTAAAATGCTCATTAAAAACATCTGCACCAAAAATTTTCCTCTCTTCATCCGTGATTTTTTGTGACCCATTTACCTCGATATGCAAATCGCCGCACAAATCGTTTAATTGAGACATATCACTCATTGCGCCTGCATGATGACGAATATATTCAAATAATATTGATTTTAGCTCTTCTGTCTGCTGGGTTGCTTCAACTTGTTCAGGAGAAACACTTATTTTTCTTTCTTTTAAAATAGTATCTTTAGGCAATGCGGAGTTAGGAAATACGACCGCGATCCGCGCACTGCTTGAGCGAGATCGTGGAGGAATGCTTTTCATCGCCATATCGCCTTTTTCTTCCCCACGCATCGCTAACTGTTGGTTACATTTAGCAAGCATCTCATTTAAAAGATCTTTATACCCTTTTGTTGTCTTATTACCCTCTGCTCGATACCCCCCTACATCTTCATTATCATATTTACTCAAATGCGCTTTTGCTTTTTCAATGCAGGCTTTAAATTTCTCAATATCTGTCTCAGGCGTACTTTGTGCGACACGAAAAATCTCCAAGATGGCCAACATTTTGGTTGCAGTATAAACTTTGGTTTTTTCATTAAACTTAAATTCGCTACTCATAAATCCAATACTACTGACATCAAATGGTTTTAAAGCGTCACTTGGATCTGTAAAGTGCGAAGGGGGAATTTCTTTTAATTTTGTCAACAATTTAAAACTCTCAAAACCCGCTGCTGATAATCCGTGTTTAAAAAGATACTCTTTCATCATTTGCATGGCTTGTTTTTGGGGTGTATCTAGCGTTGAGGCAACTGTTTCAGGTGCTTGCGACGTCTGAAACTTCTTCTCTCTCTTAAGCACTTCTCTATAATAACATTCGGCTAATCCTGAAGAAGGAGATGCTGATTTTACGACATATGCCATGATGGATTCTTTAAGTGCTGCAACCCCTACTATTCGTTTTTTCTCTTCAGGTGGAAGGGTTCCTAAAAAAGTAGAATTTAATACCTCTTCGGAAATATTATAATAAGGGTAATCAACAACATATTTCATCACGCTTTTCAAAGGGCCTTCGAATCCTTTTAATGTTAAAAAGGGCAATAACATTCGCAATACTGGATCATCTAAAAAATTTTTATTTCCATCGACTAGCGAATCAAGCCGCGCAGTCATCATTCTATCCAAAGGGCCATACAACGATTCAATGTTTACATGCGGACCTATCAGTGACAATTGCGTAAATAAAGTCTTCATCAAACCAAAATCTAATGCATCACCGGCTGTTTTAAATAAATAATGTTTTATTGCTATAATTTGCGTATCAATTTGAGCTTCTGACTTGGCAACCCCACCTTTCATGCTTACTTGTAATTTTGCAATCGCATCTAATAATTGCAATCTATCTCTCGTAATACTCAACGTTTTTTCTAAGTCATCCGCATTCATGCTTAGCTTGACAGCTGGCGCTAACCCTTTATAAGAAACAATTGTCATGTCAGAACTTTTTGACTCGCTCAAGGCGATGAGTCGATCGTTAATGGAAGATTCAATCATTTCCAAAGAATTTATTAACTTCATTTTCATACAAATTTCTTTTAGAGCAGCAATATTGCCTGCTTTACTCAGTGCTGCGGCAAGCAAAGGTGCGAAAGCCGCTTTACCCGTTTCTGCTAATGCACTTAATTTTGCTTGTATCTTTTCATTAACCACCTCATCTACCATAAAATTTGTATGAATAGATTTATCTAATAACGCTACAAGAATATTGAGTGATACCTCAACATCGGATGTTGATCTTCTCATGAGCGTATCAATTAAGTGCTCAAGACTTAGACCTATCAGATTTCCTTGTATTTCAGCATCAATCTCTTGCGCTTGTCTCTCAAAGCTTACTAAATGATTGGCAACATGAATGGCTTTTTTTAAAGCGAGAGGTATCGTATCGATTTTTTGGCATTCTTTTTCAACTAACTGGCTACGTTCTACCGGATCTTTCTCATTTGAAAGCTTTTCCCAAAAAGCATTAAAATTTAAATCTGCCTTTTTAAATTCAGCTTCAAGAGGCTGCAGAAATTTAGCAATATAAGCTTTATAAACTTCAGGGTCTTTTGGCCTACTTAAAAACTCAGATCCTGCTATTAAACTTAAAGAGGAGAGCGCTGCCTCAGAGCTTCCTGTCTTTACAACTTTTTCTGCATAGGATTGCAACATCGCAAGAACAGGAAACTTATAGTGAGTAAAATAGGCATCCGGTGTTTTATCGTAATAAAAATCGAGTGCTTTATCCCTATTTCCTTCTAAAGAAAAGACTAACTCTTCCACTCTTGCTTTTAACTTTTCATTAAAGGAGAGCGCCATTTTAGCTAAAATAATGGCATCGATTCGTTTTGCTGGAAGTGCATTTACATTCAAGGCATCACGTTGCTCTTTTAGACTCTGAATGGGTTTATCGACAACATCAGGGTATAGCGCTGCGTATTTTGCTAATGCTTCCTGTAGTCGAATAAGTTCTTCTATTTTTTGTGCTCCTCGTGCATCTAAACCTGGCGTCTTACTTTCCCTCATCAAATCTGCAATCGACTTACTAGTCTCATCCCGTGACTTGGTCGATAATTGTTGTCTTAATTTAATAATGGCATCCATGTCTTTAACTTTTGTTTCATCATAATTTAACGCTTTTCTTTCCATTTTAAATATATCTATCGATTTTTGGGCATCCGATTCTGACAATCGAGATAATTCTTTTTTAATCTCATCAATTCTTGCATCTATTTGCTTTAATAAAGCGCCTTGTTGTTTTTTAACTTGCATCGCACGCTCTTCTTTTGTCGACAAATAAATTGCCTCACGACCCATCAATCTTCCCATAGCGGTAGCAATATCATTTAACATACCATCCAGTACTTCTTTTGTTTCTGCTTTCATCGCGGATCGCGCTGAGCGCATAAATTTTTGCTCATCTCCCAATTCGGAAAGTGTGGGTTTTAAACTCTCATCACCTTTTAAAACTTCTCGCAAAGGTTCTCCAACATACATAACGATTGCCAAAAACGCTTCGTCAACGCTGCTGACAGCTTGCTGTCTGTTTATCATATTTGAAGCATCTGCATGTAGCGTATAATCTTGGAAAAATGCCTTAATAGATGACACTGACAAAGTGGCATCCATCACATCAGCAATATTATGTGCTTTATAAAAATCTTGGACCAACTTGGCTAAAGGCAAAATATTTTCTGGCCCCACAAAATCTTTTAAGTGCGCAAAAATTGCGGCTCTCTTTGCATCATCTAAATTTGCAACATGACCAATATCCATACCCATTTTTTTTAGCTCCGCAAAAAAATCCTGATTATGCGGAGGTGCTTTTTGTTCTGACTCTAGGGGCGTTAATAATTTTTTTAAATAATTAAAACGCAATGCGCGGATTTGAGTCTCACGAGATACAGGATCTGTTTGCAATGCCGCAATAAGCATTTCGCGTGCGGGGGTCCATAGTTCTTTTACCTGATCCTCTAATAAGTCATTTAAAGCGCGATCTCCGGACGCGGTTTTCATCCACGCGATATCGGGATCAAAATCAGGATCGCTCGCACGAAGAATATCGATTAAATCATTCAGTTCTTCACCGATTTTTTCCATAGAAAATAATTCTTTACATCTTTTTAGTAAGTATTTATCTTGCAACTGATTTTCTTCTCTATTTTCCTCATCCGTAGGAATTTTACTACCCACAATACTTTGCAAAACGGGATTCCATCGTTGCGATGGGTCATTGATGAGAGTGTAAATTTCTTTACGCCCACTTACCCCTAATGATAGATAAAGAGCAATATCTTCCTCAAACTTTATTCCTCTTTTATAAGCGGATATATCAACATTGACTTTTCTCTGGGCCGCATTAACCACTTCACCTCTCACTTCCACAAGCTTTGTTTCTCTAAGCGGCGCTTTACGTTCCACTCCCTCAACCGTATAATCTTCTGTATCAACATTTTTAAATTCACTTAATAAGTTTTTTATCCGTTGAACACCATACTTTAAATAAGTTGGACTTGGCACAAGCTTTGAGGACGCGGGTCTTAAAGCGGTTATTTCAAATAAAAGTCCGGCATAGTCTACTTTTCGCGTATCTCGATGACTAGGATCATCAATATAATGTTGCATATAACTATTTGCATGTCCTCGAATATCTGCCATCACTGCATTAAAAGCCGCGCTGTCAGGAAATATTTTTTTAAAAAACTCAATGGCTTCAAGCGCTTTATTAATATCCGTCTGGCTTGCTTCATGCCCAGGTTTTACTTCCAAAACGGGACGACACAGTTTTTTTAATTCCTCAACACAAAATTTTTGAAAACCGTCGCGTAATTCCACACTCAATTTTTTTTCTTCAATCACTTTCCAGACTTCATATGCATTTTCAAAATGAAAGAACTGTTCAGCAGGTGGCTCCTCGGGAAATACATATTTTTTTGCAGCCTCTAAGGTTAGCTCTCTTGCTACAATACTTCTATGAATTACATCTATATTACTCGATGCCTTATCGAGATATTCTCTCCAGGCAGCATACATTGCAATGGACTGACCTGAACGCAAGTTTGCAAACGTTTGGCCTTGCAATCGTTTACTTTCCGTTTCAGCATAAGCGCGCTCTGCTGCAATGCTGGATTTCAATTCAGTAATTGTCGCCATTATGTAGGAATTATCCTTTTCCCCAAAGCGTAACGCTTTTGCCTCTTCTTCATTTAATTTAAGTAAATACTTTGTCAAAAGCTCCATCTTGGCAAATAAATCTTGTTTTTGTTCCGCAAATTTTTTGCGTTTCACAATTTTAGTGCCATCCGCAAAAAAGGCTTGCAGTGCTAGAGGAATTTTAAGAGGCCTTTGCTTGGATTGCACTTTCGTTTCAACTAAAGCAATACGTGCAATAGGTGCCTCGATGTCAGCCTGTGGTCTGGCTGTTCTTTCTAATAAATTGATTCTTTCAGCCCCTTGGGCTCTCGCTATTTCTCCTACATTAAGAAAAACAGGGGGAAAATAGTGATTATTTAAACTCGCCAACTCACTACGCCATTCTCTGACACCTTTTGCAACAATTTTTTGAATATCTGCTTTTCTAACTTCTTCAGCGATATGAGTAGGGGTTTTTTTAATACCAAATTTAAATAGAATAGCGGCATCATATTTTTTAAGGCTTAAAGAGGCATCTAGAGACACAAGCTGAGTGATATATTTTTCCACGAAATTCGTTTCATCCACCATCCTATCCACAGGGTGACCGGCTACCGTATTAATTTGTGCAGTTAACGTCGCTAATCGAATTCTGAATCCATCAAAATCACGAATCCCTTTTTTATCTTGACTTAATAACGTTAAAAATTCCTCCACCTCTTTATTTGCCTGCTCTTTTAATGCAATTAATAAATCACTTTTATATTTATCCTCAAGTTCGTTTAATTGTGCTTTAACACGGTTAAGATAAGGTATATTACTAATTAGGCTACCCGATTCTTTAATCACTTCTGCTTTTGCATTTATTATTAGGTGTTGGAAATCTTTGTAATCTTCAAAAGAATAAGGGACTTGGCCAGGGCGATCTTTAACCATATTAAAAACGGACACAACAAGCGGATTTTTATCAATGCCGTGAGAAAAGGGATTCGCAATACGACTAACGGGTTTAAACATAGGAAGCGCATTTATATCTCGTGTAATTCTATCCGCACTTAAATAACGAGGATCGTTTTGTGAATATTGCGTTTTTGCTACTTTGTAATAGCCAAGTACATTATTTTTTAAAGCCAGAAGTGTATTCGCATCAATCTCTTTATTAGGTTGTTGGCGATAAAGTGGCGTGCGTCCCGAGGCGATTTCAAGTTTATTTTTAAGATATAAAGTCATATCTTCATATTGATAATTACCCGTTTCTGCCATGACTTTTAAACGTGCTTGCATGGCATTAATTAAATCTTGTTTTATGGAACTGATAGACGCAAGATAGTTATTAAAATAACTTTCTCCCGCTATTTTAACCGACTCTGGTAATTCTTGAAGCCATTCTTTAAAAACTTCCTCCGCATTTAAAAGACTCGTATAGGTATGCAATAAAAACTTAGAACTACACTCTGAAAAACGTGCGCCACTTAGATCAAATTCTTCTTTTAATTTTTTAAGCATCGTTTGAAAATTTTTTTGTTCCAACGTATCTGATTCTGACAACACACCAAGGGCAATTAATTTAGCTCTTTCAATGGGTTTCATTTCCGTTAATTCTTTTAATTCTAATGC
>Ga0206895_1041_pt1 | contig 35806 bp, 39 predicted proteins | sample Alteio_BWOrgHeat_51_FD_152967 | JGI IMG/M metagenome (GOLD analysis project Ga0206895, IMG submission 152967) | Enriched cells from forest soil in Barre Woods Harvard Forest LTER site, Petersham, Massachusetts, United States -... | ecosystem: Environmental > Terrestrial > Soil > Temperate forest >...
CTTTGCGAACGGTCCCAGGATCGGATCAGGGTATTGGTCGTCCGATCGATTTTCTTGGCCACGCTTTCCATTTCCATTTCAGCGGCGATGGCTTCCTTCATGCCACCTTTCGCCCCAAATTTGATCGCTCCGAGATGAAAGTGATTTTTGACTTCGTCGACGACGAGTAATTTTGAAGGGATGCTCGTGATGGCACTAACGGAATCTTGATAGAGCGGGTTTTTCGTCTCATTTTTGAGGAGTGCAAGACCATCTTTCGAGAGATAAAAATCCGTGATCTCGTTGGTGATTCCTGTTTTGAAAATGTCCGTACCGGTTCTCTTGAGGTGGATGTCCCTCAGTGTGCGGAGTGGAGCGTTTTGTGGGACATACCCGTCGAGGCCGATTTCGCTTTGATGGATCGGGGTGCCGTTCTTGTTCAGCATGCCTCTGGTTTTGAGACGGGCGGTGTTCACATCCGCCAGATTGAATGGGTCATGGATGTCGAGAGACCCGCTTCCAGCATGGATCACCGATGAATTTTTTTTATCGATGCTCAAAAGATCAGAACCTTTTACGATTTCAGTGCTGCCTCCACCGACTTCGATCGTGTACGCTCCTTTTTTGGGAAGTTGCTGATTTCGGAGGATCGACTGATAAACATATCTTGATTCTTCTTCTTCGCTAAGAAGACGAACAGTAAAGCCGTCTTTCGTCAAACGTCGGGTAATTTCAAGGCTGTTTTTTGCGTCTCTGATTCCGGCTGTCGCGACCATTCTGACTCGGCGAGGATGGATCCCGTGGGATTCAAGTTGGGTCTTGATTTTTTCGAGTCCTGTTTTCAAGGTGCCGTATGCCGCTTCGTCGATTTGTCCGTTGCGGCCTAAACTTTTTCCGAGATCGATGAGGTAAGAGTCACTGATGATTTCGCCCGTCGAGCCTTTTTTGATTAAGAGTTTTGCGCTACTGCTGCCGATGTCGACCACGGCGAGATCCTCTTTGATGATGGGAGGTGCTTGAAGCATTTGCAGGAGAATTCGATTCGCGCAGTTTTGATCGAGGGCGAGAGCATGCCTGGAATTCAGAATCAGTGAATTCCCGAAGAGGAGTGTCGCTAAAACAAAAGTTCTCAATGAAAATGGAGGCCGCATTACTCCAGATTTATCGGCTTTTTGGCTGTAATGTTTGAATATTTCGTGTAGCCGTCAAAATTCAGACTAAAACAGGACGCCGCCGAATATTTGAAAGTTCGTGAGCGAGGTCACTGAGGTAAGGGTCGCGCCCAGAATGTTGAACGAGGATCCGATGGTAATGGCCTTACTGTCCGAATCATCTCTGAAACGAAAGGAAAGACCACCGGCGAGGGTGACCCCGTAAGTCATACCAATGTTGCTATCCGATGGTGAGGCTCCGCCGTTTCCGGTAACAGAAGCCCAACCTAATTTCGCGACTGCATGGATGTAGGGAGTACAATACGAAGGTTTTGAAAGATAAAGAGAGCCACCGAGTCCGACATCACCGGCATAAGCTTTGACTGCACCGATGCTCGCGCTGGTGCCGGAGGCATACATCAATGAACCGGTTAATACCGGCCGAAGATATCCTTTTCGTGGTCCGGATTCGTAGTTCAGAGAATAGCCGTGCACCCCTTGCATTGCTCCGTTTCCATAAGCACCAAAGGTGGCATAACCAAAACCAAGAGTTGCTTCATCGCTCGCTTTCGCTTCTTGGAATAAACTGCAACACAAAAGCAAAATTACGACACCAAAAATTTTTCTTAGTTGTGCGGTCATTGGGCACCTCCGTGTGTTATTCCCAAATACCATTATCTATCAGTCGTGTTTTAAAACCAGAAAAAAAATTGATTTAATCAATTAATACAGTGGAAAAAAAGGGAGAAAAATCCCGAGGGAAATATTTTACCCACTTTTCAGGCAATTCTTTGACGCTATTAGCGACGACGACCAAAAATCCGGAGCAGGCTCAAGAACAAGTTGATGAAATCGAGGTACAGCATCAGTGCTCCAACGATGGCGCCCTTTTTGTCGGACTCCGTGCCTTCGTTGCCGAGTTGATGGTAGGCTTTGATTTTTTTGGGTGTCGTACGCGGTCAGACCTGCGAATACCAACACACCGATGCAGCCGAAAATCGTGCTGCCCGATCCGCCCATGATGCTCGGGAAAAAGATCGAGATGATCGATACTCCGACCATGCCGAATAATCCCATCATGCAAAAAGAGCCGACTGGTCCGAGATCTTTTTTAGTCACGAATCCAAAAAGACTGAGTCCACCGAAGGCTCCCGCGGTGAGAATGAACATCGAAAGAATTGAAGAACCGGTGTACATCAGAAAAATCACGGAGAGAGTGAGTCCGGTGAGTGCTGCATAAGCGAAGTAAACAAAACCGGCGACGGTGGAACTAATCCGATTGATCGCTGCGGTGAGAAACATCACTGATCCCAATTGAGCGAGGAAGATGCACCAGAATAGGGTACGGTTTTGAACGATCGAAAGTGCAAAATCAGGATTTTGGGCGACTTGCCAGGCAACGAGTCCGCTCATCAAAATTCCGAGAGTCATCCATCCATACACACGGCTCATGAATCGTCCGATTTCGACGGCTGCGTTTGGAGTAGATAAGCTGACTTTTGTTTCGTAATTGTTTTCCATAGTTTTGTCCTCTTGCCCCCATTGTAGACCTCTCCGTATTAAATGCAACTGGGATAGGGCTTCCTTCCACTGATGAGATAACTCACTCCGCCACCGGCGCTATGATAAGTGCCGTTTTTGGTAGCGGCGATGAATTTGCGCATGTCTTGAAGGGCTAGATTCCAATGATGATCAAAGTCCGCGAGTGTTCCTCCGCCTGCAATGAAGTAAGACCTCGTTTCTTCTCGATCCCATCCCATGCTGTCTTGATTCACAAACTCTTCCGTTTGTTTGATCATCGACTGTTGTTCTCGATCGGCGTACGGAGCGAAGAGAGGGTTGGATTTATCGTTCAAATAAACGCCGATGCCTTCTAATCCTAACTCCGCAAAATAACCGGGGACCAGATCACCGAGTGAAATATTACCCAAGCCCAATGCTTCCTTTCCGCGCTCACACATCAGATGAAACCTGACTCGTTCCATCACCTCGTTAACCGAATGAACGATAGTGCCACCGATCATTTGATTGGCGAGATTATTTGGTTCTGCTGCGAGCAGTAGTCCACCCGGTTTCAATACCCTGATCATTTCTCGGATCGCGTGCTTCGGATCCTGGAGATGAATCAGCACCGTTTGGCAGGTGACCAGATCAAATGTTGCATCTGGAAAGGGAAGTGCATTCGCATCTCCCAGTTGATAGGCGCATTGTTTTTCCAAACCTGCATTTCTTGCTCGGTCCTCTGCACGGAGGATCCACTGTGGTTCGCGGTCGACACCAGTGAGTTTTGCGTCTGATGCAAGGAGTGGAAGGAGGAGTTGTCCCCAATGTCCGATTCCACTTCCAACGTCGAGTGCGTCTTTTACTTTGTTGAGTGCAAGGCGTTTTGCCATGAGTTCAAGAAAGTCTTTGTTCCACCAGTAGTCCCTCACTTCACCGAAGAAGGCTTCCGAGTGTGGCTTTTGTTTTTTGATTTCAGTCTTACTTTCGTTTTTCATATAGTTCTCCATTGCGCGCGCAGAATGAATGCGTGCGAGTTTGTTTGTTTCTATTTTTTAATCAGCTAATTTTGGATATAGGGGATTGATTCAACTGTTCGAGCGAACAGCGAATGAATTAGAAACGTCAGGTTGGAGAAACAATTAAATATTTCATGACGAGCTCAGAATACGACACTTTTCTCAGGAATGCACCTACAAAAATATTGACTAGGATTACTTTGCCGGCAAAGTAATAGCATGATCATTGAACACTTTATTTTATCCAATAATTCCTCGATCGACATGAATAGCAATTCTCTCAGCGTATTCGGTATTTTAGACGACATGCAAATTCAAGCGCCTCCGGGGTTAACACTCAATCTAAATTTTCACGCAATTTTGGTCGTGAAGAGAGATGGCGAGACCGGCCCGATCAATACTACCTTCAAAATGAATGTGATGGGTCCAAACGGAAATAAAATTGGTCAGGATATTCAGATGCCTGTTCAGATGCAGCCGACTCATCGTCGAGCGCGTTTGCGGGTAGTGGCGGAGATTCCAGTTTTTCAAAGCGGGGCGTACACGGTTCGCATGGTGGATCAGGGAAATGAAAAAGTGATGCGTGAGGTGAGTCTCAACATTCAGATTTTGCCGGTGGCGGTTCCTTCAGGGCCCGGAACCATGCAACAGTAGAGAATCGAATCAAGGAAAAATAAAAGTAATCTGCTTCCATTTCTTTCGCCAATTTTTTTGTTTTTGGCGTTGATGGAAAATATCCATCTTTTTCATAAAGGGTGGAGTGGGTTTGATCCTAAAATTGAAGAGATCTCGAAGGCCATAGGGGGCAATGGTTTTGAGCGCACCTCTTTTCCCGAGCGTGACCGCGACTGTAGTTACCGTTTCGGGCCAATATTGAATTGCATCTGCGCTAGATCGATAAGGTCGATCACCGTTTCTTTGGTGCATTCTCGCTTGGTTCTTAACGGACCATTTCTGGCCAGGGTATTTTTTGCTCAATGTTTTTTCGAGGTGCCGGTCTCTTGCTTCGCTCAGGTTCTTGCGGTCGAAGTAAATCACGTCGATGTCTTCGTAGCGAGTGTTCTTTTTTACTGAAATCGTGTCCCACACTTTATTCCGAACGAATCCGGCCCCGATATACCAATCCGGTAGATCGAGGTCTCTCACGCACGCTAATAAACTCATCATCATGGAATCGGATCGAATGATGCTCTTCACGGTTTCCTGATTGGGTCTAAGCGCGTTCAAGATTAATTTTTTCCGATCGGTGCAATCACTGTTTCAGCCTGCCCCTTTTCATTAATACGAGTGACTTTCGTACGGGTGACGCGGATTTCTTTCACAGGGACCTGATCACCCAATTCGGCCGCCATATTTTCTAATTCAAAAGGGAGCAGCTGACGTGTGCCTTTTCTTCCCGGGTTCAGTGCCCATTGATGAGCGCAGTTTTTAGAACAGGTATCTTTTTTAATTTCTTCTTTCGTGCAGGTGACGCAAATTTTTTCGTGATAGTCGCAGCGTTTGCACTCGATCACGGTATCACCAGGCTGACCGCAGTGAGGGCAGAGAGTATAACGTTGTGAGGGCGCCAGATTTTGATCGACTGATACCCGATGATCAAACACAAAGCATTCTCCGTCGTATTGATCGTTCGGATATTGCTCGAGGTAATTTAAAATTCCGCCTTCGAGTTGATACACTTGATCGTAGCCCTGCTTTTGAAGTTCTAGAATTCCTTTTTCACAGCGAATTCCGCCCGTACAAAAGATCAGCATCTTTTTGTCTTTTTCGATTCCCTGTTTTTCGATGTACTCGGGGAAATCGGTGAATTTTTCAATGTCCGGGTTGAGTGCGCCCTTGAAGGTTCCGATGTTGTATTCGTACCAGTTTCGGGTATCGATCATCACGTAGTCTTGTTCCTCTTTCATCACGCGGTTCCATTCGCTCGGGCTGAGGTGATGATTTTTTCCTTCAGGAGGCATCATTTCTGGAACTCCGGCAGTCACAATTTCATTCCGGATTTTTACTTTGTAACGGCGGAAGGGAGGCTTATCGCAGTGTGAATCTTTGAAGGCAATATTAGGTGCGTTGAAATACTGCATGATCCATTTTTTGAAGAGTTCGAGATTTTCTTTGCTCGGGCTGGAACAAGTGGTGTTGATGCCTTCGGTGCCGAGCACGAGAAGTCCGCGCACGTTCAGTTCTTCAGCTTTATTTTCAAGATCGGCCTTGATGGACTCGAGGGACTGCTGCGTCTTCGAATCGGCGCCGAGGCGGGTGAAATGGTAGAAGGCGGAAATATAGTAGGTCATCGTGTTCTCCTCTCCGGGGTTCAAGCCCGGCGGTGGTGTATGTCACGTGAACTTAGCAAAAAAAAAGGGGTGGGGCAAGGGGGTAGATAGGGCGGTCTCCAATGGGGTTTAGATCAGCCGTATTCGAATATCAATATCCCTCTTTTCGCCAGAGTCCTTGCGAACGCGGCAGTTTTACCTAAGCTTTCTAATTCATTTTTGAGAAAGTAGTGGGTAAGGCGTTTAAAATCGCGTCCCCACTGAACAATTCGGGTGAAAGCGAGGGAGTCCCAAAATTTTCCCTGAGGGTTTCCTTTGCGGGCATGGGTGACCAGCATTGCGACTCGACCTGAAAAGATCCGTAAGAACTTTTGAAAGAACGTTCGATTTTTGGCCTGAAGGAGAATGTGCAGGTGATTGCCGACGTTCACATAATTGTGAACTTTGATTCCGTTTTCTTTTGCGAGCCTGAGGAGCAAATCTCGAATCAGAGTTTTGTGCCGCGGACGGAGTAGCGACCAGCTACCTTTTGCTCGTGACGATTTCAAAACCAAATGAATACTTGCCTTCGGATCGATCGGCCTAAAAGTTTTTCTTTTACCCTTTTGTAAGTCACCGCCGAATGACGGTGAAACGGGGTTGAAGAATGATGATTGCTTCAGTTTTCTCACGAAAAACAAATAGCATTAATTGATAAAAAAGTCCACGAAATAAGGTGTTTTAACTAAAAAAATAGTTTGTAAAATATGGGTTTTGATCATCATCCAAATTAAATTTCGAAGCGGGTAATGGTATTGGTGCAAATAATCTGTCGCGGATATATGGTATCGCTCGGGCAATGGTATCGAACATGCTGTCGTCTTGGTAAAATACGACGACAGTATGTTCCGAATACTGATGTCGTCGGTATTGGAGTCGACGCGGGCTGTGGATTATATGTTGCAAAACATTGTTGAGCTATGATCAAGGCATGAGCTACACATCCGTCGCGGCGCACTTTGAGAAGTGAAAAAGATAATTCCATTCCCCCGCCCGAAAAACAGCGTTATACTCATTCTATGAAACCCAGCTCCTGGCTGCTTCTCCTCATCACGATTACACTCGCTTCGTATGTTTATCATCGGCACATGCAAGGAAATCCTATGCCAGAAACAAAACAAACCACGAACGAAAAACCGAGTCCAACACCGTTAATCACTGACAGCACTCCGAAAGCACAAACGCCGCAAACCGTTCAGACCCAAGCACCCACCACCCACACAGCGATGCCCGCCGTAAAAATCATCACTCCCGCGGGCCACAAAAAGAGTGAGCGTTACGCTCAAAAACCCAAAGACATGAACATCGATTTTGAAGTCATCGACGGGCTCGCGGTCGCTTACGGCGATGAAGTGCTCGGTAAGCCGATGCATGATTTTACGGAAAAGACAGGGATCACGGAAACAAGACCACCTCAATACTGGGATCATGGCGTGATTCCTTATGTGATCAAAGACGATGTCGTGAATCCCGATCGTGTGAAGGCCGCAATCGATTTTTTCAATGCACATACGAATGTTCAATTCGTTCCTTATGACAATCAAAGCGATGCGGTGATCTTTGTGAAGGGCGAAAAAAATTGCATGTCATATTTGGGTCGCACCGGTGGTGTTCAGCCGATATATCTTTCTGAAAAATGCGGGATGAATGAAATTTCCCATGAGCTGATGCATGCCCTTGGATTTGTGCACGAACAATCGCGCAGCGATCGAGATCAGTATGTGGAAATCTTGTGGGACAATATCGAGGAGCAGTATCAATCACAATTTGCGATGGTGCCGGAGCCGCTGATGGAGTCTTACTTCAATTCTCCCTTCGATGCTCACTCGATCATGATGTATGAGCCGCATATGTTCGCCACCCAGCCGGCGCTTGAAACGATGAAGATGAAAAACGGAGCGCCTCTCACTCCTTATACGGGAACCATGAGTCAGTCAGATATTGAGCGTGTGAATCGGCTTTATCCGAAGTGATTGCTGCACCTGGCATCAGAAAGGTGTGCTACGCTCGCATTCCTGCTCGCTCGACCTCTTGGCAGCCAATTTTAGCTTCCTGCTAAAATTGTCGGACACCTTTTTATAGTCCTTCTTGAGCTATCAAATACGACATCACTGCCATCCCGGCCGCACCCATCGCTAGATCCGGTGGATTGACCGCACTCAATTGATCGAGTGCCGAGTGGTGATAATCGAAATAGTGAGTCGGATCCGGAATTAATTCCATTTCTGGAATGCCAGCAGAGCCGAGGGTCTCGGTGTCAGTTCCGCAGTAACTCGACGGTGTAATTTGATCCGCATGAGCGAGCGCAAGATAAGGTTGAAAGCCTTGAATCTTTTTGAACGCACTTGAATTCGCATGAACGTTGAATCCACGCGGAGCAAAGCCACCGCGATCTGATTCCATCGCACCCACAATTTTTTCACCGCTTCGGAGTAATTTACGTTCGTATTGGCCGGCGCCGATGCCACCGAATTCTTCACTCATGAACAACACTACCCGAATCGTGCGTTTCGGTTTCAGTCCCAATGCTTTTAGCGAACGTAGCACTTCGAGGCTTTGAACCACACCTGCTCCATCGTCTTGATCTCCACGACCCAAATCCCAGCTGTCTAAGTGCCCGCCCAAAATAAAAACCTCATTTGGTAATTCACTGCCGGTGATTTCGCCAATTACGTTAAAAGAATTGGTTTCGGTCACGTCGCTGGCGCTCAATTCCAGTTTTAATTTCAGAGAGGCATTTTCTTTGAGTAGTCCGGACAAAATATTTGCAGCGTGAGTGCTGAGCGCGGCCGATGGAATTTTTCCAGTGAGCACGCTGTAAGAAAGAACTCCCGTGTGGGGATGATCATCGTCGGGAAGCGTGGAGAGCGAACGTAGGACTGTTGCCACCGCGCCGTATTTCGCCGCCGCGGAAGCGCCACTCGTGCGAAGATTCACCACGTTGGAATATGCCTTGAATGAATCCAAGGTCGAATCGAGAGGTTGATTGTAAAAAACGATTTTTCCTTTGATTCCGTCGCGGCCCAAACTCGTAAGCTCGTTTACACTGTGCACTTCCACTACCGATGCTTCGATCCCACCGGCAGGAGTTCCGATGCTGCCACCGAGTGCCGCGACCGCGAGTGCCTGAGTATTGCCGTTTGAAAGAGTGACGGTCGCTTTTTCAGTGTCGCCACGAGACCATTTCGGAACACGACAAGGATCGAGGATGATCTTGCTAAAACCGTAAGATTCCATTTTTTGCTTCGCCCATTGAACGGCGAGATCTGCCTGCTCAGAGCCGCTGACGCGCGCGCCGATTGCGTCGAGTAAGGTCAAATTATTGTAGGGCTGATTGTGTTTGGTGACTTCATCCACGATTTGTTTAGAGACGGCGCTGTAGTCGCTGGCATGAGAAGTGGCGCTAAATAAAAAAGTGGAGAAAGTAGCGAGAAGAACTGAGCTCATTTTCATGAATAGAGTTTATGTTGATCTCGACAATGATGTGAAGCGGAAAATTATGGATTGGTCACCACATTCAGTGTGTCGTAACTGGAGCCATCCGCACTGATGACTCGCACCTGAGCAGTTTCTGCCGTGAGTGGCCAATAATATCCGTTTGGATCGACGAGTCCTGTTCCAGACGCGAGAGCATAGGAATAGGGAGTCACGCCGCCGGTTGCGGCGAGTGAAATCGGTGTATAGACCGTGAACAGATAAGACGCGGTGTAATTGGTCGTACGATTCCAACCGCCGGTGAGTAAGGCCTGTCCGTTCGGCAAGATGGTCGTGCTATGCCCTTCAATGGCGACATTGCTTGGAAAATTACCGACTGCCGTCCAAGTTCCGGTGCCTGGATCAAAAATTTCAAAAGAGGAAAGTGAAGAGCTGCCATCGTTTCCTCCGGTGACCAAAACTTTTCCATTATCTAAAAGTGAAGAGCTCTGAAGATATCTTCCGGCATTCAGTGCACCGGTGCCGCTCCATGAATTGAGTGTTGGATCATAAATAGAAGACGAACTCAATGCGCTCGAATTGTCATACCCGCCGGTGATCAGCACTTTTCCATTTGCAAGCACGGTGGCGGTGTGGCTGTATCGACCTCCCGTGAAAGTGGTGCCGTTTCCAAAAGTGCCTGCGCCCGCATTTCCCGCAGGATCAAAAAGTTCCGCCGTATTTTGAACTCCGCTGAAACCGGTTCCTCCCGCGATGAGGACTTTTCCGTTCGCAAGCATGGTTGCCGTATGATCATCGCGCGTGACCGACATCGTTGCTGCAACTGTAGTCCAGGTTCCGTTCGTTGGATTATAAATTTCCGCTGAATTCATGGGCCCACCGCCGTTGGTGCCACCGGTGACCAAAACTTTTCCGCTCGGTAGGAGAGTGGCGGTATGCCAAAATCTTCCGGCGTTGAGTGATCCGGTGTTGGTCCAGAGTCCGGTCGTTGGATCGTAGAGTTCCGCAGAGGTGGAACCATTGGGACTAGCCGCCGTCTGACCGGCTGCCACCAGTACTTTCCCGTTCTGAAGCAAGGTTGCTGTGTGGTAGTTTCTGCCAAAATTGAGAGAGCCTGTGGTGGTCCAAGTCTCGGTCGTAAAATTATAAAGTTCTGCCGAAGCGAGTGTTCCACCGTGACCGCCGACAGTTAATACTAAACCAGTGTTTAAGAGAATGGTCGTTTGGCCGTGTCTAGCAGTATGAAGAGGGCCAGTTGTTGCCCATGAATTTGCAGGTGAGACGGTGACATTGTGGGAACCGGTGAGGGTGACTGATGAACTCGATTCGGCATCACCCGTGCTCCGGATACTGGTCGAGGGTAGGCAGCTGAAGTTCAATGTTGCGATCGCGATCGCGCCGATGACTAATTTGTTCGCCGTTTTCCGCATATTTAGGCCCCCCGGCCACGATGAAAGTCTTTCGTTAATAATATACTATTTTAATCAACTAATCAAATGCTCTCATTGATTAAACGTCCTCGGTTTACTTTGCAAATAGTTAACGATAAGCATTGAGCACATGGCAAAAAAGAAAGTGAACAAACGGACGGATTACGACGCAGAAAAACGCGATATCGTATATTACGAGCGCAGCCGTATTCAACGAAAGATGAATTTTCTGATTTTGCGTGGACCTGGCCTCATTCAAAAAGACGTGATCGAAGAGAATGAAGCGATCAAAAAGTTCGCACTCCTACAGCATTTCAAAGTTAAATTCGTGCAAGTGAGAATGGAAAATGAGGCCGTGGATTGGTTGAAAGACGCCAACACCTGGGCGGGCGGAGTGGTGTATCACCCCGGTTCGTTCATCGACTACGATGGCGAGATCAAGCAAACGATTAAAAAGATTCTCATTCCAGTGCAGCCAATTCCAGCGGTCGAATCCGTGAATGCGGAAACTTATTTGGCTGCTCTCCAGACCTTGATTCAAAAGCTTCCAAAAAAATGAAACCGGTTTCATGAAATTAAGTCGCCGATTACAAGCCATCTACGACGAACTCAAACCTGGTGTACCGGTCGCCGACATCTGCTGCGATCATGGCTACCTCGGTGCCCATGCTTATTTAAGCAAAAAATTCCCGGAAATCATCTTCATCGATCAGGTGAAGGAGACCATGATTCAACTGGAAACGAAGTTTGAGCAATTCGTCCGCGATGATGAAATTGAAACTAGCGTGAACTTCATCACCGCAGACGCCAGAAAGGTTCGCGTGCCTTTTTCCGGTAATGTGGTGCTCGCCGGAGTTGGTGGAAAAAATATGATGGAAATGCTGGAGGGACTCTTTCAATCTCCGGATTTCAAGCCCGCGAGATTGATCTTATCTCCGCATCGGAATCCAGAACTTTATGAGAAATCTCAATTATTCGGACTTCCATTTTCTCATTCAAACCAAGTGACCGAAGCCGATGTGACTTCGCCTATCTTTGTGTTTTCGGCTTGATCCGTTGCTCTTCAGCCGGTTTCACTTTTACCGAACCTTTTTCCCATAAATTTTCACGACGATTTTGAGGGTGGGAACGAGTTGGCTTTTTACTCTTTGGCTGAACTTGCACCATTTCCGATTCGACGTCTTCGATGTTGGCAGCGCGAGCTCGCTTCTTGGTCGTCGGTTTTGGCACCGGAGAGCCCGTTTTTTTGAGTAATTCCACGATTTCGTTCCAGCGCTTCAGGTCTTGCTCGGTCAAAAATGAAGTCGCGCGTCCCGAGGAACCGGCTCGTCCGGTACGACCGATGCGATGAACATAGTCTTCGGCGATTTGTGGCAGATCGAAATTAATGACGTGAGCGATGTCACTCACGTCGATCCCACGAGCTGCCACATCGGTAGCCACGAGCACTTTTATTTTTCCTTCGCGGAATTGTTTAAGCGCGGTTGAGCGCTGTCCCTGGGTGCGTCCTCCATGAAGACGATTCACAGCCACGCCGTATTCTTCCAAATAATTGGCCACACTTTCCGTACGCACTTGAGTGCCGGTGAATACGAGAATCGATCCGCGTTCCGCATTGATTTCTTCGAGGAGTAAATCTCGTTTGCCAGATTCGTTCGTGTTCACTAAAATTTGGCCAACAGAACTAGCGGCCTGAGACACTTCGCCCACAGTGATTCGCACCATCTGATTGCTCAGGAATTTTTTAGCGAGAGAACTCACGGCTCCATCCCAGGTTGCGGAGAACAATAGGGTTTGGCGTTTGTGAGGAAGCAAACGGAGAATTTCATTCAATTGTGCGGAGAATCCCATATCGAGCATGCGATCGGCTTCATCTAGGATCAACACGGCAACTGTTTTGAGATCAAAGTTTTCAAGTTGAAGATGATCCACCAAACGTCCAGGAGTCGCGATGATCAAGCGAGGATTCTTCTTCATTTTTTTGAGTTGCGTGTCCATCGGTACTCCACCGACCAAAGTGACACAGGTCACTGCAGTGCAGAACTGGGAGAGTTCGATCCAGAATTTTTCGATTTGAATCGCAAGTTCGCGAGTGGGCACTAAAATGAGCGCCGTTTTGGTCGGCTGATTCAAAAGCGTGGTGAGCGTAGGAATACAAAATGCGGCAGTCTTGCCGGTTCCCGTTTGAGCGTTTCCGATTACATCCGTGCCTTTTAAAATGGCAGGAATGGCCTTTTCCTGAATCGGAGTCGGCTTTTTAAATTGGAGGGCATCGAGTGCCTGATCGATCGGCGCTAAAAGTTTGAATTTTTCGAAGTAAGACATGGGGAGGGTGTACTGCATTTGGCCCCGGATGTACAGTTGACTAAAGCTTAGACAGCGTTGCGAGAAAATGCTCCTTCTACTCGTTTTTAGGGCATTTCTGGCATGCTTTTTGAACTCAACCCCTGGCCCATGAACTGCAATAGAGATGGAATCATGAAAGCCGGAAGACCATCCTATCTATTGATCCCGTTTGCCCTCGTCGGTTTTGCAGTGGTTTTCAGTGCGTGTAAAAAAGAACCCCTTCCGAAATTAGTGATGAACAATGCGTCTTGGGGTTCCACGAGCGTGAACGGTGGAGATGTCACCAGCGTTTGTTTGAATAAATCTAAAGACGATGGTCCGCATGGACCAAACTCTCCATTTAAAACGAAAATCTGGGGCGATGAATTTGACGGACCAGGCACCACTTATCCTTCCGCCGATCCGACTTGTTATTCCGACGATACGATGGCCCGTTGTTCAAACCGCCTCGATTGGTTCGGAGACGCCTCCAACGCTCATTGTTCTTCTTACGATCTCACTCACCTTCGTGGACTCAATAAATGCGCGTGGACGCTTTGGAGTGGATATTCTTTTTGGGACAACAGTGGGAAACAGGCCTATAGCCCAAATTCAGTTCAATTACGTCAAGACTCTCAAGCGGGAAGTGGAGTGTTGTCGCTGCAAATTAATGTGAATAACAATGCCACCGGCGGCTGCAGTAATGGCGGTTCACTCACGGGTTGCTCGATTCTCGCGGGCGGAGTCGATTCAGCTCCACGAGATGGAATGGTGACAGGCACTCAGGTTCAGCAGGGTCGGGTGGCGATGAGAGCAAAATTACCTTCTCAGCAAATGGGATACCCCGCGCTTTGGATGTGGCAGACTCAAGGCGGGGCCGACGGCCATATTGGAGAAATTGATTTGTGGGAATCACCGCGAAATTTCATGACCGAATACACTCGGGGCTACGCGCATTTTCACGATTGGTTTACCGGCTACACGGGTGGAGCAAGATCAATCGGCTACGATATTTTGGTGAATTACGGCGAGTATCACGAATTCGGAGTGGAAAGAACTGCCGATAGTTTAAAATTTTATGTCGATGATTGTTATACAGGTTTGGTGAAAAATGGCGACATGAGTACCGGAAAAAATGCCGGAACCTTGGAGATCAACTCACTTCCAGAGTTTTTAATCATGGGATTATCGGCAACGGGCGCAGCACTCGATAGCGCATCGACCGCGGCATCGATCAACGGACAAGAAATGTTGATCGATTATGTGAGGGTCTATGGTCCTTAAACTAATCTTTGCAATCATGATCAGTCTTTCTTTTTCTAACTTCGTCCATGCGGAAGAACCAGGAGATGAGATGCCTGAGCTGGTCACCGAAGAGGGAGCAGAAATGCTCCATGAGACACCGGTGAAAAACACAGAAGGTGAGCAATTACGCCCCTGCGATAAATACGACATCGAAACGGTGTCCGAAACAGATCCCAATACCGGGCTTCGTACAGTGACGATGAAAGTTCGTGATCCGAAAAAATGTTATCCTGCAAATATTCTTTATCTAGGCTTGTCTGCCGGATCTCTATTCACCGAGGGCGGCAGCGCCCTTTTTATCCATCGGAATAACGAAAAAAATCGTCCAGTTTATCAACTTGAGTTTGAACACGACCAAAACTCCTTCGTCAGCACGAATACGATCGGCGCAGGTTTCAATATTGGACGTTCGGGTTTTTTCGTCGGACCAAAGTTTGGCACCCTTACGATTCATAATTATTTATTGGACGGTTCGCCATCCTTCAGTTTTTGGGTTGCCGGCCTCGACGTCGGTATTTACCATGCTTGGGGTAAGGAACGACGACTAGTCACCGGTGTAAAGATCAGTTCGCTTTTTGTACCGGACCCAAATGCGCCGGTGGTGACACTCGAAGCCCGCGGTTTTTTAGCCTTCAGAATTTTTGGAAAATAATTTTAAATTCGTGTTAATTTATGGACATGAAAAAACTCATGTCGGCGTTGATGCTCGTGTTCGCTTCCGGATCTATCGCTTTATTCGCGGTTTTATTCATCTATGAAAATCGCACCCTCAAAAAAGAAATTGCGGAATTGAAAACGAGTTTGGATCAAGCGAAACCAGGCCTAGGCGAGATCATGGGCACGATCCATATCCATCATGCAAAGTTGTATTACTCTGCAACGAAAGACAATTGGGATCTCGCCGCCTATCAACTGGATGAAATCAAGGAAGGGCTTGATCAGGCTACCGAATTGCACGACGAATTTAAAACGGTGAAGACCCCCTTGTCGGTGTTAAAACACATGACGGATCAGGGGCTTTCCGAGGTGGATTCGGCGATTAAAGCGAGGAATAAACCCGCTTTTCTCATGGCCTATCAGCATCTGACGCAATCATGCAATCAGTGTCATCAGGCTGCGGACCATCCCTATATTGTGGTGCAAACGCCGACTGGGCCAATGTTTAGCAACCAGAAGTTTACGAAGTAATTTTCCACTAGTTCTTTTTCCCTGCGCACTTTATATTTAAGGGGTGAAGTACAAGATCCTCATGCTGTGTTCAGACAATCTGTACCTATCGCCCTTAGCGGCGGGGTTATTGAATTTTGCAGCCGAGACCAAAGGGTTTGCAGAACATTTGGAAATCGATTCCGCCGGAATCAAGGTAGCGAAAATCGGTGCGGTGCCGAACGCGCGCATTTTAGCTACTGCTGAAAATCATGGATTCAGTTTGACTCATGAAGCGCGCGAGCTCGATGCGGAAGATCTCGATTACTTCGATGAAATCCTGGTGATGAACCAAGAACTCTTCGACATCGTTTTTGCGCAGACCAAAACCCCGATTCAAAAAGCAAAGGTGAGACTGCTTACCGAATATGATCCTCGTCAGGGACTTGCTGAAAATATCGCCAATCCCTGGAGCGATGCCGCCAACACTTCGCTGACGACCGATGCGGAAGTGTTCGAGGAAGCTTATGAGCAACTTTGGTATTGCTGTATGGGGTTTTTGAAGCGGGCAGGATAAAGCTAAAGTCTTGATCTCGGTTTTCCGATAGGTCCTTAATCGCAAAGCGGCGAGGAGACTCATGAAGAAACTGATTTTGAAATACAACCCGAGACTCGGAAATAATCAGATGCCGGCAATCGAAAAAATGGCATTGGAACTGAATTGTAAAATTGAACATGCACACATCGACGAAACTTCAAAAATAATCATCGTGACGGTTACCGGTAGCCAGCAATCGCTCGCCGAAATGAATGAGCGGCTGATTCGACATGCGTCGATTGATCGAAAAGTCGCGTAATCAAGGTATTTGTCGCTCAAGTCTTTGCCGTTTGCGCAATGGTCGGTGCGGCTTTGCCCACATTTTCCTGAACCGACCGATGAATAAAGTACATCAAGAACATCGACGTGCCGACGGTTCCGAGCATCACGTATCCCACCACATTAAAATGAAGGAGCGAGCCATCAGGATTGGCAACCACGATGAGTCCTGCCACCACCGATGCAATTCCACCGGAAATCTGTTGGAGGGAAGAACTCACTGACATGAAAGCGCCACGACTGGACGGATCCGGAATCGCCGACATCAAGGCCTGCGCCGGAATCATGCGCGAAAAAATTCCCATGAACAAGATCACGTTAATGAGGATGACATAGGGAAGAGGAGTGATTCCTCGACTGGTATAAATCAACACCATCGTAATGCTGATCAACGAACCAATCACAAAAGTTTTATACTTCCCGATGCGATCACATAAGCGGCCCACGATCGGACCCATGACCATCGCAGACATTCCGGTAATCAAATAGATGAGCGGCAACCTCTCCAGGTCAATTCCCATATTGTGAACCGTGAATGCACTTCCGAACGGCATGAGCATGAATCCACCGAGAGACAAGAGTGCGGTCGTCCCAAACGCAAAGAGATAACGGCGATTGCTCACGGTTGCAATGAGGTGATGTACCGGATTTCGATCCGGATGGAGTTTCAAATGCGCATCGATCGGTTTCATCTTGGTCCAAATGATCACTCCGACGATAGAACTCACGACTACGATCATGAGGAACGGCGCATGCCAGCCCCAGTGATTGGATAAAAAGAGGCCAATCGGTAATCCTAAGATCTGACTCCCGGCAAATGCCGTTTGAATGAGACCCATCACTCGACCGCGCATCTCCAGAGGAAAAAGATCGGTCGTGATTGCCAGACACGTAGAACCCACGACTCCGCCGAAAAGACCGGTCACCATTCTCGCGAGCAAAAGGAAATGATAAGTGTTCGCAATCCCACATAGGAAGGTGCCGAGAACGAACCCACTATAGAAAAAAATCAGAATCTTTTTACGGTCGTACTTATCGGCAAATCCGGCGGCAAGGAGTCCTGCGATTCCGGCACTGAAGGCATAGACGGAAACGGCGACGCCGAATTGGGACGGTTGCATGTCCAGGGCCGGCATCATCACGGCGCCGAGCGGAGACATGATCATGAAATCGAGGATCACCGTGAACTGTAAAAAGGCGAGAATGGCGACGACCAGTTTTTGATAGGAAGAAAAAGGCACAATCGGTGGTTTTGTAGAGCTCATTTGATGTTTTTTCCTTTGAATTAAGTTAGCATTTGGTCATGCGGTTCTCTACCAAAATCTTTCTCACGACCTCGGCCGTCAGCGTTGCCGCCGTATTGGCAGTTTCAGCCTCGGTTTATGAGATTTCTAAGAGCATTTACACGCGTCAGTATCATCATTTGTACCAGGAGCGCCTAGAGCTCGTGGCTCGTGAGTTTGTAGAACTCGAAAAGGTGTATCAAAAGTTGGCATTGAACGCGGCAATGGTGGTGCGCGAGCGTTTTTCGAAAGGGCACTTCAACGATCAAGATTTCGCTCGACTTTCTCACGAGCTGAACGTGGACGGGATCAGCATTTCTAATTCCAGGGGCGAGTTTGTTTCCGGTGATTATTCCGAGAGTAAAAATATTTTTGATCTTTGCCCTGCGTATCGTGGATTGACGGATGGAAAAACGGAACGTGAGCAGACACCGCTTCTTCCTGACGTGAAAGATCCGTCGATGATGGCCTGGTTTACTCTCGTGCCGACGAAAGATCATGCACGAGTGATCGATGTGCGCATTCATTTTGCGGAAGTTTCGCAAATGCTACAACGCCTGGCGAATGACGAATCGGATATTGTGGGCGTTTCTCTTCGTACTTCCTCCGGCGTATTACTCGGTGAGGTGAAGCAAGCAGGACTTGATTTTTCATCTTTGGGTGCTGATTCAAAAATTTCAGTCAATGTTCCCGCGAGCGTTTCGGATTGCTGCGAATGCCGGGTAAGGAAATTGGTTTCGGGTTCCGAGCCCTACACTTACGCATTCACGGCCAATGTCTCGCTTCATGGACTGAACCAGGCAATCGCGGATTTAAAATCTCGTTTTGCATGGATCGTGTCGTTCTTGTTGTTGGCCTCGCTCCTGGTTTCGATGTGGGTGTCTCGCTTGTTGTTACAAAAAATCTTACTCATTCGGGGTACAGTGGATTCAATCGAGGCATCGAAGGACTTTTCAAAAACGATTCCGGTTTCTTCAAACCCCGGATCAAAAGATGAGCTCAATGCGTTGGCGATTCATTTCAATCGCATGTTCGCTTCCATGCAGAACGCGCAACATGAATTGATCGAGGCGAAGAAAACCGAAGCGAGGGTCGCGGTGGCTTCCCAAGTGGCTCACGACATTCGAAGCCCGCTCACGAGTATGACCCTTGCGCTGAACCGCCTTCAAAGCGATCTTAAAAAAGAAAGTGCACCGGGGAGCGGGATCGCAGAAATGATTTCGATCTTGAGCCATGGGATTTCACGCGTGAATGGAATCGTGAAACGCCTTTCAAAAAAATACAATCAAACTCAAACAGACGCCGCCCCAGTCGAGGCACCGAGACTTACCCTTGTGGATAAATTGTTATTCGACGTCGCACAGGAGCATGCACTCAAGATTCCAGCGTCTCAGAAATTCGAGATCACTGGCTTTGATGCTGTTCCCTGCGTATGGTCTGTGGTGCAGGTCACTGAATTGCAAACCGCGCTTTCCAATATTTTGAACAATGCTTTTGAGGCGGTTGGTCCAAAGGGTTCCGTTTGTCTTTCTGTTGCGCTGGAAAAAAACCAATATCAGGTTTCTATTCAAGACAACGGGAAGGGAATTCCGCCGGAGATCATCAATCGGGTTTTTGAACGCGAATTCACTTCCGGAAAAGCGGAAGGCAGTGGGCTGGGACTCTTCCAGGCCAAGCGTGCGGTGGAGTGGTGTGGCGGCAAAATCAAAATCGAATCGAAGGTGAATGAGGGAACGACTCTTATCCTTGTGATTCCGACGGAGAAACGTCCCGCCTGGTGTGTGGATCAAGTGATGATGAAAACGGGCCAGACTCTGATCATCGCTGACGACGATCCGACGATTTTGAGCGCATGGCGACAAAAAGTGTCGGCAACTTCCGGGATCTCGATCCGAGAATTTTCGACCATTCAAGCCCTCGATGAGGCCTGGTCTTCTCTCAGTAATTTGGAGAATTTCGTATTTGTTTTAGATCAATACGCCAGCGATGGCCGCGAGGGAATTACCGGGATCTCCTTGATCGAGAAACGGAGTCTCGGGGCTCGAGCTTATCTCTCCACTTCCGAGTTTGACGATCCGGCGATTCAAGATAAAGTAAAACTATTAAAAACGAAGATGATTCCCAAGCCGCAGCTGGCGGTGGTGGCAATCGTTCTGAAGGACGAAGCATGAAAATTTTAATCGTAGATGACGAAACCTTACTCCGAAGAACCCTCCAGGCTCAAATTGAATCTGAGGGTGGGCATACGGTTTTCTCTGCAGGCTCGGTGAAAGAAGCCATCAATATTATCGACGATGAAATTATTGATCTCGCCTTCATCGATCTTTCCTTGGATGATGGTCCGGAACGCGCAGGACTCAAACTGCTTTCTGAGTTCCGTGAGCGTTCTCCCAGTACGGTCGCAGTAGCGATGACCGGGCATGATGAAGATGCACTCGTTGAGCAATGCTTGAAAGCCGGAGCGGCCGATTATATTTTAAAACCAATTGATGCCGACATGATCAAGCAGACCTTGCGAAAAGCGCCGGTGCTTCATCGTTTGTTACGAAAGAATTTGAATCAAAAAATTCAGGCTGGTAAGCACGAACTAAAGCAAATTGAGCTCAAGTCAAAATCCAAGGCCTATCAGGCTGTGCTCGACACTGCAAAAAAACTCCGGGGTGCCGGCCAATCCGTATTGATCCGTGGTGAAAACGGAACCGGTAAAGAAGTGCTTGCACGTTATTTGTGGAGTATTGAAGGCGATGATTCACGCCCCTTTATTGCCGTGAACTGCGGCGCGATTCCAACGGCACTCGCCGAATCCGAATTGTTTGGTCACCGTAAAGGAGCCTTCAGTGGTGCCACTGATCATCGCTCTGGAAAATTTGAGAGCGCCAATGGCGGAGATATTTTCCTCGATGAATTGGCGACCCTACCGATGGATGTTCAGGTAAAACTCCTGCGAGCACTGGCGACGGGTGAAATCAACCCAGTGGGACAGGACACGTCGAAAAAAGTGAGTTGCCGTGTGATCACCGCGACGAATGAAAATTTGGAAGAAATGATTAAGAATAAAAGCTTCCGTGAGGATTTATTTTTTCGCGTGAAACAATTCAGTCTCACGATTCCGCCTCTTCGCGAACGTCAGGAAGATATTTTGGATTTGGCGAATCAATTTTTGAGAGACTCACGCTTTGCCGATAAGCGCCTGTCTAAAGGCGCCGAATCTCTATTGCTGACCTATTCTTGGCCGGGAAACGTGCGGGAATTGAAATCAGCGATTGAAGTTGCGGCTATTCTTTCCGATGGCAGCGAGATTCAGGCGAGTGATCTCACTCCACATTTGCAGTCGTCTTCAGCGCCAATGCTGGAAAAGGCAATGCCTACTTCAACGGGAGAAATTGACGAGAACATGATTCAAGGAAACTTCAATCATTTGGTTCGCGAGTTCGAGCAAAAGATCATCGATACCGCTCTAAAAAAGTGTGGCTCCGAGAACGCTGCCGCAAAATTTTTGGGCATTCCTCGGAGCACACTCGGGGACATTCGCAAGCGACTTCGTAAAACCTAAGGGGTAGGTGAAGGACTTGGCGAAGGTGTTGGAGTTGGATAGATTCTGAAATACTGAAATCCATCAGTCCCCGTCCGTAGGGAAGTTCCGATTCCTTTCGTGCCTGATTTTTTTCCCATCGTGACCAGTAATGCATCACTATGCAGAATCTGACCGCTGCAATCTACATTGGCGGTGACTTCAGTCCGCACCGCGAAGGGAAGTTCACCATAGTAGTGATGGAAATTGTTCGAAGTTCCGGTGGGCACACAGCCCTCGTCCCGAATCATTCCGAAGGCATTGTAAATCGTCACCCACATGGATTTTCCGGAATTGTTGACGGTGGTGATCGCGTCGTCTTCAAAAGAATATTTTGCTTCTGCAGGTGTCGGTGCGGGAACCACTCCGCCGGAGCCCGAGGTTTGAGTCGTGTCGCTCGATCCGCAGCCTGCAAGCGAGGTGAGGAGAACGATTCCAGTTAAGAGACCTAATTTTGTATTTTGCTTTTTCATATCGTTTCCTTTTCGTATTGGTGTCCGGTAACTTTTGGTGGTGCACTGCTCCCCCAAAAGTTACCGGACACCGTTTTGGTTAGTAGAAGTAGTAACCAGTCGCGCTTTTTTCAAGAGAGATTCCCACGCCTGAACCCGTGATCGGCATACTCACTTGCATGTTGGTGTCGAAGATCACTCGTCCGGAACAATCATTGTTCGTCGTTACTTCAGCACGAACTTTGTAAGGCAGTGGTGCATAGTAGTTGTTGTAGTGAACGGCGTCTCCGATTTTGATACAACCGGAATCGCGAATTGAGCCGAAGGAGTTGTAGATCGTGATCCAGATCGCGTGATCCGCATTGTTCTGAACGTTGATCGCGTTCGGAATGAGAGGCACTGGAGCAGGAGTGGTTGTTTCGGCTTTCACCGTGTTAGCGGCGATCATTAAGAGTACAGAGAGAACTGACAGAGTTACGATTTGCTTTTTCATTTTATTTTTCCTTTTTTAATTTCGATTCACGTTGTGTGAGTCGTTCATGCAAATAGAGATTGCACCGTGCATGCCAGACATTTATTTATGTGATTTCAATGGGTTAGGGGGTTTTAAATTGCCGATAATTCGGCAACAGCCGGGTCTTCGGCAAGAGAGGTGTTGGAATCCCGGTTTGATTCGATCGAAGATTTGAATTACACTCATCGTATGTTGAAAAAAATATCTGTTCTGCTTTTGATTTCAGTTCCCGCGTTAGCGACTTCACCCGTTCCGGGACCCAATGGCTCCTGTAAACAGGTGATCGATGCTTGTGAAAAAGCCAGCTTCACCCAAGTTGACGGAAAAAACGGCAGAGGCTTATACGTCAATTGTGTGAACTTAATTATGCAAGGCGAAAAGCAGCCGGCGCATTCCACCATCAATTTACCGATCGTGGATTCAGCGGTGGTTGCCGACTGTAAGGCCAAGCATCCGAAGTTTGGTGAACCATTTAAAAAGAAGTGATATTGTTTTCTTACCACTAAAACCAAAGGAAGGATCTATTATGTTAAAAACAACTCTGGCAATCGCCGCTCTCATCATCTCCACCTCTGCATTCGCAGACACCGTTGCTCCTAAAGAAGGCCCATGTAAAACGATTCATGATACTTGTACTGCAGCTGGTTTCATTCAAAACGACGCAAAAATCGGAAAAGGCTTGTGGGTAGATTGTATCGATCCAATCATGCAAGGAACAGCTCAGCCGGCAAAAGCAGTGATTAAATTGCCTGCGGTGGATCCTGCGGTAGTGGCAGCTTGTAAAGCAAAACGCCCGAATTTCGGAACGCCAAAAGCAAAGAAATAATTCGGAATTGAAGGAAGTTTAAAGGGCATCACGGAGAATTTCGTGATGCCCTTTTTTGTTCATTTATTGGCGTTTTGAGCCAGGCGATTAATTGCATGCTAAAGATGCAAAGGTGGGATTAAAACTAGGACAAAGAATCACAGGATTAAATGGCCAATATATTATACAAAATTTGATGAAAATTTTCGGTGTTATTTCAGGCGGATGACCCGTCGCAACGCCTAATAATTTATAACTAAGTGATGGTCGTTTTTGGGGATAATTTCAGTGGTTAAAATAGTACGTGCTGAATTCTGACTCTTTGACCCAGCCATTTTTTTGATAGAGCTTTTGTGCTGAAACATTATCAATCGCTGTCTGTAGACTTAATCCATTTGCACCACTTTTAAATGAATGTTCCTGTGCGGTATCTAGTAATTTTTTTCCTACGCCCATTCCCCTTACTGATTCATCTACAAAAAGATCATTGAGTATCCAGCTTCTTTTCTGACTTAATGATGAAAATATCGGATAAAGTTGTATGAAACCAGCCAAAAACTTTTCATCTGATTCCGCAACATAAATTGCAGAGTCATAATTTTTAAGTCTTTCTAATAAAAAAGCTTCGCATCGGTCATGACTAAAGTCCCTTTTGTAAAACAATAAATATTTTTTAAATAACTCGACCAGTGATTGAAGGTCAGAATCAAGAGCTTTTCTTATCTGCATACCAATAGCATAATACACTATCAAAAAATAGTCAGGCTATCGTCGTGTTTTTGGTTGTAATATTATAACGCAAACATTCATCACCGAACTCATTCCAAGATAAATCAACGCAATGGTCACCAAGGTTGGAATCGGTAGAAAAGTTTCGCTATTGGTGCGAGTCGCCGCCAGAGTTAGTTCCACCACACCTATAACTGAAACCAAAGATGTATCTTTCAAAAGGGCAATCCAATTGTTCATCAATGGAGCCAGTGAAATTTGGATTGCTTGGGGAAAAATGATCCATCTTAGAGTTTGAAACCTAGAGAGTCCTAAGCTGATTCCAGCTTCCATTTGGGCCGTTGGTACCGCATCTAATCCAGATTTAATCACCGATGCGTTGTACGCCCCAATATTAAGAGCTAAGGCACATATTCCAGCTGTCAATTCATTCATTTCCAAAGCCGGAATGATGGCGGGAAGTGCATAGTAAAAGAATAAGACCTGGACCAAGAGAGGCGTGCCACAAATGACCCAAACATAAATACGAGCGAAAACCATTAATATATTTTTACCGTTTAGACCAAAAACTCCCACCACAACACCTAAAAACAAACCAAGTGCACCAGATAGCACCGCAAGTTTGGCTGTCATGTGAGCAGCAGCATTAAAAAGATTCACGCGTTCAGAAATAATCGGATGGATATGTTTTAAAACCGCTGTGAGCAAAAAGGGCAAAAAGCCGAATACGATTATTAGGATAATTAAAATGAGTAGAATTCGCTTAAGAAGAGCTTTGTCACCTAGTTGCAACGAATATCCTCGTTAAAGTATTTTTGACTGATTTTTTTGTAAGTTCCATCATCAAAAATAGTTTTCAGTGCATCTACTAACTTTTTATGTAGCTCTGTATTTCCATTTTTAGTTGCCATCGCATTTTTTTCCAGATTTGCAACGTCACCAATTTGAAGTTCTGGATGTGATTTGGTCATTTGTTTTACTAAAAAACGATCAGTAACTGCTGCATCCACTTTGTGAGCTAGAAGTGCCTGAATTACATCTGGATCCGTAGGGAACGTTCTAACCTCTTTAGCTTCAGTATGCGTTTCTAAAAATTTTGGATAAATACTACTGACTTGAGCGGCGACTTTCTTTCCTTTCAAGTCCTGGATTGTTTTTGGTCCACCTATTAATGATACGATTTCACCACCTGAACAATAGTGAGGAGGGAGAAAACTGACCGCCTTTTCGCGCTCGGGTGTAATCGCATGTGAAGCAGCCACAAAATCATAACGATCTTGTTCGAGTCCAATCAGTAGACCATCGAAACTTTTTGCCTGCCATTTTGTTTTTAGCCCCAATCGCTTCGCCATCTCATTTACGAGATCAATTTCAAATCCCTGAACTTGGTCGTCTTTAAAATAGTTGAACGGTGGAAAAGCGCCTTCAGTGGCAATTAAAAGTGTTCCGTCTTTTTTAATCTCTGAAAAAGTTCTGGCATGAGAAGAAAAAGTAAAAAAGAATATTAAAAGCACTATAAAATGATGATATTTCATATCCTTATATCGTCTTTACTGACACAGTTCTTGAGAAAAAGCCCAACTTTCAAGCCAAGGCGTGCTTCAAACTGTTGTCAATCTAATGTCTCCAATGCTTTGCTCATGTCCCAAAAAGTAATGCTTAAGAGATAAGTCTTACACATGTCTTTTTGCTTTTATGCTCACCGAAACCACCTCAAAAAAAGTGAACTATCGTCAAAAATTTATTGGAAATAACGCTCAAAAACGCGCCGCAACCGGTGTATAAACTATGTCCCATACCATCTCGTTATTTCCATAAGACCGCGGAATAAGATGTCTTTTCAATTTAACTTAAATCACATACATCGTCAGTTAGCTCAAGGCTATCCAGTTCTGTGTTAGCTTTTTTTTCACAGTCTTCTGGTAACGTCCCATCCTTCCAAATATTTTTAGGAAGCTGGCAAAGCTTTTGGATAAAAACTTTAAAATACTTAGTTTCTTTTCCTTTATCCCTAGTTTTCTTCGCGCCAAGTGATTCAGTGTTCGGAATAGTGAGTGCGCTTTTGCTCATTTCGAGTGTCTGTGCGGTTCGGTAGCGATATCCCTCTACACGACAAAAATTGTAGGAAATTCCCTTCATGCCACTGCCACCGCTATTACAGTTACGAGAACACATTTCAATAAGCGCCGATTTGAAAGTTTTTTGAAGTTCCATTTCAATTTTGAACTCAGCTTCATTCGACTTTTTGAGAGGGAGTAGTCGGGCATCTAAGTCGCTGTTTAAACTGTGCTCCCAGCACTCCGCCCATTTGTTTACTGCGATATCTCGATTAATCATGTTGTCTCCGCTACGGGATGTGGTTTGCTCTAGCGGATCACATTCAGTCCGCTTTAATGCGTGAGCGTGAAGAGGAGAAAATGCGAAACTAATTAAAAATAAAACGTGGAAATGGCGCGATGATATTTTCATGCTACCAGTTTAGCATGAAGACCATTAAGCGCTGTCAAAATTTTATCCCGAAAGAACGTGAAAATGCGCGCCACAAGTGATAGTCAGAGCTACTTCATGTATCCCGGCAAATGGGCGGTCTCTGGTGACTTCGCGAGTTTCATCGCCGCCTTAATCGCATCTTTAAAATCAGATTTACTGAAAAGGCGAACCGACAGATTTTGACGGAAAAACGAACTCCACTCAAATTCAAAAAAGGGCACATTTACTTTTTTGATTCCGCCGGCATCGATGACCGCCCAGGCAAGACTGCGATAAGGATCGTCGGCCATACAACGAATGTCGACCGGGAGGGCGGATGGGAGATGAGGGCCCATTCCGAATTGATCGTGGAGGTAGGTCCACCCTTTTTTGATCATCATATTCCAGAACTCTTTTTCTTGAAGACCACTGAGATCTTTGATTGTTTTTGTACTGAAGGTATTCACCCTCGTTTCCCAACAGGCGCGGGCAAAATGGTGGTGATCGATGATGAATTGTTGCTTACCCGGTCCGAGCACGATCGGGATCACATGGTCATCGCTGTAGGCTTGCAGTTCTTTCGGATTCAAACCCGTTATTTTTTTTACTTTGAATTCAATTTCTTTCATTCCCAATACGAATTGGGTTGGTCTTAGGTCAAGAATATCTGTTTTTTTCATTTTAAATGGATCTCGCCGTTCTCGTGGAGTTCACGTGCCTGTTCAATGATTTTTTCCTGGGCTTGTTTTACATCCGAAAGTTTTTGGGGCCCTAGCGCCAGAATTTCTTCTTCGACGGCTCGTGCCTGGCGCTCTGAAAACTTGGCAAATAGATTCTTCTTCATTTCAGGGTCCAGTCCCCTCAGGGCGAGCGCGAAAAAGGCGGGTGGGTGAGCTCGCATTACTTTTTGAAGTTCGAGGGGTTCGAGTGCCAGTACTTGGCTAAAGTGATAGAGGCCTTTTCGAAGCGTAGTTGCGAGTTCGGGATTTTGCTGGGCAATCTCGCTTAAGATGCGTTCGCGGTGCCCCTGATCCAAGCCTGCCAATAATATCGATGCTTCCTTTTTTCCGTCGACCTTGATGTCGCCCTTTTTTGATTCACTCATTCGCTTTGATGTTATCAGAAAAAATAAAAAAAAGGCCCGGAACAATGTCCGGGCCTAAAAGTCATTAAGACTATTTATTAAGGGGGGTGGGTAGGGGTCGTCGCCAATTAGTATATATGTTAGGCTCGTCTACCGTTAAATCCCCTGATGTTGATATTTAGTTGTATTTTCACTAGCTACAGCAGTTTAACCTGGCCGGGTCAAATTCCATAGTCCACGAGTCTCACCGATATCGGGTGCATCACTCGTGCTTAACCTACCGTCGGAACCCCGCTCGGTTGGTTTCAATTTTATCGTCTTTTGCGTTAGAAGACAGCGTAGTTGCTGCGTTGATGATCATGTATGCCTCCCTTTAAATAGTTTCTCATTTTGGATTCTTAGGGTCAATTAGTATTTATCGTTTATTTAAAAAATAGATTACATTGAACATGACTGGGCAAATCCGGGGTGGGTCATCATTGACCGGAAAAAGTTGCTGGTCTTGAAACTAAAGATGAAATCTAAATTTGCGGCTTGAACTTATTGACTGTGAGTTTGCACACTAGGCCAAAACCAGGTGCCGGATAGGACATTTCAATGCGGATATCGCCTTTGATTTGCATCGGCGCGCCCACTCTGGAATTCAGCAATCGAGGATCGTGAACAATCGTTGCTACCGCGATTCCTTCACCGTCGAATTTAACATTCGTATAGGCATTTCCTAAGAGTTGAGAAAGGCCAAGCGCGGGATTCTCTTCTGCAGGACAAACGGTGATCGCATTTAAAAGAAGTTGATACGCTGGTGTCGACGGACAATCGCCTTGTACTTCCTGTGTTTGCGCGTGACTGAAGCTGGGGATCGTGATGAGGGTGAGTAAGAGTAGGTTTTTCATAATATTGTCCTTCACGGGCTTTTTATCACCAAATTCAAAAAAAACCCATTACCAAGAGAAAAGAAAATGGATAAGATTTAAGAATGGATAGGGAGTTAGCACATCGCGTATTTGACCCATATGAAAATATTATTTTTGATTTTGGCGGAATTTTCGTCGATCTCGACTTTAAGAAAACCACGGACGCATTTAATCGATTAGGTGCCGTGGGCGACTTTTCTCATTTCTTTTCCAAAGCAAGCCAGACCCCACTTTTTAATCAGTTCGAGGTGGGCGCGATCTCTAGTCGTGAGTTTTTGTCTCAGCTCCAGGATTTTTTAGAATTGAAGAATATTTCGGAGCAGGAATTGATCGATGCCTGGGCCGCTTTGTTATTAGACATCAAACCGGAGCGGATTGAGTTTTTAAAAGAAATTGGAAAGGGTAAAAAAATTTTCCTTCTGAGTAACATCAATCAATTGCACGAAGAATACATGGACCGATATCTGATTCAAAACCCCGAGTTCAAAGATTTCTACTCTCACTTTGATAAAGTGTATTTTTCCCACCGGATTGGTCTTCGAAAACCGCATACCGATATATTTGAATATGTTTGTAAGGACAGTGCGCTGGATAAAAACAAAACCATCTTTATCGACGACTCCATTCAGCACGTGGAAGGGGCGAGGAAGTTTGGTCTTCAGGCCTACCATCTCGATCCTTCTAATAGTTTTATCGTAGGTGATCCATGAGCAAACCTTTAAAAATAGCAATTCAAGGAGTCCCGGCTTGTTTTCATGATGTCGCCGCTAGAAAATATTTCTCGGCGTCTACTGTTTCCCCGATCGAATGTTCGTCGTTTAGAATTCTGTGCGACACTTTAGCTGATGGTAGGGCCGATTTTGCGATCATGGCGATTGAAAATACAATCGCGGGCAGTATTCTTCCGAACTATGCTCTTTTGGAAAAGTACGATTTTAAGATTGTGGGCGAAGTCTATCTTCGCATCGAGATGTGTTTGTTGGCCTTGCCCAATCAATCCATCGAAGACATCCGATTTGTTCAGTCTCATCCGATGGCGATTTTGCAATGTCAGGAATTTTTATCTCAGTTAAGCGATATCAAGGTGATCGAGGCATCGGATACGGCAGAAAGTGCGATGGAGATCGCTCAGAACGGCCTGAAGCAATTCGCGGCGATCGCGAGTAAGCTAGCTGGCGAGACTTACCAGCTCAATGTGCTCCAGGAAAATATCGAAACCGATCCGTCGAATTATACCCGTTTTTTAGTTTTGTGTAGAAGTGCCGACTATCGGCAAGAGCCGAACTCTAATAAAACGTCGATCCGTTTTGAAACTGGCCACACCCCTGGATGTTTGGCGCTGATCTTGGCGGTGTTCAGTGCAAACAAACTCAATCTCTCGAAGATCCAATCGATTCCCGTAGTGGGGAAGCCCTATCAATATGCCTTTCATGTGGATCTGGAGTGGAGCGACCACGCGGACTACACCCAGGCCATCGATGAAATGAAAGCCTACGCCCTGAACATCGTACAATTCGGTGAATATCAGCGAGGCGATCGGCGTATGATTGTTCGATAGTTAATATTTCGAACTCACTAGCAAGCCAATAGAGGCGGCGGTCATCACGATCGTGGTGAGCCAGCCTAAAATTTTCAAGCCGCGAGGGAGCGTGAATTTTCCCATCACTTCAGGATTGCAACTGATCATCATGATCACAAAAAGCAGAGGGACTGAAATGATTCCGTTCAAAATTGCAGTCCAGAAGAGGGCCTTGATCGGATCGAGTCCGACAAAATTCAGTGCCAGGCCGATGAGTGTCGCTCCCGCAATCACCGAATAAAAACCGCGGGCCTCACGCGCTTTGCGTTCCAATCCGTATTTCCATTCCATGGTTTCAGCGACGGCATAACTTGCGGATCCCGCGAGAACCGGCACAGCCAGTAAGCCGGTACCGATAATGCCACAACTAAAAAGGAAGAAGCAGAAATTTCCGGCGATCGGTCTGAGTGCCTCGGCAGCATCGGTCGCTGTTTGGATGTCGGTTTTACCATGAAGGTGAAGCGTGACCGCTGTGGTGAGAATGATGAAAAAGGCGATGAGATTGGAAACCCCCATCCCGACCAGCGTATCAAAGCGAATGCGTGAGAACTGCGCGGGTGCCTGTTCGGGGGCATCCAGCAATGGCTTGTCCTCCGTATTTCCTTCCTCGTCTTCCACTTCTTCCGAAGCCTGCCAGAAAAATAAATAAGGACTGATCGTCGTCCCGAGAAGGGCGATCAAGGCCTGGAGTGACGAGTAATCGAAGGTGAGTGAAGGAATGAAAGTGCTCTTCAGCGCTACTCCCCAGGGAACGTGAACTGCAAAGACGGTGGCGACGTAGGCAAGCAAAGAAAAAGTGAGCCACTTCAGGATGCGCACGTATCTTGAATAAGGAATGAGGATTTGTAAAACTACGGAGAGGAGTGAAAAGAGCAGGCAATAGAGATGGGCGGACCCACCGATCAGTAGTTTCAGTGCAGCGCCCATCGCGCCGATGTCTGCACCGAGATTGACCACGTTTGCCAGCACGAGGAGAGAGATGACGGGATAAAGAAGTTTTCTCGGGTAGTGGCGATGAATATTGCCCGCGATCCCTCGGCCGGTCACTCTTCCGATTCTCGCCGAGATTTCCTGAATCGCGCACATGAGCGGGTAGGAAAACAGCATCGTCCACAGCATTTGGAAGCCGAATTGGGCTCCAACTTGCGAGTAAGTCGCGATTCCGCTCGGGTCGTCGTCGGAGACTCCGGTGATGAGCCCCGGGCCGAGTTGATCGAGGATCTGGTCTTTTTTCATTCTTGCTTACCGCACACCATATTGAGCATAATCTTATAAAATAAGTATATGCCACTCGGCCATCAGTACCCAATTATTTAATTTTCCATGACTTTCAGGTTTACAAAGCATTCGGAAGCCCGATACCTTTATGAGGATCAATAAAACAGACGAAAGTCATCAAGGAGAATAACACATGAGATCATTGTCATTAGCATTGATCCTTCTCGCTACTTCAGTTCTTTCTGCAAATGCTGCCAACTATGGTACAGCAGGTTGCGGTTTGGGCGCGGCAGTGTGGAAAGATCAACCGGGAAAGATTCAAATTCTTTCTTCCACAGTCAACAACCTCGTTTCACCACAAACCTTTGCCATCACTTCTGGAACATCCAATTGTGTGGATGATGCAAAAGTGGCGAGCACCATGTTTATCAAGGTGAATGAACAGGCTTTGAAAAAAGATATTTCTCGCGGAACAGGCGAGTCGCTTTCTGGTCTTTCCAAGATCTTGAAATGCACGAATACTGATCTTCTTGGATCAGAACTTCAAAAACACTACACTCAAATTTTTCCTGCAAACGAAACTTCTGCTGAAAAAATCAAAGATTCAATCAATGGAACCATCCATTCTAACCAAACCCTGGCGCTTGATTGCGTTGCAGCGATCTAAGGAGAATAAACATGAAAAAAATTAATTTATTATCTTTAGTTCTTTTGACCTCTCTTGCTTGTGGAATCGCTCACGCGGACACCACTAAAAAAGCAGCAAAAAAAGTTGCGGCTCCAGCGGCGGCGGCTCCTGCTGCGGCAGCACCAGCGGCTAAAGCTTACTCACGTCCTTACGGGATGGCGGGTTGTGGTTTTGGTACTTACGTTGTGGGTAAAGACGGCAGCCAAATTTTGGGTGCGACTACGAACGACACTTTGTACAGCCAAACTTTCGGGATCACTTTCGGTACTTTGAATTGCAACGATAGCGAAAATCTCGCGACGACCGCAGCTCGTTTGGACAATTTCATTGCATCCAATAAAGTATCGGTTGCGACGGATGCGGCAAAAGGCGACGGCGAAACCATCGCAGTTCTGGCTAAACTCATGAACTGTTCTGATTCAGCTAACCTTGGACCAGCTCTTCAAAGTCACTTCAGCAACATCTTCACTCGCTACGACCTGAAAGCGAATGAGATTTCTGATAATTTGATTACTGTAGTGAACGGCGATGCAAGCCTTTCCAAACAATGTAACATGAAAATCTAGTGTTTTTCGATTTGCCCAAGGCCGGCGTCTCGTCGGTCTTGGGCTTTTTTATGATGAGCCGATTCATTCTCCTATCGCTGATTCTTTTTACTACCACCGCACGCGGCGAGGATTCTGCACTTTTACAAAAGGCGATGGACCTTCATTTAGCTGAGTCTACCGAATGGAAGCGCCTGCTTCACTACCGAGGGGGTATTTTCGGAAGCGAGACAAGTCAGGTAGCCGGCAAAGATTTTTTTCTCGGTCCTGCGGGCAAGACCGATCCCGTTTCTGAATTAAAAGCCACCATTGCGGGCTTTCAAAAACCTCTTTCTGAATTTCCAAAAGATCAAGACCCGGACTTGACTCTGAAGCCAACGGACACCGAATTACTCCATCCGCTTTGTCGTTTTCCCGCTCGAGCCATGTTTTTAGGAAAAGCGCTCGGCGTGGATTTTTTTCAAATGATTCATCCGCATTGTTTTCACTTTGAAGACTTTAAGAAGAAATTGGACGCGGTTTCCGCCACGCTCGTTTTCTCCTCATTCTACTTAGGAAGCCCGTCGTCCACCTTTGGGCATACTTTTTTACAAATTCGAAGTCATCGGGCACTCGGAACCCAAGGGGAGCGGGTGGAGCTTCTCGATCATGGGATCAACTATGCGGCGTCGATGACGACCTCAAACCCATTGCTCTATTCTCTCTACGGAATGATCGGCGCATTCAAGGGAACGTTCACATCCGTTCCATTTTACTTCAAGGTGAGGGAATACAATGATTTCGAGTCCCGCGATTTATGGAGCTATGATTTGGTCTTAACCCAGCCTGAATTAGACATGCTGGTTGCTCATATTTGGGAGCTTGGGTTTACGTACTACGATTACTTCTACTTCACTCAAAATTGCTCGTTTCATATGTTTACCACGCTTGAGGCGGCTGCACCGAGACTTCATCTCACGGATCGTCTTCCGTTTTATGTAATTCCTTCCGACACGATTCGTAAATTAGTGGAAGAGCCGGGCCTAGTGAGTGCTGTTCACTATCGTCCGTCAAATCGGGCCCAATTTGAAAAGAGACTGGCGCAGCTTTCTTCAGCCGAAAAAAGTAGCTTGAAACAAATCGCGGTAGATCGTGATTTTACTACGTATGAAAAACAATCCTCAGCAGTGAGTTTAGAAGAGAAGGCTAAGGTTCTGGATGCTTCTTTGGATTATTTGGAGTTTGCGAATCCACACGACGTGGCCGAACAAGAAAATTCATCAGTGACGATCGTTTCCGAAAGTTCGAAATATAAACAAGAACTGCTATTGGAAAGAGCAAAGCTAGGAGTGAAGTCGGTGAATCTTTCGGTTGAACCGGAAGACCGCCTTCGTCCACATGTGAGTCACGGGATTCGAAGGCTTGCGCTTGCTTATGGATTTGAATCCAATGAAGGACCGTCGCTCAGACTAGGGTTGCGTTTTGCTCTCCATGATGAACTCGACCCGTCGCCTGGGTATCCTCCGCTCGCTGGAATCGAATTTATGCATCTCAAAACGAGATATGAAGTGAATTCAAAAGTTTTTAGTTTGGATGAGCTGGCCCTTTTTCAGGTTTTGGCGCTCACTCCTTATGATTCATTTCATCACAAACCTTCTTATCGTGTTCAGCTCGCCGTCAGTAAGTTTCGTGAAGAAGGGCAGTGTGTTGGTAATCGTTGTTACGGGCCGGAGCTCGATGTGGCCTTTGGCTTCACTTTCTCGATCTTGGGACGCGCCGAACATCCGGGTCTTGCTGCCTATGTATTGCCCGAATTCCAAAATCAAATTTCTGGAGGGTTTCGAGGCTCGGAAGACCATTTGTCCCTCGGCGGGCGCGCTGGTTTCCTTGGTGAATTGAGTGAATACTCGCATCTCAAATTTGAAGTTCATCCCGCTTATTTTTTCTTCTCTCCGAAACCATTTACGCTAGACTCAAGCTTAGAGTGGCGTCAAAATCCGTCACTGAGTTTTGGCTATGGCCTCCAGGTTGAAAGTTTGGATTCGAAACTGAAAGACTATGATTACTCGGCGCAAATTTATTACTACTTTTAGAATGGCCATCGCGGCGGTCGGTATTGCGGGACTGTCGTCGTGCTCATCGTTTTTTTATCAACCATCGAAAAATATTTACTTCGTTCTGGATCCTGCACGAGTGTATTTTGAAGAAGTTAAAATCAATACTCCCGATGGTGAGACCTTGCACGGCTGGTACTTTCCCGCCCAAACCCAAACTCCGGAATTGAAAAAGGGGAGTCTGATTCCTTCCAAAGGGCTAGTCGTGCAATTTCACGGAAACGGACAAAATCTCACCGCCCATTTTCTCTCTTTTGCATGGGTGATGAATGAGGGCTACGACTTTTTCACTTTTGATTATCGAGGTTACGGTGAGAGCACAGGGAAATCGTCACAGGAAGGTCTCTATCGGGATGCGCTGACGGTATTGGATTGGGCGACGAAGAAATCGCCGAGAGTGATTGCGGTAGGGCAAAGTCTTGGTGGTGCGGTGTTAGCCCGTGCTTTTCCTGATTTTAAGGGCCGGGATTCGGTGAAGGGAATAGTGCTCGACAGCACTTTTTATTCTTACCAGGCGATTGCAGAGGATGTACTCAGCAGATTTTGGTTAACTTGGCCGTTTCAATGGTTGGGTGTGCTTTGGGTTTCGGATCAGACTGCATCGGAAAAATACATTCCGAAGATTTCACCAACGCCATTGCTGGTGATTCACGGAACCCACGATCAGACAGTTCCCTTTAAATTTGGTGAAAAGATTTTTGCCTTGGCGAAAGAGCCGAAGACTTTGATCAAAGTTGAGGGTGGCGAACACATTGACGCCATGTCTGAAGCCAGACATGGCATCATATATCGAAAAATGTTTTTGGATTGGGTGGCTACTAAGTAGAGGCCGCTATGCAGAAGGCCAGTCTCGTCATCACGCCCCATTGCCCGGCGAAAAGACCCATGCATTCGGAGATGCTAGTATCGACCGGGATATTGCCATTGAAGCCTTTGATCGAGGATCTGAGTGATTGTCCACTCGGGGTGTTCAATTCCTCGGTCACGAGTTCTTGTTGTTTTTCCAGTGAGGTTTCTTTGTTGACTCTTTCCGCTAGTCGTTTGTGGGATGAGGTAAAGCTGTCGAGTAGAGTCTGTGAAGATTTAAAGCTGTTTTTTAATATCGTAATACGATCTAATCGCTTCGAATTTTGTTCGGCAGCATTGGTCTGCATCACTGGCACTGATAACATCAATAAAATAATAATTTTTTTCATCTATTTCCCCTTTTTGTATTCAGCAATGATTATCTGATGATTCATTGGTGACAGCAAGATGTGTTCTCGTCGACACATCCGTTGTTGTTGCATCGACAGCTACAAATAATAAAAAAGCCCGCATACCGTTTGATATTGCGGGCTTTCGTGTTTAATTTCAGGTTAGATTGAATTTTACGTTTCCAGTTGC
>Ga0206895_1042_pt1 | contig 35142 bp, 24 predicted proteins | sample Alteio_BWOrgHeat_51_FD_152967 | JGI IMG/M metagenome (GOLD analysis project Ga0206895, IMG submission 152967) | Enriched cells from forest soil in Barre Woods Harvard Forest LTER site, Petersham, Massachusetts, United States -... | ecosystem: Environmental > Terrestrial > Soil > Temperate forest >...
ACAACCCAACACATTTTTATGAACTCCGAGCGAACTGGTCCTCAATACCGCCACCGCAGGGTTCAACGTATCGTAATATGGCACCCCGGTATTGTGCGCATCACTCGTCACAAATCCATTAATTGCAATATATTCTTCCGACTTAAAATAATAGCGCAACTCAACCTTCGCCTTTAACCCATGCGGATGGAGAATTACCGAATCCGCCGGATCGACCCAGCCGGGCATATATTCCACTCCAAACTCACTGTAAAAACTGAAATGTCTACCCGGTTTGTATTCAAGGCCCGCCTGGATTGTGGGGAAACTAATCCCATCCAGCGCCGCCAGCGGACAGAACGTAACGGCAAACCTACCCTGACGCAATTGCTGCCCAACCGAGTTTAAAGAAATCAGCAAGATAAAAAGCCCTGCAACGCGTATCATTCCCCGACTGACAACCGATCACAACCAATCGTTGCGTTCAGAATTTCGCTTTCGTTTTCCCGATCTCTTCTGCGCTCATCTTCTCCTTCTCCATCAGGTCGATCTCCCGATTGATCATCAACATATCTCCAGATCTCAACTCCTCCGTCGCGCTGTCCAAATCGGAATGATAGGATTTCCGAATCCTTAGCTGACCCTCCAGCAGATCCACCTCCTCCCCCTGACGGCTCCGCACCGCATCCACGCGAAATCGCTCCCCCGGCCCTACAATCAAGAGGTTTTTAGTCGTCACAACAAATTCCCGGCCCGTAGGCAGGACGACGAACATCCCCTCCCCATCCAGATCCACCACCCGGTTGCCAAGGGCAAACCCTGCACCCAGCACCACCGTCGTTCCATCGCTCAGCTTGACACGACTGTTATCCGGTAAAGTGACCCATTGCGCCTCCCCCGAATGGTTGACATATCGCGTCCCATCACCCAGATGAATATTCGATCGTCCATGACAAGCCGCCACTGCAAACATGGACAAAGAAATAATGACATTCCTCATCCGGCGAATCTACATAACTTTACCCGATGATCCGCGTCGGCGAATACAACAACCTGGTCGTCAAACGACAACTCACCATGGGCCTCATCCTCGATGACGGCGCCGAAGGTATCCTGCTTCCAAAACGATTCGCTCCCCCCAACGCCAAACCCGGCGAGCAGCTTCGCGTCTTTCTCTACCACGATAGCGAGGACCGGCTCATCGCCACCACCCAGCAACCAAAAGGTATTCTCGGCGACATCGTTCTCCTCCGCGTCGTCAGCCTTACCCCGCAGGGCGCCTTCCTCGACTGGGGCCTGATGAAGGACCTTTTTGTTCCCAAATCCAAACAGCTGAGCGGCATGCGCCTCGGCGGCGACTATCTCGTAAAGATCTACCTCGACGAACAAACGGGCCGGCTCGCCGCCACCGAGAAGATCGAGCCTTTCCTTAGCAACGAAAACCTAACGGTCAAAGACAACGATGTCGTCAACCTGACCGTCTACCGCCGCACCGATATCGGCTACGTCGTCATCATTAACAACCGCCACACCGGCGTTCTCCACTCCAACGAGATCTATCGCGACATAAAAACAGGCGACCAGTTCCCCGGCTTTATCAAAAATATCCTGCCAGCCGACCAGTCACCTTCCGGCGAGACCCAGATCGACGTGGCGGCGGGCCGCCCGGGCTACTCCCGGGTGGAAGATGCCGCTGACAAAGTGCTTCGCCTCCTCAAAGAAAACAAAGGCCACCTCCCGTATCACGACAAGTCCGATCCGGAAGTTATCTATTCATTCTTCGGGATGAGCAAAAAGACCTTCAAAATGACGACAGGAAAACTTTATAAGGAAAGAAAGATCCGAATCACCGACAGTGGCATCGAACTGACAACACCCTAATTGGCCACCCGTGTCCAAATTTCTGTTCGACCAAGCAGCGAAATTCCAATATATCCCCTAACCTTTAATGTATTGGCATCTTTCAACGACATCGTACAACTGTACGTCTTCCCTTTCTCGGGATCATAGATATCCCCGCCATTCCATTCATCCGTATCAAACTTAAAGCCCGTCAGGATAACCAACTCCAACAAAGGCCGTCCCTGCTTGCCGGCATCTGGATTATTGATATCGGCCATCGGCTTCCCGTTCTCCGTGGGGAACTGCAACCACACGATCTTCCCGAAATACTGACTACCCGACCGATAGATCCGGATCTTGCCAGGCTTGTCGCCATGGGTCAGCCAGATGCCCGTGATATCATCCGCTTTTACTTGCCCCCGAAGACCGGCAACACTCACCAATAACACTACAGCCGTCACCGCCACCTTCTTCACCCTCCCCGTCACCTCTTCAAAAGCCCCATTATAATCCTCCCGGATAGTTCCCATCCACCGGTCCCACCACAAAAAATACAACCCATAATTCCCCTTAAAATGATGGTGATGCTGATTATGCGATACCGACGTATTTACCCACCGGCCCACCCAGCTCCGGTGAAAGCCCTTTGGATACAACTCAAATCCCAGATGGCCATACACGTTATATATAATGCTCATTATAAAGAAGACAAACACATGCCAGACCGTCACCGGGATCGTAAACAGAAAGATCGGAAAGATCAACGCTTCAAAGAAAGCCTCGATCGGCCCAAAAGCATAAGCCGCCCACGGCGACGGGTTCACCGATCGGTGATGCTCCAGATGGATCAGCCGGAACAGCTTCGGATGATGGATGATCCGGTGCATCCAATAGAAATAAGCGTCATGCACCACAAATAGAACCGGGAAGACAAAAAAGAAATACGCCCACCCCCTCGCTGCGATCGGCCCATATAGCTGCGTATGCACGCGGATCGCCGGTACCCGCAGGATGATGATCGGCATCAGCGCGAAAATAAAGATCGAAAGGGTCGAATCCAGTATCTCCCGACGGTAGTCTTTGTCGGCCGGATACCTGAGCTGTATCTTCCGCCATCCGATCCGCCGCCGTAACACCACATAAACCAACAAAAAGGCAACCCCCGCCACGACATAGTACTTGTCGGCAACGTCTACCAGGTCGATAAGGATATTTCGCAGGTTCATACTCCAAATTTAACTAAATAAATAATCCACATCCTCCCGTGTCAGCTGCTTGACAAATCCCGCCTCATCGGCGATCAGGTCGCTGGCCAAACTCTTTTTTCGTTCCTGTAGCTGTAAAATCTTCTCCTCCACTGTATCCCTGCAGATCATCCGGTATGCAAACACCTTTTTGTCCTGACCGATCCGATGACTTCGGTCAATCGCCTGCTGCTCTGCCGCGGGATTCCACCAGGGATCCACCAGGTATACATAGTCCGCTGCCGTCAGCGTCAATCCAACACCCCCCGCCTTGAGACTGATCAGGAATATCCGCGTATCCTCTTCCTCCTGGAACTGCACTACCGCCCGTTTCCGCTCCTCCGCCGCCACACTCCCATCCAGGTATAAATAGGGTATCCCCTTCTCCTCCAATGCCTCGCGAATCAATGCCAGCATCGACGTGAACTGCGAAAACACCAATGCCTTATGATGACCGGTATTCTCCTCGATCTCCCTGATCAATTCCTCCAATTTCGCGCTGGGTCCGGGTTCTTTTATCAGTACCGGACTATCACAGATCTGCCGCAATTTCGTCAACCCCTCCAATATATAGATCGAGCTCTTCCCTATCCCTTCCTCTCCAATTCGGTCGAGCAACGCTGCCCGGTACGAGTCTTTGAACCGGTCATAGATCCCCCGCTGCTCTTCTCCCATCTCACACCATAGGATCATCTCTGTCCTGTCCGGCAGATCCCGCGCTACCTGTTCCTTCGTCCGCCGCAGCACAAAGGGATAGACCAATTTCCGAAGCCGTGCCGCGGCCTCCTTATCCCCATTCCGGTCGACCGGTGTCGCAAACTGCGCACGGAAGAAATCCTGGCTCCCCAACATTCCAGGGTTGAGAAAATCCATCTGCGCATACAGATCGAAGGTGCTATTCTGTACCGGCGTCCCGCTCAACACCAGCCGATTCCGCGATTGCAGCTGCTGTGCCGCCTTCCGCGCGAGCGACGAAGGGTTCTTGATCGCTTGACTCTCATCCAGGATCACATACCCCCACCGGAGCGTCGCCAACGCCTCGACATCGCTCCGCAACGTACCATAGCTCGTGAGCACCACGCGCCCCGGCCGGATAACATCCGGACTTAGCCGCCTCGACGGACCATAGTAAAGATAACTTTCCATGTCCGGCACAAATTTCTTCATCTCGCTCTCCCAATTGTACAGCAATGAAGTAGGACAGACCACCAGGTGTGCCTCATCCGGGTACCTGTCCACCACATGCCGAAGAAAACTCAATGTCTGCAAGGTCTTCCCCAATCCCATATCGTCTGCCAGACAACCGCCCCACCCCATCTCATCCAACAGACACATCCACCGAAACCCGCCAAGCTGATAATCGCGGAGTTGCGCCTGAACGGCGGCAGGGACCTCCCGGGCACCGGTCTGATCCACCCCTTCCCACCGCCGCCTTTTTTCCTGCAGCTCAAGCTGTAAGGCAGCATCCGAGGATCCGAGCCCCGTCTCCGCGAGGACCGCCCAATGCAAGGCCGGCAATCGCAACCCGCCCGCCCGCTCCTGCCCGATCCGGAGTAATAACCCATATTTTTCGGCCCAGTCTTTAGGGATCACCCCCAGACTTCCATCCGCCAACAGAAGGAATTCCTGCTTTCCCAGGATCGCCTTTCGCAGTTCATGTAACGGCACCGCCAGGCCGCCATAACTCACACGGATCGTCAGGTCAAACCAATCGATCCCACGCCCGGTAACTACCTCAATGACCGGTATATTGGTATTGTATTTGAATTTTCGCAGCTTGTTCATCCCCAGAATGGGGATATCCATTTCCTGCATCCGGCGATAAAATTTCAAAAACCAGCTCTTCTCCAATGCCTCCTTGAAGTTCAGATAGAAATAACCGTTATCCTGCCCGCTGAATTTTGGATGAAGCTCCCGCACCACCGCCTTCAACGCTGCTTCCACCTCCTTCTTTCGCGAGATCATCCAGACCTTGCCGTCCTCTTCGATCCGCGTTTCCTCTTCGTCCCCATCCTCCACCTCATGATCCGCATAAAGCCATTTGGGTTTAATCAGCAGGAAATTCTCGTTGAGCTCACTCACATATACGCGCCCAAGCGGGAGCTCATTGACCCGCTCCGTTTTGATGACCGCCGAAAGGTCAACGGGATATTTCTCCGCCAGCGGTCGCAATACCGTTGACATAAACCTGGGCAAACCCTCCTCCCGGACCTGAAATTCGCCCTCCCTTAACCGGTCCAACACCGCCATATCGTCCTTCCGAAGGATAAAAAACTCATTTCCACTCTTCAGGAAATAGGCCGTCTGCTGAAAATCCTCCAATGGAAATATTCCCCGGTCAACCTCTACCGAACACCGCAACGCCAGCCTGATCCCCGACCTCTCCAACCGGAATCTCAATAAAGGCGTGGCCGCACTGATCGCAGCCGGCCGGACACTATAGCTAAAAAAAGCTTCCCCTGCCGGTAGATAAAACAGATGCCGGATCGCGGGCGCCAATGGTTTCAACTCCTGCAGCACCTGGCTCACCCAATCCCGCAAAACCCCATAATGGCGCTCATCCAACCGGTCGAACGGCCGGTCGCCATCTTGCAGCCATGCATAACCGCCACGCACAAGGGAGCCAATAAGCGTCTCATCCGTCAATTGCCGCAACACCCCTGCAAGCGCGGGCGCCAGCCCCTGCAAATACGCTTTGTAGTGATGCCCCGATAGCGGGATCCGCTGGTAACTCCGTCCCTCCTTTTTTTCCATTACCAATAAGATCTCCACGGCCAGCCCTCCCCGCTTCTCCTGGTTGAAATTCAATAGTATTCCCACTGAAAAAGGGCTCTCCTTTTTCCCTGACGGGCCCGTCGGGACAATGATCGTTTTCTTCGGCGTCGTCATAGTTGTATTGCCCTCTAAAAAGACAGTTTTACACCTTCGAAAAAAGTCGCAAAATAGGCTTTATCCGGATCAATTTCGAGCGCCATGAGCGATTTGTTAATGTATTGTAAATGAGACCCCTTAACCCAATAAAAGATCAACATTACCACTCATAGATTGTACTATAAAATACAAAGGGATTGAAGTATATTTGCTGACTCCCGCAGCCGCAAAACGCTGCATGTTTCCTACTCCGATTGGCCTGCCAGTGAAAGGACATTTTCAAATTATTGATTATGAACACCCTTGTTGATAAGTCGCAAATCACGGCCAAAGTCAAGACGATTTTTCATGAAAAATTGGGCGTAGAGGAATCCAGTCTCAGTCCGACCGTCTCCTTATACAATGACCTGGGCCTCGACTCACTGGACGTGCTGGAGACACTTATGGCCATCGAGAAAGAATTTGGTTTTAAGATCAGCGATGAAGACGCTGAAAAACTGACTACCTTCGGGGCAGTTGCCGATTATGTCATGAACCATGTCCACTAAGAGCACCACCTTTGGCGGATTTCTCCTGCGGATCATAAAGGCTGTCTTTATGCGCAAGAAAGACTGTTGCCGTTAATTGATCGTCCTCGAATCTACCCAACCACCCCCACCCCTCTTTCCCTTTTATCTTGCTAAATTTCCGCTGGTCAATATTTTAGCACACTCCATCCCCCAACCGGGCCATATTTGCAGGAATTAATTGTACACGACATGAGAGCCCATCACATCCTGATAGCCATACTCACCCTTTCCCTCGCCGCCTGTCACAACGAAGAGAAGCAGGCCGCTCCCGATTTCCTCGTCCTGGACCTTGATACAACGGTCAGCCCCGCTACCGATTTCTTTGAATATGCCAATGGCGGCTGGGTAAAGAGCACCCCGATCCCCGCAGCCGAAAGCGGCTGGGGCGTCGGCAACCTTGTTCAGGAAGATATCTATCAACGACTGCGCAATATCAGCGAAAAGGCGGCCCAAAACGATACCGCCAAACGGGGCGGCGTAACGCAAAAGATCGGTGATCTCTGGAGCAGCGGTATGGACTCCGCCAGAATTGACAAATACGGCATCAGCCCGCTTAAACCCGAGCTCGACTCGATCCGCAACATCGGCAATATCGCGGGCCTCCTCCGCACTGCGGCCGGGCTCCAGGAAATGGGCGTTGGCTGCCTGTTTGGGGATTATGTTGGACAGGACGATAAGAATAGCAACGCCATGGCTTTCCAGTTGGAGCAGGGCGGCCTTGGGCTTCCAAACCGCGACTATTATTTCAAGACCGACGAGAAATCCACAAAAGTACGCGACGCCTACCGGCATTACCTCTATCTTAACTTCCGTGAGTTGGGTGCCGACGAGGCAACAGCAGCCAAAAAGGCCGCCGCCGTATTCGCCCTCGAGACGCGTCTCGCCACCGCCTCCCGCAAACTCGCCGACCTCCGCGATCCGAACAAAAACTATAATAAATACAGCTGGATCCAGTTAAAACGCCTGACCCCCGCCGTCTCCTGGGAAGAATGGTTCGAATTCTCCGGCATCAAACCCGTCGATTCGGTCATCGTCGGCCAACCCGAGTTCTATACCGCATTCGATAAAACGCTCACCAGCACTCCAATCGGCACCTGGAAAGATTACCTGGAATCCCACCTCATTCAATCCTCCGCCTCCTACCTCGACAGCGTAACCTTCAACAATTTCTTTACGTTCCGAAGCACCCTTACCGGCGCCACCGCTCCCCGCCCACGCTGGAAACGGGCCCTCGACGCAGAGGAACGCGCCATGGGCGAAGCTCTCGGCCAACTGTTCGTGCAGGAGTATTTTCCCCCTGCCGCCAAACAACGCTATAGCGACATGGTCGAGAACATGCGCACCGCTTATAAGGAACGGATCCAGAAACTCTCCTGGATGAGCGACAGCACAAAAAAACTGGCCCTTGACAAACTCTCCCGCATGACAAAGAAGGTCGGCTACCCGGACCACTGGAAAGACTTCAGCGCCCTGAACATCGACCGCGGCCCCTGGGTGCTGAATATGCAGCGCGCATCCGCCTGGTGGCATCACTATAACTTTGACAAATTGGGGAAACCCGTCGACCGTACAGAATGGGGAATGTCGCCTCAGACGTACAACGCCTATTATAATCCAAGTAACAACGAAATTGTACTGCCCGCCGGCCAGTTCGCCGTCCCGGGCAAAAAAGACGACGAGCTCGATGACGCCTTCGTCTATGGCTATGCAGCGGCTTCAACGATCGGCCACGAGATGACCCACGGCTTTGACGACGAGGGCCGCCAATACGATGCCGACGGCGACCTCCATGAATGGTGGCAGCCCGCCGACAGCGCGCATTTCGTCAACCATGCCGCCTTCATCATCCGCCAGTTCAACGAGTTCAACCCCGTCGACACCCTTCACGTGAACGGCGAGGCCACTCAGGGCGAGAACATTGCGGACCTCGGTGGCCTTGTCATCGGCCTTGACGCTTTCAAGAAAACGGCTGCCTATGCCAAAGGCGAGAAGATTGGCGGATTTACGCCGCTCCAACGATATTTTCTTGGATATGCCTATGGCTGGCTTTATCAGGAAAGAAAGGAAGCGTTGGCCTCACAGCTGATGACCGATGTCCACGCCCCTGCAAAGGAACGAGTCAACGGGCCCATGGCCAACATTCCGGAGTTTTATGACGCCTTCGGCGTTAAATCCGGCGATAAAATGTATCGCCCCGATAGCTTGAGAGTAGTCATTTGGTGATTTACTCCGACCTCAAGCTCTTCACCGGGTTTGCAATCGCTGCTTTGATCGCCTGGAAGCTGATCGTCAGCAACGTGATCAGCATAACAGCCGCGCCTGCTACTACGAATATACCCGCACCGATGTCGATACGGTAGGCGAAGCCCTGCAGCCAGCGGCTCATGGCCCACCAGGAGAGGGGGAAGGCGATAAGGATCGCGATCAGGACGAGACGGAGGAATTCGGTGGACAACATATAGGCAATACGGCCCACCGTGGCGCCCACTACCTTTCGGATGCCAATCTCCTTCTGACGCCGTTGTGCAGTGAATGCCGCCAGACCGAAAAGGCCAAGACAGGAGATGAGGATGGCAAGTCCTGAAAAATACTTCGCCAACATGGCGACGCGGACCTCCGTTTCGTATTGTCTTTGATAATCCTCATCCAAAAAATGATAGGTAAAAGGGAAGCCTGGGTTGAAAGCGGTATAGATCTCACGTATCCGGTCGATGGTCTCCTTCTGCCCGCCCGGTTTGATCCGCACCATGAACTTGTCCCAGGTTGAGCCGTCACCGTGCTGGAGAAAATAGGAAGGTTTTACCGGCTCGTGCAGCGATTCAAAGTGGAAATCTTTTACCACTCCGATGATTTGAAACTTTACGTCAAAGGCGGAAATGGTCTTGCCGACAGGATCCTTGAGGTGCATGGCGGCCACAGCGGTCTCGTTGAGCAGTATCCTGTTGAGCGTATCGCCCGGATAACTTTTCGAAAAACCTCTCCCCGCGGCCATCTGCATCCCCATTGTTTGTATAAAGTCGTTGTCGATGTTAAAGCCTTCGAAATAAATCGCCCCCTTGGGATCCCGGCCCGGCCAGTTGACCGCATAGGTCCCAAAGCTGCGACTGGTCATATTATGTGTGGTAAAACAAGCATCCACGACCCCCGGAACACGTTTCACCGCTTCGATAAAGCTGGTCTGATTTTTCTGCAATCTGCCCTCGGCATCAAATTTTACGATATTCTCCCGGTTATATCCAGGGTTCGTTGATTGGATATATTGTACTTGCCGGTAGATAACCAGGACCGAGACGATAAGGATAGCCGAAAGGGTAAACTGGAAGATCACAAGGCCTTTCCGGGAAAGGACCTCCATGAACGAAGAAGGCAGCTTCCCCTTCAACACAACGAGGGGATTGAACTTTGACAGGTAGAGTGCGGGATAGCTACCGGCAAAGAGCCCGGTAAAGATCGTGATCCCAAAAAGAGTCCCGATCTGCCGGAGGTCGGGATGCAGGACGATCTCTTTACCCGTCAGGTTGTTGAACGAAGGGAGCAGTACCCACAGCATGATCAGGGCCAGCACTGTCGAAAACAGCGTCATCAGGATCGACTCGGCCAGGAACTGGGCAATTAGTTGTGGCTGGCGCGCGCCCACTACTTTTTTGATCCCCACTTCCTTCATCCGCCTTGCAGCCTTTGCGGTCGAAAGGTTCATAAAATTGATACAGGCGATGACAAGGATAAAGACTGCGATCAGCGAAAACATCCTCACGTAGACTATTTTGCTGCCAGTGCTTGCCCCATGGACAAACGTATTTTGCAGATAGATGTCCGAAAATCGCACGGCGACCGCTCTCCTGCTCGTGTCCCCGCTATTTTTGGCAATGAGGTCATCGATCTTTTTATTCAGCACATCGATGTCGGCCCCTTCCTTTACGAGGATAAAGTTGTGCGGACCCGTACCGTCCCAGCTTTTTACCCAGCGTTGCTGGTCGAACAGGTATTCAAAAGAAAGGACGAACTCGAATTGTTGGGAGGAATTGCGGGGCGGCTTTTCAAAAACTCCGGATACGAAGAAAGTCTGCTCCTGTTGAAAGCGTACCGGCTTGCCGATGAGATTGTCGGTCCGGCCGAACAGCCTTACGGCCAGATCATCGGAGATCACGATGGATTGCTTGTCTTTCAATACATCGGCCGCCTTCCCATCGATAAGCGGAAATGAGAAAATGCTGAAGTAGTCTTTGCCGGCATATTGCCCGGTGGCCTTTATATTCTTCTCGCCTACCGACAGCGTATATGTTGGCCACCAGCTGGATGGCGCCAGCGATGCGGCATATTGGACCTCCGGGAACCGCCCAATGATCAGGTCACTAACTAACCCTGAGGACTCGTCACTCATCTTCTTCTCCCCATTCATTCGGTTCATCTCCATTACCTCATAGATGCGGCGCTCATGCGGGAAGAATTTGTCGACGCTGAGTTCATCGTCGACCCACAGCCAGATGAGCAACGCACAGGCGAGCCCGGCTGCAAGACCTACAAGATTGAGAAAAGTAAATTGACGATCCCTGAGAAGATTACGCCAGGCGATTTTCAGGTTGTTCTTAAACATAGTAGTGCACTCCCACCCTATCCCATCACTAAAAATGCCTAATAATTATCCCGTTAATCCCCAACTCTTTAGGATAATATCGAAATTCGAAGTGTCCGATTCCGATACACCGACTGTCCGCCCTCAAGGCATTATTTTTTATGCCACAATCCCTCTATTTCCTCCAGCGTCTTCCCCTTGGTCTCCGGGACAAGCTTCCATATAAAGATCGCGGACAGGATGCCCATTATCCCATATATCCAGTAAGAAAACCCATAGTGGAATTTGTTCTTCAACCACTCATTGTCATTCATTATCGGGAAGGTCAGCGAGACTACCCAGTTGGCGATCCATTGTGCCGCCACCGCGATCGATAAGGCTCCCCGGATACTGTTGGGGAAGATCTCAGACAGCAATACCCAGCACACCGGCCCCCAACTCATCGCAAAGGCCGCGGTGTAGGTAAGCATAAAGATAAGCGCAACAAGACCTGCATTGCCCGAATAGAACGCAAACCCCAGGCCTATCATGCTGACCGCCATCCCGATCGACCCGATGATCATCAACGGTTTCCGCCCGAATTTATCCACCGTCACAATTGCCACCACCGTAAATACACCGTTGACGATCCCCACAATGATCGTTTGCAACAAAGAACTATCCGTCGACGCCCCCATATTCCGGAAAATATTCGCCGCATAATAAAGCACGGCATTGATCCCGACAAATTGCTGAAAGACAGAAAGCATGATCCCGATAAAGATCACGAAAAATCCGTAGGACAGCCACGGCGCATTCTTCTCGTGCAATGTTCCTTTGATCTCCTGCAATGTCGCCTCCGCCTGCTCTTCCCCCGCGATCTTCTTCAGCACCGCCAACGCCTTGTCGTCCCTGCCCTTCATCGCCAGATAGCGCGGCGTCTCCGGAACAAAGAATAACAACGCAAAGAAGAGACCCGCGGGAATCACTCCCGAGAAAAACATCCATCGCCAACCATCAGTGATCAACCATTGCTCATCTCCATGTCGGGCAATAAAGTAATTCACAAAGTAGATGATCAGCATCCCCGATATGATCGCCAGCTGGTTAAACGACACCAGCTTGCCCCGAATCCCGGCCGGCGCGATCTCTGCAATATACATGGGCGAGATCATCGAAGCGATCCCTACACCGATCCCGCCAATGATCCGGTAAACAACAAAAGAATACACATCCAACGTCCCAAAGAAATTGAAGCGCTCCGGCCGCCACGCCCCGATCGCCGAAACAAAAAAACAGATCGCTGAAAGGACCAGCCCGTTCTTCCGGCCTATCGACTTGGAAAGGAACCCTGCCGACGCCCCGCCAATGATACAACCGATCAACGCACTGGCAATCACAAATCCCTTGATCGCATTGGCCGTGTCCTGCAGATCGGTCGCTGCCGTAGGGATCGGATGCCCAACGAACGATACCGCCCAGATGGCTAATCCCGCCAAAAGAACCACACTCGCTACCCCCCCTTTACCAGCCCCCCATAACTTTATTAGCTGACCGCTGATCACCAACAACACGATAAAGAGAACGACGATCAATAAACTCTTATACTGAGTGATCATTGTCACCGCATAGCCCGCGTGCGCAGCTTCCGTGATCGGTGTGATATACAGCGCCGTCAGCGACTTCTCCGCCCCATTCACGACCGCTGTATCATACCCGAAAAGAAGGCCGCCCAATGCCGCCACCAGCGTCAGAAGCGTCAAATAAACCCGATTTACCTTCGTATAGGAAGACGAGGCCGTCTTAGCCGATGTGTCGATCATTACCATATGGCAAGCGTATTTATATAAACCGATTGATCAAATTTTCGAGATACTCCTGTCTTCCGCTGATCACGGCCGGCTCCCCATGTGCAATGGCATAGTCGCGCAGCTTCTCCAAACTAACCCCACCTTTCTCGAACGCCGCACCTTCACCACCGTCATAGGATGCATACCGCGAAGACCGGATCTTTTTATATTCTGACGTAGAAAGGATCGTATCCGCCACCACCAATGCGCGCGCAAACGCATCGATCCCCCCGATATGCGCATGGAAAAGATCTTCGGGATCGGTGGAATTCCGCCGCCGCTTCGCATCGAAATTAATCCCGCCGCCCTGGAATCCACCCGCCTCCAGGATGATCAGCAGCGCTTCGACCAGCTCATTGATATTCGTCGGGAACTGATCCGTATCCCAGCCATTCTGATAATCCCCGCGATTGGCATCCATCGAACCCAGCAAACCCGCATCCGCCGCCACCTGGAGTTCATGCGTGAAGGTATGGCCCGCCAGCGTGGCATGGTTAACCTCGATATTCAGCTTGAAATCCTTGATCAGATCGTACTGACGCAGGAAGCCGATGACCGTCGCACAGTCATAATCATATTGATGTTTGGTGGGCTCACAAGGCTTGGGCTCGATAAAGAACGTCCCTTTGAAACCTTGCTTGCGTGCATAGTCTGCCGCCGTGTGCAGGAACCGCGCCAGATGCTCCTGCTCCCGCTTCATATTTGTGTTGAGCAGGGTCATGTATCCTTCCCGCCCACCCCAGAATACGTAATTTTCACCACCCAACGCAATCGTCGCATCCAACGCTGCCTTGACTTGCGCGGCAGCGTGCGTGAGCACATGAAAATCAGGATTGGTCGCCGCCCCGTTCATATACCGCCGGTTGGAAAAGAGATTGGCCGTCCCCCACAACAACTTGACACCACTGGCTTTTTGCTTCTCCTTTGCATATTCGGTCATCGTTTGCAACCGCTTTTCATTGTCGGCAATATCGTTCGTATAGTCCACCACATCGACGTCATGGAAACAATAAAAGGGGAGGCCTAACTTCGTGATGAACTCAAACGCCGCATCCATCTTGTCTTTCGCCCGTCCGATCGGATCGGCCTTCTCATTCCAGGGATAAAGGTGCGTTGGCTCGCCAAACGGATCGGCACCGTTGCCGACAAATGAATGCCAGTAGGCTACCGCAAACCGCAGGTGGTCCTTCATCGACTTCCCGCCAATAACTTTATTTGCATCATACCAGCGATAGGCCAACGGGTTGCTCGACGCGGGCCCCTCATACTTGATCTGACCTACCCCTTTGAAAAATTCTTTCTGTCCCGTAATAACTGGCATAATATATATTTTTAGTATAAAATTTTGCTCAATTCCTCTTTTTCCCCCTGACCTAGAAATTTCTCCAACCTGTCTTTCCATTCCAAATACAGTTCCCCATACTCCGCCATTTTGGACGGCACAATCCACTCGAGCGGTTTCAACCCCGAAAAAGCCGCCTTCCGGTCACTAAAGATCCCTGCTCCAAGCCCCGCACCCAGCGCCGCTCCCACACTGCCATCGGAATTATAGAGCTCAACCGGCACCCCGGTGGCATTCACAAAGGCCTCCCTGAACACCGGGCTCAGGAACATATTGGCCTTCCCCGCACGAATAACCGATGGGCTCATCCCATTCTCCCGCATGATCTCCAGCCCATACCGGAAAGCAAAAGCAATCCCTTCCTGACCTGCCCGATATACATGCGGCCGCCCATGAATATTCAGATCGATATCCAGCAGTTGTGCCCCGATGATCCGGTTCCCAAAAATCCGCTCGGCACCATTGCCGAATGGTAGAACCTTTAATCCCGCACTGCCCGGCTCAATCGCCGCGGCCGCCTCATTCAACGCAGCATAATCATGGCCGCCAATCAAATCCCGGATCCACCGGTTCATGATCCCCGTTCCATTTATACACAACAAAACACCGATGCGCCGGTCAGCCGGTGTATAATTGACATGCGCAAAACTATTCACCCTCGACCCCGGATCATAGGTCAACTGATCGCTGACCCCATAGATCACCCCCGAAGTCCCCGCCGTTGCCGCCACCTCCCCCGGTTCCATCACATTCAACGACAGTGCATTGTTCGGCTGGTCACCCGCCTTGTATGTCACCGGAATGCCCGGTCTTAACCGCAACGCCGCGGCGACTTCCGCCCGGACAAGGCCATGGGTCGAAAACAACGGCTTTACCGGAGGGATCATCCCCCGGTCAAATCCAAAATAGGAAAACACATCCTCCGATAACCCGTCCGTCACAAAATCCCAGAAAATGCCTTCCGACAAAGCTGAAATAGACGTAGTTACGTCACCGGTAAACCGCATCGCGATGTAATCGCCGGGTAACATGACCTTGCCGATCTTTGCGTAGATCGCCGGTTCCTGATCCTTGACCCAGGCCAGCTTGGCCGCCGTAAAATTTCCAGGGGAATTCAATAAATGCTCGAGGCTCCTTGCCTCGCCAATCCGTTCGAAAGCGCTTTCCCCATAAGGGACCGCCCGGCTATCACACCAGATAATGCTGTCCCTCAATACCCGATGCGCACGATCCACGACCACCAACCCATGCATCTGATAGGAGATACCGATCGCTGCAATCTCCGCTGGATCATATTTCCCTGTCGCATGCGCCTTGAGGATAGCCTGTTGCACATTCTCCCACCAGTCGCCCGGATCCTGTTCAGCCCACCCCGGATGCCGCGCCCGAATAGGCGTCTCGGTCTCCGGAAAAGTTGCGGAAGCAAGCACGTTAGAAGTGGCAGCATCCACTATAGACACCTTTATGGAAGAAGTGCCCAAATCAATGCCTAATAACAACATGCGGTAAATATAGTATCGTTTTGGTTATATTGTAACCGATTGCAGCGTATATTTTAAAATTCTTATTTTTACGCCCCAGCATGTTACTTTTACATCGATGACGGGAAAAAAAGATATTACGATCTATGATATTGCAAAAGAGCTTGGCCTTTCGCCCGCTACCGTCAGCCGCGGTCTCAAGGACCATCCGGCAATCAATATCAAAACCCGCAAGCGGATCATGGACACGGCGAAGGAAATGGGTTACCGTTCCAATAGCTTTGCGAGCAATTTGCGGATGCAGAAGACCAATACGATTGGCATCATCGTCCACGAGCTGAAAAGTCAATTTATCAGCTCCGTCCTCGCCGGTATCGAGAAAGTGGCCACCGAAGCCGGTTATGACCTCATTATCGGCCATTCTTCCGAAACCTACCGGAAAGAGGCGGCCAACGCCCATAATCTTTTCCACAAGCGCGTGGACGGGCTCATCGCCTCACTCGCCTTCGACACGCGTGAAATGAACCATTTCGACCCCTTCGTGCAGAAAGGCATTCCGATCGTATTCTTCGACCGCGTAGAGGAGTTCACTTATGGCACCAGGGTAATCATTGATAACGTAAAGGCAGGTTACGAAGCAACCGCCCATCTGGCGGCCCAGGGCTGCCGCCGCATCGTCCACATCACGGCCAACCTTGGACGGAATGTCTATGCAGGCCGGCTCAAAGGCTACCGGCAGGCACTCGCCGATTATGGCCTGCCATTCGATCCAGGCATGTTGATCGTCAACGACCTGAGCGAAGCCGCTGCCGTTCGAACCGCCCGCCAGGTCCTAACGATGAAGACGCGCCCCGATGGCGCCTTTATAACAAATGATTTCTTTGCCGCTATGTTCCTGCAAACCCTGAAGGAAGGCGGCCTTCGCATCCCCGAAGATATCGCGATCGTGGGCTTTAACAACGACGCCATCTCCCGTATCATCCAACCCAAACTGACGACGATCAATTACCCCGGTGAAGAAGTTGGCGAACAAGCCGCCCGATGCCTCCTCGACCACCTGAGCGGCCTATCCTCGGCACGGTCCACCGATACGATCATCATCCGCTCGGAGCTGATCATCCGCGATTCATCACTTCACCGTAAACTTGCACCGTAAACTTGCACCGTAAACGTTGATTCCCTCTCTCAACTGCGCCGTCTAAATAACTTTCCTCTTCCCTGTCGTCCACTTTTCCAACAATTGCATCAATTCATCCAGACGCACCGGCTTGCAGATGTAGTCATCCATCCCCGCCGCCAGGCATTGCTCCCGGTCCCCCCGCATCGCATTGGCCGTCAGCGCAATCACCACCGGCTGCCGATACCCATGTCGCCGGATGATCCTTGTCGCCTCCAATCCATCCATCTCCGGCATCTGCACGTCCATAAGGATCAGGTCATAACGGCCACCCTGAGCAGCGGCTACCGCCTCCACCCCATTTTCAACACAATCTGCTTCATAACCCAGGTTACCCAGGATATGAAGGATCAACTGCCGGTTGATCACGTTGTCCTCCGCCACCAGGAGGCGGTATGGGAATGATGCCGCAAATGCCTTGCTCATCACGCGCTGCTTTGGCGCCGCCAACATCGACGGCGTCAATACCCCGGCCCTGGTGCGGATCGTAAACGTGAATATCGTCCCTTCACCCTCCCGGCTTTGCACGGTGATCCCCCCGCCCATCAACAAAACCAGCTTCTCACTGATCGCAAGCCCAAGGCCCGTACCCCCATATTTCCGCGTTGTAGACGAATCAACCTGGGAGAAAGATTTGAATAGCATCTCGATCTTCTCCGCCGGAATCCCGATACCCGTATCCCGTACTTCGAATGCAAGCTCGATCTCATCGGTAACCCTGTCCCTTCTCAACTGAACCACGCCGACCCTGATCTCCCCATGCTCCGTGAACTTAACCGCATTGCTGACGAGATTGATGAGCACCTGTCGCAACCGCAACGCGTCCCCGACGATCACCGCCGGCACGCCATCCTCGATCCAGCAGGACAACCGCAGACCCGCCTGATTGACTTTCTTATAGAAGAGGTCCAACACGGCATCGATACATTGCTGAAGATCGAAGTCCTGCTGCTCGATCTCCATCTTCCCCGAATCTATCTTTGAATAATCAAGAATATCGTTCAGGACACTTAATAGGCTTTCGCCACAGCTGAGGATCGTTTCATTATAACTGCGTTGCTGCTCTGTGAGCTCGGTTTCCGCTAACAAACCGGCCATCCCGATAACCCCGTTCATCGGCGTCCGGATCTCATGGCTCATCGTAGCCAGGAAAATACTCTTGGCCTTATTGGCATGTTCCGCTTCCTGCCGGGCTTTTCGCTCTTCATCGCTCAGGATAACAAGACGCTCCGTGCGTTCCCTCACTTGCCGCTCTAACTCCCGTTTTTGCGCATTGATCGTCCGGATGCGAAGCCAATACAAACTGGCCACGCCACCGGCAGCCACAAGGACGACCAATACCCGGAACCACCACGTCATCCAGAATGGTGGCCGGATATCCAACCGGAGAGCAAGCATCCTGTTCGACCATTCGCCGTCGTTGTTATACCCCTTTACGCGCAACGTATAATGGCCGGGGTCGAGGTTGGTATACGTTACCGACCGCCTTAATCGTACGTAGTTCCAATCCTTGTCAAAACCCTCCAGCATATACGCATACCGTTTCTTCGCCGGATCGGTATAGTTGAGTGAAGCAAAAGTGAATGATATGACCGAGCTCTTGTAAGACAGACTGATCTCGCTGGTCTCCGAAATATCGGCAGAAAGCGGCGACGATGAGCTATCCCCCCTTCCGATCGGCACCTCCTGGTTGAAGATCTGAAAATTTGTCATCACCAGCGGTGGATCGAACCGCTCGGAAGGAGCACTCTTCGGCGCAACCATGTTGAACCCATTAATTCCACCAAAATACATGAGCCCCGACCGGGTCACGCAAAAAGCCTGCTCCTTGAACTCATTGGCCTGCAACCCATCAGCAGTCGTGTAATTGGTACTATGCGCATGTACATAATCCAGCCGGCATAACCCTTTGTTGGTACTGATCCACAAAAGACCCGCAGAATCCTCCAACACGCCAAAAATCTGATTGTCCGGCAGTCCGTCTTTTGTCGTATACGCCGTCCAGCGGTTTGCATTGATCTCAAAACGACTTAAGCCTTGTGTCGTGCTGATCCACAAATCTCCGTTCCGCGCCTCATAGATATTGTTGATGTAATCATTGCAAAGACTATTGCCATTCTCCTGACGCCGGTAGTGCGCGAACGAATGCATCAGCGGATTGAAAAGGTCTACCCCACCGCCATCCATTCCAATCCATAACCGGCCCTCCCGATCCATGGTGATCGTATGAACCTTGTCGTTGGCAAGGCTGCCCGGATCCGCCGCATTGTGCCGGTAGTGGACGAAGCCGCCATGCGCCGCATCGTATACATTCAGTCCGCCTCCATAGGTGCCTACCCAAATTTGATGCTCCTTGTCCTCGCAAAGGGTCCAGACATTATCGTTGCTTAGACCGGAGCTGTCTTTCGGCTTATGTAAGAAATGCCGGTACGTATTTGTTCGCGGGTTATAGACGGTTACGCCGTCTGCCCACATCCCCATCCACAAGTTGCCTTTATGGTCTTCAATCACCTTCAGCACATAGTCACCGCCGATCGTGTTTGGATTGCCGGGGATATGACGAAAGTGCTTGAAGCGACCCGTCTTCCGGTCCATCAGGTTCAGCCCACCCCCATCCGTTCCCACCCACATATTCTGGCGCGAGTCCTCAAGAAAACACAACACCTGGTTGCTGCTCAGACTAAATGGGGAAGAGTTGTGCGTGTAATGAACGAATTTACGGGCGTCCCGGTTCACAAATTCAAGCCCGCCATTAAAGGACCCGATCCACATGTTCTTCTTCGAATCCATAAGGACCGACCACAGGGAATTGGTCGACAAACTCGCGGGGTCCACATCGTCATGACGATAATGAAAGAAAGTATTTGTCTCCGGATTGAGAATGATCAGCCCATCGTTCTCCGTGCAGATCCAGATATTCGCCTCGGCATCCTCCGTAATGGACGTAACCAGCGTAGTGGTCAGGCCTGAATCCGGATTGGGCTCGTCTCCCGGATAATGAACAAAATTTCGCTTTGCCGGGTCGAACCTGTCGACGCCGGATTCCGTGCCAATCCATATCCGATGACGACGGTCCCCATAAACCCAGGTGACGTAATTGCTCCGGATAGATGCGGGCTGGCTCTCATTGTGTTGATAACGCGTAAAGATCCCTGTCGATTGATCCAGCACATTCAACCCGCCATTCACGGTCCCTACCCAAATCCGATGATCCTTATCCTCGTAAATATGCTTGACCTGATTATCTGAAAGACTGGTCGGATCACCAGGCCGGTTACGAAAGTGCGTAAAATGACCCGTGGAATCCATCCGGTCCAGCCCACCGTCCTCCGTGCCTATCCACAGCGCACCCTTGCTGTCTTTCATCAACGTGAGCAACAGGTTGCTGGAAATGCTTCCCGCATCCCCCGGCTTGTGGCGGAAATGTGTAAATTGATCGGTTTTCCGGTCGAATCGGTCCAATCCCCCACCCCAGGTGGCAATCCATAAATTACCCTTGCTATCCTCGACAAGGTAATTGATCAGGTTATTGGATAAACTGTGGTCGTCGCCGATCTCATTCTTGTACACCGTAAAGGAATAGCCATTGTACTTGTTGAGCCCTTCGCGGGTTCCAAACCACATAAAGCCCCTGCTGTCCTGCAGGGAACAGATGACATTGCTCTGCGACAACCCCTGCGCCGTACCGAGATGCTCAAAAGAAAGATGTTCGGTCTGCGGGTAAGCGAGCGTGGTGTTCAGAAGAAGCAGAAAAATACCTAAGTGACGGTGTTTCACCATGATTATATAGGGTGTCCGTAGGGACCAAAACGCGCTCAACACCCATTTATTGCCCCTGGAATTGAAAACCAGGCTTGGCCTCGCTACCCGGTCTTTAGCTTATATGCCCGCCGACCAGCGGTTTGGCGATATTTTGCTAAATTGATCAACAACACGCTGGCCAGGATAACCATTAGTCCAAAAAGCTGCAGCCAACTGAGGCGTTCATCGATGAAAATAACCCCGAGGAGCACCGCTACCACCGGGTTGACATAGGCGTGCGTACTTACTTGCGTGGCTGGTCGCACCTGCAATAACCATGTAAAAGCGCTATAGGCGACCAACGATCCCATTACGATCAGATAGACGACAGATATCCAGGATATCAGAGGCACCGTCTGCGGCCGAAAATGATCCCATTCCCCCGAGACCCCGCTGCAAATAACAAAGGCGATCCCCGCCGCTGTCATCTGCCACCCGGCATTCACCGAATTGGAATTCCCCGCTGCCTTATACTTGGAATACAAGGACCCGGCCGCCCACGAGATACTGGCTACCACCAGCAACGCCAATGCGATCATTTCTTTATCCCCACCCCCGCTTTTACCTTTCTCTTCACCCAATTCATTGATCACCCGCTGTCCGAACAATAACAATACGCCGATCGATCCGACGACCAACCCCGCAATCGTGGCCTTACTGCTAAAATTTTCCCGCCACTTGCCCTTGTCCAGCACCACAAACCAGATGGGCCCGGACGCAAGCAGTATCGCCGCCAGCGAGCTTGGTATATACTGTTCGGCCCAGATCAACAACCCGTTGCCACCCACCAGCAGCAGCAACCCGCTTACCACCGCGGGCCAGATGACCCGCCCGGAAAAGATCTTTTTCCTGGTAAGCGCACACCATAACAACATCAAAAGCCCGGCCGGCATATAACGGAAAGCCCCCACCAGCATCGGCGGAATATGTTCGACCGACAACCGGATAAAGAAGTAAGTAGACCCCCATACCAGGTAGACCGTTGTAAAAGCAGCCGCTACCCTCATCGTTGAAGGTGCCCGCCCTGGCTCAGTTGACATCCCGTCAACCTGCCCTGACACACTTGACATATGGATTATTTTTTAGTCGAAGGAATTGTTAACTTTTGCTCTTCTTTGATGGTCTCCAGCACAATCGTCGTTTTCGTAGATTGAATGGTAGGGATCTTCGCAAATTTTGTTCGCATCAGGTTCATCAATTCCGCGGAGTCGCTCGTCCTGATCTTTACCAGCCAGCAATCCTCACCCGCAATACTATGCACCTCCTGGACCTCCTCAATAGCCGCCAGCGCGGCCCTCATTTCCTCGGAAGCAAACGCATCCGAAGTCCGGATGAAGATAAAAGCCAGGAATTTCTGCCCGATAGCCACCGGGTTGATCACGGCGGTATACTGTCGGATGACACCCTTTTGCTCTAACTTCTTTACCCGCTCCAATACCGCGGAAGGCGCCATTTCAAGCTGCTTGGCCATGTCCACGTTCGGGATCCGCGCATTTTCCTGCATCAGCTGCAGTATCCGCAAATCGATATTATCTAAAACCAGTTCCATTATTTAATTCTATAAAGGTAATAAAATTTAGAATAATATTCAAAAAAAATAATAATTTCAGAATTTAATTCGACGCAACCGCCTCCTCCTGGATCCGGCGCGCTCCCTTAAACTTTTTCCGGCTGCTCAAATAATGTATGACCTTATGTTCCGACCAATGATGCAGCGGTAGAAGCACGGCCGCCAAAGCGATCTTGATCAGCAAGACTTTCCACGGCTCATCATGCGTCAATTCCCCAATTTGCTTGTCCGTCAGCAGAATAATGAACTCAAACAGAAAGATGAACGATAGAAATCCCAACCCGCGGATCACCGATGTAGGCACCGCCAGCCACCCCATCATCACCAGCGCAATGAACAACGCAACCAATCCCACGGTAAAGCCCATGTACTGAACATTATGCCGGCGTTCCTTTTCCTGCGCTTCTTCCCTGGATAGCCGTTCCCGTCGCCGGTTGTCATTCCCGACCTCGAGCTTTAAGAGCTCCGTCGCTTTGCTGAGCTCACGCAGGCTGTCGGAATATTGCACATGTTGGGTGTGGTACGCATATGCTTTCGTAAAATCATTGCTCCGCAAGTATAGCGTGTCCAGATTTTCATCGGCATGTTCGAGGACATGCAGGTCCCCCATTGCTTTCCCGATCGCCTCCTCCTTTTGATAGTATCCAATGGCTTTGTCCCATAGCTGCCGCTTCTTGTAGAATTCTCCGATCTCATCATAGAAGTCTGCCCTGGCCGGCGAATTCGCTTTGGTCTCGACCTCCGGACCCTCCCTGTCGAAGTAATAGGCCGCCGAATCATAGCGCCCCATATCCGTATACGCATCCGCATAGATCCCGTCAATTACATACTGCATCCCCGCCCGGCGGAGATAATCCGAAACGACCGGATGTTGCCGGAAATAATCCATTCCTTTTTGGTATTGCCCGCTTTTGAAATAGGTGTCGAACATGCCGAAATAACTATCGATCTTAACGAGATCGAAATGAATGCTGTCCGCCAACCGGATCCCATGCTCATATGAGCTGATCGCGATATCGTATTCCCCTTTCCTGGCAAAGATCTGCGCCAGCGTATTGTAATCGGCCCGGAGCTCGAAAAAATGTTTTAGCTTCCGATCGATGGGAATGATGGTATTGAGTTCATAATCGATCGCCTTGTCCTCCTCATGAATGCGATTGTAGAAATAGGCCAGGTAGGCCGAAGCATTTCGAATCAGCCAGTCATCCTTCCCTTGCTCCGCTACATCGAGCGCCTTCAGATAGTTCCTGAAAGCAAGCAATTGCTCATTCCTCGCCTGATAACTCTCACCAAGAGAAGCATACGCCGCCACCTGCGCCGAGTCATTGTCAAGATCACTCGCGGTGGTTACCGCCTGATTGCTATAGGCCATCGCCTGCGCATTGTCCCCCATCGTCCGATAGAGCTCCGAAATCGTTACCTCCGCGTATACGAGCCCTTCGTCCAATTTTTCCTCTTTGGCGATCTTCTCCGCCCGCCGGAAAAGGTCCATCGCCATCTCCAGGTTTCCTTTCAACCCAACACCCTGCTCAAAACGACGGCCATTGTTGAGATAGGTGGTGATCATCAGCATCCGGTCACGGCTCATCTCCGCCGCCTCGATCGCCTGCCGCCCATACTCATCCGACAAAGGACGATCCAAACCAAAATAATAAAGTGCCAGATTGGTGGCTAGCTGTGCCTTATCTTTCCATTCCGTCGCATGGGCTAGCGAACGCTTGAGACTATCCGGCCAATATTCCTGCCCGATGCCCCGCTTCGCGGCAGCCATTAACAACAAAATGGACCAAAAAAGGAATAACACCAGAGGCCGGCGGCTCCGGAACGATCGTTGCATCATAAAAGATTCGTTTAACAAAACCGGCTAAAGATACTAAACTCGACCCGGTGCCCGCTTCACGCAGTCCGTGTGGGGATCAATAGTTCCCGGATGTCAACATCCAGCGCCAGCGCCATCTCCCTTAACAATCTCAAGGTCGGCTGGAATTCATTGTTGCAGATCCTGGTCACACTGTTCGGGGCAATGCCAACCCTGATCGCCAATTCCTTATGCGATATATCTTTTTCTGCTAATACAGCCTTAATCCTGTTGATCTTGAGCTTTTTTTCCATTTTCTTCCGGCAGTTTGAGGGGCAGGACAATTTAGGCTATTTATGTGTATAACCAATACGAAAAGGTTTGATAAGCTTCTAGGAATCAACGAATTCGAATTTTTACAGATACGTTATAGATATCTTTACGTCACTATAAGGTATTATAAAATAATCTTTACGTATTTATAAGACATTCCCCTCAGTGCAGTATTACTGCAAAAAAAAGGCCCAAGTTTACCCGACCCTTTCTTCCCCTTTCGATATTCCCCTTCGCAAAAAGTTTTTTTTACCAAGCAGAGAAATAAATGTTATTTTGACAGGAATTCGCTTATCAGCCATATGGAGAACGACAATTATGTTATCGGGGTGGATTACGGAACCGATTCGGTCCGCTCCCTTCTGATCAATGCCCGCAACGGCGCCGAGATTGCTACCGCTGTTTTCTATTACCCCCGCTGGAGAGACGGTCTTTTCTGCGACCCGGCAGACAACCGCTTTCGGCAACACCCTCTCGACTATATCGAAGGCCTCGAGCATACCATCCGAAGTTGCCTCTCGCAGGCAGGACCCGCAGTGGTAAGCCGGGTCCGGGCTATTTCCGTGGATACAACCGGCTCCACCCCTGTGGCCGTCGACGAAACCGGCACGCCACTCGGACTACTGCCTGCCTTCCGCGATAATCCAAACGCCTTATTCGTCCTCTGGAAAGACCATACCGCCGTCAGAGAAGCAGCGGAGATCAACACCCACGCCACCCGCTTTCCAGTCAATTACCTTCAGTTTGTCGGCGGCATTTATTCCTCGGAATGGTTTTGGGCCAAATTGCTGCACGTACTTCGGGTGGACAGCAGCGTTAGAAAGGCCTGTCACTCCTGGGTGGAACATTGCGACTGGATCCCCTTCCTGCTGTCCGGCGGTCGTAAAGCCTCCGGAATCCGGCGGAGCGTCTGCGCAGCCGGTCATAAGGCGCTCTGGGCAAAAGAATTTAGCACCGGAAAGAACCTCGGCGGCCTGCCCCCCGATGAGTTCTTCGCATCACTCGACCCACTTCTCAAAGGTTTTACCGCGAGGCTCTACACCACGACCTACACTTCCGACCAGCCCGCCGGCACGCTCTGTCCCGAATGGGCCGAGCGCCTCGGTCTTCCGACCTCCGTCACCATCGGCATTGGCGCCTTCGACGCGCATATGGGGGCCGTGGGCGGCCAGATCGAACCCTATCACCTAAGCAAGGTAATGGGTACTTCCACCTGCGACATGCTGGTCGCTCCACCAGACGAGGTCAAGGATCGCCTCGTAAAAGGCATTTGCGGGCAAGTACCCGGATCCGTTATCCCCGGTTTAATGGGGATGGAAGCGGGCCAGTCGGCGTTTGGCGACGCCTACGCCTGGTTCCGGAACCTCCTTGCCTGGCCCCTCCGCCAACTGGTCCCCGATCCTGATGCGCTTATCAACAACATACTTCCCACACTCAGCCATCACGCATCCGCCATCAACCTTTCCGCCGACGAGCCGTTGGCGCTCGACTGGTTGAACGGCCGCCGTACTCCCGATGCCAACCAACTCCTGAAAGGTGCCATCACCGGCATTAACCTGGGCACCGACGCCCCGCAGCTCTTTCACTCCATTGCCGAAGCTACCTGCTTCGGGGCGCGCGCCATCGTAGATCGTTTTATCGCAGAGGGTATTCCCGTAAAAGGCCTGATCGGTCTTGGCGGAGTAGCCAAAAAGTCCCCGTTTATCATGCAAATGATGGCGGACGTCATGGACAGGCCGATCCGTATCCACGCCTCGGAGCAAACCTGCGCTCTCGGCGCCGCCATGTTTGCCGCTACTGCTGCCGGCCTCTACCCAAAAGTAGAAGATGCGATGGCCGCTATCGGCCAGGGCTTCGATACCACCTTCAAGCCCGACCCTGGCCGCATCGGCATCTACGCCGATCGCTACCAGCGATACAAAACTCTCGGCCATTTTGTAGAGACAACTACCGAAATTCAAAATTATGAGCAAGTACAACCATATCCAGGAAGCAGCGTTTGACGCCAACCGGCAACTGCCAAAGCTGGGCCTGGTGCTGTTCACGTTCGGCAACGTAAGCGCCGCGGACCGCGACCTGGGCGTCTTTGCCATCAAACCAAGCGGCGTCCCCTACGACGATCTTTCACCCGAAAAAATGGTGATCGTGGACTTCGATGGAAAGACCGTCAAAGGCAAGCTGCGCCCTTCCTCCGACACCCTCACACACGCCCTGCTCTACAAGACCTGGGAAAAGATCGGCGGTATCGCCCACACCCATTCGACCTATGCTACCGCCTGGGCGCAAGCGCAACGGGACATCCCCATCTTCGGCACCACCCACGCGGACCACAACACGATGGACATCCCTTGCGCACCGCCTATGAGCGACGAGATGATCCGCGGCGACTACGAATACCAGACCGGCTTCCAGATCATCAACCACTTTCGCGACCGAAACATTAACTACGAAGAAGTGGAAATGGTCCTGGTCGGCAACCATGCGCCGTTCACCTGGGGCAAAACTCCGGATAAGGCCGTGTACAATAGCGCGGTGCTGGAATCCATCGCCCAAATGGCTTACCTGACACTGCAGATTGACGCCACCACCCCGCGCCTGAAAGATTCCCTCATAAAAAAACATTTCGAACGCAAACACGGCCCCGACTCATACTACGGCCAATAAATGCCCCCTTATGGATTTAAAAAATCTCGAAGTCTGGTTCGTTACCGGCAGCCAGCACCTTTACGGCGAAGAAACGCTAAAACAAGTCGCTGAACATTCCCAAATTATCGCAAAAGCCCTCAACGACTCACCAAAAATCCCGGTAAAGGTGATCTTCAAACCCACCGTCAAAACCCCCGACGAGATCTACCACACTTGCCAGGAAGCCAACACCACAAAAAATTGTATCGGCATCATCGCCTGGATGCACACCTTCTCCCCGGCTAAAATGTGGATCGGCGGCCTGAAGATCCTGCAAAAGCCCATCGCCCACCTGCATACTCAATTCAACCGCGATATCCCCTGGAGCACCATCGACATGGATTTCATGAACCTGAACCAGAGCGCCCACGGCGACCGCGAATTCGGATTCATCATGACGCGCATGCGCCTCAATCGCAAAGTCATCACCGGCCACTGGCAGGACCCTGAAGTGCTCGACCGGCTCAACGCCTGGGCCCGCGCCGCCGCCGGCTGGCACGACTGGCAGGGTGCAAAATTCGTCCGATTCGGCGACAACATGCGGCAGGTAGCCGTCACCGAAGGCGATAAGGTAGAAGCGGAATTGACCTTCGGCTATGCTGTAAATACACATGGCATCGGCGACCTCGTGGCCGTGATCGATGACATCTCCGACGCCGACGTCGACCGCCTTGTCAAAGAATATGAAGACCGGTACACCGTGGCCGCCTCTCTTCGGAAAACTGGCCCTAAACACCAATCCCTGAAAGACGCCGCCCGCATTGAACTGGGCCTGCGCCGGTTCCTCGAACAAGGAAATTTCAACGGCTTCACCGATACGTTCGAAGACCTCCATGGCATGACCCAACTTCCCGGGATCGCCGCGCAAAGGCTGATGGCTGCCGGTTATGGCTTCGCCGCTGAAGGCGACTGGAAGACAGCCGCGCTCGTCCGTGCGATGAAAGTGATGGGCAGCGGCCTTCCCGGTGGTAATTCATTTATGGAGGACTATACTTATCACTTCGAACCCGGCAACAAGCTCGTGCTGGGCGCTCACATGCTGGAGATCTGCGAATCCATCGCCGACGGCAAACCCTCCTGTGAGATTCATCCCCTTGGGATCGGCGGAAAAGCCGACCCCGTCCGGCTCGTCTTTAACTCCGCGGCCGGTCCGGCTATCAATGCTTCCATCATCGACATGGGTAACCGATTCCGCCTCCTCGTAAATGAAGTGCAGGCTGTTGCACCCGCCCACCAGCTGCCCAACCTGCCCGTTGCCCGGGTGCTTTGGAAACCCTTGCCGGACATGACTACCGGCTGCACCGCCTGGATAATGGCCGGGGGCGCGCATCACACCGGCTATAGCCAAAACCTGACTGCTGAACATCTGCGCGATTTCGCGGATATCGCCGGCATCGAATTCGCTCTCATCGGAAAAAATACCGATCTCTGGCAATTCCGCAACGAACTTCGATGGAATGAAGTATTTTACCGCTAGGAATGATACCTGCATGCACGACATCCATAAACTAACGCTATCATGAACAAGCTTGCTAATATTGACATCGTCATCTTCGTTATCTATTTCATCATCGTCTCCTCCTATGGCTACTGGATCTACCGCCGGAAAAAGAAACAGGTGACCAACACCCATGACTTCTTTCTCGCTGAAGGCTCCCTTACATGGTGGGCCATCGGCGCCTCCCTCATCGCATCCAATATCTCCGCCGAACAATTTATCGGCATGAGCGGCAATGGCTATGACATCGGCATCGCTGTAGCAGCCTATGAATGGATCGCCGCCATCGCCCTCATCATCGTTGCCGTCTGGTTCATGCCCGTCTACCTGAAGAACAAGATCTTCACCATGCCCCAGTTCCTAAAGACCCGGTACAACGAAACCGTGGCGCTGATCATGGCGATCTTCTGGCTCTTCCTTTACATCTTTGTCAACCTCACTTCCATCCTCTACCTCGGCGCCATCGCCATCAACAGCCTCGTCGGCGGGACCGATAACCAGTTCCATGTCATCCTTATCGCCCTCTCTGTCTTCGCAGTCTTTATCACCCTCGGCGGGATGAAGGTCATCGGCTTCACCGACGTAATCCAGGTCAGCGTCCTCATCATCGGCGGTCTCGCCACCACCTACGTGGCCCTCACCGTTGTCAGCAAGGCATTCGGAATGGGGAATAGCGCGCTCGCCGGCTTCAACCAGCTGCTGAAGAGCGCCCCCGATCACTTTCACATGATCTTTGCCAAACCCGGGCCGAATTCCAGCCCCCACGAGATCAGCAACTATCTCACCATCCCCGGCCTCCTCTCCTACGCCGCAGGAATATGGATCGTGAACCTCAACTACTGGGGTTGTAACCAGTATATCACCCAACGCGCATTGGGCGCCGATCTCCCTACCGCCCGAAAAGGCATCCTGTTTGCAGGTTTCCTCAAACTGCTCATGCCCCTCATCGTCATGCTACCCGGCATCGCCGCCTTCGTTCTCCACCAGAAAGGAATGGTCCAGGCTGAAATGCTCGTCCACAGCAAGCATGGCGAAGTCGTCGCCGATAATGCCTATTCCGCGATCCTCGGCTACCTGCCCAACGGTCTCATCGGCCTTTCGCTTGCCGCATTGACCGCAGCCATCGTCGCTTCACTGGCCGGAAAAGCCAATAGCATCTCTACCATCTTCACCCTCGACGTATACAAGAAATATATAAACAAAGAGGCCAACGAACAGAAGATGGTGTGGATCGGCCGGATGACTATCCTTGCCGCGCTTTTCCTTTCGATCCTCCTTACCTGGAAAGACGCCCTTCATATCGGCGTACAAGGTGGTTTCACCTATATTCAGAAATATACCGGCTTCATCAGCCCCGGAGTTTTCGCGATGTTCCTGCTGGGAATGTTCTGGCGCCGCACCACCGGCGCTGCCGCAGTTGTCGGCGTTATCGTCGGCTTTGGGCTTTCCGTTCTTTTCAACGAATTCGCGCCGGCCATCTTCGGCCACGATACGTGGTTCTATACCGCCTATCTGAACGGCGAGGGCAAATACGAGATCCCCTTCCACATTTGTATGGGTCTCGCCTTCATGTTCACCATGATTATCATGATCCTCATCAGCCTCGGCGGGCCAAAAATAAACCCCAAAGCCTTCGTCCTCGATAAGTCCATGTTCAAGGTTTCTCCCGGCATCCTCGCAATGATCGTTATCACCCTGCTGATCATATCCGCCCTTTATATTCGATTCTGGTAACCAACTGACACAACGAACCAACATAACCATTGAACTGTAAACACCCATGAATAAATATCCCGGGGAAACCCGCATCCTCGTAGCCGTCGACTGCATCATCTTCGGATTCGACGGGACAGATATCAAACTCCTCCTCATCCAGCGCGGCTTCCAGCCCGAGAAAGGAAACTGGAGCCTCATGGGGGGCTTCCTCCAACCCGATGAAAGCCTCGACCAGGCCGCTAACCGCATCCTCCAAAAACTCACCGGCCTCGAAGGCGTCTACCTGGAACAATTGGAAGCTTTCGGCAATCCTGATCGCGATCCCGTCGAACGCACCATCAGCGTTGCCTATTTCGCCCTCATCGACATCAACCAGTACGCCCGCCAACTGACTGCCGAATATCACGCCGAATGGTTTCATTTGAAAAAAATGCCCGACCTGGTCTTCGACCACCTGCGCATGGTGGATATTGCAAAACGCCAGTTGCGTTACAAAGCTGCGCTACACCCGCTTCTCTTCGAATTGCTTCCCCAACGCTTCACGATTCCCCAGCTCCAGATCCTCTACGAAAGCATCTATGATACCAACTTCGATAACCGTAACTTCAGCCGCAAAGTGCTCTCGACAGAATTGCTCGTCAAGCAAAAAGAGAAAGACAAGACCGGCTCAAAAAAAGGCGCCTTCTTCTATCGCCTTGACAAACGGAAATACAAGGCTAACTTTCATGCCTTCCTAAACTTCATCCCCAATCCGGATAAGCTGCTGACCTGACCGTTCGATTTCCGATCAGACATCCGCTCAAAATACCCTCATAGGACAAACCGACCCCACAAAACCCCTAAAGGAATGGAAAAAATATTTACGCAATCGTTCCCGGAAATCCTGCCCTTCGACTAACCGCTCAATCCATCTCGCCAACTAACCACCAAATCCTACCAAACGCTCAATTTCTCCTACTAAGCCCATAATTAGTACCACACTGGCTTTGAAGTGTCCAATTACAATCGTAGATTTGACGATTATCTAACTGCGCTGCCAAGTTTTCACCTTATTATAATTTTTTAGTTTTGAATGGTCACAAAGTCGTGACGCGAGGGCAATTTCTATTGCCCTCTTATTTTTCTCTCCATCGCAACCTCACCTCGAATACGCTCATATTAGCGCGAATTCAATTCTGTAGTGAATCTTCAGATTTATAATTTAATTCTTTCATATGAACTAAATAGAAATTAAATATTACTAAATCATTAACCTACCATTATGATAAGATTACTATTGCCCGGATAACATCATACGTTTTTCTCGGCGGCTACTTTTGCCAAAATTATTCCACATGCTTTTGAGAAAAACGTTTGTCCTTACGTTTATGGGATGCTGTCTCACTTTCCTTTCATTCGCCGGAACGATAAAGGGAAAGATCCGCGACTCAAAGACCGGCGAGCCAATGACGGGCGCAACCGTCACGCTCGAACCCGGACATCGCGTCAGCACCGTCGAGCTGGATGGCACCTTCACCTTCCGCTCCATCCATGCGGGCAGCTACCGCATCGTCGCCACCACGGTCGGCTACCAACCTTCCCAGATCGTCTCGGTCGATCTTTCCGCAGACGGCGATGTAAAGCAGGTCTCTATCGACCTCATCCCCAGCTCTTCCACCCTCGAAGAAGTCCAGGTCTCCGCGCTCGGCGGAGGCGGCGATAACCATGCCCGCAGACTGGAACAACGTTCGGACATGGTACAAAACATCTTGTCCGCCCGCACGATCGAGATCTCTCCGGACATCACGGTGGCAAACGCCCTGCAACGCGTCAGCGGCGTCGTCATCCAACGCGATAATACCGGCGACGGCCGCTATGCTATTATCCGGGGTATGGATCAACGTTATAATAACACGCTCGTCAACGGCATAAAGATCCCCAGCCCCGATGACAAATACCGGTTCGTGCCGATGAACATCTTCCCCGCGGAAATGCTCGAACGGCTGGAGGTAATCAAAGCCCTCACCCCAAACATGGAAGGGGATGCCATCGGCGGCACGATGAATCTCATCATGAAGAGCGCCCCCGACAAGTTCCTGCTTAGCGTCAACGGCTCCCTCGGCTATTCGACCCTGTTTAATTCCAATCCTTTCATCGCCTTCCCTCACTCAGGGATCAATAAACTGTCCCCCGCGGAGATCCATGGCAACGATTATGCGGCCTCACCAACAGACTTCACGCTTGGCAACCTTGCTTTCTACAACCGCGCCAACCCCATCAACAATACGCTTGGACTGACCATCGGGGATCGCTTCCTCAACAAAAAGCTGGGTATCATCCTCTCTGCCAGCTATCAGGACCTCTATAAAGGCGCGATCTCCGAACGCCTGGTCCCGGACGCCCAACCGCTGCCAAGCCCCGACCCGAATACGTTGAACCCCTCGGATTCTTACGTGAGAACATTTAGTACCCGGACCAACCGAATCGGGCTGCAGAATAAGATCGACTATATCTTTAACAACAGAAACAAGATCTCGCTCTTTAACCTTTATCTCCACCAGGATCAATTCGAAACACGCTATACACCCGACAGCAGCACGGCCGGCCTGAACTCGACGGCTACCCAAACGCTGGTAAACCCGGAATACCGCAGCCGCTGGCAGATCCAGAACATCTATAACGGTACCCTCCGTGGCGACCATCAGCTCAGCAACGTGGTAAAAGTGGATTGGACCGGCGCTTACTCCTTTGCAAAACAACAGATTCCCGACATGGCGACCTACACCTGGCAACAGTTTGTCTATCGCGAAACAAACGGCAAGACCGACAGTACCGTCAACCTCGTGCCGACCGGGACCTCCAATGTCGTTACCCACCGCTGGCAACACAATACGGACCAGGATCTGGCAGGCTATGGCAACCTGCTCTACAGTCCGACCCTCTTTCAACGCGAAGTGAACTTCGAACTTGGCGGCCTTTACCGCTATAAGACGAGGAACAATTATAACAACGAGTACGATCTTCAATCCACCGACCAGGGCAGGGTGCCATTCACAAACATCGACGATGTTCCGCTCTACTTCCAGGCCACCGGTCAAAACAAAGGCTCCTTCACGGCAGCCAATGCCCAGACATATACCGCGCACGAAAAGGTCGGGGCAGGATATATCCAGGCCAGATTTACGCTGGTCAGGAAACTCCAGGTGCTGGGCGGGGTACGCGTAGAGAATACCCAGGATGATTATAATACCGCATTGCCGCAGACTTCCACCGTCGGCGCCTATGGTACTATCCACTACACTGACGTCCTGCCGAGCATCCATTTTAAGTACAACCTGGATGACAAACAGGCCATCCGCCTGTCTTATTTCAAATCCATCAGCCGACCCGGATTCGGCGACCTGGTTCCCATCACCGACAACTCCAACGACGAGTTCACCTTCCTGGGTAATCCTTATCTGAAACATGTGCGGGCCGATAACCTCGATGCACGCTACGAACTCTTCCCGGGCCTCGCGGACCAACTGCTGGTAGGTGTATTTTACAAACACCTCCAAAACCCGATCGAGTATTACGTCACAAACGTCAACGGTCCGAGCTCGTTATACATCCGGCCTCAAAACACCACCGAAGCCACCAACTACGGCGCGGAAGCGGTCTTCACAAAGTACTGGGGGATCTTTGGCGTCTCAGCCAACTATACCTATACCCACTCACAGGTAACGACGACAAAACGCCTTTACACACTAACCCAGGCTAATGGCATCCAAACCCTGGACGTCAGCCAAACCCGGCCGCTCCAGGGCCAGGCAGACCACGTCGGTAACCTCTCGCTCTTGTTGAAAAACCCGCGCTGGGGCCTCGACGCCCAATTGGCGCTCGCCTATACCGGCACCCGTATCGTTCAGGTATCGCCGTATTACGGCCTCGATATCTGGGGAAAACCGATCGCGCAGCTCGACTTTTCGGTAGAGAAGCGTGTCTACCGCCGGTTTGTCTTCTTCGCCAAGGTCAACAACCTCACGGATGCCCCAAACAAATATTACATCAAATTCCCGTACAACAAAGTAAATGCTAACCTCCCGAGCGGTTATTCGGTTCCCTTCCAGGACCCCGGCAGCAACTACACCGTGGCCCAGAAGGATATCTACAAAGTCAGCTATCAGGGCGGGATCCGGTATAAATTCTAATCGGGAATATAAAAACCTATAATAGTACAACTATGTATAAAATGAAATGGGCATTTACGATCTTATCCGGCGCGCTTCTCCTTTCGGGCTGCAGCAAGTGGGCGCAAGACAAACAAAATATCTATGTCTATCAGGCCCCGCCTCCACCCGGCGGCGCCATCCCCACAAACACTCCGCTCTGCGGCTCGATCAAAGGCGTTATGCAGACTGGGCAGACCTATACGCTCGGTTGCACGATCAACGTACCGAAGGGTGATACCCTCATTCTCGAACCCGGCGTCACCGTATACGCGGACACGACCTCCGGCATCATCGTCCATGGTATGCTTATAAGTCTCGGCACTCAGGCGCAACCAAATTACTTCACGGTCAAAGGGGTCACCAAGAACCTTACCCCCAATCTGCCGCTGGCTCAGGACAACGCACATATAGGTCTGTGGAAAGGGATCATGTGCGATACCAGTTGCCCGATGCTGGTCCTCAAATGGACCCACGTCGATTTTGCCGGCGCGGCGTATGGTAACGTCGATGGCCCGGCCGTGGAAGAGAGTGCCGGCACTTCCTTCGACTTCCTTTTCCAAAACCCCAATGGGTATTGCATCGTGGAAGACTCCTGGTTCTATGGCGGCACCGATGATTGTATGCGTATCTCCAACGGCAAGCTC
>Ga0206895_1043_pt1 | contig 35044 bp, 33 predicted proteins | sample Alteio_BWOrgHeat_51_FD_152967 | JGI IMG/M metagenome (GOLD analysis project Ga0206895, IMG submission 152967) | Enriched cells from forest soil in Barre Woods Harvard Forest LTER site, Petersham, Massachusetts, United States -... | ecosystem: Environmental > Terrestrial > Soil > Temperate forest >...
AGTATTTTTATTTCAACGCTTGCTTTTGCAGACCCTTCGCAACAGGATATCGCCAAAATATCTGTGCTGCTTGCTTCATTTATTTCGATGACGGTTGGATTTTTCTGGCTGAAGTTCGAGAAACATCATGCGTAAACACAACTGTTTATTCAGGCAATACCATTTTCCGGCGATAATGAATAGCTGATCACTTCCTGTCGAGATAAGATACCAGTTCAACAAACTGCTCCCTGTTCTTTGAATCGATCTTATGTGAAGAATTATAGGAAAGGATATCGCCTGTATAAGATGGCAGGGATTTCCTGACCGACTTTACAGACCATGCATTATCCAATGGGATCATTTTATTTTCGCCGGGCCTGTACAGGTACATGTGTTGAACCAATTCATATTCTTTTTGCTGCGGGCCGTTGTAGACAAAATATTCAACAACTTTTTTATGCAGCCATACGAGAAGCTGCAGATTTTTCCCCTCATACAATACTTCGTAAAAATCATTTTCATCAAGATCGCCAACCGCAGGGAAACCGTTTTTGAAAGTATGCATTACGGGTTGTTCATTTTCGTTCCGGAAACTGAGTTGAAAAGAAGTGACAGGCTGTATCAGTTCGATAAAGCTATTGTTGCGTTGCACATATAATTTATGATCGTAGAGGGAAAAATTTATTCCTGTGTCGGAAAGAACCTGTCCATTTTTAAACCGCACCGTTCCTCTTCCCCAACCATCCTGCAGCATAGGGCTGCCAAAAACACCCAATTCTTTGCCGCTTTTAATAAGCGTGCCATCCATGTTCCTGTATTCAACAAGGCGGACGCCTGGATTACCAAGCATCGTTTGCGCGTGGCTTACGGCCGGCGAAGCAATAAACTGCATAAAAAGAAATGCAGCCAACAGCCTGAAATTTGTTTTCATAGAGCTGGTTTTAATGTTTGAGATTAAAAACCGGGGATATTTCTGACTAAAGTTACAAAGACTTGTATAAAAATACAAGTCTTTGTAAGCTGCTATAGAAGATTTCTGTGCCGGCTGCCCAGACGCAGGGATGCTGATCTTTTACCTGACCATCGGCATGTATTTTTCGCGGTTTTCGATGATGATCCATAGGTTTATCACGAGCAGTATAACAGCCAATGGTATACCTGATGGTGCATTTACGATATTGGTGAGCAGTATCCCCACCATTACAGGAAAAATAATGATCGCGCCAAGCGCCCGGAATTTAGGAATGATAACAAGTATGCCCCCCACAATTTCTGCAACGCCGACCAACGGCATTAACCATTTTATCTGCATAACGGCAGTCATTAAGTCTGTCATGCTTTGAGGCATATCTTTTGGCATGGGCATATAATTCAGGAATTTGTTCAGCCCGGCATTAATGAACATGAGCCCGAAAAGAAGGCTTACTATGAACAGGATCGTTTTTTTCATTTTGGTTGTTTTGGTTGGTTATTTTATGAGGATTCTGTTACAAGTTAGAAATTTTTATTCAACAAAATGCCGGCTTACTTCTGTTCTTCGGCGTATCTCTTAAAATTATTCAGCACGGATTGACAAAAATTTTTTTGTATTTCAAGTGATGGTTCTTTTCCGGGCTCAAACTCTTCTTCTATTACAGTTCTGTTATTATCCGGTACAAACCGGATGATCGATCTTCTGCCATCCGTTCCGGTGTATTCAATCAATTGATGATGTATTACCTCGTCATAAACACCTGTATGATCAAATCCATCCTTTCCGTCTTTTGTTTCCATCCTGAATAAAAACCGGCCGCCTTTTTGTAAATCGTTTTCAACTTTTGGCGAGTGCCAGTTATCAGAAGGATTGTTCCATTGCATAATATCGGAAGACGTTGCCCAGATCTTCCATACTTTTTCTATGGGTGCGTTTACTGTTACCTGCACGGTGATCATTGTACTTGTTTTATCCATACGATTATTAATGATTGATTGGTACAGCTAATTTCATTAAAATATGTAAGATACTACTATCTGCAAGTGTCTCAGTTTGAAAATCAAAACAAATCAAAACTGCGCCTCGGCGCCCTTGCGCGAAAAATGCACGCAAAGGCGCGGAGGCGCGGTAATTATATTATAAAGCATATTAAAATTATCAACCCGAAATACTACTTGCTATTCAATTAAAAAGGTTCAGTCAACTATGCGTTGACTGAACCTTTCAATATCACTCACTAAAATTAATTAATATCCTAAACCAAGATCACGCCCCTTCATCACAGCGGGCACTCCTTCTGTGATCCATTTGGAAGGCTTGTCTCCTTTCAACATATAATCAAAGAACTGCTGTTCGCGGATCTGAATGTCTTTGCGGTTCTTTCTTTCAACAAGGTTATGCGCTTCTCCGTTGTAAGTAAGCATCCATACTTTTTTACCGAGGCGGCGCATGCCCGAATACATTTCAATTCCCTGGTACCACGGCACCGCATCATCCGCATCATTGGCCATAATAACCAACGGCGTTTTTACTTTTGGCAACGAGAACAAAGCAGAGTTCTGAATATACAGATCCGGACGCTCCCATAATGTTGCACCGATACGGCTCTGCGTTTTTTCATACTGGAACTGTCTTAAGATGCCCGGCCCCCAACGTATACCGCCATAGGCACTCGTCATATTTGCAACTGGCGCACCAGCCCATGCGGCTGCATACAGATTTGTTTTGGTGATGAGGTATACGATCTGGTATCCACCCCAGCTCTGTCCCTGCAAACCTATTTTAGTACTGTCAACAAACCCCTGTTTTACTACAGCACGTGTTCCGCTTAATATATAATCATAGGCGCCTTGTCCGGGGTAACCTTTTTTATACCAGATATCCGGAACAAAAACAATATACCCGCGGCTCACAAAGAACGGTATGTTCAAACGTGATGGCGTAGGCGCCGGTGGCTGGTAGTTGTACAGTGTTGTATTATTTCTCTCATAGAAATAAACGATCATCGGGTATTTCTTTTTGGGATCGAAGTCTTCGGGTTTATACAATACACCTTCTGTTTCTTTTCCGGTATAAGCTTTCCATTTAAACAACTCTGATGTTCCCCAGTTATATTCTGCCTGTTGCGGATTGGTATGCGATAACTGCACTGCTGCATTACTGCCAACCATCGTAAACACATCCGGCGATCTTACAAATGTTTCTTTTACAAAACTGTACACATCCGCATCTTTTGCTTTCTGCGGCGCCTGAACGGTTACTTTTTCTTTGAACAGAACGCTGGTATTATTTTTAGACAGATCCAGTACCGCCAACCCGCTGCTTTTATCTTTTTCATCGAACATGTGCAGCAATAATTTTTGTCCGGGCGTAATAAATTTCTCTTCACGATCCACATTGATAAAACGGTATTGTACTTTATCTTTTCTTCCATCTGTTAAGCATACCGATCTTTCTTTTCCTTCCGGATCTATTTTCCAGATATCATAACGGTCGTAGATCAATACATATTTATCCGCTTCCATCCATTGTACAACGCCATACGCATTGGGATCATCGGGTACATCGTTCTCTTCATCAAACAAGGATGTCTTGATGTCTTTAGCAACCGTATTCAATTGTTTGGTGATCGAATTATAAGCGAAATAATTTTGTTTTACTTCATCAAAGAACAATAAATATTTTCCTGTGGAAGATGCGGATAATGCGCCGCCTTTAAAGTTCTTCCTGATCAATTCTGTCTTGCCATTATCCGGGTTTACTGTGTAGATATCACTCAGTGTAAAGCCCTGCCACTGGCTCGCAACACGGCGGCCGGTATCCGATGTTGCGTAAAATACGGCGCCATCGCCATCCATTGTATGGATCACATTACGCAGGCTTTGATTGCCTATCTGTACAGTTTCTTTTGTGTTGAGGTCGAAACGCGCGAGATATGAACGGTTCAGGTCTGCATTCAGGCTCCTGATCTGTGCGGCCTGGATCTGATCGTCATTATAATGCCAGATGTCAACACTCACCCTGTCGAACTCAGGAAGCGATGTATCTTTTGGCGGCAATACGGGCGCGGTACCAAAGAATAAACGTTGCCCGTTCTTGCTAAAGCTAATGGCCGATCCGCCGCCACCGCCTCTTCTTCCGCCACCGCCTCCACCGCCAAAACCGCCTCCGCCGCCTGCTTCGGCAACGGTCCATGTTGGTACCATGCCATTGCTGTTGCGTGAAGCAAGAAGCATAGCGCTGTCGGCTCCTGTTTTATAATAATATAATTTATAAAATTTCTGCAATGCCTTACTGCTGCTGTCGCGCTCTGCTATGAAGGCAACCTGTGTGCCGTTATCATCCATCGCATAGTTCTTGGCATCATTGAATTTTTTAAAGATGGTTTTACTGTTGCCGTTTGCAAGGTCGTAGGTTACCACCGATGCCTGCGTGAGTGAATCGTTTGCTTTCTTTGTTGTTTCGTATAATAAGATGTTGGCATTGCGGTTAAAATAATATTCGCTTACTAATTTAAACGAATGCTGTTCGCCTGTATGCAGGTTTTTGAGAATGAGTTCTGTTCCTTCTTCTGCTGCCGCATCATCACCGCCTGCTGCAGGAGCCGCACTGCCCCCGGCTGCGCCGCGTGCGCCGCCTCTTTGTGCACCGCCCGGGCGGGCGCCGCCACCGCTGCCACTACCACCTTCGCCACGCGGTTGTTGCAGAACGGCCATGCCTTTCATCTTTACATCATTCACTTTATTTTTAATACTGTCTGCTACGTGTATCAAACTGTCTGCAACAGATAACATGGTATTCAACCTTGTGAGCGAATCCATTTCCTGCCTGCCGCCGGGCCTGCTGAGATCGGGTAATCCTTTATCCATCAGGTATGCGAGCCACTGGCTGCCGTTCTCATCGGGTGTTTTGTAACTGCGGACGCGGGCTATCTTTTCAATTTTGTCTTTACCGAGTTCGAGAATAGCGAGGCTGTCTTTCGGCATATCATCCGGCCGTTTCTTTTTGATGCGGGCATCGCGTGTGTCTTTATAAAAAGGCCTGATCCGGCAGATCACAAAACGGTTATCATCCGTGATCGTGGCATTATACCCGCGCGGAATTTCTTTTTTATAATCGCCGGATACGCTTTGTATCATCAGCACGCCATCGCCTTCCTGGGGATTGATGGCATAGGCAACATATTTACCATCATTGCTCATCACGCGTTCGCCAACACTTTGCCAGCCATCATACACAGAATGGTCGAGCGGTTTTTTCTGTGCAGATACGGTAATGGAAACAATACAGCAAAAAACAAAGAAGCATTTCTTCATAGCAGTAGTTTATTAGAGTTCCGAAGATAATTAAACAATGTACACTGGTTTAACTCTTTCGGTGAATTTTATAAACAACCTGGTGTGGCAAACTTCAGTGGCGCAAAAGGGTGGTTTATCTTTTATTTTGTCGGGTTCGGTGGAGTGAATCGTGAGTCGGCAGTCGGCAGTCGTGAGTGGTGGATAATGAACTTTTTACTGACGACTCACGGCTGACGCTTCACGGCTGCCGATTCACAACTCACCGCTGCAATAAAAAATATTTATATTTATCCCCTCAACCCTACACTATGAAACGAACTGCTTTTATTTTTTTTGTATCAGCCATGCCGGTACTCGGCGTATTACATGCACAAACACATACCGTTGTAAAGAAATGGGCATCGGATACTTTATTCAGGACACCTGAATCTGTTTTGTATGATGCAAAAGATAAACTGTTATATGTATCGAACATGGATCCGGCATCGGGTGATAAAGGCGGTAAAGGATCGATAGGCAAACTGGGGCTTGATGGAAAGATCATTTCGCTCGACTGGGTAACGGGCCTCACTTCGCCCAAAGGAATGGGTTTGTATAAGAACGAATTATATGCAGCGGAGTTAACAACGGTTGTGGTGATCGATATCAACAAAGCACAGGTCATCCGCCGTATACCTGTTGAGGGCGCTGTGTTCTTAAATGATATCAGCGTTGATAAGAATGGCGTAATATATGTAAGCGACAGCCGTACAATGAAAATACACAGGATCGAAAATGGAAAAGTAACCACGCTGCTGCAAAACATGCAGGGCCCGAATGGTGTACTCGCCGTTGGCGATGAGTTGGTGTATATTGATAAAGGAAGTTTATTGAAAAGAAGTGCAGACGGCAGCAGCACAAAGATCACCGATGGAATGGATCCGAGCACAGATGGGATTGAAATGGTAAAACCCAATGAATACCTGGTAAGTTCCTGGAATGGTATTGTATATTATGTATATGCAGACGGCCACAAAGATATTTTATTTGATACACGGCCGGAAAAGGTCAATAGTGCTGATATTGGTTATGATCCAAAGAACCATATCATGTATGTGCCAACATTTTTTAAGAATGGTGTGATTGCGTATGAGGTGAAGTAGGATATTCTTATCCGCCCCTGCCCCTGAAGGGGTTTGAGTTTACCATAAAAAATCCTTTTCCCCTTCAGGGGCGGGGGTAACTATGGCAAACTAATAATTTCTTTTATACCAACCATCTTCAACAAGATAGGATGCGGTTGTACCATTACCGGTTCTGAATTTTGTTTTGATACCTCTTCTTGTATCGATCCCCGGAAGAAAGCAAATGAAATGAAGATGCGGGCCGCGTGTATAACCGGTGTTGCCGCTTAATGCGATCGGGTCGCCTTTATTTACGGAATCTCCGGGTTGTACCAATGCGCCGTTGTGCCTGAGATGGCTGTAATCCGCAATGGTTCCATCGGAGTGAAGAATTAAAATATGGTTGGCCATCTGTTTACACTCTTCGCGTAAACAGCTTTCACTGTACTGTTGAACAACAGCGATAACGATGCCGCTTCTTGCTGCTTTTACATTGGTTCCTTCCGGCATATTAAAATCCAGTGCGTTTTCATTTTGGTGTGTGAATTGCCCGTTATAACCCTGGTCTATCCTGAAGTTCGATCCTTTTTTATAAGGAAGGTCGTAAACATAATTCCTGTCGTAATTAGTCTGGTGCACGTTTCCAAACACTGCTTTATAATCGTATGCGTAACCGGTTCTGCCTTTTTTGATGCGCGATAATTCAACCAGTTTAATTTTATTGCCTTGCGGGATGATATAAATATGATCGAACGATTCATCTGCGATAAGGTTGTCAAGGCTCAGCGTTAACTGAACAGATACCGTACAATATTCATTGTTATCAGCATACAACACAATTCTGTCGCCTTCCTTTTCAGCAATCACTTTTATATTATTTTGCGAAAAGGCAAGAATGCTTTTAAAAAAGAAAAAACAAATGAATAATATTTTAACGGAATCTTTCAGTAATGTTTCAGTTTAATAATTTTACTATACGCTACAGCTAATTACTACGCCTTCGCGCCTGCGTGAGAAAAATGCACGCAAAGGCGCGAAGGCGCAGTTTTGATTTGTTGGATCTTAAACTGGTATTCTATCCATTTCCCGAGGTTTCTCAAAAGAAAAAGTATAGCGGATGCTACACTTCTTCTTTGAAAATTGTATATTTTATTACCCGCATCATGCAGGATTGAACATCATTTATTGCTGAGGCGGTGGATCTTTCTTAACCACGCGGCCTGTTTTCCGGTCTTTTGCCCTTCCGATCAAATAACCTGTTCCACCACCGGCGGCAGCGCCAATAGCGGCACCGGTTATATTATGCCCTATGATACCACCTGCAATGGCTCCTGCTCCTGCGCCGATCAATGTTCCTTTTGCTGCCGAGCTCCATCCTTTTTTAGCCGGCGCTTCTGTGGCTGCACCTGAACCTGTTGCTGCCTGTGATGAACTTGAACCAACGTTCCTTGATTCGTCTTCTTCGCGCTGCCTTCTGCGTGCCGCGGCAATGCGGTTATCTTCTTCCTGCTGTGCCTGAACACGGGCGCGTTCCGAATCGATCGCCTGCTGTTTAATGGCGGTGCTGTCTACCACAACGGCTGTATTGGTTGACTGGCTGCTGCACGCCGCAAATACTGAAGCGATACAGAGCGTTACTAATAATCTTTTCATGTCAAAGGTTTTTAAGTGAGTTATCATGCACTGATACGCTTAAAATTACCATGCCAGCTGTATTTGATTATGAAATGGGAATAACTGGAATGAGTTTACTTATTACCCCAACCCCTAAAGGGGCTTTAATTTATCTAAGAAACATAATTCCCCTTTAGGGGCAGGGGGTAAAAAATACAACTTCTCTACAGGGTTGGGGTAAAATAGATACTCAAACCTTCTTTCGCTTCATCACCCGTAACATCTGCAACACAACAGAGAATGTGATCAATGCGAAGCCGAGATAAAAGCTGTTCTTCAGGTTCTCATTTTCTTTGAACAAAATAAATGCAAGCAATATTCCATACACCGGTTCTAAATTGAGCGTAAGGTTTTGTGTGAAGGCCGACACTTTTTTCAATGCCTGTAACATAAGATCCATTCCGAGTACCGTGCAGAACCAGCTTAATACCAGCAACCATCCAAGATCTGTAAGTGTTGGAAAGATATAGGCCGTTGGAAAATAGTACAGGTATAGCGGCATCAATATAGTAAGCACTAATAATCCGCCACTCAATTCATATAACATTAATGTTGGCGCGGGCGCCACTTCCACATTTTTTTTATTGAGTACTGAGAACAACGCGCCTAAAACGGCAGAAGCAATTCCGAAAAGTATCCCTGTCTGGTACCGTGGGTCAAAATGAAAAATGAGATAGATACCAAGCAGGCTGATCAACCCCAATCCTGTTTCCTGCCAGCTGAATTTTTTATCGGTCATCAACGGTTCAAGTATCGCTGTAAAAAATCCAACCGAAGCAAAACAAACCAGGCCGATAGATACATTCGCGATCTTGATGCTTGCATAAAAACACACCCAGTGCAATGCGATCAATGAACCGATACCCAATAATTTCCATACGGAAGATGGCGGGATCCTTGTGATCGTTTTCTTCCAGCTCAGCCAGATAAAAAGTGTAGCAACCGTAAGCATGATACGGTACCATACGAGCAACCCTTCATTCAGTGTGATCAGTTTGCCTAATATCCCTGTGAAGCCTGCGAGGAAAACGGAAATATGTAATTTGATCAGCGCCTGTTTCATATCGCATCAAAGAAAGTCAATATTAATGTGTTGCCCTATTAAAACACTTGGTTTGTTTTGTCGAGTGATATCTAAATGGCACTCGAATGACACGGATCATGCGGATGTGTGCTGATTTTATTAATTATTCGATCGGCGAATATCTGCCTGATACGTGTCATCCGCGTGCCATTTTTCAATACAAAAGGCCTTATCGATAGCACAACACATTCGTTGAATATATTTGTAATGCCCGAAATAATTGCCATTCCCTTCATCTCTATAAAACGTTTGGATTTCAAAATAAATAGCAGCATCTTGTACTAAATTATTCAGCCAACGACTAACCAATAAATACTTTGCATGAACCCGATCATCAGTCTGAACAATGTTTATAAAAGTTATGGTGTAAAACAGGTATTGAAAGGGATCAATCTTTCCATTTATCCCGGCCAGGTGATCGGTTATATCGGGCCGAACGGTGCCGGTAAAAGTACCACTGTAAAAATTCTTTGCGGATTGATCTCTGATTATGAAGGGGAAGTAGTGATCGATGGTATTAACCTGAAGGATGATCCCATCGCAGTAAAAGCAAAGATCGGATATGTGCCCGAGCTGGCTGAATTATATGATGTATTAACGCCTGCCGAGTTCCTCGGTTTTATGGCGGAGTTATATAATATGCCGAAAGAAATGGCTACGGACCGCATCACGAGAATACTGTCGGCATTCGGTCTGGAAGCAAACATGCACCAGCGCATGGATACATTCAGTAAAGGCATGCGGCAAAAAGTGTTGATCACTTCGGGCATTCTGCATGATCCGGATATTATCATTCTTGATGAACCATTAAGCGGACTGGATGCAAACAGTGTGATCATAGTAAAGGATCTGATCAGCAAAATGGCCAAAGAAGGCAAGACCATTTTTTATTGCAGCCATATGATGGATGTGGTTGAAAAAGTAAGCGACCGCATCATACTCATCAATGAAGGAACCGTTATCGCCGACGGAAGTTTTGAAGAACTGCAGCAACAGCAAGGCAACCAGAGCCTGGAAAAAATATTTGCTCACATGACGGCCAAAGAATCATTATCAGATGCAGCTGATCAGTTGATGCATGCTTTTGGAAAATAAACTCATTGCAACACATGAACATCTTTAATAGATTTTTTCTCTGGTTATTGTTAGGTCCATCTTTCCTGTACAGAAAAATGGGGGTGAATATTCCGCACCTGAGAGCCATACTTACCGCCAAACTGATGATGGATGACAGGCGCGTAAGCGGCATACAGCAATCGCGAAGAAAAAAACAAAAGCCGCCGAAATTTGCAACGGTCAGTACCATGTTCTTTACCGCTCTCATGGGTTGCGTGTTCCTGTATTCATTTGCAGTGGGCCACGATTATCTTACAGAACTGACCATCTATTTTTCTTTCTACGTTTTTATACTTGCCTCCACACTGATCTCAGATTTTACTTCGGTGCTGATCGATGTTCGTGATAATATGATCATCCTTCCCAAACCCATCAGCGATAAAACATTTGTACTAGCGCGGTTATTACATATTGTGATACATGTATCAAAGCTCATACTGCCCATGGCTTTGCCGGCAAGCATCTATCTGTGTGTAAAGGAAGGTTTGGCAGGATTGTTCCCTTTTATTTTTTTAATTATTGCCGCTACACTGTTCACTATTTTCCTGATCAATGCTTTGTACATTTTTATTTTAAAGATCACTACGCCTGAAAAATTTAAAAACATCATCAGTTATTTCCAGATATTCTTTGCCATATTTTTCTATGCGGGTTACCAGCTCGTTCCCAGGTTGGTCAGCAAAACGGTGCTTTCCCATTACAGCATCACTTCTTTCAAATGGGCATGGATCACGCCACCGTATTGGTTTGCGGCGGGATGGCAATATTTACGGGTATTCAATTTAGCATCACCGCTTTTTATTTATTTTATATTGAGTGTTGCCGTACCGCTTCTCAGTGTATGGCTAGTGATCAAATATTTTGCACCATCATTCAACAGGAAATTATCCATGATAGGCGGAAGTGAAATCGGAAGCGCGCCTGTAAAAACCGGGAGTAAAGGCTTACTTTCTACCACCTCGGCTTTTATTTCTTCTATCGCAAAATGGTTCACCGAAAAAGGTGCAGAACGTATGTCGTTCCTGAACACCTGGAAATTAATGAGCCGCAGCAGGGATTTTAAAATGAAAGTATATCCATCCATCGGTTATATACTTGTATATGTGGTGATCATCTTTATGAACAATAAAATGTCAATGGCATCGATCATGGATCAGACGGGCGCAGGCAGGTTTGTTTTTCTTGGTGTGATCTATTTCAGCAGTTTTGTTCTGGTGATGGCAGTACAGCAATTGATGTTCTCAGAAAAATATAAAGCCGCCTGGATCTATTATATCACACCCATTCAATTACCCGGAAAATTATTCAGCGGTGCATTAAAAGCAGCGATCGTAAAATTTTACCTGCCACTTGTTATGCTTACTTCTATTGTTGCAGTTGCGGTGGTTGGGCCGAAGATCATACCCAATTTATTACTCGGTATTTTTAACCAGTTCCTCATCACAACATTGCGGGCATATATTTCTATGCGTGCATTGCCTTTTTCAGTACAACAGGCTACGAGTGTAAAGGGCGGAGGTTTTATCAGGGGGTTGTTTTCGATGCTGATAACGATCATCCTCGCCATTTTGCATTTTATGATCTATGGCTATTTAACTGTTATCATTATTTTTTGTGTATTGTCTGCTATCGCATCCTGGTTGATGATGGACTCATTGAAAAACAAAACCTGGGCAACCGTAATGATGCGGGAGTATGAAGATTAGAGGCATTATTTGATTATCTTTTTTGCCCCTGCCCCTGAAGGGGTTCTACAGATACTTCTGCTCCCCTTCAGGGGTTGGGGGTAAAGAAGAAAATTAAAATAAATTTGAAATCAACTACCCCACTTTCGAAGTAACCATATCATCCACCTCATTGTTCTTTACTTTTTTGCGGTAGTTCTTGAAGAGGCTTTGCCATTGAATGCTGAGTACACCCAGTACGCCTTCTTTAATGATGCCCTTGCTCATTTTACTAACGCCGATCTTACGGTCAACAAAAGTGATGGGCACTTCTTTGATCGTGAATCCTAATTTCCATGCGGCGAATTTCATTTCTATCTGGAATGCATAACCCACGAACTGGATCATATCAAAATTGATCGCTTCGAGTACATTTCGTTTATAACAAACGAATCCCGCCGTTGGATCATTAACGGGCATCCAGGTAATTATTTTTGTGTAAAGCGCGCCGCCCTTTGAATAGAGTTGCCTGTCGAGCGGCCAGTTCTCCGTTTTTCCTCCCGGTACATAACGGCTGCCGATAGCAAGGTCTGCCCCCTCGTTCTTGCAGGCATGGTATAATCTTTCGAGATCTTTTGGATTATGCGAAAAATCCGCGTCCATTTCAAATACATACTGGTACCCTTTTTCAATACTCCATTTAAAACCATGTATGTACGCAGTGCCCAAACCTAATTTTCCTTTTCGCTCTTCTAAAAATAACTGGCCGGGATACACACTCATCAGGTCACGCACAATATCTGCAGTGCCATCGGGAGAACTGTCATCTATCACCAATACATGATAATCCTGTTTAAGTGCAAAGACAGCTGTAATGATTGCAGAAATATTTTCCTTCTCATTATAAGTGGGTATGATAACAATTTTTTCCAACAAAAAAGGGGTATGCTTTAAGAAACTAAGTTACAACTTTGAGGGTTTCAAATATTAAATTCTGTCATAAGAAAGACACAAATATTATATCAGGCTTTCTTCACAAGTGTACGGTTAAGGATCTCAGTAAGTTTTTGCTTGGTATTCATAGCAAAATCGCCTTTCATCATCCAATCATAATATTGGGGTTCTTCTTTGAGCACTTGTATAACGGGTTTTCCTTTGTGTTTGCCGAAATTGAATATTTCAATGCCTTTGTCTTTAATAAAACGTCGGGCAAAATCAACAATATCATCTTCACCGGTAAACTTTACAATGCTTTCGATCGTGTTGCCAATCTGGGGATAACGTTCTACCTGCGCTTCAAGTACTTCCCATGTTGCGGTTGCATCGATCTCGGCGCTGTGCGCGCCATCCAATGTTTTCTGGCAATAAAATTTATAGGCAGCGCTTAATGTGCGCTGTTCCATCAGGTGAAATACTTTTTGTACATCCACCAGCTTTCTTCCCTCAATACTGAATTCAATTCCGATGCGCAAAAATTCTTCTATCAGCATCGGCAGGTCAAAACGGTTGCTGTTATAACCGCCTATATCGCAGCTTTCCATAAACTGTTTCAGTTCATTGGCCGCCTGTTTAAAAGTAGGTGCCTCTTTTACCATTTCGTCGGTAATACCATGTATCTCACTGGATCCTGCAGGAATGGGTATTTGCGGGTTGATCAGTTTTCTTTTCACCTGTCTCGCTCCGTCAGGTAATATTTTCACGATCGCTATTTCTACGATCCGGTCTATACTGATATTGATACCGGTTGTTTCAAGGTCAATAAAAGCGATCGGGCGGGTTAGTTGCAAATTCATTAGCGCAGATATCTTTTCTTATTCGGTTATTTGTTTGGCGAAAGTAAGCATATCTAAGCCATCATAGTTGCCACTGCTCATTAAAACCACATTTGATTGCGTGTACTGCTGCAACTGCAGCCATTCCCACAACACATTCCTGTCATTCATTACCAAAAGCCCTTCTTTGCCAAAACCTTCATATACTTTTTCGGCGGGCAGCCCGGGCATGCGTTTCAGTTCCAGTGCATGCCTGGAATAAAATACAACCGCTGTATCCGCTTTATCCATTGCACCCCGGTATTCAAGCATGAACTGTTCATTCAGGCTGCTGTAAGTATGTAATTCAAGAATGCCGATCAGTTTTCTGTCGGGATATTGTTGTTTCACCGCTTCAATAGTTGCTTTTACTTTACTCGGTGCATGCGCAAAATCGCGGTAAACATTCGTGGTCTTATTTGAAGCCAGTAATTCAAGCCTTTTTGCAGCGCCGGTAAAAGATCCGATCGCAGCAATAAAATCCTGCGTGTGAATACCAAGTTCTTTGCACGCATAAAATGCAGCAAATAAATTCATGAGGTTGTGATTACCAAACACGCGCAACGGGCCGCTTACACCTTCGATCGTAACAGTTGTCCTGCCATCGCGGATCGTATGTTCGGGAACGCCATAGGATTGATAACGGATATCCGCTCTTTTGTTTTCATCCACCAGTTTTTTCAATACCGGATCGGAAGCGTTATAGATCAGCAACCCATCCTTTTCAATTTTATTGATGAAGATGACAAACTGCTCAAGATAAAAATCAAAAGTTGGAAACACATTGATATGATCCCATGCGATCCCCGTCAATATCGCCACATGCGGAAAAAGAAAATGGAACTTTGGTTTTTTTTCGATCGCACTTGCCGGGTATTCATCCCCTTCACAAATGATCACCGGTGCATCCGTGATATTTACTGATTGATCAAAACCCTCCAGCCGCGCACCCACGAGATAATCGAAATCCAATCCCAGCTGTTTCATTACATGCATGATCATGCTGGTGGTGGTTGTTTTTCCATGGCTTCCGCCAACCACTACCCTTTTCTTTTGAATGCTTTCATGATAGATGTATTCAGGAAACGAATAGATCTTCAGCCCAAGTTCCTGTGCTTTCAATATCTCTGGATTATCGCTTTTGGCGTGCATGCCAAGTATAACAGCATCTATATCGGCTGTGATCAGGCCGGGCTGCCAGCCGATACGGTCAGGCAACAACCCTTCCAGGCTTAGATTGGTTTTGGCGGGTTCGAATATTTCGTCATCTGTGCCTGTAACCTGATAGCCTTTTCTATGTAAAGCAATGGCCAATTGGTGCATTACACTGCCTCCAATTGAAATAAAATGCACCCGCATACGTTATTATTTAGGTAAGAATCAACAAATTAACAAAATGTGTCAGCCAACAAGGCAACGTTTTCAACTGAAAGTTTATCTTTGTTGTGTTGCAAAATACAGCCTATCCTTTATTTAAATACCAAGCATGAAAAAGATTGTCCTATTGTTTCTCACTATTTTAGTAGCCGCGGCGCTGTTAACTTCCTGCGCACCGTCGAGAAGAGGCTGCCCTACTACTAACCCGAAATACTTCAGGCAGTAATTTTTTAAACAAGCATTCTTACCGTTTGTTTATACAGAAAAGATTTTGATGAACTGGATCCCCCTCACTACTGAAGACCAACTTTTACAGATAAAGGAAAGATCGGCCACTGTTCCGCAGGTGATCTTTAAACATAGTACGCGCTGCGGTACCAGCAGTATGGTATTAAGCAGGCTTGAAAGATCTGATGTACCTGCTTTGGTTGATTTTTATTTTCTTGACCTGATCCGATACCGCAACATCTCAAATAAAATAGCGGAAGTATTTAATGTTTACCACGAATCGCCACAGATCCTGTTGATCAAAAACGGCGAATGTGTGTATGATGAAAGCCATATGGGCATTCAAATGGATGAATTGGTTGAGCAGGCTGCTGCCAAATGATCTATAACCAACCGTTTGTAGAAAATACTTTTATTCATATACTAACTCATTGTTTATTCAGCATCTTTGCCGCTCAATAAACCAAGACATGGAAATAGCGGGTTACCTGGCTGCTTTGCTGATCGGTATTTCTCTGGGCCTGATCGGCGGCGGCGGTTCTATCTTAACCATTCCCGTTCTTGTTTATTTATTTCATATCCCGCCAACAGTGGCAACAGGTTATTCTTTATTTATTGTTGGGTGCAGCAGCCTTGCAGGTGCGTATAAAAATTACCGCCGCGACAATATCAATTTCAAAGCGGCTTTTTCTTTTGGTATTGCTTCCATTATTACGGTTGTATTGATCCGCAAATTTTTAATACCGGTCATACCCGATCATTTGTTCATGATCGGCAACATTATTGTTACAAAATCATTGGCCACCATGTTGCTGTTTGCCATCGTGATGATCATTGCATCACAAAGCATGATCAAGAAACAGGTGGTGGAAAAAAGCGGCGATAGCGATAACCCGATCGTCCTCACCAAAGCATTGTTCCGTGGTGTACAGGTTGGCATATTAACGGGGCTGCTGGGCGCCGGCGGTGGTTTTATTATCATACCGGTATTGATCTTTTCTTTTAACCTGAGTATGAAGCAGGCCATCGGTACTTCGCTTCTTATTATAGCGATGAATTCTTTATTTGGTTTTGCGGGCGATCTTTTTCATCATCAATTCGATTGGTCGCTACTTCTTCCTATTACCGCTATTGCGGTTACGGGGGTTTTTATCGGCAGAAAAATGGGGGAAACCATTCCCGGTGAAAAATTGAAAAAAGGGTTTGGGTGGTTTGTATTGGTGATGGGAGTGTATATTATTATTCATGAGTTGTTTATAAAATAAGTTTACTAATTCACCGCCGAGGCAGGGAGAAAGTAAATATCTTCCCGGGATTTTTTATCTTTCGCTGCAATCATCTTTCATGTATTTTAAAACTAACTGGTTCCCGGTATTATTGAGTGCGGTGATTGTATTGGCCATCGCCGATGCAGTTTGGGATCATTATGATGCATCAGGAACATCTACCACATCTGCTGCTGATTGCTGGACAGGCGCCGGCCCCAACCAGATACCGGTTGATGCAAATGGCGCGATGATCCGTTACGGAAGGGATCTTATCGCAAATACTTCCTTCTATCTTGGGCCGAAAGGAACGGTGATGCATATCAGTAATGGCATGAATTGCCAGAACTGCCATCTCGAAGCGGGCACCAAACCCTGGGGAAATAATTATGGCGCAGTTGCATCAACCTATCCAAAATTCAGGGAAAGATCCGGGCGTAAAGAAAGTATTGAAAAAAGAGTGAATGATTGCATTGAAAGAAGCCTCAACGGCCGCGCGATAGACAGCAGCAGTAAAGAAATGCGCGCAATTGCTGCTTATATCAAATGGCTCGGAAAAGAAGTTCCTATGGGAAGCAAACCAAAGGGTTCGGGCATTATGGAACTAACTTATTTATCAAGAGCCGCCGATCCTGCCAATGGAAAAACGGTGTATGTTGCTTATTGCGAAAGATGTCATGGAAAAAATGGCGAGGGACAAATAAATATTGATAACGCCGGTTATGCTTATCCGCCACTATGGGGAAACAACAGTTATAATTCCGGCGCTGGATTGTTTCGTTTATCAAGATTGGCGGGATATGTAAAGAACAATATGCCCAATCCGCTCAACTATCACAACCCCGAACTTACTGATGAAGAATCATGGGATGTGGCGGCTTATATCAACTCACAACCCAGGCCCACGCACGATCTCAGCAAAGACTGGCCAAGGATCGCCGGCAAACCATTCGATCATCCTTTTGGCCCTTATGCAGATACGTTTAGCGAAATGCAGCATAAATACGGGCCGTTTGCGGAAATAGTGAAGGCAGGTAAAAAAAGTAAATAAAGTAAATATTGTATGTAGTTCAAATGATAATCTATAATTACTAATTATTAATTATTAACTACTAATTAATAGCCGCATCATCCAATCAACCTGCACATCCTCTCCTAATAAAAATTCGTGTTCGCCAAATTTTTGAAAGCCGCATTTTGTATAGAACTGAATAGCGTTTGGATTGTGTTCCCATACGCAGAGCCAGATAAATTTTTTGTGTTTGTTTTTTGAATATGCGATCGCAGCATTCATCAATGCTTTACCGATCCCTTGCCCGATAAAAGAAGTAACGGCATATAATCGTGCTATTTCAATCGCATTTTCTTTCGTATCATCTTTCAAAAAAATATAGCCGGCCGGCTGATCATTTACATAAGCAAGTAAAAATGTATTTCCCGATTCTCCTACCTGTGCCATCAGTTGTTCTTTGCTGAACTGTTCTGCAAAGAATTTATCCATGTTTTCTTTTGTATTGTGATGCGCATATGTATGATAAAATGTTTGATGGCTGATATCAGCGATCAATTCAGCGTCGGCAATTGCAGCGGTGCGGATATTTATCTGATCCATTGAAATAATTATTGTGTGATCAACCCTGTATCAGAATTCTTTCGGAACCTGCTGAATACCGATTATAAAAATAATAACACAACCCGTCAGCACGCATGCATGGGCAAACAAAAAACCAACCGCGATCCAATGGATCACGGTAAAAAAAGAGAGAAAAATACCTTCTACGATAATAAAGTAGGCAAAATTACGGGTCTTATACAGTGTACAGATAACGGCTACGATGCTGAATACACCCACTAGAAAAAATACGACCCAGCCCAATACTGCATAGTTAGAGAATACCGACACTTTGATCATTTCCTGGGGATAAGGAAAAAGCAACGAGTCGTCAGGCTGATGCGTTGCCATGCGAAGCCCACGGACGAGGCCGAAGATCGCAGATATGGATAATAAGAAAACGGAGATTTTCCGGGAACGTTGCATTTATCGGATAAAGCTATAAAAACTTTAGTAAGAAATCAGTGGAGCAAAATATTTTTAATGCGAAGGTGTTGGCTGATATCAATTGTCAATTAATTCTATCACCATGGCACTTGCACCGCCACCGCCATTGCAAATACCTGCGGCGCCTATTTTTCCGCCATGTTGTTTCAACACATTGATCAAGGTAACAATAATTCTTGCACCACTGCAACCTAACGGATGTCCTAATGAAACTGCGCCTCCATGTACATTTACTTTTGCAGGATCCAGTTTCATCTTTTGAATATTTGCGATACCTACAACGGAAAATGCTTCGTTCAATTCTGTAAAATCAATATCGCTCATCTGCAAGCCTGCTTTGGCAACTGCTTTCGGAACGGCGAGTGATGGTGTGGTAGTGAACCATTCAGGCGCCTGTTCGGCATCTGCATAACTGCGTATCACAGCAAGTGGTTTGATACCCATCGCATCCGCTTTTTCTTTACTCATCAAAACAAGCGCTGCGGCGCCATCATTCATAGTTGATGCATTGGCCGCTGTTACGGTTCCGTCTTTTGTGAAAGCAGGTTTCAATTCGGGTATCTTATCAAACTTTACATTAAATGCTTCTTCGTCTTTTGCAAATTTGATGGGATCGCCTTTGCGCTGCGGAATGTTTACCGGTACTATTTCAGCATCAAAATAACCTTTGCTCCATGCCGATTGGCTGCGTTGATAGCTTTCTGTTGCAAATGCATCCTGTTCTTCGCGGCTGATATTACATTCTTTTGCGCAGAGTTCGGCAGCATTACCCATTGCATAATTATGATACACATCTGTCAGCCCGTCTTTCGCGAGCCCATCGATCAGATTCACATTACCATATTTATTACCCCAACGCATATTCGCGTTATAAAAAGGTACATTACTCATACTTTCCATTCCGCCTGCAACAATAATATCGGCGTCACCCAAAAGAATTGTTTGCGCAGCCTGTGCTATGGCTTTCATGCCACTGGCGCAAACTTTATTTACTGTTGTGGCAATAACATTATCAGGTAAGCCGGCAAATTTAGATGCCTGCCTGGCGGGTGCCTGGCCTGTGTTGGCCTGTAACACACAACCCATCAAAACTTCCTGTACATCTGTTGGTTTGATACCGGCTTTTTCAACTGCGGCTTTAATGGCTAGCGCACCTAATTGCGGCGCAGAAAAATCTTTGAGGCTGCCTCCAAAACTACCGATCGGTGTACGAACGGCTGAAACAATATAAACGATCCTGCTACTCATTATGTATTATTTGAGACGCAAATATACGGAAATGAACTAACGCCTGTTAGTTGTATCGAAACGGGAATTTTGAGCCACAAATACGGGGTTTTTCACGTATGGAACAATTGTTGCAAAGTTTACTTTTAGCTCCTAAGCAATTGTAAACGCACTATTTATGGAACATCAATACATCTCACAGATGACTGCCAACCCCGAACTCGTTTCACTTGGCTTCAAAGGTTTATTCTCTGTTATTTTACTCGCAGTAATGTTCTTCCCGGAAAAAGATAAAAAGTTAACGGAGAAGCTAGAGAAGGAATAGTTTATAGACCATAGTCCATGGACCATGGTCTATGAACTATGAACTATGGCCTAATATCTATACAATAAAGTTCCAACCGAACTTGTCTTCTTCTTTTCCTGTGCGGAGGCGTTCTATTTTTAATTTCAGCCTTGATGAGATACTTGTTTTTGTATAAGCCGGCAAACTGTAATCAAGGCCTTCGATATGTATCGTTCCGATAGGCGCTACAACTGCGGCAGTACCTGCACCAAATGCTTCGGTGATGGTGTTATTTTCAAATGCGTTGACCAATTCATCTACCGATATCCTGCGTTCTTCCGTTTTATAGGCAAGATCGCGGGCAATCTCCAGTAACGAATCACGTGTGATGCCGTCTAAAATAGAATCAGATAAAGGTGGCGTGACCAATGTATCATTGATCACAAACATAGCATTCATCATTCCTGATTCTTCGATGTATTTATTTTCTTTGGCATCGGTCCATAAAACCTGATCGTAGCCTTCTTTCCTCGCAAGATGGGTTGGATAAAATGCGCCGCCATAATTGCCGCCGCATTTTGCAAAACCGGTTCCGCCTTTTCCGGCGCGTATATAATTGGTTTCTACTTTTACCTTTATCGGCTCCGCATATAATGATGGAACCGGCCCCGTAAAAATAATAAAGCGGTATTCTTCTGCAACCTTAACACCAAACCTTGCTTCACTGGCAAATACAAAAGGGCGGAGATACAGGGCAGTACCGGGTTCTGAAGGTACCCATAACTGATCCATTTCAACCAGGCGAGCAATTCCTTCAACAAATATTTCCTTTGGTACAACTGCCATGCACATTCTTTCGAGCGAACGCACAAAGCGGTCGTAATGTTTATCCATCCGGAAGATATTGATGCGACCATCTTCCATGCGGAACGCTTTCATTCCCTCGAAAACTGTTTGTCCATAGTGCAATGCCAGTGCGGATGGGCTCATAACAAGATTTCCAAACGGTACAATATGCGGTGTTTGCCATTCGCCGTTTGCGTAATCACAAACAAGCATATGGTCGGAAGTATACTTTCCAAATTCCAGGTTAGTAAAGTCTACCTCGCCGATCTTTGAATGGGTTGTTTTGCGGATGCGGATGTCTGTGAGAAGTTCCATTTTATTTATTGGTTTATTCGTTTACTGGTTTATTTGTTTACTGGTTTATTTGTTTACTGGTTTATTCGTTTACTGGTTCATTTGTTTGTTGGTTTATTCATTTATGAGTTCGGGGGTGATCAAATATTTATATTTTTCAACTGCTGCGATAGCATCTTCAATGTCGATTGTCATTTTTACATTGGCTCTTGCATAAATACCGGTTTCAGGTTGCAGGTGTTTAAATCCGATCTTTTCATATAGCTTAATTGCACCGGCATTTTTTGTGTTGGAATAGAGTATTACTTTTTTCGCACCTAATGCACGTGCCTTTTCAAAACTTGCATAGCTGATCGCTTCTGCTATTCCTTTACGGCGGAAATTGAGGTCAACAGCCATTTTGGTGAATTCATAGGTTGTATCATCGATCTTACGTAATCCTACCGTGCCGGCTACTTCGCCATTATACAATGCCATCAGTATAGCGCCGCCTTTTTGAAGGATGGCGTCTTCCGGATTGCGCAGAACATATTCATCGATCGGTTCCATGGTAAACAATTCTTCGATCCATTGCCGGTTGAATTTTTCAAAATAAGGCTGATGGCCCAATTGATAATCCACGATAGTTATCAGAGACATATTTCTGTTGGTTTTAATTGACAGAACAAAATTGTTACAAAAAATAATAATAAAACAGATTCAGTTTTTGTATTTTTGGCTATATCAGATTTGATCACGCGATAAAAATCAACAGTATGAAATTCAACGGCGGCGACCACCTTTACATGCAGGTAGCAGAGGGATTAGAAAAAATGATCTCGGAAGAAGTATTGCTTATCGGCGACAAACTTCCTTCCGTTCGTGTATTGAGTGAAGAGAACGGGATCAGCATGGGCACTGCGTTCCAGGCGTATTATCATCTGGAGGCAAAGGGCCTGATCGAGTCGAGGCCGAAGTCGGGTTATTATGTCCGGTTCAATCATAAACGTTTTCCGGCGCTTCCTAAAATGATCCCAACAGATGCATTGTCGCATGAGGTGAGTGTGAAAGAAATGATCAATTCCATTTATGGTGATATCAGCGCTGCAGGTGTGATCAATTTTGCGCTGGCAGTACCTGATGCTTCGTTACTGCCTGTTGCCAAGATCAATAAATCGGTGATGCAGGCGCTTCGCAATTCAAAAGATCATTGCATCAATTATGAACAGACACAGGGAAATTTTGAACTGCGTAAACAGATCGCCAAACTTTCTTTTAACTGGGGCGGCAAAGTAAAACCTGATGAAGTAGTGATCACCAGCGGCTGTTTGCAGGCCATTACCATGTGTCTGAAAGCCGTTACCAAATACGGCGATACCGTTGCAGTTGAATGCCCCACTTATTTTGGCATTTACCAGGCTATTGAAAACATCGGTTTAAAAGTTGTGGAGATCACATCCGATCCGTTAAAAGGAGCCGATCTCGATTGCCTCGAAAAAACCATCAAAAAATTTCCTGTGAAAGCCTGCGTATTCATTCCCAATTATAATAACCCGATGGGCAGTTGCATGCCTGATGAAAATAAAAAGAAATTAGTAAGCATAATTACACGGCATAATATTCCGCTGATCGAAGATGATATTTATGGCGAAATGTATTTTGGAAAGAACCGCCCGCGTACCTGCAAATATTATGATACAAAAGGGCTGGTGATGCATTGTTCTTCACTGACAAAATCCTTAGCGCCGGGCTACCGCATCGGCTGGGCTATCCCCGGAAAATTTATTGATGAGGTAAAACAAACAAAACGTATCCAGAATATCAGTTGCCCAACCATTACCCAGGCAGCGATGGCGCATTTTTTACAGAACGGGCGATATGAATATCATTTAAAGAACCTGCGGAAAGCTTTGCATACGCAGGGCCTTCGTTATATGCAGGCAGTGATCGATCATTTTCCGGCCGATACAAAAGTGTCGAGGCCTCAGGGTGGATTTATTTTGTGGGTTGAACTGAATAAAAAGATCAACACGTTTCAGCTTCGCACGGAAGCGATGAAACATAAGATATCCATTGTACCGGGAAGGATATTTTCAGTGAGTACCAATTATACAAACTGTATCCGCATCAGTTTTGGCAAACCGTTTTCAGAAGATTCGGAATATGGGTTGATGATGCTGGGTAAGCTGATCAAAAAAATGTTGCAGAGTTAATGAGGAGGCGTTCATAGACCATGGTTGGACTATGGACTATGGTCTATGTCTATGGACTATTCACTCGTAACCAACTGTATCCCTGTTTTTGTAAACGCGATCTTTTGTTGTTTGTATAAATTGCCTGTTGTCATTTTGAAGGTCTTTTTGCTCATCCCGAAAAAATCATAGATCTGCTGCGGATCTGATTTATCATGATACGGCAGGTAACCGTTATTTTCTGCAAGCAGCCTTAATATTTTTCCTGATTCATCTTCCACTTTTTGAAAACCGGGTTTACCGAGTACCACATCAATTTTATTATCGGGGCGGATGGTTTTTATAAAGCCCTGCATCCTGTCGCCGATATGTAAAGTGGTAAATATTTCATTCGCATGTAACACACCGGTGTGGCGGTTGTTGATGATCATTACATAACCCAGTTCCGATTGACGGTAAACCAAGAGGTCAACAATATCTTTTTCTTTTACGGACAGTTCATCATTGCTCAGCAATGATTCGATCTTTTCAGTAGCAGCTACCCTGCCCGTTTGTTCATCGATATATAATTTTACGAGGTATTCTTTTCCCTCATGCATGCCGCTAACCTGTTTTGATTTGGGAACGAAAAGATCTTTCATTAATCCCCAATCTAAAAAAGCGCCTTGTTCTGTTACAGAAACCACTTTCATTTTTACGATATCGCCCACAGCCGCTTTTGCTTTCTGCGTTGTAGCGATCAAACGGTTATCTGAATCGTGGTAAACGAATACCGCCAACTCATCGCCGATGCGTAGTGTGCGCGGCGCAAAGCGCTTGGGCAAAAGGATCCCTTCGGCGCCATCATCAAGGTAAAATCCAAAATCTACTTTACGGGAAACTTTTAGTGTGTTGTATTGTCCAACTTGTACGGGGTTCATAATCTATCTGGTTATTCCGGCCAGCAAATGTACAATTGTTTATTTTGACAGGTTTTCGGTTAAAGAATATGGTAGTCTCAGTTTGATATTTTTAGTATGACTTTTTGTGCAATAACTGCGCCTCCGCGCCTTTGCGTGAGAAAAATGCACGCAAAGGCGCGGAGGCGCAGTTTTGATCCATTTTGAAATTCAAACTGAGGCGCTACCCGGAATGTTTATATGTTAGCAACTTTCCGTGATATACAAACAAAGCTTTTGATATTTTGCATTTGTATGATCCAACCAATCAAAGCTGCCTTTCTCGCTATCTTTTTACTGACCGCTACTGTTTTGTTTTCGCAGAATGTGAATGGACACTGGTACGGCATTGGCATGATACAGACCACCAAAGACTATAATTCTTATTTATCTGAACTGATCCTGCGCCAAAAAGGAAAAACAGTGTGGGGCGAATTTGATTATTATTTTAAAGACAGTCTTGTTAAGGTACCGCTTAATGGGAGCTTTGATGAACAGACACGAAAATTAAACATCAGGCCTTTTTCGATGATCTATTATAAATCACCCAATGCGCGGAACAGTATTGATTGTAACATGTCGGGGAATTTTAGTTTGGTTACGTCAAAAGCAGAATCGGTTTTATCCGGTGCATTGGCCACAGATGCGGATCATAAATACACCGTTCCTGATATTAATTTTCGTTTTACAAGGTCGGATGATACGGCTTCATTGGTAATAAAAGATGAACCCGAGCCAACAAAAACGCCTGATACCATTATTACCGCTGCACCGGTTTCGCCACAAATGGAAACGGTACAGGCTTTTGCAAAACGCGGAAAGATCTATACCAAAGAATTAGAAGTAACCAATAATACGCTGCGGCTTGAGTTGTATGATAATGGCGAGATAGATTATGATTCTGTTTCCGTGTTCTTCAATGATAAACTGATCCTGCCAAAAACAATGCTTACGCACCGTGCGATCCGCATAACCATTGAGCTTGATCCAACACGCGAATTCAATGAACTCAGCATGTTTGCAGAAAATTTAGGAATGATACCACCCAATACTGCGGCGCTGATTGTGTATGACGACAAAACACGTTATGAAACTTTACTGACAAGTGATCTTAGCAAGAGTGCGACTTTGAAAATAAAAAAGAAGCCATAACTGTTATTTATAACTGACCAACTCAGCATTTAATTTCTTCGCAAGGCCTTTTGCACCCCAGCCCATTACCACGTCGTGGTTGTAATTAAATGCAGGCTTGAGCATGAAAGAAAGATAATTCATCCATGCTTTATTGGTAAATACCGTCCAGTTATATTGAATGTACGTGATGCCGTTCTTTTCTTCGAAGAACCACTCGCCTTCACCTTCCAGCTCGCCAAAGGCTTCGCCTTTCATGTATTTATATTTTTCCAGTTTCGTTAAACGCATGTTGAATGCAAGCTCGTAAGGAAGTATGCTGCGCCAGGTATATTCGCGAACACCGCCAACTCCATCGGCATCGCCTTTTTCGAGTTCTTTTACTTTGATCACGCCCTTCCACCAGCCGGGCCATTCGAGTGAGGCGTGAATTGAGCCCCATACTTCTGTCAGCGGCGCTTTAATTTTCCAACGCGTTATGAATGCATATTGTGTAGCCATAAAAATGGTTTAGATAATATACGATAAACAAACATTTTTGGTTTAGCCAAATAGTTCGGGTTGCGCATTTTCATCTTTGGGCTTCTGTTCCCATTCCATTTCAATTGTTTTGCTGTAGTCTGTAAGCTTGGCTCCCACAGCTTTCCAGCCCATTACTTCTACCATCTTCGCCACTTTGAATTTGGCTTTGCGAACCGTTTGGCCGCGGCCCGTTTGTACAACTAATATCGGCTCTTCATCAGTTGTTACGGCTTCCAGCCGGTTGGCTTCTCCTTCTTTGATAAAGGAGAATTGCGTTTTCAATGTGGTTGTTTCTATTTTAAAACGTTTGATATTGTACTGCTGCTTATCATTATCCAGGTACACAGCACTGATGATCTTTTCCGGAACAAACTTTTCGATCAAAGTAATTTTTTCCGGTTCAAACCTTTGTGTGATCTCGGTGTCTGTTAATTCATAAGTTCCATCGTTATAGAATATGATGATCTTCTCATCTTCAAAACTGCCGAGGTATTGTCCCTTCTCTTCCGTATTCAACCGCCCGAACTTATCATCGAACCATAATTTACGGCCGGCAAGTGTGCTCTTACCTGCTTCTTTTAGTTTCACGGTTTTTACCGGGTATTTGGTAACCTGGTTGCCCATACTGCCGCGGCCCTTGATCTCCAGTTCTTCAAAATAGAAATCGAGTTCTTTGATCCGTGCGCTGCAATTCGGGCTCAAAATAATTTTTACAACTTCTGCTTCGCCATTCGGATTGGCGCTGAAATAATGCACCCTGCTTTTATCAGAGCCTTTTGTAAGGTCGTATTCTTTTTCGCGGGTAATTCCGGTCACATTAAAACGCTTGGCATAACTCACGCCTGATTTACCATCAACATAGATCATGTTGTAAGTAGTACGTTCATCATTTTTTTCAAACACGGCGGCATGAATGATGTCTTTTCCGATAAAGACTTTATCAGAAACCTTCACCACTTTCATCGTGCCTCCTTTGGTAAAGGCGATGATATCATCATAATCGGAACACTCGCAAAGAAATTCGTCTTTCTTCAAACCTGTACCAATAAAGCCTTCCGAGCGGTTGAGGTATAATTTGGTATTGGCGATCGCTACATGTTTTACCTGTATCGTATCAAACTCCCTGATCTCTGTTTTCCTTTCTCTTCCCTTGCCGTATTTTTTTAACAGCATTTCAAAATAACCCACCGCGAAATCTGTAAGGTTATCCAGATCAAATTTTACCTGCTTTATGTCTGTTTCAATGGCTTTGATCTGTTCTATCAGTTCATTGATATCGAGCCGGTAAATTCTTCTTACCGGTTTTTCAGTAAGCTTGATAATGTCTTCCCGTTCTATCTTCCGTTTTAATTTTTTCTTGTACGGCTCGAATGCTCTGTCGATCGCTTCGATCACTTTATCCCATGTAGCATGTTTCTGTTCGAGCTCTTTGTAGATCTTTTCTTCAAAGAATATTTTTTCAAGCGAGGTATAATGCCATTTATCTTCCAGCTCGCGCAGCTTTATTTCGAGTTCTTTTTTTAATATTGCTTTTGTATTCTCCGTAGAAACTGTCAGCAATTCTTTCGCTGTGAGAAACTGCGGCCTGTCTGCAACGATCACGCAGGCATTGGGCGAGATGCTTACTTCGCAATCCGTAAAAGCATACAGTGCATCGATGGTGATATCGGGAGAAATGCCGGGCGCGAGATCGATCTGGATCTCAACATCGGCAGCCGTTACATCGATCACTTTTTTTATTTTGATCTTTCCCTGGTCGTTTGCCTTGGTAATGCTTTCCATTAACTGCGTGGTGGTTACGCCATATGGCACATCACGGATCACTAATGTTTTTTTATCCAGTTCTTCCACATGCGCGCGTACCCTTACTTTGCCGCCGCGTTTGCCATCATTGTAATTCGCCACATCGATCATGCCACCGGTCTGGAAGTCGGGATACAATTCAAACTTCCTTCCACGCAAACATTTTATCGATGCATCTATCAATTCGCAAAAATTATGCGGTAAAATTTTTGTTGATAGCCCCACCGCAATCCCATCCGCTCCCTGCGCGAGCAGCAACGGAAATTTCATCGGCAATGTGATGGGTTCATTTTTTCTGCCGTCATAACTCAACTGCCATTCGGTTGTTTTATTATTGAACGCAACTTCGAGAGCGAACTTCGACAAACGCGCTTCAATATATCTTGAAGCGGCCGCTTCATCACCTGTTCTTACGTCGCCCCAGTTGCCCTGTGTTTCTATCAACAGGTCTTTTTGCCCGAGGTTTACCAATGCATCGCCGATACTCGCATCGCCATGCGGATGATACTGCATACTCTGTCCGATAATATTGGCCACTTTATTAAAACGCCCATCGTCCATTTCCTTCATAGCATGAAGAATGCGCCGCTGCACGGGTTTCAGGCCATCTTCAATAGCAGGCACTGCACGTTCCAGTATCACATACGATGCATAATCGAGGAACCAGTTCTTGTATTGCCCCTGCACACCGGTCTCATTTTCAAATACCCTGTTCTCTTGTTTTTCTTTCGCCATATGTTAATTTGAAAATCTGAAAATCTGAAAATCTGAAAATGCAACAGGCCGGTGCCGCATTTTCAAATTCGCAAATTCTCAAATTCTTCTTCTTTTATTTTTTCGGACTGATACCATTTTCAAATCCTCAAATTTTCAAATTCTATAAGTATCGTCGCGGCCATCTGCCAATGCATTCAGTTCAAGTACGATAATATCCGTATCCGCGATTACTTCATGCCAGGCCCATGCCTCTACTGTTACCATGGCTGGTGCGATGGCTCTGCAGGTTCCTTTTTTTGTTTCATCGCGCACATCAAACCAGTTGATGGTTATTTCGCCCTGCATGATAATGATGATCTCAGGGTTTTTATTCTTTGCCAACCCTTTGTGATAATGCTTCGCATTGTGCGTACCTGCTTTTCTATAACCCACCACAAACTGCCCGCTGCGGTCCGTATCAAAATAATGCGTGGCCCCGCGTTCATCCTCTGCGATCTTTGGTACTGGTGTTACTTCTACCATACATTAATTATTACCTGTTGCAATATTAAAATACTCTGCGTTAACTCTGCTTCTCTGCACCTCTGCGGTGAAAACGATTTTAAAATAATCGCTTGTTCAATTTTGCAAACCCTTTTCACCGCAGAGCCGCAGAGTTTGCACAGAGTTGCGCAGAGAAATTCATTTATAACGTCATGATTCCGTTTCTTCTGCCGTAACATTTCCACCACCCGGGAATGTTACGGTTAATTCTTTCCATCCTTTTGCCCAATCGCCGGTTACTTCCAGTTTTCCTTCAGCAGTTAATTCACGGATCCTCCACACTAAAAAAACATCACCGGTCTTTACTTTCATTTTATTCAGCGTGTTACTGATCAGCCTGGTAAGTTTTTGAGCTGTACCGGTTACATTCACTAAAATGTCTTTATCATAAAAATCCACTTCTTTACCAACTAATTTTTTGCCGCCTTCGAGAAAACGCACCATTGAATTTTCATTGCAGATCTTTTTCCATTCGTCCGGATCAACCTCAAACTCGCTCAAAGTTATGGGCCGCGCTAATTTTTTGGCTTTGATAAATTCTTTCGGCTGTATCTCGAAAAGATAAGTGGGATAAAAAATATTTCCTTTCTCATTAAAGAATGGAAGATTATTCAGGTACAATACTTCTATCCTGCCGTGATATTCTTTCAGCTGGCTCATCAGCCAGTAATAACCACACACATCATGTGTATTCTGCCCCATCCAGATCCATACTTTTTCTTCAGGGTTCTCATCGAGCCTCTGCAATAAATGATGAACAGTTAATTTATCATCAACAATAGCCAGCTGTTCCGTGTATGGAGAAAACTCCAGCAACATTTTCCACCAATTGCCGCGCTGTTGATAGCCTTCAGCACTATATATATCAACCAGGGGCCCAACGGCAAAATCATCGTTGATCTCAATGATATCACCCTGTAAACTTTCATCCAGTTCTATTGCCTTCTTTAATGCTTGTGTGTTTGCGGGTTCGAAAACTATGTGAATCATTGTAATTAGTAGTTAGTATTTAATAGTTAGTAATTAAAGTATCCATAGCAGCAGTAAATAATTACTAATTATTAATTACTAACTACTAATTTTTCTACCAGGTCCAGGTCAACCCGTAAGTTGTCAATGATCTTATCCTGCCGTTCGGGTGTATTTTTTCCCATGTAAAAATCAAGGATATCATGAATGGCTACTTCATTGTTGATGCTGATCAGTTGTTTGCGCATATCCTGGCCGATGAACTTTCCAAACTCTTCCGGGCTTATCTCGCCCAATCCTTTGAAGCGTGTGATCTCAGGTTTGTTTCCTAATTTCTGAACGGCTTTCTGTTTTTCGCTCTCATCATAACAATAGATCGTTTCCTGTTTATTGCGAACGCGGAACAACGGCGTTTCTAAAATATATACATGCTCATGCTTAACAAGATCAGGAAAGAATTGCAGGAAGAATGTCATCAGCAACAAACGGATATGCATGCCATCCACATCGGCATCGGTTGCAATGATCACCTGGTTATAACGTAGCCCTTCCAGGCCGTCTTCTATGTTCAATGCATGCTGCAGTAGATTGAATTCTTCATTTTCATACACCACTTTTTTGGTGAGGCCAAAAGAATTCAATGGCTTACCACGCAGGCTGAACACAGCCTGTGAATCTACATTGCGCGATTTGGTAATGCTGCCGCTCGCGCTGTCGCCTTCCGTAATAAAAATGGTCGAATTATTCTGCAAGGCAATAAATTCTTCTTTGTTCTTTGCCGGCAATTCATCATTCAGGTGTACGCGGCAGTCGCGCAGCTTTTTATTATGCAGGTTGGCTTTCTTGGCACGTTCGTTCGCTAATTTTTTGATGCCGGCCAGTTCTTTTCTTTCCCTTTCATTTTGTTCGATACGTTTTTTCAACGCATCAGCAACAGACGGGTTACGGTGTAAAAAATTATCCAGCTCTTTGGCTAAAAAGTCAAGTATAAAATTTTTCATGCTCGGGCCGCCTTCATACACATTCTGCGAACCCAGTTTTGTTTTTGTCTGGCTTTCAAATACCGGCTCCTGCACACGCACGGAAACTGCGGCTACAATACTGGTGCGGATATCCGATGCCTCATAATCCTTCTTATAAAAATCGCGCACCACTTTCATATACGCTTCCCGGAATGCCTGCTGGTGCGTTCCGCCCTGCGTGGTGTATTGGCCGTTTACAAAAGAAAAAATATCCTCGCCATAATCATTGTTATGCGATATGGCCACTTCAATATCTTCTCCTTTTAAATGTATGATCGGGTAACGAAGTTCATCCGGATTTGTTTTGCGCTGCAACAGATCGAGCAATCCATTCCTGCTCACATATTTTTTACCATTGAAATGCATGGCCAGCCCTGCATTCAGGTAACAATAGTTCCACAACTGGTTATCTAAATAGTCGTGTATGTAATGAAAATTGCGGAACACCGTATCATCCGGTGTAAACACTACCAATGTTCCGTTGGGCTCATCGGTTTTTGTTTCTTTGTATTCTTTTACCAGCACGCCTTTTTCGAACTCGGCTGTTTTCTCTTTGCCATCACGAAATGCGGTCACTTTAAAATACTGGCTCAGGGCATTCACCGCTTTCGTACCCACGCCATTCAGCCCAACGCTTTTCTGGAATGCTTTGCTGTCGTACTTCGCGCCGGTATTTATTTTACTCACTACATCCACCACTTTCCCCAACGGAATACCGCGGCCATAATCGCGAACGGTTACATTTTTCCCTTCTATCGATAATTCAACCTGTTTGCCATAACCCATCGTGTATTCATCAATACAGTTATCGATCACTTCTTTGATCAGCACATAAATACCATCATCCGGCGCGGAGCCATCACCCAGTTTACCGATATACATGCCGGGCCGTAGCCTGATATGTTCCCGCCAATCCAGCGAGCGGATCGATTCTTCATTGTACTCGAATAAATTCTTCACTTCTGCCATGTCTCAATCGTTATTTTTTTACCAGCTTTTGTTCGTTAATCAACTTCGTTGTGTCACTCACTTGTACGTTCAGTCCGCTATGCAGTTTAGTCAGTAGTGAGTGGCCAGTGGTGAGTAAAAATCACTCCAATTATTAATTATTAACTACTTATTATTAATTACCCATACAACCCGCAAATCTAACCACCTGTCAACGCGCCCCAATTTTACTTTTCTACAAATCGCGTAAGAATGTGGATAAAAGGGTCAAAAATCTTAGTTTCTTTGAATCGCGGCTTATTTTCGCGGCATCGAACAGGAACAACCATATATAGAAACCGATCTCAACAGGATCGTCTCTTTTTCAGCGGCCCATACAGAAGAGAACGACCGCTTCAAAACATTTGTAAAAGAACGGAACCGGGAGCAGGTAGACCAGCTTGTCAATCAACTCAACCAAGCCGTTTCACCCCGGATAAATTGTACCGATTGCGGTAACTGTTGTAAAAGCCTGATGGTTCTGATCAATGATGCAGAAGCGGATAACCTTTCCGGACATCTTGGCCAGTCGCGCGAAACATTTGATGAAAAATATCTTGAGAAGGGAAGCAACGGCCTCATGATCATGAACCGGATGCCTTGTCATTTTCTAAACGATAATAAATGTACTGTTTACGAACACCGGTTTGAAGGCTGTAAAGAATTTCCGGCATTACATTTACCCAATTTCAAAGACCGGCTCTTTACCACTTTTATGCACTATGAACGTTGCCCGATCATTTTTAATGTAGTGGAACAATTGAAGGATGCAATGTCTTTTGAAAGATAACGGCGTGTTTATATTTCCTCATTACAGTTAGGTTATCTTTATTACATGATACAATTCGGCATAGATATTTTATTATCACAACAACCCACCTGGAAAAAAGGACGCATCGGTTTGGTTACCAACCATGCGGCAACAACGAACGATCTTATTCCATCACGCGAAGCATTACTGGAGCGGCAATTCGATCTTGTAAAACTATTTTCACCCGAACACGGGCTTGATGTGCAGGGCGCAGACGGGCATGAAATGAAAGATGGCATTGATGTATTAACCGGTTTGCCTGTTATCAGTTTATACAGTAACAAACTCGCGCCTTCGCAAAATGACCTGGCTGATATCGATATCATTTTATTTGATATCCCGGATGTTGGCAGCCGCTTCTATACTTATTTATGGACGATGACGCATGTAATGGAAGCCTGTGCACAAAACAAAAAGAAACTGATCATTCTCGACAGGCCCAATCCGGTTTCCGGCAACATTGAACTCGCGGAAGGCCCAATGCTTGATGAATCACAGGCTTCGTTTATCGGCAGGTGGCCAATACCCATACGGCACAGTTGCACATTGGGAGAACTCGCTTTATATTTTAATAGCGCAAAAAATATTCATTGCGATATTGACATAATAAAATGTGAAGGATGGAACCGCAATGATCTTCAACCGGATTGGGGAACTCATTTTGTACCAACTTCGCCGGCGATACAGAGTTTTGAAAGTATGTTGTTATATCCCGGGCTTTGTTTGTTGGAAGCAACCAATATCAGCGAGGGGCGCGGAACAGACAGATCATTCATTACAGCAGGCGCACCATGGATCAAAGGAGAGGCTATTGCAGTAATTTTAAATGAAATGGGATTAGATGATGTAGGCGTTACACCGGTAACCTTTATGCCGGCAGATAAAAACAGTAAATATTATCAGCAATCATGCAGCGGTGTAGAAATGGAAGTAAGGGAACCTCATTATTTTCAATCCGTTTTATATGGATTGATATTGATCAGGCTTATCAAACAGATATACCCGCAACAGTTTGCATGGAAACCATACCCCACGCTCGTTAATCCAACCGGCAAACATCATCTGGATAAATTATTGGGAATAGCGGATAGTGAAAAATTATTTGAATTGCCTTTACCAAAGTTTATTGCAGAAGTGACGAGGTTGACGCAATGTAAAAATTGGAAGGAAGAAATAGAAGAATTTCTTTTATACCCCTGCCCCTAAAGGGGTTCTCCAATTCCCCTTTAGGGGCAGGGGCAAAAAGGCGTATCACTATTTAATTGTATTTTCAACCAAACATCTTTATGCCATTTACCAGACTCATTTCATTTGTATGTTGTTTGTTGATATTACAGCAAAGCATCGCACAGCAACCTGCTATTAAAATTCTTGAATCAGGAAAAAGGATCAGTATCCGCGGGTTAAGTGTGGTAAATGATAAAGTGATCTGGGCCAGCGGCAGTGCGGGTTCTGTGGCACGCTCAACAGATGGCGGCAATACCTTTACCTGGATGAAGGTAACCGGTTATGAAAGATCTGATTTCCGCGACATAGAAGCGTTTGATGAGAATACAGCTATCATTATGGGCATTACCACACCGGCTGTTATCCTAAAAACAACCGATGGCGGACAAACATGGAAAAAGGTTTTTGAAGATACCACCAAGGGTGCATTTTTTGATGCCATGGATTTTCCAAAACCACAATATGGCTGGCTGGTTGGGGATCCGGCCAATGGGCATTTCTTTTTAGCACGCACAACAGATCATGGCGAAACCTGGAAAGGGGGTTATACGAATGAGCCCGGGCTAACAGCAAAAGATGGAGAAGCTTTTTTTGCATCCAGCGGAACAAATATTAAGGTGCTGAATAGTAATGGATATAACCATTTTGTATTGGTGTCTGGCGGAAAAGCATCGAGGTTGTTCCTGGCGTCTGCAGATTCTATTCCGATCATGCAGGGTAAAGAATCAACCGGTGCAAATTCGATCGCCATATATAACGATGAGAAAGCGGTCATTGTTGGTGGCGATTTTAGCAAGGATACCATCAGTTCAAACAATTGTGTTCTGTTTGATCTCGACCTGCGCAACCCAACAAAATTTACTTTCCCGCAAACCAATCCGCATGGTTACAGGTCGTGTGTGATCTATCTCAATAA
>Ga0206895_1045_pt1 | contig 34805 bp, 36 predicted proteins | sample Alteio_BWOrgHeat_51_FD_152967 | JGI IMG/M metagenome (GOLD analysis project Ga0206895, IMG submission 152967) | Enriched cells from forest soil in Barre Woods Harvard Forest LTER site, Petersham, Massachusetts, United States -... | ecosystem: Environmental > Terrestrial > Soil > Temperate forest >...
TAATGTTTGTGGCATGTGTGATTTTATCTATGGCAGCACGGCGATCACCGCTATCGGACGCCGGGTCGGACTGGAGTGCTCTCACGCTCGGTTTGTTTACGAAGTTACGAATCTGATCTATTTGGTTTAGGTCTCTTGGTTTTATCTGGACAGTTGCTGGCAATGGGTTGTCTGTCTCGTCTATAGCGAGTAGTAGTTGTTGGTTGTTGGCGTTCTGCTCTTTGTACGCCTTAAGTGCATCGTCTTTGCTCAGGTAAGTTACGGAAGAAACACTTGGTAGGGCTTTGAGTTCGCTCACCAACTTCTTGCTTTGGTCGGTGGTGACTGAATCTTTGAGATACACAGATATGTTGATTTTGCTCGTAATTTGATCAATGGTATTCGCAAATGTTGCGTTCACGATAACAGAGAACAAAATAATGGTGAGCGTAATGATCATGATCGCCATAGCGGCAATCGCTAACCATGCATTGCGCACGAAGTTGATCATGCCAGTGCGTACGATACGGCCGAAAGTAATGTATCTGCGTTTCATACGTTACGCCTCTTTGGCGTTATATTCGGCATTGGCACGGTCGCTGGCGATCTGCCCATGCTTGATAGTGACGACACGGCGCTTCAATTTGTTGACTATTTCTTGGTTATGGGTCGTCAGTAACACTGTAGTACCGTATTTGTTGATTTTTTCGAGGACTTTTATGACGTCCCAGGCGTGCTTTGGGTCGAGGTTGCCAGTCGGCTCATCTGCAATCAAAATCTTTGGCTGCCGCACAATAGCACGAGCAATAGCGACACGTTGGCGCTCACCACCACTAAGTTCCTCGGGCATACGCTTGCCTTTGTCTTTTAAGTTCACAATATCGAGGACCTTCGGCACGGTACTGTTGATTTCCTTGGTGCTCACACCGACTATTTCCAGTGCAAAAGCTACGTTTTCGAAGACAGTGCGGTTCTGTAGTAGCTTGAAGTCTTGGAATACGGTACCGACCTTACGGCGCAACAGCGGAATGTCACGGTCTTTAAGCTTGTCGTAATCTATGCCACCGACGATGATCTTGCCGCTGGTCTGGCGCTCTTCACGAGTGAGTAGTTTGAGCAGTGTAGATTTGCCCGCACCACTCTGGCCAACTACTATCACAAATTCTTTTGGTTCCACATGCAAACTGATACGGTCTAAAGCCGGCCCTAGGTTTTTGTTATAGGTCTTCGTTACCCTGTCCAACAGAATCATTACGCTTATTGTAACACAAAACAGCATCACTCAAGATGGGTATTACTAGGCTCGTCTACTGTGGTGAGCCTAAGGTGTGTTCAAGGTAGGCGGTGATGAAGGGGGTGAGCTCACCATCCAAAATTTTGTCTGGATCGCTTGAGGTATATTCAGTACGGAGGTCTTTGACCTGCTTATAGGGATGTAGGACGTAGCTGCGAATTTGGTTACCCCAGGCAGCTTGCTCGTTGGGCCCCTTCAGTTCGGCTAAGTTTTCTAGATGTTGCTCAGCAGCTAGTTGTGCAAGCTTAGAACGCAATATGGTCATGGCCATCTCTTTGTTTTGTAGCTGCGAGCGCTCATTTTGAATTGCTACCACGATATTAGTTGGCAGGTGCGTGATGCGCACAGCGCTGTCAGTAGTATTCACTGACTGACCACCATGCCCACCACTGCGATATACATCTATTTTGAGTTCTTTTTCATCTATGACAAGCTCGTCGGGACGGCTGATTTTAGGTGTCACTTCGACTTTAGCAAAGCTGGTTTCGCGACTTTCGGCATTGAACGGACTCAGCCGAACCAAGCGGTGCACACCGTGCTCACCCTTGAGCTTACCGTAAGCAAAGCTGCCAGCTATTTCCAGGGTAATGCTCTTTATACCTGCCTCTTCACCCATCGACTCCTCTATTGTAGTTACAGCCCAGCCCTCTTTTTCGGCATAGCGGACATACATGCGGAGTAACATACTTGCCCAATCCTGGGCATCGGTGCCACCAGCTCCAGCGTGGATACTCAATATAGCATCGTGATCGTCGTAGTTGCCATTGAACTTTAATTCGTCTTTCTGTGCCTCAAACAACTCTCGTATGTCTTGTATATCTCTACTGAGTTCCGTTTCCAAACTAGCGTCGTTCGATTCAAGTAGTTCAACGTCACTTTGCACCCTGCTCTGGAGCCGGCGCCAAGGCTCAAGTCGCTTTTCTAGGCCTGATTGCTCACGTAGTAGTGCTTGGGCTTTGTCATTGTCCGACCAGAGTTCTGGGTCTTTCACAAGCTCGTCCAGTTCGACTTTGCGCTGCTCAAGCTTAGCAAATCCGATACGTCCGAGCGCGTCTTCTATCTGATGCTGGAGTGCCTTGGCTTCGCCTTGCAGCTGGTCCATGACTATCTAGTTAACCTGCTTCCAGAGAACTGCGAGCTGGTCGTTCAGCTGCTTAGCAAGCTCAGGCGTGCATTTACCATACACTCCGAGGCCACCGACGCCGTCTGTAAACATGGCTCGAGTAACATCTACTATCGATTGTTTAGTCACTGCTTGAATACGTTCTGGCACTTTGTAGAAATCATCTATGTATTCATCGAAGAAGTATCGACCAGTGTAGCCAGCGGCAGTTGCGGCAACCGTCTGCGCGCTACGCTGATAGCGGCCGATCGAATATGCCTGAGCGGCCGCAATATCTGCTTCGGCAAGCTCGCCACGGAACAGGTTACCGAGCTGTTCGATAACAATATCAAATAGTGCAGCTGCATTCGTAACTGACACCTGGCTGCCAAACCATAAATTACTACTGAGTTTGATCTGTTGATAGCCACTATTCATGCCATACACCAAGCCTCGCTCACGTGCCGTGCCAAGAATCTTGCTGTACAGCGTTTCGGTCAGAATAGCATTGACGATACCAAGTGCGTCTACCTCATCTTCGTGCAAGCGACGGTTCATAAACGTATCAATATAGAAGTACATAGTATCGACAGTGCTGTTCGGTATGCATACTGGGCTCTTTAGTGGCTGCACCATTTCGTCGGGCATAGCAAAACGCTCACCACGCGGCAGGTCGATGGTTTCGAGCATACGTAGTAGTGTGGCTTTACGTTTGCCGATGTTACCGGCTATAACAAAGCGCATATTATCAGTTGTATGGGTCCGGCGGTAGTGCTCGCGCACATCCTCTAGGGTGACGTTTTCCATGAGTTCTAAGCGCTCACGGTCGGTCTCTGCAACCAAGCCATATGCTTTGCGCGTGTTAGCACCCAGTTGACGGTAGTGGTTATTAGCGCGAGCCGATAATTCTTCGCGAACGTTCCCAAACTCGGCATCGAACTCTTCTTGCAAAAACAACGGCTGAGTGATGGCTATAAGTAGCAAGCCGAATACACGGTCCCATTCAAAATCAGCACATTCTGTTTCGTAAATAATGTCGTAGACATCGGTGGAGGCATTACTGTAGGCACCGTTTTTTTCTACTTCCGCTTGAAAGTCACGCGCACGAGGGAATTTGTCGTTTGCCCCAAGTAGCACATGTTCCATAAGGTGCGGCGCTTCCCACTTTTCCCGCTCCACCAAGTACTCACCCGCTCGGAAATTTATGTACACGTCGAGTACGGTGGCGTCAGGAACGTGTACTAATAGTCCTTTGGCGCCATTTGCGAGTGTAACTTCTTCGACAGTGTGTTTCATGGGCTGTATAGAATCTGATTAGAGATTCGTTATTTTCGCTTTCTGGCTTGAGTTTTACGTTTGCGCTCAGCCTTGTTAGCTTTTTTGCGTTTGTCGGTCGAAGTCTTTGCTTTGGCTACTTTTTTTGTGACAAAGTCCCCTTCGTCGAACTCGTTCTCGGAGTTGTTAATTTGAGCAGCGTTACTGATTGAACCGCGGGCTGCTCGAGTCAGTTCAGTCTCAACGGGCTGCTCGAGCTCACTCTGGTCAACTGGCTCAGCGTGGAAGAGCGCGCGAACCACTTCGTGACGAAGTGCGACTTGCATTTCTTCGAATAGCATTTGTCCTCGGCGACGGTACTCCACGAGTGGGTCGCGCTGACCAACACTCATCCAGTGAATACCTTCACGCAAGTGATCCATATTCTCTAGGTGCTGCATCCACAGATTATCGAGGATTTGGAGGTAGGCATCGCGCTCAACTTTACGTAAGATCTCTGGGGTAAATACTTCTTCGCGACCGGCGTAGAGCTCTTTCGCAACCTCGATGAGTACTGGCTTTACCTTGTCGGTTGTTGCAGCAAAGACACGATCTAGTGCGGCATCATCGAGTGGTAAAAGCTCACGAACTGCGGGTTCAAAGTCATCGGTCAGGCGAAGGGGGCTATCTGCAAGTGCACTTACCTCTTCCTCAATATAGACTTTTATCCGCTTACTGATGTCTGTAGCCTTCAGGATCTCTTTGCGCATGGCATAGGTTGCCTTGCGATGGCGGTTCATAACATCGTCATACTGGACGACGTTTTTACGCTGGTCAAAGTGGAAGCCCTCAACCTTTTTCTGAGCGTTCTCGAGGCTTTTGCTAATCAAGCGGTTCTCAATCGGCACATCTTCTTCAACTTTCAGGCGGCTCATGATGCTACTTATGCGATCACCACCGAATATACGCATCAGATCGTCCTCGGTGCTCACGTAGAATTGGGTCTCACCAGGGTCACCCTGACGGCCAGAACGACCACGAAGCTGGTTATCGATACGGCGAGATTCGTGCCGCTCACTACCAATTACAAACAAACCACCGAGTTCTTTCACTTCTTCATCAAGCACAATGTCAGTACCACGACCAGCTATGTTGGTAGCGAGCGTTACAGCGCCCTTTTGTCCGGCACCCGCCACAATTTTGGCTTCACGCTCGTTGTTTTTTGCGTTCAATACTTGGTGCGGCACACCGGCTTTCTTGAGCATATTGCCAAGCTTCTCATTCTTTTCGATACTTACCGTACCGATAAGTACCGGCTGACCTTTTTCGTGCAAGGTCTTTACTTCATTAATGATCGCTTTAAACTTAGCTGTTTCATTGCGATATATACGGTCTGTCTTGTCCTGGCGCGCAAGTTTGCGATTACTTGGAATTTCCACGACATCGAGTCTATAGATCTGGTGAAACTCCTCGCTCTCAGTCATGGCCGTACCTGTCATACCAGACAGCTTGTCGTATAAACGGAAGTAGTTTTGGAAGGATATGGATGCAAGCGTCATACTTTCTTGCTGCACTTCCACACCCTCTTTAGCCTCGATAGCCTGGTGCAAGCCTTCATTATAACGACGGCCAGCCAGCAGACGACCAGTGAACTCGTCGACAATGACGATTTCACCTTCATTCGTTACCACGTAGTCTTTATCACGCTTAAACAATGTTTGCGCACGGAGTGCTTGTTCGAGGTGGTAAATAGTACGAATGTTTTCACTCGCATAGATGTTCTGTATGCCAAGCACTTTTTCTATTTTGTCGATACCCTTGTCGGTGAGGATGACTGTCTTGCGCTTTTCATCTACTTCGTAATGTTCTGCTTTAAGCTGGCGCACGGTACGAGCAAATTGTAGGTACGCGTTGCCGGGCGTGACTGATGGTGCGCTAATAATAAGCGGTGTGCGAGCTTCGTCAATAAGAATAGAGTCGGCTTCGTCCACGATAGCAAAGTTAAGGTCTCGCTGGCGAAGCTGGTCGGTCTCGCGCACCATGTTGTCGCGCAAGTAGTCAAAACCAAGTTCGTTGTTCGTGCTATAAGTGACATCGGCGGCATATGCTTCTTGCCGAGTACATGGGCGTAGATGTCGGAAGCGTGGATCGTCGTGACTGTCGTCTACAAAGTTTGGATCGTAGAGAAACGAGTGGTCTGGCACAATCACACCAGTCGTCATGCCCAAGAAGTGGTACACAGGGCCCATCCAGCCAGCACCAATGCGTGCCAGATAGTCGTTCACGGTCACGAAGTGTGCACCTTTTTCACTCAGCGCATTCAAGTACAGCGGCAGTGTGGCTACCAATGTCTTACCTTCACCGGTCTTCATTTCTGCGACATTGCCTTCGTGCAACACCATACCACCCATAAGCTGGACATCAAAATGGCGCTGTTTAAGCGTGCGCGCTGCTGCTTCACGAACCACTGCGAATGCATCTGGCAGAATTGTATCGAGTGATTCTTTTTTAAGTCGCTTACGCAAGACTTCTGTCTGCTCTTTCAACTTTTTATCGGTCAACTTTTCGTATTTTGGTGCGAGCGCATTGACTGCAGCTACACGTTTGCGCAAACGCTTTATAGTCTTGGCTTGTGGGTCGCCGAGCAACTTTTTCAGTACTCTGTTCATGAGATGTCTGTCTTCCTCCGTTAGTCCCCTGTCCCCAGGGCTTTGCTCTATTGTATCGCTTTTAGGACGTATTGGCGAGGTTATTTTGTAACCATTAGCAGAACATTCAGACCGTCTTATCATTGCGGCTTACGCGTGGCCGCCCAAGCCGAGTACGAGGCCGTCGTTTATAGGCTCGAAGCTGTTGCTCAAGATGTACCACCGCAATATCAAGCGCAGCATACATATGCATAGTAGACTCTTCGGCCCGCATCTCTTCATCGTTACTCAGTGTCAGTACAAGGACACATGTACTGTGTGACTGACTGCGCTTAGGGGAGCGAGTAAACCGGACGGAGGCGACTACGTTTCTACGAGCGCCTCGCGGCAAGAGTTTTGCGAGTGTCTCAATTTTGCCAGCGGTATACTTTTCGAGCTCTGGCGTCAGATCAAAACCCTCTGCAAGAATATGGAATCTCATATACGATCAGATCCGCTCGCGGCCGCCCATAAAAGGACGCAGTACTTCGGGTACCATGAGGCTACCGTCTTCATTTTGAAAATGCTCCAGCACAACAACAAGTGAACGCGCCAGTGAAACGGCAGTGCCATTCAGCGTGTGCAATGCCTCCACCGTACCATTTGATCTTCGTACGCGTATGTTTAAGTTACGCGCCTGAAAGTCTGTGCAGTTGCTGCAGCTTGTTAGCTCACGATATGCCCCGTCGACTTTAGACCAGTATTCTATGTCATATTTTTTAGCAGCTGGCGCACCCAAGTCTCCACTCGCAATATTGATAACGTGGTATGGAATACCTATAGACTGCCAGAGCTCCTCTTCAATAGCCAAGATGCGTGCGTGCATATCAAGACTAGCCTCGGGCAGTGTAAAGGCATACATTTCGAGCTTATTAAATTGATGTACACGAAACAAGCCACGCGTGTGCTTGCCGTACGTACCAGCCTCTTTTCGGTAGCATGGGCTCAAACCGACATAGAGTTTTGGCAGTTCAGCTTCATCAATAATCTCGTCAGCATGGTAACCCGTCAGCGGAGCCTCGGCCGTACCGATCATTGTTAGATCTTCGTTCTCTATATAGTATTCGTTACCCTCTTTGTCGCCACGTGGTGCGAAACCAGCACCAAGTGCGGTACGGCTATTCACCATGTGCGGAACAGTCATGAAGGTAAAGCCCTTACTCAATACAAACTCGAGCGCGTATTGCGTAATCGCATTTTCGAGTAGCGCGAGGTCACCCTTAAGATAATAGAACTTCGTACCCGCCACCTTGGCGCCACGCTCAAAGTCCAGCCAATCACGTCCGGTAGCATAATCTAAATGGTCTACTGCGCCAGTGGTTTTTTCACCGACTGCTTTTACCTCAACACTCTCTTCCTCGCCACCTACCGGTACATCATCAAATGTAACGTTGGGGACTTGCTGTAAGGCAATGTTGAATTCTGCATCGAGCTGCTGGAGGTATGTCTCCTTCTCTGCCAGCTCAATTTTGATCTGTTTACCTTCGTCAATCAGTGATTGCTCTGGTTTACCGCCCTTCATCTTCGCGGCGTTTTCGTTTCGTTTCGCACGAAGTTCCTCAACAGTAGTCAAGAGTCCTCGGCGGTCAGTGTCGACTTTCAGTAAGTCGGCTACACTGACTCTATAGCCCTTTTCTTCAGACTTCCGTTGCACTAAGTCGGCATTATCACGTATAAATTGAATGTCTAGCATATCTATTAGTATAGCTTAGGTTTACTTCTTCGGCCCAGTTTTTGCTTGCAACGCCTGTAACGTTAGCTCGGTTCGTTTGCGGGCATAGTCGCAGTACTCACAAATGCCGCCCATGATACTCTCGCCTACTGGCGGCATGGTATCGCTTTCCATGCATGCCTTCATGGCTTCAAGTGTGGGCTCTACCCAATCATCACTGCCAGTATATGGAATGAGCTTCGTCTTGAACTCTAGGCGATCACCAAAACCATCTACATCTATACGCGCATTGGTATATACAAAGTAACCGGTATTACTTACCGCAAAACCATTTTGTCGCAGTAACCATTGATATGTTTCCATCTGCCGCTTGTAACTCACCTGCCAGTCACTATCCAGACTGACCTCTTTGGCCTTACTCGTCGCCTTATAATCTACCACTATCAACTCACCCACATCATTCACCCACACGTCATCAACTGCCCCAAATACATGCAGGTTTGTTGGCGTATGGAGCGCCACCACACCCGTAAAATTGTACCGCCATGTGTCAAGGTCTTTGTGCGCATACGGAACCACGCCCGTAAGCTTATTGGACGTCATGATCGGGTGTGGTGTCCCAGCAGCACGATGTATGTCAAACTCTTTTTTGTATAGCTCGTCGATGGTTTTATTGATATTAAACGGTGGACTACTTGGCCGCGTTATCTTGAGCCGTACATCGAGCCAGAAACAGCGCTGACACTGTGTAAATAGCTCAATTTTGCTGCGAGACACCTTGAAGGGAGCGGCTTGTCCGGGCAAGTACGGTTGTGATCGTTCCCTAAAATAACTCTGTGCCATTTGCTACTCCAGTATAGCAGCTGGCCGATTACTGAGAGTAATAGTCAGATGAATTGTTGCTCGTAGAATCGTTGTTGTACAAGTTTGTGCTATTACCTGAATTATCAGAGTTGTAATTGTCATAGCTGTTATAGTCGTAGACATATGGCTTAACAGTTTGACATTGTTTGCCAGCCTTGTGATTGCTATCTATGTAGAGGTCACTCGGCTGGTAGCCAGAACTACCGTAGCCTGTTGACGAGTTCGAGCTACTGTAACCACCGTTGGTTGTAGCGTTGTATAGGTCTGACTGGACTGTAGAGCTCACGTCTGTATTTGCAGTTTTCCAAGTTACACAAAACTCGTACGTGCTACTTGATTGACGGGTGTAACTGACACTATTCGGTACACCATTGATGCCTGCTTCGCTTAAGCTGACCGGTACTGTTTGGTTATCGCTCACATAGCTATTCAGCTTATCAGCAATCGTGGTAGCCTGCTTTAAGGTTTGACGGTCGGACTTACTTGATACGCCTTGCACGATGACAAATATCAATAATCCGACGCTGAGGAGACCAAGCACCAGTACGCCTATGCGCCACTTTTTCATTGCTTTGTCTATGTTCATAGTTGATCCCCTAACGTACCTTATGCTCGTCGATCCAGTAGTAGGCCAGTATACCACCAGCGACGACCAGTACTATGGCTAGGTCTAGTAGAATCTTCCAGAGTACTGTGTCCAAGCTGCCTGCCATCTTTGCAAGCAAGCTATACACAATCCCTACAACTGAGAAGAAGCTGGTAAGATATGCAACTATTTGTGTTATTTGACTCAAACGCCGCTTCGAGGGATCGAACCGCAGGCTTGGGTTTTGAAGCTCGGCTTTTTTAAGGCGAAGGAAGAAGAAACTAAACACACCAAGGGCTACTATGAGTGACGATACAGGAAACGCCAGCACATCAAAGCTAGTACCGTTATTAACTAGTGAAAGTAATACACCCGCGATAGCAAATGCACCCACCCACAGTGCGAACGTCATCATAAAATACTCGAGACCTTTGACACTGAGAACCTTTACGACGGCAACCGGCTGGTCATTCTGTGCTGGCACTGCTTTGTTAATAACTGTATCTGATAGTGGATCCACTTCGCTACCCTGCCTTTTAGCTTAAGGTTAATACGTAGCAGTGTAGTACCACCTTTCAGCAAATACAAGCTTGGCTTCGCCTGGCGCTTCTAACGTTTCGTAAGAACCGCGAGCGTCTCAATATGGGGCGTCTTCGGAAAGAAGTTATACACCTCAAACGTCGTCACATTATACTGCTCCTGCAACAGAGCCAGATCACGTGCTTGTGTGGCTGGGTTACAGCTAAGATATATAATCTGTGGCGGTAACACTTCGAGACACCGCTCGACAACCTTCGCATGTAGTCCGGCACGGGGCGGGTCAAATATAACTGGTGTATCTGCAAGTATATATTCGAGTGATTTTTCCGCCGAAGCCTCTATAACTTCACCCTTGAGTCCACTTTTTACAAAATTTTCACGGGCCATCGCAACCGTTGCAATATCTAGTTCGACCAGGGTAGCCTGCGCCTTGGATACGGTCAGGCCTATACTACCAACACCAGCGTACATATCCACAGGGTCGGCTTCACACAGCTCGCCGATGCGGTCTAGCACCTTCTCATAGACGGGTATATTCACCTGGAAAAACGATTCAACATCATACGTAAAGTCTTTGCCAAGTAGGCTATCTTCTAAACTACAGTCACCTAGTTCATACAGTAACTTTGTCGCAACAGAGGCCGGACTCTTTGGATTAGAATGGTATACCCGTAAGCCCTTCAGCCCAGCGGGGAGTAACATAGTCGTAAAGCTTTCTAATTTTGTATACAACGCCGCTACTACATCACCATTTTGACTTACTCGAACAACTATTGTCTTCAAATCACCTGCGCGGGGCTGCAGTTTGCGAAGTTCCGTAAGCACAGCCCGAGCGCCGGCATCGAGCGCCGGCATCGCAAGCTCACTGCCTGTCACAACCTGTTTTCCATGGCTTCCTCGCTGGTGCAACGCTAAGTGCAAGCCATCGTCATCACCCCAGAAACTGTATTCCATTTTGTTACGGTATTGCCATTCCTGTGCACCATGTATCACCTCTGTAAATTCGGGTACCTCGACCTTTTCGTGGGCAAATAGCTCTCGTACAATTTCTGCTTTGTACTTGTTTTCGGCTGGGAATGTCATCATCTGCCACGGGCTAGTCGCTAGATAGTTCTCATCGCGCGGCTCTACTCGCTCTGGTGAGGCCATCACCACTTCTTCCGCAATTGCTTCTGCATAGTTACGCTTTTTCTTGATAACACGCACATTTACCGTTTCGCCGGGTAGTGTGTTCCACACAAATACTTTCTGGCCAGTAGGAAGCTCTGCCAGTCCCTGTCCGCCGTGCACGAGCTTCGATATTATTACTTTTTCCATGCCTTCTCCAATTCCTTCAAAAGTTGTGGTGCGGTGTCTGCAATCACATCTGGTTTTTTACGCTCTAGGGCCGCCCTGGTGTTATAACCCCATGCAACTGAAGCAATGTGCAGGCCAATAGCCCGTGCGGCACTCACATCTCGCATTTCATCGCCAACATACCAGGTCTGTGTACTATCTATGCCTTGCTCTTCGATAAGTTTCAAGAGTTTTGGCGCCTTGCCAAACACACTCGCACCACCATATACGGCGGTAAAATACTTATCGAGCTTATGCCAACGTACATAGTCTTTCAGATTTTCCGTACTATTTGAACTCAGGATATACAATGGTATGCCCTGCTCGTGCAGGCTCTTGAGCACATCAGCCATGCCGTGGTGGACCTTTATATCATGTAGGTGTGTGTGGATCATCTGACGACCCTTTATGAGAAGCCTCGGCACCTTCCATTTCGGCACATTGAGCGCGTGCAATAACTCTGGCACTGATAAATCCCTAAAGCTATCTATCTGCTCAGGACTAAACCGCTCTGGATGTTTTGTAAGCTCCTCAAACACCTGCACCACGGCAGGTAGACTGTCGGCTATAGTCCCGTCAAAATCAAAAATAATCGCACGTTTCACCCTAGAACTATAGCAGAGTCCGCTACTGCGGTGTACCATTAACTATATGGTGCAAAGAACAATCTATGTGGCAGGCGGCTGCTTCTGGGGTCTAGAAGACCTATTTCGCGAACAACCTGGCGTACTCGACACAGAGGTTGGCTACACTGGTGGTACCAATGATAACCCCGATTACCACAACCACCCGGGTCACGCCGAAGCATTAGCAGTCACATATGACACAGAGCAAACTACCTATGCAAACCTACTCGATTTCTTCTTCCGTATCCATAACCCAACCACGCTCAATCGACAAGGCAACGATGTTGGATCATCATATCGTTCAGCAATCTTCTACCAGAACGACGAAGAGCTCAAAACCGCCCAAGAAGTAATTCGGAAAGTGAATGAATCTGGTTTGTATAAAGATCCAGTAGTCACCAGCCTAGAAGCTTTTACCGTTTTCTACTCTGCTGAGGAATATCACCAGGACTACTTGCAAAAGAATCCTGGCGGCTATACTTGCCACTACCTCCGTACCGACAAGAGTTTACTCGACTTCTAGTCCAAGCACGCCCTGCCGTTGCAATAGATATAAGCCGACTGTTTCATCGTAATCAGCGCTGTCGATTTCCTCTACCCGCATCATGGGCCTACTAGCAGTCCAATCATCTGGCATACTTCGCGGGGCAAGGATGGCGGGCGTCTCCGGAAAACGGAAGGTAGTAATACCCGAATCATCACCGTCATCATGCACGGCTTGTATAGCAGCAAGGCTCGCAAACTGTATAACCGTGAAGTCTGGCCGAGCAGCCACAAACAATGTGTCCGGACGCACGAGAGGTGAATCTGCGAGCCTGCCTCTGCATCTACCGCATGGGTGCAATGTCTCGGTATGTTTACTACTGGCGTGATCTTCCTGGGTCGGGCCAATAACTGCCAGAACTGATATCTGGTCGAAGTTCGCATCTTTTGCTTTTGTGGTCACAAGGTCTTCGGCATGTATATTGACTAGGTCTGTGTCATCTACCTTCACGTTGTACCCAAGTACCCGACCATACTTCTGGTCAACACCTTTACACCAAGCACCTGCTGCCACACCAAAGTTTCGGTATGATGCAGCTCTGTCCCTAAACTCGGATGTTTCATGCAAGAGTTGCAGTACAAAATCGCCCAGCTGAAACCGTTCGAACGTGTGCCCACCCAGATACGATTGAGCTGCAACATCCCGCAGATGCACTGGTCTACGCACTATGTCCATCACGACATCATGCGCACTCTTTACACCACCCCCGACTTCCTCGGGACTACTCATACCGCAATTATATACTATTCGCTGACGGTAACATCTCGCCAGAAAGCAACGTAGTTAGCAAAATCTTTGTGAACTATGTCGATTGCGCTCGGTTTTGGTGCCGGATAGCTCCATGCACTATCTTTGCTAAAGTTTTCGCCGCTACCGACATCAAAGTACTGGCACTCACCTTTCCACGGGCACGTATACGGCGTATCACTTTTACGCAAGAACTCTTGCTTAACCGAGCTCGGTGGAAAGTACCAATTCTGCTCGATGTATATCAGATCATCTTTACCTGCTTCTGCTATGACCTGACCGTTCCAAATTGCTTGCATATAACCCCCTACCTTATCTGTTTAAATAATCGTGCAAACGTGAGCAATTCGGCAAAAAGTTTTGTAAGACCCTTCTCGTATCGCTCTGTGTACTCTTCTTTCATGGTACCATCATCGGTAAATATATCTTGCACGTGCGGGAAGTACACATCCCAACTTAGTGCAACTAGGCCTGTTTCACGTACAGCCGTTAATAGCGCTTCGACTGCTCGCACGCCACCCCAGTTACCACTACTGGCACCCGCAAATGCGACAGGTTTGTGGTTGTAGAGTTCAAGTTCGCTATCGAGCATGCGCTTTAGGCTACCCGGAAAGCTATGATTGTACTCTGGTGTGACGATAAAAAATGCATCTGCCTTGGCTACGATCTCAGTGTAGTGTGGGTCTTTGCCTTCTGGATCATTACCATCGCCAGGAAAGTTGAAGGCTTTAGGATCTACAAATATAACTTCCACACCATCAAGCCTATTCGCGAAATCAGCAATGTAGCGTGCCGCTTTTATAGATTCTCGCTGCTCTCGCGTGGTGCCTGCTAGCACCGCTACAGTGACTACATCTGCCATTTAGCCCTCCAATTTATGGATATCAGTATGGTCCAAACCATAGTAATGCGCAATCTCATGCCACAATGTATGGCGGATGGCATCGAACAAGCTCTTTTCGTCATGCGCCTGCATAAGCAGCGGGAATTTGAACAAAGTAATACGGTCGGGTAAGGAGGTCTGTCTTCCCTGTCGTTGCGCAAGCGGTATGCCTTCGTATAGCCCCAACAACGTTTGATCATTTCGAAGCTGCAACTGCTGGCGTTGTTCTGAGGATGGTGCATCCGCAAAAAGTATCGCCACATTTTTTACTTGGTCGCGGTGTGTCTCAGGTAAGCTATCAAATGCTTTGTCGATAAGTTCCTGGAAGTGTTCATCGGATAGTTCAAACATTACTATACATAATATAGTAATGTTTGAACGGCTACAAGTCTATAGCTTTAGGTCTGGGTAAATAGACTTTGTAGTCTCGTCGATACCTGGTCGGAGCTGTGGAAATGGTACGCCTTCGCGGGCAGTTACACCTTCAAGTGACCAGAATATACGCTCACTAAAGCCCAGACCACAAGCTGGCGGCATACCGTACTCCAACGCTTCTACATAGTCGATGTCCATCATCTGCGCTTCGTCGTCACCAGCGTCACGCAGTGCCTGTTGCTCTTTGAAGCGGTTGTATTGATCAACTGGGTCGTTCAGCTCGCTAAAAGCCTTGCACATTTCGCTCCCACCAAACACAAGATTGAACTGTTCAGTCAACTCTGGATTGCTTGCCTGCACCTTGGCGAGTGGCTGCATAAACGTGGGCATATCAATCAAAAATGCCGGACCAGTGATGGTTTTGCGGTATTTTTTCCAGAGCTTATCGAGTGAGCGCTGGCGATTATCTTGTTTTTCTACTTCTAACTTTTCATCACGGAGCTTTGCGGCAATATCTTCAATGCTCGAATCAAATACATCTATGTCGTATTGTTCTTTCAGTACCTGTACAAAGCTAATACGAGGAAAATGGTCGCCATCTATGCCAAAATCTACCTGCATACCATCGGCCAGCGTAAATTGACGAGTACCCCACGTACGATCAACAATGGCACGAACCATCCGCTCGGTCAGCTCCATACCTTGTTCCCAATTGGCATACGCCCAGTACCACTCCATAGCCACATGCTCTGGCAAATGCTCTTCGCTGTAGTTTTCGTTGCGGAAGCGAGCACCGATGTCGAACACTTTTTCATAACCAGCTACCAGTAATCGCTTGAGCGGCAACTCGTGTGAAATACGGAGGTAAAAATCAGTATCAAGCGCATCCATATGAGTAACGAACGGATTTGCGTCGGCACCGCCAGCCGTAGCTTCGAGTACAGGAATATTGATTTCTAAAAAACCTTCGCTGTGCAAAAAATCACGAGTAGCCTGCCAAAATTTGCTGCGACGAATAAAGCGCTGGCGCACATCTTCATTTACGTTCATGTCAACGTATCGACGGCGCAAACGTTCCTCTTTGTTCGTAAATCCCTCTTGCTTAGTGGGCATTGGCCTCAAGCTCTTGGCAAGCAGCCGCAGCCGTTGTACTTCGACCGATTCTTCGCCAGTTTGTGTGCGGACCACAATACCTGTGGCTTCCACGAAATCACCGGCGTCAAGCAACGGAATGTCATTGAGGAGCAGCTCACTGTTTGCACGGTCGGCCGTAACAGCTTCTTCATGTCGCCAGAGTAGCTGAAGGTCTGCACCATCATCTTTGATGACCACAAAAGCGATTTTGCCAAACTTGCGAATAGAGACAATACGCCCCACAACCGTTACCTGCTTGCCTTCGAGCTCAGGGAATGCTGCATGCACAACGTCGTTATCATGCGTACGATGTGCTTGAGCTGGATATGGGTTAACGCCAAGCTCTTTTAGGTCAGCTAGTTTACGTATACGTTCATCACGGAGTTCTTTGAGTGTTGCCATATGGCTAGATTATAGAGGATCGATGCTTGATTATCGAATACTTTGCACAATGTTTGGCCCAGGTGGTATGTCGGACACACGAGAGCTGGTTACTCTCGATAGTCTCGCGTTGAATCAAACCGTATCCTATGTCTATGCAATACTGGCAATGGTGTAGGTATTTGTGCCCGACGGAAGCTGAATTTCGACTTCGTCACCCTCTTTCTTGCCTATCAGCGCCTTACCGATTGGCGATTCGTCGCTAATCTTTGCAGCAACCGGATCAGCCTCTATGGTGCCAACTACCTGCAGTTTTAGATCTTTTTTACCACCCTTGAGCGTTACCGTAGAGCCAAGTGCAATTTGTTTTGCGCTTTTCGAGGTTATAACCTGTACATTCGCAAGCACATGCTCGAGCTCATCTATGCGGTTATCGGTGCGCTCCAGTTCTTGGCGAGAAGACTGATATTCTGAATTCTCCTTAAGGTCACCCATCTCACGAGCAACTTTCACAGCCTCAGAAACAGCAACACGCCTTGTCTGGAGCTCTTTGAGCTCCAACTTCAGTTCATCAATGCCTGATTGCGTCAGGTTAAACAATTTCTTCATGGTTCACTCCTTATTCGGGTCAAGATCCCGGTGGGACAATGGTATCGGTTGGTCCGGGTATAGTACGCTTTTCGGCTTACGTGGTCAACAGCTTTTTAAGACTTTCTACGGTCTCCATAGAGCTATCTGTACTGGTTCGTTTTTTATATTCTATATTTCCTTGCTCAAGTGTCTTGGAGCTCACAACCACTCGGTGGGGTATACCCAAGAGATCTGCGTCAGCAAATTTCTCGCCCGGACGAGCATCGCGGTCGTCATACAGTACTTCTACGCCGGCGTCTGTCAGTTCTTGATACAGCTTGTCTGCTGCTGCAATAACCAGTTCATCTTGCCCCAGTCGAGCGAGATACACTCCGTATGGAGCAATATTCCCTGGCCACACAATCCCCTTTTCGTCAGCTAGCTTCTCGACGATAACACCCATAACGCGGGTAATACCGATACCGTACGAAGCAAGATAGATTGGCTGCTGTGTGCCATCTTTGGCTGTGTAGAAAATCTTCATCTGCTCAGATTTATCAGTGCCAAAGTTGAATATATTGCCTACTTCAGCACTTTTCACCTTTTCAAGCTCTGATTTTTCTATACCCAGCTCAGCTACAGCCTCATCGAGCACCTCCTCATTTACGGCAATATTTTTTGTACGATGCACGTATAGGATATCCTCGCCAGCATCGCAAATGGTCTGAAATTCATGGCTGAATTTGGTAAATGCACCACCGCTCGCAAAGGTTACAAATGTATCAGTACCTATGCCAAGCCGATCGTAGACTTTTTTGTAAGCTTCAATGGTCTGGTTGTAATAGGCATCGAGATCTTCGGCGGTCGCGTGTAACGAATACATGTCTTTCATGACAAATTCGCGGCCACGCATTATGCCGCTCTTCGCTCGCAATTCATTACGAAGCTTTGTTTGGAACTGGTAGACGCTGGTTGGCAGGTCTTTGTAACTTTTAATGAACTGTTGCATCATTTCCATGATGGCCTCTTCATGGCTCCACGCAAGCCCCAGTTCGGTATCGTCCTTGAGTTTTGTCTTGAACCATACGTCCACAACACTATCATCCCAGCGCGTAGTTATCTCCCAAGTTTCCTTTGGCTGCAAGTTCGTCATTATTAGCTCTTGGCCACTAATGGCATTCATTTCCTCGCGAACAATCTGCTTTATGTTTTCGAGCACACGCAGGCCAAGTGGCGTATACGCGTATACACCAGCCATAACCTTGTAGATATAGCCCGCCTGAATCAGTAAAATTGCATTCTTAGAAGTTTCATCAGCAGGAGTTGTTTTACTGGTTTTGGTAAATAATTGTGATCGTCTCATATGGTGTATCCTTTTACTAAGTTAAGAAAATGCGCACAAAATAAGTACTACCGCAAGGGCGGAAGCTGGAACTGGACGATTCGAACTGCTTTCATCGCCTTTTATTGTAACCTAGTGCGGATGTATCAGGAACAGAGTTATGAAGGCCACACTATTTTTGATGGCATGGAGGAACATACCCGGAATAAGGCTGTCTGTTTCTTGACGCAAATAGCAAAGTACTAGGCTTAGCGTAAATGTATCTATCGCAGCTGCCCACAAGAGTGGATTACCGCTACCAATCTGTAGATGTGCCGTGGCAAAAAGCAGACTCGTGCAAACTGCCGCCCACACCGGCTTTAGTTTATTGCGCAGACCAGTATACAAAAAGCCACGGAAGACAGTCTCTTCTACCAGCGGAGGCAGTACCACGAGACTTATGAATGCCAAAACTAAGCTACGGGTACCTGATGTATCGGTGAAGCCAAGCTGTTGCTTTTGGTCAACATTGATAGATGGGAACAGGTGAGTTGCAGCGCTTAGCAACACAATGTAGGCGACAAAATACACCCCAAAACCTGCTAGAGCGAAGACGATGTCGTATCTACCAGGTTTACGCCAACCAATAGATCGAAGCTTCGCTTTACGCATATGCATAAACCACCAAATAGCGCCAAATGTTAGCCCGTAGAAAGCAAAGGTAAGCCAAAATTGCCCCACGACTGAGTTCAACCAATCAACACGCACTGCCCTATCCCACCCCCGAGCGCGTGGATAAATGAAAACCAGTAAGCCGCCTAAGATCTGTGCCGCAAAGTATACAACCACTGTCGCTACTACCGCAGTAGCGGGACCCCAGGTGACACCCTTCGGTACCACGATAGTATCGGCCGCCTTGCTTTTTACTGACGTCTTAGAAGTAACGTTTGACATCTACTACCGACACCACAATTATGAGCACAATAAGTATGGCGAAGCTGGTGCCAATAATCGTCTCCTCGGCCTTCTGCGAAATAGGCTTCTTGAACAATCTAGAGAGCAATACCATGAACAATCTGCCCCCGTCGAGCGCCGGTACAGGCAAAACGTTCATGATCGCCAGCGTCAGTGATATAACACCAATGATCATGAGCATAAACTGATAGCCAAGTAGGCTGCCGTCTTTAAGAATCACGAATATACCAACTGGGCCAGATACTTGGCTACTTGCCGTTGTCTGTGCGTTTTCACGGGCTGTATGGTTACCGGTAAAAGCTCCTGCAATTATACCGCCGAGCCCACCCAGTGCATGTCCCAGACCTTGGAATGTTAGCGCCGTAAACTGTACGCTTAATCCTACCGCAACTACTGGCGCAGACCAGGTTGAGCGCTGGAGACTATACTCCGCGGGCTGAATACCCAAGTAACCTTTTGGGTTAGCGGTTTTATCACTTGCCTCTTTAGCCTGTTTCGTCAGGAATGTCACTTTTGTTTGCAGTGTCGTACCGTTGCGACTGTAGATTACTATGGTAGTCTGACCGGCAAACTGCTTTGTAATATTTGGAAGCATATCAGATGTCGTCACCCTGCTGCCACCAATAGAAACAAGATGGTCTCGAACCTGTAAGCCGGCTTTCGCTGCCGGACTGCCAGGCTCTAGGTAGCTTATGAGCACTTCATTTTTTACTACCTTAGTATCACTTTTGACGGTGAACTGGTTATCAACAAGTTTGGGCATGCCGAGCCACGCGAGAGCCGTAAATATCACCAGAGCAGCCAGCAAGTTCATGCCAACACCAGCCAGCATTATTTTTACTTTAGTGTGTGTGCGTGCCGCACCGTAGCTTCCCTTTGCCGTATCACTATCGTGCTCTCCCTTGAGTTTTACGAAACCACCGAGCGGCAGCAGATTTATAGTGAAGTCGTAGCCGCCCTTCATGCGCTTTTTCCAAAGACGGGGCGGGAAGAATACACCAAACTCTTCAACTTCTACACCGTTACGACGCGCAACGATAAAGTGCCCAAACTCGTGCACCACAACAAGGCCTATAAATAGGATCAGTCCAACTATAAGTAAAAATATCCCCATAAATTCCTCATTAGTATACCGGAAACGAGTACCGAGTTACTAGCTCACTTGCCAAACCTGCGATGACGCTGGGCATAGGTGTCAAGCATGCTATTTAGCTCTGCAACTGAGAAGTCGGGCCATTTGGTAGGCGTAAACATAAACTCGCTATATGCTGCCTGCCATAGCATAAAATTGCTCAGCCGCTGCTCGCCAGACGTACGGATAATCAGATCTGCCGGCGGCACACCTTCGGACTGCATCTGTTCAGTAATGCGCTCTACCGTAAGCTCCGAAGCGTCCACACCGCTTGCCACCAGTTGTTTCATGGCTTCAACTATCTCTTGCTGACCACCATAATCTAGACAAAACAGCAGTGTACCACGCGTATTTCCCTTTGTCTCCACTTCGGCGGTGTGTATTGCTTTGAGCAATGCCTTGCCAAGCCGTACTTTGTTACCAATAACCTGTACTCGTACACCGTGACGCTTGAGGTTACCAAGCTCGTGCTTGAATATCCATAGGAACAGGCGCATCAGTTGCTTTACCTCGTCTGCAGAACGACTCCAGTTCTCGGTTGAGAATGCATACACTGACACACACTCAACACCACGATCCATCGCCGCATCGAGAATTGCCTCCATATTACGATAGCCAGCCTTGTGGCCTTCGTAGATAGGTAGGCCATGTTCCTTTGCCCAGCGCCTATTGCCATCTAGAATAAGTCCAAGATGACGTGGTACGGTTGCGGTATTTGTATTCATATGTTCTGACCGCTAGACGGTCATTATTTCTTGCTCTTTAGCTTTACTTGCAACTTCTATCTGACCACGGGTGGTATTCATAGCGTCCTCGACTTGTTGGCTGTAGCGCTTGGCATCGTCTTCGCCTATCTCTTTATCTTTCTTGGCTTGCTCTACAGCATCAAGCGCATCACGACGAATGTTGCGCACCGCTATCATGGCGTCTTCTTGCTTGGCACCGAGCTGCTTCACAATATCCCGGCGACGTTCTTCGGTCAGGGCCGGAATAGGTACGCGCACGACGCGGCCGTCATCACTTGGGTTGAGTCCCAAGTTTGGATTGTCACGGATGGCGCTTGCTATGGCCTGGATGTTGCTTGGATCGAACGGTGTAATCTGTAGCAATTGCGCCTCTGGAGCAGATATATTCGCAACCTGATTGAGGGGCATAGGCGAGCCGTAAGCCTCTACAGTAACGCCATCAAGCATAGCTGCGCTTGCACGACCAGTTCGCAAGCTTTTCAGCTGTTCACCGTAATGCGCAACTGCCGCATCGAACTTACCTTTAACATCGGAAATAACTTGACTTGGATTCACCGGAGAACTCCTTATTTGCTACCGTGCATTGTAGTGAATATCGTGCTGTTTTACCAGCATACTAGGCTACATATATAAAAAGCCGGAGTTTCCGGCTTTTTATACCATTGACTTCTTTAGGCGACTTCACCAAGGGCAATACGGCTAAAGCGTCGTACCACGATGTTCTCGCCGAGCCGAGCATTGTGCTCTTTTACAAACTCACCCACTGTTTGGTCTGGATTCTTTACGAATGGCTGGTCGAGCAAACAACGCTCCGCGAAGTACTTCTTCAGCTGCCCTTCGACAATCTTCTCGGCCATGTCAGCTGGCTTGCCAGCAAGTGCGTCACTCCCAAGCAACTCTTGCTTCTTAGCTGCCGTGTCACTTGCAGGAATATCATCCGCACTGACGTACTGCGGGCTACTTGCGGCAATATGCATTGCAACATCTTTAACCATGTCGGTAAAGATTTCGTTGCGAGCTACAAAGTCAGTTTCACAGTTCACTTCCACAAGCACACCAATGCGGTTGTCGTGGTTGTACGTACCAACCACACCCTGACGAGCTTCACGCTCACCACGCTTTTCAGCCTTGGTCATACCTTTTTTACGCATTTCGGCTAGGGCTTTGTCAAAATCTCCATCGTTTTCATCGAGTGCTTTTTTTGCATCAGTAAGCCCTACGCCCGTAAGGTCCTTGAGTCGTTTTACATCTTCAATAGAAACAGCCATGTTATTTCCCTTCTTTTGCTAGTTTGCTTTAACGGTTTCAGGTTTTACTGCTGGAGCTTCAGTCTTATCAGCTGGCTTTACAGCCTTAGCCTTGCCAGTATTAACTGCCTTTTCAATGTAATCAGCGAAAAGCTGCAATGCCTTGATAGCGTCGTCGTTCATAGGTACTGGATAGGTAATGTCGGTAGGGTCAGCGTTCGTATCAACAATACCCACGATAGGCAAACCGAGCTTCTTGGCTTCTTTGACAGCATTTGCGTCATGTATAACGTCGAACACTACCACAGCACCAGGCTTCGCGTTCAGCTCTTTTATGCCACCATAGAGGGTGTTCATCTGGTCGATTTCCTCTTGAAAGCGCTGTATCTCAAGCTTGTTGTACTTAGCGGCCAGCTCGCCGCCAGCCATCTTGGATTCTAAGTCTACCAGGTGCTTGATCTGTGCTCCAATGGTATTCCAGTTGGTTAGCATGCCACCGAGCCATCGATTAACAACATATGGCTGTTTCGTATCAGTGGCCAGTTTGAGCACAATATCTTGTGCTTGGCGCTTGGTACCAACAAACAAAATCTGCTTGTCTTTAGCGGCTGTTTCCTGCAAGAAGCTGAGTGCTTCTTCAAGCTTCGTCACCGTCTTCGTAAGATCGATGATGTGCGCACCACCACGCTTACTGTGGATGTACTGTGCCATTTTAGGGTGCCAGCGACTGGTCTGGTGACCAAAGTGTGCACCCGCTTCTAATAGTTGTTTGATGTCGACCTCTGTCGCCATAGTGTGATCCTTTCTCTTGGGCTAGGGTTACCCGCTAGTGCCTACACGGCGATCTCGCGAGAGGATATCTTCCCTGCCTGCTTCATTAATTGACTAACCTAGTGTAACAGATACAGAGCCGACGTGCAATCCCCCACGGAGCTCAGACACATGCTCTTGACCTAGCACTAACAGAGGTGGTATACTCTAGCCTAACTGTCTGGGATATACCGACTGCGCATCGCTCGCCGCTAACCGGTTACCACACATATAACAATCAACTATAGAGCAAGAGGAATACTCCTAATGAAAAAAGATCTACACCCCAAGGGCTACCGGACCGTTGTATTTCAGGACTTAAACAACCAACAGACGTACCTTACAAAATCAACTGTGGCAACCGAAGAAACCATCAAGCTTGATGGCGTCGACTATCCATTAGTAAAAGTACATATCAGTAGTAGCTCTCACCCGTTCTTTACTGGTGAAGAGCGCGTACTCGACATTGAAGGTCGCGTCGACAAATTCAAGGCTCGCGCCGAAGCTGCTCAGGCTGCTAAGGACGCACGTATCGCTGCTGCCAAGAAGCAAAAGACTCGTGCCGAAGCTAAAGCTGCTAAGGCTGCCGACTCTCACGAACCAGCCGCAGAATAGCTAACCAACCTAACAACCGCCTTCCGATGCATGCATCTGGGCGGTTTTTGTTTATACTAATCCTTGAAAGACACCACTATGGAAGAAAAAGAACACCAACTGCGCCAAGAATTTACCGAACTTGAAGCTACACTGCAAGATCCAAACATTTACAGTGATAGTAGCTACCCTAAGCTAGCTAAGCGCCGAACCTGGCTCGAAGCCGTACTAGGGCTATTCGATATGCGTAAACAGCTAGCTGGTGAACGCGAACAAGCAGCGGCCCTAGCGGTTGGGAATGACGAAATGGCTGAAATGGCTCAAGCTGAACTCGGTGAGCTAGATACTAAGATTACGGCAAATGATGATGCCCTGGCTGAAGCCCTGACCCCTAAAGATCCTAATGACGAGAAAGATGCCATCGTCGAAATCCGCGCAGCAGCAGGTGGTGACGAGGCTAGCCTGTTTGCAGCCGACTTATACCGTATGTACAGTCGCTGGGTTGAACGCCATGGTTACAAAATGGAGCTGATAAGCGAAAGTCCGAGCGAAGTTGGTGGCTTTAAGGAAATAATCTTTGCAGTTCGCGGGGAAGATATGTACAAACAGCTCAAGTTTGAGGCCGGTGTGCACCGCGTACAACGTGTACCAAGCACCGAAAGCCAAGGGCGCATACATACCAGTACCATCACCGTTTCAGTACTCCCAGAGGCTGAAGAAACAGATATAGAGATCAATCCAAACGACCTCCGTATAGATGTCTATCGCTCTGGCGGCCATGGCGGCCAGTCTGTTAACACTACCGACTCCGCTGTGCGAATTACGCACATTCCTTCCGGCTTAGTGGTTGCAAACCAAGACGAAAAGTCACAAATTAAAAACAAGGCAAAAGCCATGGGTGTACTGCGTTCTCGTTTGCTCGCCATAAAGCTGGAAGCTGAACAGAAAGAGCTCAGTGATTCGCGCAAGGCGCTGATAGGTTCTGGTGATCGCAGCGAAAAAATTCGTACTTATAACTTCCCTCAAGACCGCATAACCGACCATCGTATAGGCTATTCTCGCTCAAACATCCCGGGCGCACTAGCTGGTGATATAGACGACCTCATTGAAAAACTAGCTGAGTACGAGCGGCAACTGATAAACGACGGAAAGTAATATTTACGCGTCCGTATCGCTAGTGACTGCCATTAATTCGGCAGTTTTTGTCAGATCCATTAGCTGTGTTTGATCTGGACCATGCAAGATAACTGCTAGCTTATTTGCTGCCACATCTTCGAGTGTGTTACGAGTAAATATTGGTGTTATTTCCTTCTCATCTAAGTTCATTTCTAAAGCTAGCCGTTGAGCTGCGCCTAGAGCAAACCGTTCTGCATTCTCATACGTCAGACGAAATGAAGTGAGACCGACTACTCCGCCTAGCTTTTCAACCAAGCTATGTAGAATAATCAACTCGTCACTGGAGGCCGTAACATACACGGTTGGATATACTTCTCGGTTTTGTGCGTTAGGCGTTGGCATATTTATATTATATAACAATTGTGACCGTATTGGTATACCTTCATGTTATGATAAGTCCATGCTTGTTTCAGACTGGTTAATAGAAGCCCAGCAGATATTAAAGTCTGCACGTATTTCAACTGCACGGCTAGACTGTCTGGTATTGCTCGAGGATGAGTCCGGAAAAGACCGCTCATGGCTACTTTCGCACCCGGAGCATTATTTACAGGGGTCATCTTTTGAAAATTTGAATACTAAAATTACTCAAAGAGCTCAACACGTGCCACTTGCATATATCCGAGGTAAGGCTGAATTCTATGGCCGAGAGTTTAAAGTAGATGAACATACGCTTGTCCCCCGCCCCGAAACTGAGACTATGATAGAACTTCTAAGGGGGCTATGGGATGGTGCGACGCACGCGACACAATGGATAATCGCGGACATCGGCACTGGCTCTGGCGCCATAGCAATAACAACTAAGCTAGAACTACCCGAGACAGATGTACTTGCGGTAGATATCGACCCACAATGTGTCCGGGTAGCTAAGCAAAACAGCCAAAGCCTGAGAGCCGACATAACTGTAGTGCCAGGCGACCTGCTTGAACCGCTCTTTGGGATGGTTCCGGCGGCAGACGTACTACTCTGCAACCTCCCTTATGTACCAGATGATTTTCAGATAAACACAGCAGCGACACACGAGCCAAAGCATGCTATATTCGGCGGGAAAGATGGGCTTGATCTATATCGCATGCTTTTCAACCAACTTCGTAAGCTCAGCCCAAAACCCCGTTATATATTCGCAGAGAGCCTGCCAACCCAGCACGATGCATTGGCCACCATAGCAAGAGCCGCCGGTTATTCTCTCGAAAAAACCGATGACTTCATCCAATTGTTTACACGCTAGCTCGTAGGCGCAGAACCGAGCGTTACGCCCAGAGTAATCGTCTTGCCGTTGCGCACTATGGTTAAGGTTACAGCATCACCCACTTTGTGCTTGTCGAGGAGTGATACAATACTCGTCGTTTGGTTTATGGCCACGCCATCTATCTTAGTTATGATATCACCAGCTTGCACACCGGCTTGATCGGCCGGCCCACCAGATACCACTGTATCTTTGCCGAGCTGACCACTAGTAGGTATGTAGACACCCTGGTCGGTACTAAGGGCATACTGCTGCACGATATCGCTAGTAATGGGTACGTATATGACCCCGAGGTACGGCCGTTCAAGCTTGCCGGTATTCTTTACGCTATCTATGAGCCCACTAAGGTCATTGATGGGTATTGAGAAACCGATGCTCTGCGAGTTACTGGCAACGGCGGTATTCATACCGATAACTTCACCATTGAGGTCAACTAACGGGCCACCAGAGTTACCTTCGTTTATAGCCGCATCTGTCTGGAACAGATCATCGAGGTTTTCGGAGCTAGTACCGGTACTATCGCTTGCCTGTACGCTGCGGCCATAACCGCTAATGATGCCACTGGTAACAGTGTTTTGGAACTGACCAAGGGCATTACCAATAGCTACGACCGGATCACCCACCTTGACCTTGCTGCTATCACCAATCTTTGCTGGAACCAATGTCTTGCCCTTGGTGTCTGGTATCTGTAAAAAGGCTACATCTAAACTATCGGTGTCACTTGTACGCCCAACCACTTTTACGTTGTCATAGACTGTACCATCACTCAGTGTCACGCTGACACTGGTAGTACCACTGGGCACCACATGACGATTTGTCATAATAAGCCCATCACTTGTCAGAATAATGCCCGTGCCAGCGCTCTGTTCGGTTTGTGTACCACCACCATACCCAAACAGGTTGGAATATGGGTTTGTATCAGCAGTCTGGCTAGTAACATTCACCGAAACCACACTCTGGCCAACATTTTTTGCAATAGAACTTACGACTGCTGCCTGGCTCGTGAGGACAGTCTTTTGTTGAGTAATGTTTGTGGCCTGGTCGCCGTGGCTCATAGCGCCCAACCAGCCCCCTCCAAAACTGAGCGCCAAGATAACGATGCCCCCCAATGCTACAGTCAGTGGCTTGGTACGCCTATGCCCGCCTATGGGCCGTGTGATAACAGCGGGGCCCACAATATCAAGATCGGGCTTGTGCGCCACTGCTTCGTCTAGTTTATTGTTTTCTGCTTCTGCCATTTTCCCCTCCCTCACACTATTCACATATACTACTTAACTATCTTATCGCCCCAATCTGAGAATGTCAGCACGACTAACACTACAGCGATCATGATAAATACTACCTGTCTACGCACTCCTTGGCTGAGCCGATCAAAATGGTCTAGATAGTACAACGAGCCGAGCCCAAAACCAAGCGCCACGAGCAATAATGTCGGCTGTGCGACTACGCCGTAAAATATCAGCCAATGGCCAAGTATCCAGACAAGTGCGGCACCAAAGTAGCCCCAGAAGTATGCTAGTAAGCGCGTGTACGGCTCATCAAAGCTATAGAAAAAGTGATGAGCCGCAAAGAAACAGAGTAAACCTGCTGAACCTACAAGAACAAAGAGCGGTGAACGATTCCAAGTTATAAACATAGCAGACAGACCTGCCACAAAGCCGATGAGTGCCTGTAGAGATATCCAGAGAGTGTCCGACCTCGGCTTTATGCCAATCAGCCAACCAGCCCAAGCGAGAGCCCACACGGCCTGTACTAGCTCACTGCCGTTTGCAATCATAAACGCGAGCACTGATACGCCAATGATGATATCGATGGCATTTGCCCGAATGTTCGCTAACCAAAACCGAGGGCGCACCGCAAGCATACGCCACTTACTTAACAATATGACACTTAAGGCTAGCTGGGTAAAATGTGTGCGAACTAGTAAAAATACCAACACCGGCAGTAGTGCGTTGTATGCAAAATAAAATACGTGCGAAATACCACGTGCTGGCATTACTTTAGCAATAATCCCCGAGGAAGCACTCATATGGCTTGCCTTTCTAGCCGACTTACGGAGTCGATCTTACCGTGCAGCGCGTGCTGCTCGTGCATTACCACTTGTCTCATTTAGAACCTATTATAACAAATGCCGCGCTTAGGTTCTGCAAAGTTATACCAGCTGGCAGTGTTTTGACCGCCTTAACACCGTAGTGATGCTCAAGATAGTTGAGCGTATAAGGATCTTTCCCGGCGGATAGGTCGACAAGTATAGGCCGATTAGTGGCAAGATCTGACAAAGTGCTACCCGATATGGTATACCCGTAATTCGTAAGCAGTGCGGCCGTAGCACTACCGAAGTACCCCCAATCTGGTCAGTGGTGACCAGCTGATGCGGCTTGTCAGCCAAACTTACTGATGCAATTTTGCTATCGCTCACTTGCCTCATGATATCTACCAGGCGCGATGCGCCCTTTGTGCTCATATCAGAGAACACGTTATCCCCAAAGGCATTCAGTAGGCCATCGATCTTGGTTGGGTTGCTCAGCGTACCTACAGTCAGAACTTTATCCTTAAGTGCTACGAGCACCAGATGCACGTCCGGTTTGGTACATTTTTATATCCATAAATAAGTATATACGGTATATCAGCGATACACTGTTCCGTGCCCAGAAATATGTATACACCCCTGTTTTTAGTAGATCCTCAATAACTCCCGTATAGTGGCTTGCGTGAGCAAACCAACATTCTTACTACGTTATTACTGTTTTTACTTCCGCACCTCCAGATGGGCTTGTACCAGAACCAAGCTATTAGTAAGGCCATATAGCTCCTTCAAGTCTCCGATATAAAGCGCTTTTAATAGCACAAACAGCGTAGGACATTTTGCCAAACTACCGTATAGTAAGGCACGTGAATAATGACGAACCAGCAGTAAGCCAACCAACCCCTACAGAAACTACAGCTCCGATGCTTGACCCCACAATCGCAAAGCCCAATGGTTCTGAAGATTCGGGAGAGCGGCCCGACAAGCCAACCGGACGCCAACGCTTGCGTAGCACCATTACCACCATCTCCCTATTACTCCTCGCACCACTTATTGCACTACTACTTACAGCGTTTGTATTCCAGTCCTACCAAGTAGATGGCCAGAGTATGCAGAATACTCTACAAGATAACGATCGTCTTATCATATGGAAACTTCCTCGTACCTGGGCGCGTATAACGGGTCATCAATACGTACCAAAACGCGGTGATATCATCATCATCAACGAAGCCGATCTATCCGCCTGCGCTCAGCCAGGCAGCAAACAGATCATAAAGCGCGTTATTGGTTTGCCAGGCGAGCATGTCGTGTACGGTAATGGTACCTATACCGTATACAACAAGGCCCACCCAAAAGGCTTCGATCCAGACACCACACTTCCATATGGCAAAGCTGACACTGCGCTGCTTTCTGATCCACAAAGCCCAAATGTAGACGTCACACTAACATCAGACGAGCTTTTCGTATCTGGCGATCACCGCGGGAATTCGTGCGATTCACGCGAACTTGGACCTGTCACGACTTCACAGATCGTTGGCAAACTCGTGCTTCGTATTCTACCGCTCTCTCAAGGTGAGCGTTTCTAGTACAACACGCGGTGACTGGCACAGCAGCAGCAAAATCTGTACACTATAGCCTATGGCAAAACAAATGGGCTTAGGAAAAGGGTTGGGCTCGCTGATACCGCAAAACTTCGATGCTGGCTTGTTAGTCAACGAGACTGAGCACGTACAGCAGCTTGCTGTTACCAGTTTAGCTCCAAACCCCGACCAACCACGTACCATCTTTGACGAAACTGCCCTAGCAGAGCTCGCTGCCAGCATAAAACAATATGGCATTGTACAGCCGCTGGTGGTGAGCAGCCTTGGTGGTGGTAGGTATCAGATTATTGCAGGCGAGCGACGTTGGCGAGCTGCCCAACTGGCTAAGCTCACGAGCGTACCTGCACTTGTTCGAAGCACAAAAGAACAGGAACGACTCGAACTCGCTATTCTAGAGAACGTGCAACGTGTCGATCTCAGCCCACTAGAACAAGCCGTATCAGTCGAGCGCCTGCACCAGCAGTTCAACCTGTCATACAGTGACATCGCAAAGCGCCTCGGTAAGGCAGAAACCACGCTTAGTAACACCGTGCGCTTACTCCAACTCCCCGAAGACGCGCGTAATGCACTGCAAGAACGCAATATCAGCGAGGGCCATGCGCGCCAGATCTTAGCACTCAAGGATACTCCTGAAAAACAGGCCGAACTCCTCAAGTTCATCGTGCAAAATGGTTGGTCCGTTCGTCAGGCCGAACGCTATGTTAGTAGCATCAAGCAGGGTTTTAAAGAAACCGATGCCACGCAAGCACGCATGTCAGCTGAGACCCCCGAGACAAAGCGCCTTACTCAGCGCTATGGCACCCCCGTACGTATACATCGTACCGCCAAAGGTGGTCGCGTGGAGATCATCTTTACTGACGATGCTCAGCTAGCAAAGCTCCTCGCCGAACTCCAGAACTAAATAGTGCTCAGTTGACTTACAGTGCTAGGTGCTTGGTAATCTCACTGGCCAAGTTTTTATACGCTCGAGCACCCTTACTCCACTTATCGTGTTCAAAGATGGTTCGGCCATAGCTTGGCGCCTCAGCCAAGCGCACATTTCTTGGTATGACAGACTTGAATAACTTATCTCCAAAGTGCTGAGCCACCTCATTTTGCACCTGCTCACTCAATACCGTCCGTTTCGTAAACATAGTAAGGACAACACCCAATATTTCTAGCTGTGGGTTTAGGCCACCACGAACTTGTTGCACGGTACTCAGTAGTTGGCTCAAACCCTCGAGCGCAAAATATTCAGCTTGCACGGGTATAAGTACGTGGCTTGCAGCGACCAGTGCGTTGACAGTTAGCAAACCAAGCGCTGGCGGACAATCTATAATAACTACTTCGGCATCTACTTGAGCGAGCGCTTCTTTGAGCCGGAACTCGCGCTTCTGGACATTTACCAGGTCTACCTCAGCCTCAGCCAAAGAACTATTAGTCGGAAGCACAAACAAGTTTTCCACATTTGTCGGCAAGACTATATCTGCAGCACTCGCACCAGAAACTAGCACGTCGTACAATGTCTTCTTCAAAGACTCTTTGTCTATACCTAAGCTACTGGTGGCATTGCCTTGTGGGTCGAGGTCTACAAGCAACACTCTCCGTCGAGACGTGGCTAGTTGAGCAGCAACATTAACAGTAGTAGTTGTCTTGCCCACTCCACCTTTCTGGTTTGTTACCGCTATAACTATTGGCACGTTAGTTCCCCTTTTGCTTACAGCCTAACAGAATTCCTTGAAAGCGTAAACCACATCTATAACTAGCCGCATAGTACCATTCTCTAAAAGCTAGTCTTTAATTGCCCTGAGCTACTGTACAACGGGTGCTGCATCAAGAGATGTGGCAGAACCATTACTAAACGTCTGACCACCCCGTAACCGCAGGCCACTGTTCGGGTGATAGAACACTTCATATCTACTGAGTGAGGTTGTCTGCGTAGCTTCAGGGAAGCCAAGGCTCTGACTATCGTCCAACGTAAACTGTATAAAGTAGTAGCGATTCGTTGTTGTCGGCGTATCGCTTCCATTAACCGCTATCATTGGTCCCGAGATATCTCCAGGAGCATCCTGCAAGTCATATATGCCTTCATAGGCTCCAAACGGACTTGGACCTGGGCCGGCAGCTGATGTATACCGAACGTTTACGACAGAGTTAAGTGAACCACGAGTTGTATTGACGTACATATCTGCTGGCGTCACGTTGGACCCTGTATCTATAAGTTGGGAGAATTGAGAGATAGCTGGCTGAGCAGCAAAGCCAGCGTAAACCGTGCTGGTACTTGGCGCAGCTCCGCACTCACCTCCTGCTTGGTATATATAGCCGTCATAATACACCCCCCCTGCTGCTGCAACAGCCACTGAAGCCGCGTTAATGTTTTGCTCCATCGGTGTCAGTGCTCCATTACTACCTAGAGAGCCTGTCCACGCATCACCGAAACATGTATTTGCCGTAGCACCCCCAACTGCAATCATGAGACCATCCGCAACTAGTAGGTTAAAATTAGACATTGCTGTTGGTAGATCAGCCGTATAGTTCCAGCTACCCACAGCACCAGTAGACGCGTTTATTTGAGCATATTGTACGTCAGACATATAGACACTACCGCCCGAACCACTCAGACCACCAGCAATATACAGGTAGCCGCCTGCCGCGGTCATACCAAATCCACCACGAGCGGTCGTAAAGCTCGTACCAGTCGTCCAGCTTATAATACCTGTTGCGACGTCTGGTGTACCGATATAGACACTGTTACTGAGTGCACCACCAGTTGTTTTGCCTCCCGCAAAATATATCCTCCCCCCAGCTGTTGCGACCCCACTAAATGCCTCGGTAGCCGGTGCCGTACCAGTACACCACGTCTGACCACAGCCAGAGTCTGCTGCTAGTGTACCCGTGCCATCACTTGAAATTTTGGCGTAATAATAGTTACTACTGACAGCTGAACCGGTAAAGCCACCGATTGAATACAAGTAGCCATTTTCGATAGCCACGCTCATACCGCCAAGGGCTACTGGCAAAGCTGCCCCACTCGCCCAGGTTACACGACTTGTGTCAGTTGCCCCACTAATGGTCCCTATGCTGACACCTGCAGTAGTAGTTGTACAACTCACTGTACTGTCAGTACAGCCACCAACTAGATATAAATGGTTATCATACGCTGCCATGCCAGTATAATACCTTGCCGTGCCATAACTACTTGAACCAGTTTGCCACGCGTTCACCGCACCGGCCCCCCCATAATTCATACGGTATATATCTACTGCCGTCGAGTTACCCGTACAGCCCGTAGGAGGTGCGCCCCCAGTGCACCCACCCAGGCTGTAGAAGTAGCCATCTGCGTAAGTCGCACGCGCACCCCAGCGTGCAGTACCCATAGCAGACGCACTTGTGCTGCATGATGCGATATTACCGGTTGAAGAAGTAAGCTGACAAGCACTAACAACGCTTGAAGTAGCACCAGCACCATTGCCGTTATAACCACCAAACGTCAGCAACTGTCCATTCGCAATAGCTGCTGTTGTGTCACTCACCCCATCGCTACCAGCGGTACCTCCCGTGACCGTGGGATAGGATATAGTAGCAGTAGCAAGCGCCCAGCTTAACGTACCTGTGCCGGGATTCAGTGTGGCATAGACAATAGTCCGAAGCTGGGAACGCTTGTTTGTAGATCCGCCCGTCAGATACCAATAGCCATTACCGTACGCCGAACCCATTTGGGCAATACCCGCTACTGTGGCCGCCCCAAATAAACTACTATTACCAGCATTGGTAAGAACGGAGGCGAGAGATGTGGTTTGCGTGACCGCAGTACACGTTACTGCAGTTGTACTTGTACCAGCAGTCACCGTATCAACAACAGGACCTAATGTCACGGCCGTACGACAAACACCCGAATTATAGTTTGTGCAGGTTAACGCACTAGTACCATTACAGCCTCCTGCAACATATATGTAGCCGTTGACATATTGTGCGGCTGCAAAACCATAGCCAGTACCACTCACTTGGGGCAGAACATCTGCGACGTCCGTCCAGGTACCACTTGCACTCGCATTGCCCGTAAATGCTCCGGTAGTTGGGCTAACGGCGCCATAATAAACATCCTGACTCCATGTTGTCGATACTCCAAACAGACCATAGACGACTCTCACACCCCCAACAAGAAAGAGCGTATTACCTACTGAGACCAAACTAAATGCTGCTAAGCCGTTTAGACCACCGGGAGCACTGCTTACCCATGTGCCGAGCGTGCCGTCTGTGTTTATGGGAGCATAGTATAAGTGATTATCTGTGGGGTTCTGAGCCAAGATTTGGTTGTAATCACAAGTTCTATTAGTACCATATAGGTTACAGCCACCATACCAGTATAAGTAGCCGTTAAGAGCAACGGCACCCCCTGAATACAAGCCCTCTAACGGTGTATTGTTGTTGTTTGCATTGAACGTCGGAAACGTTGCGCCCGTCTGCTGTGCCGCTAGGAGATTAGCGCCACTCCCCGTGTTGGGCACGGCCCTCGGAATAACATTCGTATAACTTCCGCAGCTGTAGGTAGTACAGCCGGCGAGATTGTATATCCAGCCACGAAAAACAACACTTGAGCTAAACGCTAAACCCGTACTCTCTGAAGTCGTAGTCTTCCATGCACCAATGCTTCCGTCTGCATTCACTGGCGCGTAATAAGTAGTTGCCACGACCGCACCATGAAACGCCTGTATCCCCCCCATTGCATATATATACCCGTTGGTTATGGCGGCAGTCAGGCCATAGGTTGCCGTCGGCAAGGCAGTCGTAGAAGTCCATGGGCCAATAGTGCCATCTGGCAAAAGTTTGGCATAATAGCTGGTGCTTAGTAACGTAGTACCTCCATCGCTCGTGCCTCCTAGGGCATAGACGTAGCCGTTATAGCCTGCGTAGCCAAAGTTCATATTGTTACCAGGCAAGTTGTTACTACTATTTGTCCAGCCAGCTATACTGCCATCACTATTCAGTGTTGCATACTCGACTGTGTTTGTAAGCGTCACCGGAGTGGTTGAGGTTTCGCCACCGAAAGCATAGATATGGTTGTTATATGCATAGACACCACCCTGTGTACGAGCAGTGTTTAGGCCAGTTGTAGTGGTCCACGATCCGAGTGTACCGTTAGTACTCCCCGTAGTACAGTTTGTCGCAAGGCTTGTCGTAACATTTACGGTAGTACAGATAGGTGCATATTGTACCGTTGTGAGTGGGGTATTAGGCCCAGTTGTGTAGCCACCAATGGCGTACAGATAGCCATTTACGATAACCGCTTCAGTTATATTCGCGGCGCTGGCTAAACTCGTCGTCGCCGTCCAGGCGCTGATTGTTGTTCCGGTGCTATTAATGGTAGCGTAATACACTGCA